>Ga0070681_10000427_pt1 | contig 34234 bp, 64 predicted proteins | sample KBSC83BmetaG_FD_65650 | JGI IMG/M metagenome (GOLD analysis project Ga0070681, IMG submission 65650) | Corn rhizosphere microbial communities from Kellogg Biological Station, Michigan, USA - KBS C8-3B metaG | ecosystem: Host-associated > Plants > Roots > Rhizosphere | place: USA: Michigan...
ACATTACCGTGTTCCGTCAGCGCCATGGCCGAGTACCCCAGCTCAGCCGCGCGGGCAACGTGCTGAGCCGGGGTACCGAACCCATCCCCGAAGGAGAAGGTTGAGTGGTGGTGAAGCGAGACCGCCTTCAACGCCGACCTTCCTCCGTGACGATGTCAAGTACGTTGTTGTACGGAATTACATGGACCGACCGGGTGTACGGGTAGTCACGCCTGTAGTCCTCTCGGACTATCATGTACTCGGAGCAGCGCTCGAAGCTGACCGCCTCGATCTCTAGGGCTTCTTGCTCACCCTTGAATAGCACCCGAACCTTCATCGTCACCCGTCCTCCAGGTCCGGGCCGAACAGGTCGACGATGATCTTCTCGATCTCCGCGTGTGCCATGTCCATCCGCTTGCCGGAATCAGGCCGACTCGGCTGTCCCGCCGCCATCCGATAGATGAATATCGGCCTGGCCATACGAGTAACCAGCTCCTCTACCTGCTCCCGCGTCACCACGTCACCTCGCGCAGCCCGTGGTCCTCCGCCACCTCGCCGTTCGCGAGTATCTGCTTGTACTTACGGGTGCTGACCACGCCCGTGCCCGCGCATGTGTTGCAGGAGCGGATGTTTGCCTGGCGCGGTCCGAGGTAGTGCCGTCCGTCAACGACCATCTTCAGCGAGTCCGGGATCGGACCCCAGCCGTACTCCGGGTGAAGGTACTGCGCCCCTACGGTGCAGTGCGGGCACTTCTGTTCCTCGTACGCGGTGTTCGTGAAGCGCCGGATGACCATTCGCGAGCGAGCGGACTTTCGCATGAGTTTGGCGAAGAAGAAGAACCCCCATATCAGGGCGGTCACGGTGATCGAAGTCCAGAACCAGAACATCAGGACTTGCCTCCGGGCTCGCCCCACTCGCCCCACGGGAGGTCCGGGTTACTACGCATGTACATGCCGACGTAGTTGATCAGGTCGTAACCGCTGTCGTCGTGGCGCTTGCCGTGCCTCCAGCCGCGCTCCCAGAGCCGCTCGAACTTCTTGCGTATGTCCGTCAGGATGCCGTAGAAGCCGGACCTCTTCCAGGTCAGTCCGTTCGGGTCCCACGGTCGCTCGCACATGATGCGGAGGCAGGGAACGAACACATCGGTGAGCTGCTCTATGGCATCGGACGTTGGGTCCAGTCCGAAGTCCTTCATGAACTGGATTGCCGCTTCCCGATGCGCCTCGCCGTTCGCGTAGGCTACCGCCCTGTCTTCGAACTGGGTGTTGAATGGAGTCATGTGACCCTGCCGTTCCGGCGGACTACCGCCTCGGAGTGATTCTTCTTCTTGATCGCGCGCCTACGCTGCCTCGGGGTGAGCAGCGCGTCCTTCATGAAAGGATGACCGGCCGGGCAGGCCATCCGGGTAGTTCTGTCGTACGTAGCCCAGCCTACGGTGCCCGTCCGTCACTCCGGGGCCTTACGCGCCGCGCCCTCCCGGAGCGCCTCGAACGGGTGGATGTCAACCCACTGGGCCGGCTTCTCGCCCCGCGCGTAGTGACCCTCAACCCGGTCCCGGATCGAGCAGTAGCGGTCGGTCTCGGCGCGGAACTGGCACCGGCCGGTCTGGTAGCAGATGGGGCGGAACAGGCGTAGGATCTCCTGCTGCTGCCAGCGGTCCTCCGGTGGCCCGTAGCTGGCGATGGCGTCCAGCATGCCAGCCCAGACCTGCTTCCACTCGTGCTGAGCCTGGGAGCATAGCCGCATTCCGGAGTGTGGTACGAGCGCCCGCAGATTGGTCTTGTAGCTGATGCGGGTGGCGATGTTCATCGGCAGGAGGCCGCGCGCATCCTCGGCCGGGATGCCGGCATTGATCAGGGAGTTGTACGCCTTGGCCATGTCGTACACGGCCTCGTCCCAGATGACGCGCTTGGGGTCGTCGTCCTTGAGGTCGGCGATGCTCGGCGGCTTCACCACCGCGAACTCGGCGTCCTCCTTGACGGCGAACCGGAGGGACTCAGCAACGTAGGCGGCCGTGCGCTGCGTTCGCAGCTGGTCCATCCATGCTCGCGTCACCCCCTCGAAGTAGAAGTCAAAGTCAATCCACTCCAGTGGCATGGCGAGGACCGTCTTGCTCATGTCCTCGAACCACTTGAGCGCGATGTTCTGACTGATCTCGTTGATGTCTCGGACGGGCACGCCCTCATACCCGCGCGCCGCTGCTGCCAGCGCCTGAAGCGGCTGCGGCGTCATGTACCGGAGGGTGACGCGCGGGACGATCAGCCCATCGTCCTCGACCCGGGTCTTGGGGGCCGTGTACATAGCCACGTCGGCCCACTTCACGACTTCGCCGCTCATATTATTGCCTCCAGATCTTGCCTGCGGGTTGCGGACACGATCGCCGAGTACGTGTCCCAGTACGCCGTGTCAACCCAGGTCTCGTTCTTCCACGCGCCGAACCGGCCGGTCCGGAGCACGTGCGGGTAGCAGTTACAGTTGGTGCTGATCGGCTTGCGGATGATCGTCACGCCCTCGCCCTTGGGTGCCCGGTCCAACAGCCACTCGGTGACCGGCACGCCGAACACGAACGAGGAGCGTACCCAGGGCGCGTCCGGGTCCGCGTTGAATATGATGGTGTCGTAGGGCTGGTCGGGGTAGGACGTGTGCGGGGTGACGGCTACCTCCTGGTACAGGAACTGGTGAACTCCCCCGGCGATCATCCGGCCCGAGCGGCACATCCTCTGGGCGTTCGCGGTGCTCACCACCAGGTCCGCCTCCAGGTGCATCACCGAGAGCGCCTGCGGACTGACCTGGCGCGGGACGATCAGGTCACTGTAGAAAGCCCACAGCCGCTCGTAGGTCTCGACGTGATTCCAGGCGTGGTAGTGCGGCTTGAGGATGTCCCCGTTGATACCGATGTTGACATCACCGTACAGCTTGTAGCGGTAGTCGAGGATGCTCCCGCCGATCACGAGCTGGTGGATGGTCCCGTCCGGGTGGTTGGTGTTGATGCCCGGTATCGGGCGCTGGATCAGAAGCGGGCCGCGCTGCGGCGTCTTCTGGCCCGGTGCGTAGATGGTGACCTCAGCGCCAAGGCCGACCGCCGCGTGAGCGGCGGCCAGCCCGGCGGGGCCACAGCCGATGACTATGACCTTCATGCTGGTCTAGAAGGGAGGCTCGTCGTCGTAGCCGTTGTCGGCCGCCTTGGCGCGGCGGGTACGCGCTGCGGGCTTGGTGGACGCCTTGGACGTCGTCCTGGCGGGTGCGGCCTTAGTGGCTGCGGCCTTGGCCGTCGGCTTCGATGGCTTGGCGGGCGGCGATGGCCTTGAAGGACGGGCGGCAGCCGCCGGGCGGGCAGAGGGCTTCTTGGTAGAAGCCGCAGCAGGCTTCTTGGCGGCGGCGCGGCGCGGCGGAGGAGGGGCGTCCTCCTCTTCCTCGTCGTCCTCCTCGTCTTCCTCGATCTCCGCCTGCTCGTCGAACTCCGCTTCCTCCTCTTCCATCTCCTCCTCGTCCTCGTCGAGCTCCTCCTCGTCCTCCAGGGCCTCGTCCTCGTCCATCCACTCGGCGACGCGGGCCTGCCACTGGCCGTTGTACTTCTCCCGACCGGTGATGATGCCGCAGCGGGCGTCCTCGCCGGGGATGAAGTGCTTTCCGATCCTGGTGATGGGCGCACCGACGTTGTCGTCGTCCTCGGCGATCATGGTCTGGGTCTTGACCATCTTGACCGTGAGGCCGAACTGACGGAAGAACGGGGCCCACTTGAACTTGGAGCTGGCGGTCAGCGCCAGGTTCTCCCAGAACGGACAGCCGTTGTACTCTTCCTCGTCGCCGGTGTTGCCGTCGGCGATCCAGAGCACCTTGATCATCCGGTCGCCGGCCTGCGTCTCGGTCCACCAGGCGTTCTTCAGGTAGCCGACCAGCACCGTGTCCTTCGGCGGGATCTCGCCTTCGTACTTGTCGAACTTCTTCGACTCGTCCCATTCGGCATTCTCGAGTTCGTCGACGTCGAGCTCGTCGTCTTCAATCCTGAGCCTAGGCATTCAGCGCCTCCTGTATCTGTTCTGTCGTTCGCCATACGTAGTAAGCCGTGCGGATCGTGATGTACTCTTCCCTGACCTTGAAATACTTACCATCCGTACCGCTACCGCTAATTATACCGGGTAGCGGCCATGGATACTGATCTTCGCCGACAATGCGTTCGCCGGGATTCGGCCCTCCTTCCGTCCTTATCACGAACAGCTCGGGCATCATCGCTCCGCAGTGGCCTTCTCGGCGAGGTCGCCATACATGCCGATCAGCTTGTCTACCCGCTCCCGCTCGTGAAGGTAGTCCGCACGCAGAGTGTGCATGTCCTCGGCACCCTGGTAGTGACGGAGGAGCGCCTCGAGCAGGGCACGGGCGATGTTGTCGCTGAGGCGGAGGGTGGGGGCTTCGCCAGCGACCATCGGGTTGACCCGGTCCCACTGGATGTAACCGTGCTCGGTTACATGCATGATGTGCAGGGTCTCCGAGTCAACCCGGTCCACCACCGCTATCGATACGCCGTCGATGACGATGTCGTTGATGATGCGTACACGATAGCGGCCCTCTGGCTCAGGCACCATACAGCCTTTCCGCTGCGCCATCCAGGCCAGCCGCGAGCTTGACGAGGAACCGGCTCACCCTCCGGGCCCAGAAGCGATCGGGCATCCGCCGGATCAGGACGCCCGCTGCGGCCCGCAGCTCGTGGGCGTCATCGTGGAGAACATGCGCCTCGTTCAGCGCGGGGGAGGCGCAGCTATTCACCACCATTGCCCTTGTCCTCTCCGGGGTCTGGCGCGGGCTGCTCGTCCGACGGCGAAACGGTCACGCCGCGCAGCGAAGCCGGCGGCTTGCCTTCGGCCATGGCGATCAGATCGTCGTGGTGGGTGATGGGATGGCGCGTGCGCGCGTCCCACAGCCCCAGCTGGATGTGCGGAAGACCTAGCCGCTTGAGCTTGGCCTCGGTCGCCTGGATGTGCTGGGTCACCTGCGTGAGCAGGGCTTGCTTCTCGCCCTCAAGCATCACGCCTCCTTCTCCTTGGTGTGGCATGAAATGCGAACTAGCACCTGGTCTTCCTTGCCAGGGGTCTTGAACGGCTCGTCGCTCCAGAGCTTACCGATCGGCTTGCTTCGGTCCATCTCGACGCCGGCGGGCAGCGAGTCGGTGAGCATGATCTCGACAGCCGTCTCTATCGCCTCTACGCTGAACTGACCAGTCGTCGACTTACGAAACGGCACCATCATGACGAACTGCTGTTCATGCCGCGCCATGGCCGGTCCGGCGATCGTGAAGGCCTGCTCACTCATCCTCGTCCACCTCCTCTTCCTCGTACTCGTTCGGCACGCCGTTCTTGATGACCTCATGGACCGCCTCGATCATGTCGGCCATCGCATTGAACTCGCCGGGGTACACGTCCCAGAACCGGCCCAGCGCCTGGTAGCGGTCCTTGGCGGCGACGTAGGGGGCGTACGGCTGGGCCAGGGCGCGGCGAACCTCCTCCCCGTCCCGGTTCTTCGTGACCTGGTAGTACAGGTTGATGTCGGTCTGGGCCCGGACGTAGTTGCAGATCTCGTAGTCCTTGCCGGTGATGGCCGGAAGTACGATGTCCTCGCCGTCCTGGTCAGTCTTGTACATCTCGGTGCAGATCATGATGGTGTTGTATGGCGCATCAATAAGCGAGTCGATGAATCGCTTAAAGTAGTTTTGCCATTTCTGATGATCCTGTATAGCCGGGATGTCGAGGTCGCGAGCGCTGTTGTCGTTGTTGATCTTCTTAAGGATCCACCGGATCATCAGCACCTGCATCTTCGTCACGCTGTCGAAGATGATCCAGTCGTCCTCGCGGTAGTGCTCGTCACAGTACTTCTTAGCGGCGACCACGCGCTCCCAGGTAGGCGTACGGATCAGCTTGGCCTGGCTGCCGGCGACGCGGGCGGCGACCACGCCCTTCTCTGTGGAGACGAACACCGCGTTCGGAGCGCCGCCGGCCAGAACGGTCTTGCCGTGACCGGACGGCCCGTGGAGCAGGATATTGATAGACTCGGTGAAGGCAGAGAGGTCTTCGACCTCGATGGTCACCTCATCCTCTTCTAGGGCCTGCGGGTTCTCCCGCTCGTCCTGCCTGGTCTGCCTAGTCTGCCTGGTCTTCCGGGCTCCGCGCCTAGCTGCTGCTGGTGGCATCATCATCTCCAACTTTATCGAATTCCGGATCACATCGATGGCAGTGAATCATTGGGCCCCTGCGTATAAGCTGGAAGATGCTCTGGCTGAACATCCCAGCCCGGTACGCGGCCATGGCCTCGAGTGCCTTACGGCAGGGGGTGCAGAGCAGGTCGTCGCCGGTCGCCTCTAGCTCGCAGGGGCCGCTGAACGGGCACGACTCGGAACACTGGCACTTGACTATGTTCAGAGGCGGCATGTCAATTGGAGGCGAGTCATCCAGGCCAGGGATGACGCGTTCTAGCACTCCGGCACTCATGCGGCGGCTGACTTTCGGTAGCGGTTGAAAGGGTCTTCGGTGCTGAACGTGGAGCGCTTCATGGCCTCGACAGCGCGGGTACTCCCCCGCTCGTGTAGGCCACACAGGTCCCAGAACTCGCACATGCGCGGGCACATCTTGGTCGGGGTCTTGATAACCGGGATGACGCCCTCCCGCATGGCGTTCATCACGGCGATCTCGTCGGCCATCCTGGCCATCTGGGTGCGGACCTCGCTCGGGGCGCGCTCCACCGGCGTCCGTACGAACGCGATGGCCGGCTGCTTCTTGCTGACGCTACCGTCCTTGTTGAGTGACTCGCCCAGCTCGTTGACGGGCCGGTCGTCCGGCAGCGACTTCCGGAGGAAGTTGTACATAATGCCGGCGATGTGCTCGTCCGGCCCCAGAACCCCGCGAGCGCGCAGGATGTCGGTAGCCACGGCAAAGTAGGAGCCGCCCTGGTCGTCAAGCTCTAGGTAGGCGAGGTCGATGGAGGATGCCGTCTTGTGTTCCATCAGCCACACCGAGCCGTCCCTGCGATCCCGGTACACTCCGTCAAAGGTGGACCAGAAGCGGCCGATCGGCTTGCCCCTGCGAGTGACGCGCACCCGGAACGGGGTCTCGATGTAGATGACTTCCCAGTCGGGGTCCTTGCCGTACTTGTCCACGTACGCCTCGAGCATGGCGATGCCTAGATCGCGGGCGTCCTCGTACTTGGGCTCGTCGTACCACTCGGCATCCCGCTCTGCCATCGCGGCGCGGATGAACCGGATCTCCTCGCCGACCCACTGCTCAAAGGTCTTGGCCGGATGCGGCCCGCGCTTGAATCCTAGCCGGTACCAGGCTGCGAGCGCCTCATGGACCCCGATCCCGAACCAAAGCGCGTCCGGGGTCTCGCCCTTCTTGACCAGCCCCTCCTCATACCTCCACTCCCAGGCCTGGGGGCAGCGCTTGAAGAGTGACCGCGCGCTCGTGGTGAGGATTGGAAGACTGTCAGCCATGCTTGGGCTCCACCAGGAGAGACTTGAGCCTGACCGAACGTACCCGAATCGGCACGTCTTGCCCGTACTCGTCCTTGTATGTGACAACGGGGTTGAGTATTCTCTCAACCTTGACCAGTGTCGAAGCGTTGGATACGGTGGTGCTGATATCGAACTCCAGAACCACCGTTGCCTTGACCTCTTCGATTAGGGGCACTGCTTTCCTCCGCTCGGGGTACGGATGGTGGTGGCCCAGTCGGGTATGCTGACTACTAGCTTCCGCATATCCGGCGAGAAAGTTGCGGAGCATTCGTCGGGTTGCCAACCAGGCCACCGGCTCTTAGTATACCGGGCCTCGGGGTCGCCCGCTAGGTTTCTATAGAATTGTTATTAGGGATGCCCGGCGGCTGCCATCTGGGCTATTCGGCGCTTAGGTCAGGAGGACCCGAGACACTCCCTGCTCGCGCCTTACCGCGCCGGCTGATCCGAATAACGGGGCGGAAATCGGACCAGCGCGCGTACGCCGCCAGGCATCCCACGGGGAAGGGGCAGGACTTGAACCTGCGGCCTAGAGGTTCCGTAACCAGAGGACGGGACGATACAGGGAAACGGAACTGCTCTTGCTCTGCCATCTGAGCTACCCTCCCGGGACCAGCGAGGAGAGCGGGTGTACTATTTCTTTAGCCGAGAAGGAGAAGGAAGCGCACCCATAGCCTCGCTGGAGTCTCTGTTGAGTTGTTAGACCGGGAGTCGAATCCGTACCCTGGCAGGGGTGACCATGACGACTCCCGGCCCCGGACTGCCATCCGGTAGCAGGCCTCGGGGATTAGGGTCCCTGTGCCTACGTGTAGCGGAGCCAGGATTCGAACCTGGGACCTCTGGATTATGAGTCCAGCGAGCACAACCGAGCTGCTCTACTCCGCCTTGGTCCCCCTGGTACACTCCGATAAAACCAGGGGGACGCGGACGACGCTGCCGAGGAGTCGTCCGCCACCCCCGGTTCAGGACGGGGGAGTTACAGGAGCCTTCACCAATGGAGGAGAAGACTGGAAGCCGTTGAGGATGATGAAGTCAGCCCAGTCGGCGGGCTGAATGTGCGGGAGGTCCGTCTGCTTTGGGTATGCCAGTTCGGCAACGCTGTAGGCGTAGGCCGCGACCGAGGAGCAGACGACGTGAGCCGGGGCGACACCATGCCATTTCTCGGCCCACATTGTCGATAGGTGTAGATCCCGCAGGGCATCCTCACCGATCGCACGCCAGTCGTACGGCGTTCCGAGTAGCCCCCGCATCTTTCTGCATATTGAGTTCGCCTTGCTGAGGGTGACCTCTTGCCCCTGGTTGGAAAGGGTCCATGGCGACTCCAGGTAGGCGGTTGCATCCACCCAGCCGACCCCGCCGGGCCTGCCCTCGACACCCCACCAGGTGTCTCCGGTCTTGTGGTCAAGAACCAGGATGTGGTTCTCCAGGTCGCTCGCGCCGATCAGCGCCGCGCCAAACCGGATCATCTCGCCGCCGAAGCCGGCCGTGCGTACGCACAGGACCAGGCCGGGTCTTGGCTCTATCGTGTAAGTCACTTTTACCACCACCGCCTCCTCGGGTATGTACTCGGGTAAGTGATCCCGGTGCCGCCCCGAGAAAACGGCACCGGGTCACCATCCAGCCTTCTGGCCGGTCCAACCCTCGAAAAGATCGGCCATCCTTGTCAGGCTGGGGTCTTTATGTTAACAGCGACCAGGGACACCAGGACTACCTGATCCCCGTCAGGCTGACCAGCCCGGAGGTCGGGCCTCGCTCCTGACTTCGTCTCTGGCTGCGCGTTGTCCCTGGTCACTGCTTACCTTCCGGCCCCTGGCGTATAGCAGGGGAGAGGGGTCGGAAGCTGGCCACCCCCTTTAGGTCCACTACGCTGGGCGCGTGTTCTACCAGAGGGTGGAGCTTGTTGCTAGAACGGCTCCTCGGCCGGGGCCGCCTTGCCGCGCCGGGCACCGCCACGGGTGGCCTTGGCGGCGGGCTGCCGGTCGGCAGCGCGCGGCGCGGGTCGGCCGGGCACGGTGCGCGCCGTGGCCTTGGTCGTTGTGGCCTTGGCGGCGGGCTTCGCGGTGGTCTTCGCGGCGGTCTTCGCAGCGGCGGGCTTCGCAGTCTTGGCCGGGGCCTCGGCCTTGGCAGCGGGCTTCGCAGGCTTCGCGACGGTCTTCGCAGCGGCGGCCGCAGCCTTGCGCTCGTCGCGGCGCTGGTGGCAGAACTCGGAGCGCTGGAACTCCATACGGAGGGTGCCGGCCAGGGCAACCACGCGGTCGGCGTCCATCTCGTCGATGTCGCCCACCTCCTGGCGCAGCCAGTCGGCGAAGTCCTGCATGGTCGGGGTGATGGACTTGTCGGCGTAGACGGTGTAGTCCTTCACCTCGTCCTCACCGTCGTCCTCTTCTGCCTCGTCCTCCACCTCCTCGCCCTCTTCCTCGGACTCCTCGTCCTCTTCCACCTCGTCCTCTTCCACCTCGTCCTCTTCGGGCTCGGCGTCCTCCAGCTCCTCGTCCTCGACCTCGAGCTCCTCTTCCGGCTCGGGCTCGACAACCTTGGCCTTGGCCTTGGTCGAAGCGGCCCTGCGCGTGCGTGCTGGCATATCTGGTGCCTCCTTGGCTGACTTACTGACTGATCGAGCCATACTTACTGGTACCACCGAAGTATACCGTACACCGGGGTCTACGGCTAGCCTAGCGGGACGATTTTCTTCGTATATTTCGTAGCTGTCGCGCCTGACGCGCCTGAACCACACGACAGTTACCTGACGGTAGTTCTGCGGATCCAGGTAGTAAACCTCGTTCGTTAGCCCGAAGTGATCCGCGAGCTTAAGAACGGCGTTCGCTACCCGCTTAGGGTCCCACCCGTAGCGCTCCGCCGCGTACGTAGCGGCTTTAGCGCGCGTTAGGCCGGCGGCTATCCGATCGCCGCGAGGATCTTGTCGGGGTTGGCGGACAGCAGGGCCTGGCGCTGCTCTTCCGTGTTTCCTGCCATCCATTCGTCGATGCTCCCTGTGCTGAAGAGACGGTGTACAATTACCTGGTGTATGCGGCTGACGCGGTGAATGCGTGAGACCACCTGGAACTCCTGATCGCTCGTCCAGCATGGGTCCAGGAGGATCAGGTCGTCGCAGCATTTGTCTAGGGTGATGGCCTCGCCGCCGGCCACCGTGTTGAGCAGGCAGACGCGGATGTGGTCGTCCGGGTTGTTGAAGCGGTCCACGATGCGGGCGCGCTGCCGGTCGGTGGTCTCCCCGGCGATCAGATAGCACTGCTCCTTGAGTGCGTGCTCTATCTCGCGCTGGGTGAGCTTGAGCACCTGTGTGAAGTTGGAGGCGATGACCACCTTGCTCTTGTATCCGATTCGCTCGGTCAGGAACTGAATGATCCAGTCTATCTTGTTGCTCGGGACGACCGGGTAGAACTCCTGTTCCTGGTATACGTGACCCTTGCCTTGAATCAGAGTGTACTTCTCTACCGACTCGATCTTTCCGGTAGAGATGGCGAACTGTCGCAGCCGGGTGATCTCCGCCAGCACACCGACGGCCGTGAGCGTGCCGCCCTCCAGACGTACCTGGGCCAATGACTGCATGGCCTTGTACGCCTTCTCCTGCTCCGGATGCATGTCCAGCCAGATGCCGTTCATCCCCATCGGGTTGTCCGGCGGCGGTGCTCCGTTGTACAGGATGTCCGGGAGGTCGGGCGCGGCGGTCGCCTTGTCCCTCTGCAGAAGATACGGGCCGACCGCACGGGCCCAGGCCTCCTCGTCCAGCGGCTGGGGCACCTTGGCCCCCTCCGCGATGACGCGGCCGTACTTGCCCTCCGTTACCCCGAAGTGGGTGGCAGCGAATGTCCAGAAGCTAGTCCACACATCCGGGCGGCACCAGTTGAGGGTGCCCCAGGTCTTGGTCAGGTTGGAGCGGGAGGGCGTGCCGCTGAGCGCGAACGCGATGCCGCCCGGCCGGACGTTCTTCCGGATCTGCATCGCTCCGAACCGGACCTGGGTGATGCGCTTGGACTGAATGTTGGCCGTGCTCGCGAGCGCGTTGTGGCTCTCGTCCATGACCACCGCGTCCCACTTGAATTCGTGGAGCATTGGCCAGTCCGGCTCGGACAGGTAGTTATGGTTGTGCTTGTCGTAACTGACCTCGCCGGACAGGCACTTCTCCTGCTCCTCCGGGTCCTTCAGCCGGCAGACCTCAACGCGCTTGGAACGGACCATCTCGGTGTTAACGATCAGCATCTTGCGCGGGCCGGGGAAGTCCCGGAACGCTGCCATCGTCTGCTCGCGCTCGGCGCGGCTACCCTGGGCCACGAACGGAGCGATGGTCGGGGCCCAGCGGTTGGTCTCGTTGGCCCACACGTTGCGCGTCGCCGTACGCGGGCAGGTGACCAGTATCTCCTTGGCCCCGGACTCAATAAGCATGGCCAGGGTCTCAACCGTCTTGCCTAGCCCCGGCTCGTCCCCCAGGATCCCCTGCCCGGTCAGGGTCATCCAGCCCGCGCCCACTGACTGGTACTGGCGGCCCCGGATCGCCGCGAGCAGGGCGGGGGCCTCCCGGCCCAGCCGGTCCCAGTCGGTGACCACGGCGTCCGGCTTGCGCATCTTTGCCAGTGCTTCTTCCGTGGCGATCTGTGCACGAGCCCACTTGGAAAGCTTGGTCGTTACCTGGAGCTCTTCGCCGAACACGCGCCGGAACACCCGGCAGGTGTCCATGGTGAGCGGGTAGCGCCAGTACTTGAACTTGTTGTTCTCGTCGTACACCGGGTTGGCACCGGGGATCTGGCGCGCCCGGTCCCGCCCCTCGCCGCCGGCGTAGGGGATGTTCGCCAGGATGTACCGGCCGTCGGTGGTGATGGTGGCTATCATAGCCGTACTATCTTGACCGGCCGCACCTTGGTCCTGGTGCGGAGCGGGGTGCCGTGCCCCAGCGTGGTCACTATGTAGTACAGCTCTCGCTTTAGATAGTACACCTTTGCATACGCGGAATAGATGTCATTCTCGGAACGAAGCTCTGCTGCTAGCCCGACCATGTACTCGGCTACCCGATCCAGGTTGTCGGCAGCGCGATCAATCTTGCGTCGCTCGGGCGTGCTCACGCTCAATGGATTACTCACTACTTCTCCCACGATCCGTCCGGGGTCCATGGCGGTATGTATCCGGGTATCCTGCCACGGAGGGGCAGGTGGTGAATAGTCCCTCCGTAGCAGGCATGGCGCGGGTACACGGTCATCAGCCAGCAGCGGATCCACCGAAACTCGAACCGACCCATCCGATCCTGGTAGACATTTCCGCCGACCATCACGACCGCGTATCCGCGCTTACCCTTCATGACTCTAACTATACTCCACTCGTAACGGTATGGCTAGGGCTAGATACCGTTCCCGATAACGCCCGGCCTCGCAGCCCCGTCGGCCGTGTTAAACGGCGGCAGGAATATCGGGTTGTTCCCCTCTCGCTGAGAGTCCAGGTAGGCGGCCTGAAGAACGGTGGTCTGGTCCTGGCGGATGGCGTCCTCCCAGCACTGGCCGCAGGCGATTTTCCCGTACCGACGCCGGCTCGTGTGCTCGCGGGCGTCGCACAGCTTCCCGGCCCGCTTGGCTAGGTGGTGCCTGTCTGTGAAATGGTCCGGCTCCCAGCCGATATCAACGGGCTTCATGCCCTTCTTCTTGCGGTTCTTCGCCCGGACCTTCTGGACCGCCTTGATGGCGTTCTCGACGCTGAGCTTTCCCGCGCGGATGTCTTCCTGGGACTTGTCTGAGAGTTCCAGAAGAGCGAGGTACCGGGAGACGGTGCTCGTGTTGACGCCCAAGCGCTGAGCGATCTGGTCCTGGGTCATCTCGGCCTCGTCGCGCAGTCGTCCGTACGCCCTTGCACGTTCCAGCGGGGTGAGGTGTTCCTTGTGGAGGTCCGTGACGAGGCCGGTGATCAGCGCGCGAACCTTGGGGTCCTCGTCCGGCGCTAGATCCCTGATGATGCACGGGAGGTCATCATTATAATCCTTGCTCGCCACCCAGCGCCGGTACCCGTCCTCGATCAGGTACTGGTCCGGCCCGATCCACGGTGCAGGGATCACGAGGATCGGGTGAAGCAGGTCATCCTCGGTAATGGAGCGAGCAAGATCACTGACGTCACCCGCTTCGAAGCGGGGGTTGTCCGGATTGGGGTTGAGGTTCTTTACGGGGATTAGAACCGTCTTGTTTTCCATTGCTCTCCTCGGGTTGGAGCGGTTACTTGTTCCTTATCCTTGCGATGGCTCGGCCGCCGGGCAGCTGGAGCACCTCGATGTCCGGGTGGTGCCAGACCTCGGTGGGGTCCTGGAGGTACTCGGATGTGATGAAGTATTTCTCCCACAGCCCCTGCTTGGCCTCGCGTTCGTACACGATGCCCCACGTGCGGTTGCCAAAGGCGTTCGTGTATTCGGTTACGCGAACAACTGGGCCAAGATGGCTGTTTTCGTCACCGGGGTAAAGACCATTTCCAGATACGATTATATCCACTATCTCCTTGCTGTCGATAGTGGGCATCAGAGGCCGGCCAGGTCTTCGTCGCTGACGATCGTCGGCTCCTGTTCGGGATTGAACGGCAGCCGGGCCGCCGCCTGCAGCTGGCGCAGCCGGGTGTTCTCTACGGCGGCGTTCCAGGCCTTGCGCATCAGGGCAAGGGTGGAATCTGACAGCAGGGTCTTGCCCGGAATCCGGCTGGGCCCGCCGAACGGCTGCCGAGCCATCCATTTCACGAAGCTGTCCGGCTCCGACCCGTTGGTGCGCTCGATGGTGTAGTCCATGTAGTGATCGACGAGCAGTTTCCTCATGCTCTTCTCTACGACATCCTCCGGGTGGATTTCAGTGTCGTCGCCGACACCGAAATCGAACACCGCACGGAACAGCGGGGCCACGCTCTCGTTCTCCGATGCCTCTTCAGCGAGGTGGGGCTTGACGGTGAGCACGGCACGATAGTGCTTCATACCAATCGCCTTCTTCTAGGGGGCGGGCGTACAGGACTTCGCCGTCGAGTACTCCCATTTCTTCGGCCGCCGACAGGCCGGCCCGGAACGAAGCGGTAACTGGACTGTCCGACTGGGTGATCACCCGATGCTCTTTACCGAGCTCGTCTTTGAATGCGACCATGTACGCGGCCATTTTCCCGCCTCTCTTTGAGCTGGTGGCTCAGGGACACCCTGGGGCTCGATAGGTGTCGGGGGACATTCCATGAACCCCAGGGTGTCGCTCAGCGGCCAGCTAGGCGACATTGGTCTTCTGGCTGGCGTCCCAGGCGCGCTGCGTCTCGCGCCAGAGTGCGCCCATCCCGACCTGTTCGGCGCAGTCCGGGCCGATCCCGAGGTGACGACTGGCGTACTTGGTGAGGTGGACGTGGCACTTGCCGCAGCGACCGAGCTCCCGGCCGTAACGCAGCATGGCCTCCTGTGGGTCCTTCTTGATGGCCTCGAGGATCGCCCAGATCTTGTCCCAGTCCTTGATTCGGACGTCGTCCTTGCCGCCGACAACCATCTTGACGAACGTCCATCCGAGCCACTTGCCATCGGTCGGAACGTCCACGTGATAGAAGTCAGTCTCCCGGCCGTCCCGCCCGTCGATCGCGTAGTGCCCCTCCGGGATGTTCCAGTGGTGCTGACCGGGGTTGAACTTGCGCTCCGGGTTCCGAACTCGGGGCGGGGTGTTCACCTTCAGGTTCGGCTCCGACGCAGGATGAGCCGGCTGGGCGTCCATGGTCGCTTCTGTGATTCCGTAGCAGGTTCTAACCTGCATAACCGTCTCGTGCTCGCCTTTGCATCTTCCGCATCTCATCGTGGTCGCCTCTCGGGTACTACTCGGGTACTGGTATCAGTATACCTGATCCGGCCGGTACGCGCTACCCCTTCGCCGTGACCTCTTTGACCAGGTTACGAACCTTTTCTTCCGTCCATACCTCGACCTTGTTCCTGCGCTTGGCTTCCCGCTCGGCGCAGGCCCTAGCGGTCTCCGGAGACTTGTGGTTGTGGTTGCAGAACCACTTCCCGGCGTTCCTGCCCTCCTTGGTCAGGGTGAGGTCACACCTCCACGCTCTGTCCTCCTGGCGCGGCTCGCCGACGGTCCATCCGTCATTAATGCTCTGGAGCACGACCTCGGCGCGGTCCTTGGCTGCCTTCACGGCCTTGGCGCGCTGGACGCCAACCTCATTCGCCATCCGACGGGCCAGCTTGGCCCTCTTCCTGCTCGTGACGATCACAGGCCGACTCTTCTTCCCACCCTGGTTGAACTTGCTCATTGTCTTCCTTCAGCTTGGTCCAGATGATACCGATAACAAACTTGGCCATGCGGCCTGCAGCGGTCTGCAGGCCATAGGCGTCCCAGAAACCCCTGCAGGCAGCGGGGTCGTTCTCCCTCTCGTTGCCAGGGAGGGTGTTGTGGCAGGTGAGCAGGGCGCTGGCGGCCAGGTTGCCGTCCACGACCTCCTTGAGCCGGCCATGCCCGAGGTGCATCAGATTACCAGGCCGAAAGATACAGTCCTTGCACTTGTCCTCAAGAATCCGCACCTTGCCGGCCTGGTAGTCAATGATGTCCCCGGCGGCTTTGTCAGCCACCGATGGCCCCGCGCTGGTCGCTACCCGCCCGGTGGTGCGCGTCCAGGTCGGCCGTGCGGGCGTGATCCGCACCGCGCCGGTAGGCGTCCATGTTGAGGTTCAGCGGCTTATACCGGGGGAGCCTGGTCTTGGTCTTCTTGGCGTTGGACGGCTCTTCCTTGACCTCGACAAACAGGTCCGGGTTGTCCTCCTTGAACAGCTTGTCGATGTCATCGATCAGGCTGCGTAGGATCAGCTCGTTCCCGGACTCACGGCTCTTCGCCATTTCGTACAGTCGTCGGCGAATCATCCCCGTGTATCCGTCCGCCGCCGACTTGCGGTAGCTGGTCGTCCCGTTCGCGGCGATGATCTGGCCGTTCTCGCCCCGCTCCTTGACGGCGCGGTGGTAGGCCCGCTTGATGCGGGAGCCTACCTGCGTGGCCGGCTGCCAGCCCTCGTCCTTGTGCCAGTAGGGCACCTTCAAACCGTTCGGAGGGAGTTCGCCAGAGAGGTACGGACGCCGGTAGTCGTACTTTCGCCAGCCATACATCTCAGCGATCTGGAGCCAGTTGTACCCAGAGCTGTGGAGGCGGTAGGCGTTCTCCTCCAGCGACTCGGACGGGTCGACCTTCGGCAGCAGGATCCCCAGCATGTGCAGTCGTACGGTGGTGTACAGCATCTCGAAGTACCGGACGTCGGGCTCGAATCCGTACACTTTGGCGTTCCAGCAGCCGTCGGTCCAGGAGGTGTACAGGCGGGAACGGCACCGGCAGTGCTTCGCTATGTCCCGCAGCAGCCCTGCGAAGTATCCCTGTACATCAGATTCCGGACCTATCTGGATCGTCAGTATCATCGGCTTGGCGCGCTGGGCCGCTGGCTGCTCGCCGATCTCCTTGATGGTGTACTTGAGCATAAGCGCGTCCGCCATCTGGCGCGCCAGCTCGGCCTCATGGGGCGGGGTGGATTCGTGCTCCGCCTTGGCGATCAGACCGCGCACCTTGCTCAGTACGCTGTCGAGATTGATGTTGCTCACCGGGGCCTCCTCGGGTAGGTCGGCTTAGAACGACTGGAACCATTATACCTCGCCGCGCTGACGCGCGCTACCCGTTCGGCCTCTTCTATCGAAGGAAGTTTTCCTGCTAGACCCTTCCGAAGCTTCTTACGCCACCCCGTGCCCTTCCGATCGCGCCAGGCGATTACCTCCATCGGAAGGTGATCGAAGCAGTACGCCAGCGTTTCGTCCTGGCGGAAGAACCAGCCTTCTCTGCTCGATAGCCTGATGAGATTGTAGTCGCGTGCATGATGGTACTCGATCGGCACCTCTTTGGTACAGCCCTCGCCGTCGCACCGGATGGCCACGAACACGCCGCCGCAGAAGTACAGGTTCTGACGGCGCTTCGATTCGGGCCTGTCGAAGTGCCCCGGCTTCTCCGGGGTACAGGGCGCGAGCGGGGTCGGGGCCGAGCACTCCCATTCCTGGATTATCACGGTTCCACCGGGAATCCGTTGAAACTACGCCACGCGTTCTTCCGGGCGAGGTGCGGCTGTGTCTTGAGGCCCGGCCCGCTGCGACTCCTGACGAACCTCTTCAATGTCACGCATGAGCTTCCAGGTCTGGCTCCGCAGGCCGGGCAGTTGTACTTCTCTACCTCTTTCCTGGGCGGATTCATTGCGGTGTGTACCCTTTCAGCTCGGCGATGTACGTAAGTGTCTCAAGATCTCGGAAGGCAGAGTGAACCCGACGCCTGACGCTGAACATGTGGAAGGGGTTGCCATTCTGGTTCACGCCGACACGGCGGCCAACGACCTCGCCGCCGGCCCGCATCATCAGGGTGTAGACACGACCGTCCCGCCCGGTCGCATTGACCGCAGCGATGACGCGCCGCCGGGGGTTAGGGATCACAGCAGCCACCCGATCTTCCTGGCTACAAAGTCGATTGGCAGGCTGATGAAGTCGATCGGTCGGCCAAGGTCCCAGATGCGCCCGGTGATCGGCCAGGCGAGCGCCGTCAGGAGCCAGGCGAGGGCTATCGGTACCATGGAGATCAGCCAGGCGAGGAGCGCCAGCACGAACAGGATCCTCCACAGAACTATCTTCACTTCGCTATACCCTTGCGGAGCGTCTTCCGTGCCTTGCGCTCCCTCACCCATTCTTTCCAGGCCGGGAGGAACAAGCCGTCCGTCAGCCTCTGGAAGCCGTGCTGGGAGCAGTAGCCACGGGAATTGCGGGAGAGCCGGAACGCGCTGTCGAGCTCGTGACCGCATCGCATGGTGTATACGATGTTCTCGTCCCGGTAGGTATCCCTCAGGAAATCCCTGATCCTCGTTGCCAGGAACAGGATCTCTTCGCGGGTAAGGTCAGACGTCACCCAGGCGCTGGAAGCTTCCTTGCGCTTAATGGTGAGGTCGAAGGTTCTGTGATCGCCTTCGGTGTTCCTTTTGAAAATACAGTTCTCGATGACCACATCGAAGTCGGGGTCGCTATACATAGCCCTAAGTATACTCCACCGGGATGGCGTCGCGCTAGCCCCCTTTTACCGGCCCGGATCCCCCACCCCTTGCACCCGGACCGGATCTAGCGCGACGCCCTCCAGTGCTGCCTTATTCCCGGATTGAGTCCTCGCAGTGAGACCACCCGAGATTGTAGCCGCGCCGTTCGGCCACTCCAGCAGCAGCGATAACTCGCTGTACGGCTCGCTCGCGGACAGAGCCACCGGCTGTGACCCCGAGCATGGACAGAATCTCGGTGACGGCAGCCTCAGCCTCCTCGCGCTCAGGTGTGGATGTAGAGTCGTTGTCGGCCCACATGATTACCGCCGCAGCGCTCTCAGCCATCGTCATCCTCCTCTCTGATCCTTGCCTTTTTCGTTGTCCATTCCCATCCTCTAACACCAGGCCTCCCCTTCTCCCTGATAGGAACGGATCTGACCCCTAGTGCCTCTTTTGCTTTGGCAATCACATCCTTGCGCGTCGATGCCCCCGCATCTTGAAGTGCCGAGATCACGTCCGTCGACGCCCAGGTGTCCTTCTCCTCGAATATCTCCGCCATGATCTCTGTCACCTCCATCAGCCTGGTAGCGCCCTTGCCACCACGCACCGCTCCGTCACCGTCGGCAAGGATGTCAGCGGTCACCCCTTCTGCCAGGTCGCCCCATTCAATCCTCCCGTGGTAGGTGCCCTGGCGGTCGCCTGTGGGAATCTCGCTGTCAACGATATTATACCCCCACACGCCGTCTATCCCCTTCTTACTCGTCAAGTTTGTGTCGACGATGGCCAGACCGAACTTGTCCTCTCGGCCTTCGGGGAGCTCGCCGGTGATCATGTGAACACGGGCGCGGTTCTGAAAGGCGGTGCTGCCGGAGCCTCGGTTCCGCGCGCCCGCGCCGGTGGCCTTGTTGAAGTGGCGGATGGCCAGGCCGGCGCAGCCGAGGTCGGTAAGCTCGCTGGCCAGAGGGCCCAGCGCTCGCCGCACGCTCGCGTCGTTGTGGGTCTGTATCTCTTCCTCGAGCATGTCGGTGATCGGGTCAAAGATCGCCAGCCGCGCCTCGCACTCCCTTATCGCGTTACCGATGCGCCGCGCGCCGCCGGGTAGGCCCCAGTTCTTCCGCACGGCCTCCGGGCTGACGCGCGCCACGCGCTTCAGGTTGGCCCCGGCTGCCCGTAGGCGCGGCCGGATGGTCGTGTCCCAGCCGCCCTCGTCCGTGAACATCAGCACGGTGATCGGCTCGCACTCGGCCACATCCTGGTCCGGCATCGGCAGCCCGCGCGTGGCACGAGCGATGATGTCGTAGGTGATGAACGACTTGCCTTTCCCTTTGGAACCGTCCATCAGCGTGATCTCTCCGAATGCGATGCGCCCGTACCAAAGCCAAGACAGGTCCCGCTCGTTAATCTCCTGCACCCACTGGATCAGACCCGGCCGCCTCGGCTGTGCCTCGGCGAGGTCATCCGCCTCCTCCTGCGTGGCGTCCGGGATGACGGTGCCCTGCCGGTGAAGCAGCCCGCGCAGGTGCCAGTCTGGCCGGGAGCGCCGGGCAGCCGGGTACCAGGGATCCTGGGTGTTGTATACCGGCATCTCCCGCACGAGCAGGACAAGATGGGCGATTATCTCCTCTTCCTTCATGCCCATGCGTTCCAGCTCGTGTACGTACTTCAGCAAGGCCATGCGCTGGTCGCCGCCCTCGGCAGCGATACAGTCCTTCCTCAGCTGCTCGGCGGGGGTGCGGCCGGAGCTATAGACCCGGTCGGCGGGGGCACCAAGGGCTTCGGTGACATAGTCACGAAGCAGATCGCACCCGGTGTCTGTAGCCGAAGGGCGAACTGGATCGACCTTCGAACGGTAATGGAGAACCTCTCCGGTGACCTTGCTTGGTCGAACTGTAGGGGGAAGAAAGACAAATCCTCTTCCGGTCCCGTCATCCTTGCCTCCTTGGAGGTCGAGCCCCTTCAGGAAGCCGGTATGCTTCCCTATGTTTAGTCCGGCAATGTACAAATGGCGGCCGCCGGATGGGGTGAACACCTCCCAGTAGACCTCGGGACCATCCTCGCCTAGTTCCTTGCTGAGCCGCTTGAAGCTGAGCAGCCCTCCGTTCCTCGGGTCAATGTCCAGTACATCAAATGTGCTTCCGGTGACGGCGCAGAGCGCCTCGCCGGGTTTCCAGCGTTCTACCTGTCCATGGTCTGGCATGGTCTTCTGCCAGTTACGCCAGCGGCGATCGTCAGTATCAGGGTTCCCGTCCGGCCGTAGCCGGCCCCGGAACACAGGCACTCCGTAGTCGACGAGAAGGTGAGCGCGGATTAGCGCTTTCTCCGTCGCGGGGGACCTCTCGTCCGGTATACTCATAAGCGCTGGACCCCTTCGCTAGTGGGCCGTGAGAAGACCCCGCTAGCTTACCCTAAGCGGAGGCGGAACGGGCGTCGTTCCGCCTTCTGCTTTTCTCCCTAGGAGTACGCCCTTGAACTTGCGATGCCCCGCCCACCAATCTCTCCTGGTCACGAACGGGGATGGGTTTCTCTGCCCCGAGGGGCACACCGTCAACGCGGTTAATCTGACGGAGGTTCTTGTTGAGTGCATCGGGGTTTTGGCCGCACCTTCTGGAGCAGGCTCGTACAGCGGGACTGTCGACTGATCACATGGAGAAGTACATGCCCCCGAAAGAGATCCACGTCCTCGCCATCGACCCTGGGGTCACCACCGGCTGGGCCCGGATCACCGTCCCCCGCATGAGCATCTGGGGCACGGAGTCCAGCAAGATTGTAAGCTGGAAGACCGGCCAGCTCCGTGGTCGCATTAGCGACCAGGTATGGGCCATGTGCGAGCTGATACGAACCGTCCAGTCCCTTGCGTACAAGGTAGGGCCGGCGGTGGTCGTTGAGGACTTTGACTTCGGCCGCCCACTGAAGGACCCAGAGGTGTACACCCCGGTCTACTTCGCCCAGCAGCTAAGATTCTGCTTTGAGCGGACGGCACTGACCAACGACGCCCTGCTCGTAATGCAGGGCCGGGATACTGCGAAGGCTACCTTCACGGACGAGCGGCTTCAAGCGGCCGGAGTATGGGCCACGCGCGGCCAGACCGACCACGAGCGGGACGCGCTACGCCACGCGCTGACCGCGCTCCGGCGGGCGAAGAAGAGCTTCAAGTTCCGCTGTGAGATGTGGGACGCCAAGTACGCTGCCTAGCAATGCCAGAGGCCCGGTCTCCTCGGTTGAGGAGCCGGGCCTCTTCTGTTAGTTCACCTGGTCCAGGTAGCGGGCCTCGTAGGTGAATGGCTCGTCGGCGTAGGCGCGCATCTCCCTCAGCGCCAGTACCTGCTGAGCCATCTTGTCGGGATGGGTGTAGACGCCCTCGACGCCCCAGCGGCTCCAGAGCAACAGCACCTGGCCCTCGGACATGTTGACGGCGTAGTCCGGCTTGTACTCGTTGCCCGGCAGTCCGGTCATCGTCATCATCTTGAGCGAGCGCTGCGCGGTGATCGCCGCGCTGGACGAGGCCCGCTCGTTCTCGTTGCTCATACTGCATCGTCCCTTCTGGTTGCCACCTTCATGACGCTGACCTGGATGTCGGCGTCCTGGGCGATCTTGTGTGCGATGTACATCGCCTTGATCATCCAGCGGCTGTCCTCGATCCCGAGGCCCTTGCCGCCCATGTTGAGCTGGATCTCTGCGGCCTCCTCGAGGCCGGCGCGCTCGTTGGCCCAGTTGTACGGGGTTACCTCAACCCGCAGCCCGAACACCGGCTCCCAGCCGTCCCACGCCGGAAAGCGCGGAGTGCCGGTGGGCGACTCATGACGAACCACGTGGCCGACCGCGACCCAGAGAGACGCCGAGGACCCCAGCGTCATCCGCCGCTGCTCGCGCGTGTACTCACGGTAAGTGTTCAGGAAGTCCGGCGAGGAACCTCGGAGCACCAGTTCCTCCGGAAGGATGCCGGTGGCCAGGTATACCGAGGCCTCGTCCTTGCTGAGCTGCCGATCCGGGTTGTTGTGGTACACCCGAATCGAGCGCTTTGCGTCTGTCACATTCTCTCCGGTTGGATGATCAGCTTGCTGGCTTCGGCCAACCGCTGGTTTTCGATGTATCCCCTGGCGGCGCTGGCCAGCCGGTACGCCAGCTGTAGCGCGTCGATCAGGAGCGAGGTGTCGGACATGTTGTACCCCCGACCGCTGACGAAGGTTCTGAATCCCTCGATCTTGCTACCGTTCTTGACGGTGTAGCTTCTGATCTGGTGGACATCGACCTTGACGGAGTGATCCATCTCGCCGTCCGTCCAGCGGGCGATGTGCATGATCATCACGCCCGTGTTGAGGAGTTCCCGCTTGAGTTCCTCGCTCGCGGCTGCCCGAGCACGCAAATGCTCGCTGACGCCAGGGCCATCCAGTACGCGGTCCGGCAGTCCCCGGCCGGCCAGGGCCAGTGCGGCCTCCTCCTCGGTGAGGAAGATGCCGGGCCAGCTGTCATTGTCGATCCGAAACTCTCTGTTCACTTGTCCTCCCTGATATTGTCGTACATCACCTGGGTTCCCAGCAGACGGGCGGCTGAGAACACCTTGTGCGGATCCTTGTCGCCATCGCCCGTGATGTGGCTGACCTCGACCTGCCGAGCCAGCGTTACGTAGTCGCTGATCATCCGGCGGTGGCAGCGCCACCACAGGACCTCGGCGCACATGATGGCGACGCGGCGCTCGCTGGCCATTCTGAGCAGATAGTCCACGGCCACCGGGAAGTCCGGGCTGTCGAGCATGTACGCGGCGTAGCTACGGAACCCGTCGACACGCAGCGTCGCCGTGCGCTCGTCGCCGGGCCATTCCTTCCGGCTGCGTCGACCGCCAAGCCGCTTGTCATGGACATAGTCGACGCCTGCTGACCGCAGCCACCCCCGCATGTTCTCCTGGTTAAAATGCGGGTACCGACGGGATCCCGGCTGTCCGCGGACGTCGTAGATCACGTCCACGCCGGCCAGGTGCGCGAGGTCGGTAAACTCCTCCTGGCTGTGCGTTGAGTGCCCGATGGTGTAGAGCACAGTCACTGGTCCTCGTATTCCTTCGCCATGTCCTCTAGCCAGGCGGCTAGCACTTCCGGGTCTTGGGTCTGGGGTATATCCAGTGAGATGCACTTGTCTACGGCACCGTTGGGAACCCAGGTCAGGAAGTAGGCGTCGCCACCCTTCTCGATCTGGATCTCGCCGCTGCCGGCGATCAGCGCGATGTGGGGCGGATCACCAGCCGGGTGGTAGATGGCGTCGGCCAGCGCGGCAGTCAGCGCCAGCGTGCGCTCGGACAGCTTCACTTGTCCTCCCCGAGGTCTTCCCGCTCGTACTGTTCCTGAAGTACACGCCACCAAGCGGGAGAGATGACGTTGTGCCAGGCGTGCGGATGTGCCACCGGAACCATCCCACGCATCTCCAGAACTTCGTAGCCGAGGATCTCGAGCAGGCGCATGGCCTCGGCGTAGGTGTGCGACACGATGACCACCGGGCCAGCCGTGGTACTGACCCGGTACGGCCGCACGTTGCGCACGTTGGGGAGCACCTAGTCCTCCTTGATGTGGAGCTTCAGGATCTCCTGGATCTTGTTCCAGAAGGCGTCCCGCGCGGCTTCCTCCCAGACCTCGCAGATCTCGTCGGTGTCAACAGCCTGGCCGTTGTCGCCTTCGAGCCCGATCTCGGCCATCAGCTTGCTGGGCGTCATGTTATCCACCCACTCGCCGGAGAGGCTGGGCTCCCGAAAGTTGTCCATAATCTGCGGATCTCCGGCCTCAATGCCACGGAGCGTACGGAGCATCTGGCCCTTGGTCATTCGGTCGGGTGCCATGGCCCACTCGGCCGCGTTGGATCCCTGCTCCCTGCCCAGTCGGGTTGCCTTGGACTTCGCATCTTCGCTCATGTTCCTCGTCCTCTCTGCCTTGCATATCGGGCAGGCGCGGGATGCGCCACCCCTGTTCTTCATCTGACGCTCGGTGTTCTTGTCGCCCGGCATTGCCAGGGCGATCTCCCAGCCGATACCGGCCGCAGCGACTACCGCCGGCAGCCGCCCGCCCGTCCCGTTGAGGTGATGGGCATTGCGCGCCTCCACCTTCGTAGCCCAGCCCCAGTAGTGCTGGGCGTGCTTGTAGGGCTTATCGAAGTGTAGGAGGTACACAACCCCCATCACCCCGCTACCGGGCCGGCCCGTTAGCCGACGGTACGCCATGGCCAGCGCTTCTTCTTCGGTACGGAGCTGTGTATCACGCTCCACAGGATGCAAGTGCTTTTGTGCCGGATCTCGCTCCCGGCTGGGGCGCTTGCGTCGCAGGATGGACAGCGCGTCGGGTAGCTAGCCATTAGGCCGCGCTCCGATCGGTAGTCTCGGTAGTCTCGGTAGTCTGCTCTTCGTCATCGCACTCGTCGAAGAAGCTCTCAAACTCGTCCTCGGGCTCGTCCTGGTCTTCCGGCTCCAGGAGTTCCTCGAGCTCGGCCACTAGCGCTAGTATAGCGTCCGCGTGCCAGCCGCGTACGGTCTTCCGGCTAGGTAGCGTAAGGACCCTAGCCCTGCCCAGGCCGTCGCTCATGAGCCGTCCGATCTGGGGATCGGTCTTGGTGGTGTAGATCTTGTCCTCGAGCGTCCGGACGTACCGCAGTAGCTCCGCGCTGAACAGGTACTGCGAATGGGTGGCGTCTTCGCCGCGCTGGCGGAGGTAGACGCCGGCGTCCATGAGGACCTGCTGCTCGGGGGACAGGATGGGCTTCTCGCTCTGGTCCAGGGCGATGTCCTTGAACGCGGCCAGGAAGCGATCCACCCATTCCGGCCCGGCTGCCTTCGCTACCACGTACAGCCCGCCCCATACCTGGAGCTTCCGGCCGCGTAGCTTGGGGTGGAGCTTCTTCGCCTCCCTTGCCCAGGCGTTCGCCTCGCTCCGGAACAACTGGGCCCAGCTGTGCATCTGCTCGCCGATCCGCCTGCCGTCGGCCTCGACGCCCTCGTCCAGGGCATCCTCAAGGTCCACGGTCTCCGGAGCCGGCACCATCCATATGTTGATACAGCGGGTCCGCATGTCCGGCGGGACGGCTCGCTTCTGGCCGGCCAGCACGGTCGGGCAGAAGCAGTTGAAGTCGTGCGGCGCTCCGTCAATCTGACCGGAGAAGGTAGCCGTCTTGCGGTACCCTTCCACCGCTGGCTTGTAGATCGGGTTACTCCGGCCGCGCTGGCCGTTCAGCCCGAAGACCAGGTGAATCTCGTCCAGGAACAGGGTGACCGGATCACCCCCTTTGAACTTGCCTTGCAGCGCCCACTTGGTCGGGTCGGACATCCACGGATTAGCGGACATCATGACCCCGGCGTCCAGCACCGTGGTCTTGCCGCAATTACCGTCCGTGCTCGTCACGAGCAGGCGGCCGTAGGTGTTCAGCTCACGGTAGATGTGGGTGCCGGCGTAGTACAGGACACAGGCGTCCCGGTACGTCGGCTTCATGTAGGCGATGCGATCCATAAACCGGGCTGCGCCGCTCAGCGGCTCCAGTTTCTGCAGCTGTAGCAGCTGCTTTTCCTCCACTGTACCCCTCCTCGGGTCGGGGGCTAGGGTAGGGCTTACCCCTATCCATTATACCGCCTAGGGTGGCCGTAGGGCTAGCCCTAGGCGGTATGAAGGGTAGGGCTAGGCTAGGCGCGTTCGAATAGCTCGCGGACCCTGTCGCTGTTAGGCCACTCGTCGTGAGCCCGCAGGAACTTGATCCCGCTCACCATCAGCTCGCGGAGTTCCTCGTAGCTGAGGCTCATGATGCTGACCATCGGTCCACCGGGGTTGAACCGCAACTGCACGCCGTCCGTGTGCTTGTCGTGCGTCCAGACGCGGCCCTCGGCAACCTCGACCGGCTGGTCGTGCACGCGTGTGCGCCGCCAGTCCGTCTCGGCCTGCTGCCGAGCCCAGTACTCGATGGCGTGCTCGGGGATGCCCTCCCCGGCGTGGGCGGCCGTGATCACCACCCTGTGGTGATTGGTCCGATCCTCGATGAACTGTTCCCTGTCCAATGTAAGCTCCTGTACATCTTGGTTATGTCGGTGAGGTTGCGCTGGACCAGCATGGACGCGTCCCTCGCGTTGCTGACCGTCAGGCCGGCCAGGCCGCCCTCCTGTGGGGTGCGGGCGTCCGGGCCCAGGCGGAACGCGCGCCGCAGGAAGTCCTTGACCTCCTGCTGGATTCGCGCGGGCTCCCGGCTCGGATTCCGCATGGTGTGGATCTCCACGATAGTCCGGTAGTGAATGTCTCCGGGCTGTAGGTCACGCGCCACTACATCTCCATCCATCTCTTCTGGACAATGGCCTTGCGGGTACCGCAGCGGCGGCAGTAGGCACCGTCTCCGGCCGGGATCCGGCGGGGGATGTGACGGTGCGGCAGGAAGGAGCGCCAGCCGTACACATGCAGCTGGCGCTTCTGGTCGCTGAGGATGTTACGGAAGTAGAATCCCCAGTACCAGTAGCTACCCAACACTGAAGACCTCCTCGGGGGTTGTTGGCCATCATCAGGTGCGGCCTTACCGCACGACGCCTCCCGGCGTTTCGGCCTGTTATATGCGCTGGTCGATCTCGTCGCTGAATATCTCAGCGATCTCCGGTAGGTCCATGCCGGTGCTGCGCGCCCGTTCGATTGCGCGTACCAGCTCCTGCCTGATAGACGAGGATGGCGTCACCTCGAACTTCTCCATGTTCTGCGGTTCAACCATCACCTCGATGTCGCTGTCCGTGAACAGGACCTCGGTGCGGCCGTCCGGGTAGGTTGCACCGACAGTGCCCACCATGCCGGCATACTCGCCGCTCTTGATCTTCACCTGCTCTCCATTCACAGGCTCGTACACCGGGTTGTCGTCCGCCACCTGGTTGCCGAAGTCGTAGCCGACGACCATGAGCATCAGCGGTCCCTGCTCGGTGTCGACCGTGACGATCCGGTTGCTGTGCAGACCTTGCTCCACCCGCTGGGCGTGCTCCGGCCGGATCTGAACCGTGATGGTTACGTCCATGCTGCCTCCTTATAGCGGGCACTCACCGATCGAGTGCATCATGTCTACCGCATTGATCAGGTCCTCGTAGTACCGGACGGAGCCGGCGTCCGGGCGGCCTGCGAGCGCGCTGCCCTCCGGGGTCCGGAGGTAGGCATACTCGCAGGCTCCACCCGTCGGTCCGCTGCTGAACCACTCCGCCGCCGGGCACTCCTCCGGCTCGTGCGGTTCCTCGCTCGTGCACTCGCTACAGCCAGTCATGGCTGCTAGCACATGTGGAACTTGATGGGGCTCATGTCCTCCGCAACGTCGCCGGGGCACTCGATGGCGTGCGCCTCGTCCCTCAGCACTTGAGCGATGCTGTAGGTGTCCAGCCCGTCACCGAGAGCCACGCGGCTGGCGATGCCCACCGCACGCTGGAGCATTAGCATGGCCTCCTGCTCGGTGATCCCGGTCTCGCCCTCGATCCTTCCAGTGTATCCTGGCATTCCGTCCTCCTTCTCTGCTACCCTAGCGGGTAGGGAGGCGCTAGGACCTGGGGGTGGTAGTCCTAGCGCCGGCCTAAGCGCTAGCGCGCGTTATGTACCAATTATAGCCTACCCCTAGCGGGTAGGCTAGGGGTTAGGCGCTGGCGTTTACCTAGTAGTTCTTGCTCGGGTTGTCCTCCGGTGGGAGCGGGCACGTGCAGCCGTGCAGCAGGCCGGGGAGGTGGTTGGGGAACTGGACGCTCACCGGACATGGTTTGTTCGGCATGCTGTCGGCGTCCGTGATGACTTCGTTAATCGCGTGCATCATGCGGGCGATGTTGCCGATCAGGCCGGGCACCAGGTCCCGCGCCTCCCGGAGGAAGCCCGCGTCGCTGAAGTCCTCCCGGTCCGTGAAGGCGTTCATGAAGTCCCTGATCCCCGACCACTGCTGCTCCACGGCCACCATGGACTCGTACAGGTCGGCCATGGCGTCGTCGGTGGGGTCCTTGAACTCATCTGGCATTGTTCCGTAGCTCCTCTCGGATCTGCTGTCCTCGGACCCGCTCCATCTCGATGGCGTCCACCACGCGCACGCCCAGCTCGACCAGCTCGCCGGGATACCGGATGTCCACCGGGTTCTTGAGCCAAGCCAGCCGGGCGGCTGCGATGGCCCGCTCCTCGCTGGTCACTTGCCTCGCCCGAATTCGAACGGCTTGTAGTCAAGCCGCTTAAAGGTGTAGCGACGGACGTAGCTGGGGAAGCGGCCGAGCAGCGACCAGCGGTGCGGCCGGAGGCTGGTGTAGAACCAGACGCTGGTCGACCACCAGTGGTGGTGCTTAGGGCAGGCGATACCCACGTTGATGTATCGCACGCCCTTGTAGTTGTGCCACTCGTAGCTGAGGTGGCTCGCTCGCGCCTTGCGCATCACGAGCCAGCGCCGGCGGTGTCTTATCTTCATCGGCCCCTCCTAGGGCACTTCGGTTTCGGTAGCGCAGGTAAGCGCTAGGGGGTACCCGGATCACTCCGGGTACCCGAAGCGCCGGCCTAGCGGGTCAGCGTCTTGCGGTGGAAGTGGCCGCTGATCGCAATGCCCACGTGCAGGTCATGCGGTCCGGTGCCGGTGTTCCGATACACGGCCGTGAGGGAAGCGCGCGGCATGCGCATCCAGTGATAGCCACCGAAGTAGCCGTGGTAGATGTTGCCGCGCGGCCGACCGGAGTGGTGCCCCGCCAGCGGGTGGCGGAGCTCGGGGGCCGGCGCGAGCAGGGTGGTCTCGGGGGTCATCTTGCTCCTCGGGTGCTAGTAGCGTGGGTAGTGGGCGTGGGCGCTGCGGTACTCGCCCGGATCGATGGGGATGTTGATGGATACGGCGTCGGCCAGGGAGCACAGCAGCTCGATGGACTCCTCCATGCCGGGGTGGACGCGCTGCCCGTTAATCAGCACGTCGCCCGTGTCCATGAACGTAGCGGTGAAGCTCACGTCCGTGGGCTTGACCGGCAGCCGGGGGGAGATGTACCGGGTGACCATTACCGTGGTGATGACCGCGTTGGGGTCATGGGAGATCATCGTCACCCAGACCGGCTCCTCAAACGCCCACCGGATATCGTTCAGGCTGGCGAAGTACTCAGCCATCACAGCACGCCGAACAGGCTCACGAGGAACTGGTAGGCGCGGAGGTAGCACAGGATGGCTACCTCGTAGATCGTTAGCATAGGCCCTCCTCGGGCACTCGGGTGTCTGGCCAGCTGGCCGGCCGGTACCCAGACGCTGCGGTCTGGGTGCCAGCCCGTCGGTTGGCTAGTCGTCGTTGGTGTTCGGCAGGTCATCGATGGCGGTCAGGACGTAGACCTGGGCATCGCCCTCTGGGGTCCGCTCGATATCCTCAGTGGCGGTAAGCGTATAGTCGCCGCTGGGTGCGCCGGGGATGGCCGGGTGCGCCGGGTCGAGCATCAGCTCCAGCGGGTCGAAGATCAACCCATTGATCGCTGGGACCAGAGGTGCGTGGATTACGCCGAGCATAAGAGCGCTCCTCTAGTCCTCGTCAGCGCAGCGGCTGTTGAGGTTGCCGATCTCGATGTTGGGCGAGCCGTCCGGCTTGTACCCGTCCAGGTACCAGGTGCCGGCGTGGTGATTGGCCACCCAGACCCCGGTCTCAACCGCATCGATCGGTTCGTACATCGTGACCTGGACCGTCGGCTCCTTCAGGAACTGCCGAATCGCCTCCTTGATCACCGCGAGCGGGACGATGTCGTCCATCTCGTGCTCGATCTCTTCTTCCGTTGCCACTGTGGCCTCCGGTATCCTGCGGGTGCTGAGCACCGCGTCGGTGCGGACGATCGGCCCGTAGACGCTGCGGAAGCCGTCTGGGCCAATCCTGGAGAGCTGGTACGAGAACTTGTCGCACAGCTCCTCTACGGCGCTGACCGCCGTGTTCGGGTCCACCCCGTCCGGGGTCTCGACTGCGAACTCGACCGACACCGTATACTTCTGTATTCCCATCCTGCCTCCTCCGGCGGGGGCCTTACCCCCTATACTGCAATTATACCCTATCCAGGCGGTAAAGGGTAGGGGTTGCTGGTAACGGTTAGGTAACCAGCAACCGAACCCTCGGCCGGCTATTCCGGTCGGTGGCCGCACATGCGGTTGGTCTTCAGGTAGGCCAGCTGGTCTAGCAGCCGTCCCTTGCTCTTTGACCTGGCCAGGACCTCGGCGTACTCCTCCAGGGTCCAGGTCTGCTTGTACCGCTGCGGCCCGCGCGTCGGCTGGGCCGTGAACATGCGATCCATCGGGCTCATGGGGCGCAGGATCTCGGTGGCGATCTGTAGCCTTGTCATTCCGCCACCACCAGCACCATCTCTTTGTTGTGCTCCGTGATATCGAGCACGGTCTCGTAGTGGCCGGGGCCTTGGGCTATGCGCACGGCCTCCTCGTCACTGTCGGCCTCGATGTCGCTGCCGTACATGCCGCTGACGGTCATCGTGCGATACTTCATCCGTCCTCCCTGTATGTTTGTACGGTCACCTGCCAGCCGCTGGTCTGCGGCCGTGGCGGCCACTTCTTGTGAGTCCGCTTCGCGTAGTGGTGGGCAACGGCCACCATTTCCTCGTCCAGGTCCGTGAGCTTCGCTCCGGGCGCACTTAGCTCCTCGGCGATCGCCGCGTACACCTGCGCCTCGGTCACCCGTGGTCCTTGAGCACCCGGATGACGGTCACGATGAACTCGAAGCCATCGTCATCCATGTCGAACTTGAAGGTGGCCGCGTCGCCGCTGCCGACGTAGGTCTCACCCGCGTCGGCGATCTCGACGAACAGCTCCGCCCGCTTCAGCTCCTCGGCCACCTGCCCGGCCGTGGTGTAGCCGCGCCCGTGCGTGTTCAGGCGTGCCTCCAGGCCGGGCTCGTCGCTCACGGGCGGTTCGTAGCTGGTGTAGTCACGCGCCATTGTCGCTCTCCTCTTCCCTCAGGGGCACGCTGCCGTGCTCCCAGGGCGCGGCCTCGGGGTCGGACAGGTAGGTCTGGCCGATGGCGGCCACTGCGGCCGCCTCGTCCATGATGTTGCGGAAGCTCTGGGTCTGCTCGCCCAGGTCCACGTACACCCCGTTTATCGTGACCCCCTCGTCGCTCTCTGCGAGCACGAACGCCGGGGCGGTCGGGGGCATCTGCTGGGTCAGCGCTCCGAGTTGCTGCACCAGCACGGTCACACCACCGGCCAGGTCACGATCCACGGGCGTTACGAGCGACTGCTCCGTCACGGCCCACTCGACATCTCTCAGATGCACTTGCGCCTCCTTGTTGTTCTGCTGTGTTTCTCTGTAGCGGTAGTTCCGCTAGCCCTCAGCCCCAGACGCTCCGAGGGGGCGGCTGGGGCTCGGGCTACGCGGTGCTACTCTTCGGTGGCGGGGACGTCCGCCGGGGGCTGGTAGTCGGACCAGTCGCTGCGCTGCGGGATCGGCAGCCCGGCCCGGTACCACCGGTCCCGGTCCACGGGCATCCCGTGCATCCACTGGGCGACACACTGCCGGGCCGCGTCCTCGGTTCCGAACGCCGCGAGCAGCGCGGTGGCGAAGGCGGGGTCGGTGCTCGCGTCGGCCTCGTTCTCGTCCACAGCGAACACGCCGTCCAGAAGCTCGGCCGCCTTGAGCGCCACGCGGGTGGCCAGCTCCTGCTTGGTCGCCTTCTTGACGTTCTCCGCGTTCGCGGCCTTGGCCGCCGCCTTGCTGGACTGCGGGAGCCCCTCCAGGCAGCCGTGGAAGCTGACCGAGGTGACGTAGCCGTTCTTGCTGAGCCAGGCCCAGCTGGCCTCCGCGTAGTCGTCGCCGACCTTGTCGTCCGCCGCGTACGACTCCGCGATCTGGTCGCCCCAGGCGTCCATGATGACGTCGCGCTGGTTGATCACCTGCGGGATCTCGTAGTCCTCCTCCAGCCCAGCGTAGGCACTCTTGGCCTTCTGCGCCTTGTAGGACTTGCATCCCTTGAGGTGAACGACCCAGTCGTACTGGCCCCCGTTCATCAGCAGGGCCAGGACGTCCACCGGCGTCTTGAGGGTTGCCGGCTTGTCCGGCTTGCGCGGCCCGCTCTCTGGCTTGATTGCGGGCTTGGTCGCTGCGCGCGCCGGGGTGCTGCTGGTTGCCATTGTTGGCCTCCTTCTCGGGTACCGGGGCCGGTCGCCCCGGTGGTTTTTCCCAGTGATATCAGTATACGCGGTTTACGCGCGTATGGCTACTATCACCAGGAAATCTTTGGGATTACTTTCCGTAATCTTTTCTGGGGATGGCGGTTACTAAGCGTTAGTTTTTGGGTTAGGGCCGTACCTAACTTACGGTTCTAAACCTCTAACCCCGTTTCCCCAGGTCAGTGCCACGTTTTAAGGGTAGAGGGGGAGGTACCTAAACCCCCTGTGCAGGCAGGGGTGGAGAGGGTGGTTCTGCTAGTGGAAGAGGAGGGGCGTAGGAGCTGGAAGGTGGGGCTGCAGTGCCCTTTACCTTGATTTCCTACTAAACCTATATACTTACTATACTGTTATGTAAGGGGTAAGGGGTTTAGGGTACTAGAAGTAAGGCACGGCCCCTTACCCCCGTACCCTAAACCTAAACGCGATTTTCTACAGTAAATTGGCACTTTTTCCGCCAGTTTTCCCAATATTGCTGTGCAAAATGGGGCGCAGCGTGGCTGCACTGGACTAGCGGAAATCGGTCTCTGCGTCGTACTCTAAACCGGGACTTTAAGGTTGTAGTGGTGTCCAAAATGGCCAATTGCACGGCAAAAGGCCCGAAACTTGCGATTCCGGGCCCTCTGCACGCGTCTTATGCTACTGCACACGCCGTTCCAGCTGGGCGACCCAGTCCGGTTCTGCGTCTTTCAGGCCCTGCAGGGCGTCCAGAATGTTAAGTTCGCCCTGCACGTCGACCGCTTCCGCAAGAACGCTGAGCAGTGTAGCGCTGACGCTCACCGCCCGCCCGCTCGCGGGTGTCACCAGGTAGCAGTCTTCCCGGCTCTCGTCCCGCTGGATAGACACGTCGCTGTCGATCTGCGGGGTGGCGTGCCCGTACGGCTCGCCGATGGTGTTCGCCAGTTGCTGGTCGAACGGCTGATTGGTCATGGAATTGCCTCCTCTGCTGGCCGGACTGGCCGGCCGGCATCCAGGAACAGGGCCTGGATACCAGCCTACCGGGCTGCTAGCCAAGGATGGGCAGGGGGTCGCCGGATGGAGTGGGATCGGGCTGCGGGAAGAACAGGTGCGCGGTCTCCAGGCCGAACCGCCGCACCATGAGCAGCCAGGCCACCGCCAGGTCGTCCTCGGTGCACTTGGGCTCGGCCCGCAGGAAGCCGGGCCAGCCCGCGTCGAACCGTTCATGCACCAGGTGGGCGACCAGCAGGTCGGAGTCGTTCGGCTGCAGCAGGCCGCAGTCGAACAGCCACTCCCGGGCCGCCTCCAGCAGGTCATCGAGCATGATCACAGCTTCTCCCTCGGCACGTCGGTGTTGCAGGTGTTGCAGTGCTCGGTGCCGGGCACCGGGCCGCGCGCGAACACGCCGGGGTGGTCGCACTCCCACTTGTAGCTTGGGCAGGTGGACTTGTGCGGGCCGGTGTGGCACTCGTACAGGCCGCTCAGCGCGAACTGCTGGCCCTCGTCGAAGGCCGCTGGGCCGGGCTCAAACTGCGCGCCGGCGAACTGGTCCGCCCGCGCGTCGATGAGGCGCCAGTCGTCCTGCGCCATGATGCAGTCCACCACGGCCGCCTTCTGCTCCGGCGTCTCCTCGGCCCAGGCGTAGCCCAGCAGCCAC
>Ga0070681_10000428_pt1 | contig 34187 bp, 30 predicted proteins | sample KBSC83BmetaG_FD_65650 | JGI IMG/M metagenome (GOLD analysis project Ga0070681, IMG submission 65650) | Corn rhizosphere microbial communities from Kellogg Biological Station, Michigan, USA - KBS C8-3B metaG | ecosystem: Host-associated > Plants > Roots > Rhizosphere | place: USA: Michigan...
TCGTCCGCCTGTCGCGCGAGCGTCATGCGTGCCGGTGCCATTCCAACGTACCGGATCACAAGCGTGTACTGCCCCCCGCCATCCGGGAAGACGATCGTCCAGCGTCCCTTGTCGTTCGTCTGCGCCTTGCGGGTGAGTTCCGTCTGGACCGATGTGGCCTCGACGATTGCACCTTCGAGCACGCGCCCCGTTGAATCGGCAACCACGCCGGTAAGGATGTCCGTGGTGGTGCCAACCTGCGCGCCGGCAGCCGCGGGTGCAGTACACGCCACGACCATGGCCAGGACTACGAAGAGAGCACGCATGAACTCCGGTGTACGCGCGGTACGCGGTGAGGCGAGCCGCAGGACGGGAATCGTCGCTGTCAGCCGCAAGCACCATTACGCGGCAGGTATCGGAGAGTGTTGAAGCGGCGCCAGCACCGCGGCGGCGCAGCGGTGGCGCGGTCGCGCGGTGGCGCCGGCCTCAGCCTTTCCGGCGAGGCGCGCGCTGTTCCTGCTCGTGCAGCTCGGGATTCTCGCGATAGAGCGTGGTCGTCTTGCCGATCACCTGGACGACGTCGGCACCCACCGCGTCCGCAAGCGCGAGCGCCGCATCGCGCGGCTTCACGTCACTCTCGCGGGCGAGGTGCACCTTGACCAGCTCGTGCGTGCGCAGCGCATCGTCCAGCGACTGCACCACCGCCGGCGTCACGCCGTGCTGCCCCACGTGCACGGAAGCCACCAGGTGATGCGCTTCCGTACGCAGCTCGGCGCGACGCCGCGAGGTGAGCGTCACGGCACTCCGACCGGTGTGCCCGGTTCGAGCACCGCCTCGGCCGCGGGTGCCAGCCCCGCCTCCCGCGCCAACTGCTCGAGGCCTTCCTCGATCGTACGCGAGTGATGCATGGAGCAGAACTTCGGCCCGCACATCGCGCAGAATTCGGCGCTCTTGAAGTACTCGGCGGGAAGCGTCTCGTCGTGATACTCGCGCGCCCGCTCGGGGTCGAGCGACAGGCGGAATTGCTCGTTCCAGTCGAAGCCATAGCGGGCCCGCGACAGCGCATCGTCCCGGTCGCGCGCGCCAGGCGTTCCACGCGCGATGTCGGCGGCGTGCGCGGCGATCTTGTACGCGATCACGCCCTGCCGGACATCCTCGGCGTTGGGGAGGCCCAGGTGCTCCTTGGGCGTCACGTAGCACAGCATGTCGGCACCGTACCAGCCGATCATCGCGGCACCGATGGCACTGGTGATGTGGTCGTAGCCCGGTGCGATGTCGGTCACGAGGGGACCCAGCGTGTAGAACGGCGCCTCGTGACAGATCTCCTTCTGCTTGCGAACGTTCATCTCGATCTGATGCATCGGGATGTGGCCGGGACCTTCCACCATCACCTGGACGTCGCGCGCCCAGGCGCGCGTGGTGAGCTCGCCCAGCGTTTCCAGCTCCGCGAATTGCGCGCGATCGCTCGCGTCGTGCAGTGAACCAGGGCGAAGTGAATCGCCGAGCGAGATGGTGACGTCGTACTGGCGCAGGATGTCCAGCACGTCGTCGTAGTGCTCGTAGAACGGATTCTGCTTGCGGTGGTGCATCATCCACACGGCGTGCAGCGAGCCACCGCGGCTCACGATGCCCGTCACGCGACCGTAGACGAGCGGCAGATGCTCCAGGAGAATGCCCGCGTGGATGGTCATGTAATCCACGCCCTGCCGTGCCTGGTGTTCGATGACATCCAGCAGGTCATTCGCGGTGAGCTCTTCGAGCTCCTTGCCCATGAGCACGGCCTGGTAGATGGGGACGGTGCCGATGGGGACGGGCGAGTGTGCGATGATGGCCTCGCGCACGGTATCAATGTCCTTGCCCGTGGAGAGATCCATCACCGTATCGGCTCCGTACCGCACGGCGAGCTCGAGCTTCTCCACTTCCTCGTCGATGGATGACGAGACGGCGGAGTTGCCGATATTCGCGTTGATCTTGACGCGCGCCACCTTGCCAATGGCCATGGGCTCGAGCCGGCCGGCGAGATGGTGGACGTTCGCGGGAATGATGAGGCGCCCGCGCGCGATCTCGTCGCGGATGAGCTCGGGCGCGAGCGCCTCGCGGTCGGCAACGATCCGCATGGCGTCGGTGAGTTCGCCCGCACGAGCGAAGGTCATCTGAGTCGGGGCGTTCATAGTCAGGCTCCGGAGAAAAGAGCTGGCACTTGCAACCACCAGCTACCAGCTGCCAACTGCCAGTTACCGAATCTTATTCAGAAGTTCTCCCACGAGAAGCCGCTCATCACATACTCCAGCCGCTTCTTCGCGAGATCGAGGCGGAGCACAACGGTGCCGCCCACGCGGTCCGCGTGACCGATTGCGGCAATGTCATCCACGCCATCGCCATCGGCATCGAATGCCCGAATGGCATCGTGCGCATGGAAGCGGCGGTCGAGCACTGCCAGCGGCGTCACGCTGCCAGCGGAATCCAGCAACACCGCGCTCTCGCGCACGAACGCGGCCGCGTCGCCCGATGCATTCACGAAGAGCATCACGCGCGCCGACCCGAAACAGCCCATGGCCTGCGACGCATGCACGCGCTCCGACTTGATGGCGCTCGGCGGCCAGCCCGCGGTGTCCGCCTTGATGAGCTGCGTGAGCGAATCGCGAACGGCGTTCACGCGCGCGGCGAGCGCGGGATCGGGCGCGGTGCGGGCGCAACTGTCGGCGACAGGGGCCAGTGCGGAGTCCGTGGGAAGCGCAACGGCCACGAGCGTCTCCTTCTCATGCGCCAGCGAGTCCACGTCGGCCGGTGCGTCCAGCGTCGCGGTGATACGGCCGTTCCAGGGCTCGAACCCCGCGATCGTGGCATCCGACGCACCCCACGGCCCGCGCAGTCGCACGCGATCGCCAAGGCGAAGTGGAGAGAGTTCCCTTGCGGCCTGCTCGAATGCGCGCCGGCGCGCCGGCGTGGCCACCTTGGTGTCCACGCGTCCCACATCAAGCAGCAATCGGTTGGCGCGCGAGGCCGCCACGAACACGGTCTGAATGCGCGCCAGGAACGTCATGTAGCTGCTGATCGAATCCGCGAGCGGACCGAGACGCGCCGGCGGCAGCGGCTTGAGTGCCGTATCCACCGGCACGGTGATCCGGCGCACGCTCACGCTGTCGAAGGCGCGAATGGTTCGCGCCGCTGCGGGCGCAGCGCGTTCGGCGCCACTGTTGCGACAGCCGGTCGCGACGAGCACCAGAGGTGACGCCAGCAACAGGAACACTGGCGTGACGAACCGGATACGTCGTCGCGAGGCAGGCATCATGGGGAAGGATGGAAGGGAGACGGAGCGGGCCGCGAGGACCGCACTGGAAAATGGCCGCGCGCGAGCCTAAGCTCAACGCCGAAGCATTCATGTCTCCGCATCCCTTCTCCTACGTCCGCCCGCACTCGATGGCCGATGCCGTCGAGCAGCTCGCACGCCCCGATGCCCTGCCCCTGGGCGGGGGGACGGACCTGCTGACGCTCATGCAGGACGATCTTGCTCGTCCGGCCACGCTGGTGGACCTGCGCGCTGTACCAGGCGCGCGAGACATCACGGCAGGCGCGGGACGGGGCATCCGAATTGGCGCGGCGGCGCGAGTGCATGACGTCGCCCAGGATGCGCGCGTCATCCGGGATTTCCCCGCCCTGGCGCAGGCGTGTGACGCGGTAGGCACGACCGCACTCAGATACATGGGCACGATGGGCGGGAATCTCTGTCAGCGCCCCCGCTGTTGGTACTTCCGGGGGAACGTCCCTTGCTATAAGAGCGGAGTGGCCGCCTGTCCGGCGGAGCACGGCGAAAGTCAGTATCTCGCGATCCTGGGTGGCGGACCCTGCTGGGCCGTGCACCCATCCGATCCCGCGGTGGCGCTCACGGCACTGGCCGCGGAGCTGGAGATCGTGAGTGCGCGCGGCACACGTCGTGTCCCGATCAGCGAGTTCTACACGAGCCCGGCGCGTGCGCCGGAGCGTGAGACCGTGCTGGAACCGGGCGAGATCGTTGCCGCAATTGAACTAGGGCACGGGAACGCTGGCGGCTCGCAGCGGTACGAAAAGCTCATGCAGCGTGCCGCGTGGGACTTTGCGCTCGTCAGTCTTGCTGCAGTGAGGACAGAATCGGGAGACATACGTTTAGTGTTGGGCGGCGTGGCACCGGGTCCGTGGCGCGTACCGTCGTCCGTGGAGGAGGACATATCCTCCGGCGGTCTGGACCCGGATGATGTTGCGACTCTTGCGGATCGCGCGTTATACAATGCGCGCCCGCTCGCCCGGAACAGCTATAAGCTGGCGCTGGCTGGCACCTTGCTGCGACGCGCCATCGCCGAGCTTTCGGCGACATGAATTGGAGACCTGTACATGCCTTTTCTGGAACTGGAAGGACAGCCCGACCTGGAAAACAACCCCCGCGAACTCAACGGCGTGGATGTCGTCGTTGGCAGCGGTTCCCAGGCAACGTGGCGCATCGCGCGACGCGACCTTGCCGCCCGCCATTTCGTCATTACCGGCGCACAGAACGGCAATGCCCGTGTGCTGCCGGCATCGGTGCAGAATGTCGTCGTACTCAACGGCAGGCAGGCCGCCAGCGAGGGAACACCGCTGCGCTCCGGTGACATCATTGCCGCCGGTTCGGCACGCTTCATTTTTCTCTCGGCGATTGACGCCGAGCGCCCCGCACCCGCTGCGGCGCCAGTGCCAGCGTTTCTGGTGGATCACAAGTCGCGAAAGGGCTACGCACTCGAGAAGCGGATTGTCCAGATCGGGCGCGAGATTGGCTGCGCCATCGTGCTCAAGGATCCGACCATTTCGCGCTTTCATGCCGACATCCGCGCGGAGGGCGGGGAGTTCGTGCTGTACTCCATGGGGTCCACCGGGACAAAGATCAACGGCGTTCCGGTAACCGCACCGCAGATGCTCGCCGAGGGGGACAAGGTGACGATTGGCGACACGACGGTCACCTTCTCGCGCCAGCCGCTGCCGGCGGGAGTCCGTTCCACGCAGTTCGAGGGGCACTCGGACGACTCCATCAGCCGCCGACATACGCAACTGCTCGATGGGCCGCTGATCATTGATTCCAGGAAGGTGCGCACCGGGCGCCGGAAGGCGCTGCCAATGCCCTTGATGATCGGCGCCGCCGCGGTTGTCGTCCTGGTTGTGGTGGCTCTGGCCCTCCTCCGGTAACCGCTGACCGGAACGCAACTTACGGTTCCGGCCGCGCGCCTCGTTTTGTTGACAATCCCGATAGATTAACTTAGGATTCGGTGGTGTGACAGGCGCCTCGATCACGCATCGGCGCCGGGGGCCACGAGCGTCTGTCGGCCCATTCGGTCGCGCGCGAACATCCTCTGGGAACCGGCATGCGCGCCGCGACCGGGGCGCATGCCGGAAACTCGGGAGCAACAATGAGCAGTTCCATTGAGACCCTGGTCAACAGGGAGTATCAGTTCGGCTTCGTCACCGACATCGACGCCGACACGATTCCGGCCGGACTGAGCGAAGACACCGTGCGCGCGATCTCGGCGCGCAAGCGTGAGCCGGCGTGGCTGCTGGAGTGGCGCCTGAAAGCGTATCGCCGCTGGCTCACGATGCACGAGCCACACTGGCCGAACGTGCATTACGATCCCATTGACTATCAGAGCCAGGTCTACTTCTCCGCGCCGAAGACCGCGAAGCCCATTGGCAGTCTGGACGAGGTGGATCCCAAGCTCCTCGAGACGTACACCAAGCTTGGCATCCCGCTCAAGGAGCAGAAGGTGCTGGCCGGGGTCGCGGTGGATGCAGTCTTCGACAGCGTGTCGGTGGGCACGACGTACCGCGCGCAGCTTGCCGAGTTGGGAATCATTTTCTGTTCGTTCGGGGAGGCAGTGCGCGAGCACCCTGACCTCGTGCAGAAGTATCTCGGCTCGGTGGTGCCCTACAGCGACAACTTCTTCGCGTCGCTCAATTCGGCGGTGTTCAGCGACGGCTCATTCGTCTACGTGCCGCCCGGCGTACGCTGCCCCATGGAGCTGTCCACGTACTTCCGCATCAACGCGGAGAACACGGGCCAGTTCGAGCGCACGCTCATCATCGCGGACAAGGGCGCCTATGTGAGCTACCTGGAAGGGTGTACGGCGCCGCGGCGCTCCACCCAGCAGTTGCACGCGGCGGTAGTGGAGATCATCGCGCTCGAGGGTGCCACGGCGAAGTACTCCACCGTGCAGAACTGGTACGCGGGCGACGAGAAGGGTCAGGGCGGCATTCTCAACTTCGTCACCAAGCGCGGCAAGTGCGCGGGCGCGAACTCCAAGATCTCGTGGACGCAGGTGGAGACGGGCTCCGCGATCACGTGGAAGTATCCGAGTGTCATCCTGCAGGGCGACAATTCGGTGGGGGAGTTCTACTCGGTGGCCGTGGTGAACAACTATCAGCAGGCCGATACGGGGACGAAGATGCTTCACCTCGGCCGCAACACGCGCTCGACGATCGTCTCCAAGGGCATCTCGGCGGGACACGGCAACAACAGCTACCGCGGACGGGTGTACGTGGGCGGCAAGGCGGATCATGCGCGCAACTACACGCAGTGCGACTCCATGCTGATTGGCAATCAGTGCGGCGCGCACACGTTCCCGTACATCGAGGTCGCGAACGACAGCGCGCAGGTGGAACACGAGGCGTCCACGTCCAAGATCGGCGAGGATCAGCTCTTCTACCTGCAGCAGCGCGGCATCTCGCGTGAGAACGCGGTCTCGATGATCGTGGCGGGATTCTGCAAGGAGGTTTTCCAGGAGCTCCCCATGGAGTTCGCCCTGGAAGCGCAGCAACTGCTGGGGATCACGCTGGAAGGGAGTGTAGGTTGACTGCGGTGGCTGGTGGCTGGTAGCTGGTGGCTGGACGCTCTACTCCGTTCCAGCTACCAGCCACCAGCCACCAGCCACCGCTTCTAAACCAGCTACCAGCAACCAGCTACCAACTACCAATCCGGAGTTCTCGAGAGTGCTCGACATCAAGGACCTGCGTGCGAAAGTCGGCGACACGGAAATTCTCAAGGGGATCACGCTGTCCGTGCGCGCGGGGGAAGTGCATGCGGTGATGGGGCCGAACGGTTCCGGCAAGAGTACGCTCGCGCAGGTGCTGGCGGGCAATCCGGCGTACGAGGTGACGGGGGGAAGCGTGGAGTTCGACGGACGGAATCTGCTCGACATGCAGCCGGAGGAGCGCGCTCAGGCCGGCCTATTCATGGCGTTTCAGTATCCCGTCGAAATCCCCGGCGTGTCCAACGCGTACTTCCTGCGCACGGCGTATAACGAGATCCGCAAGGCGCATGGGCAGCCGGAGGCCGATCCGCTCGAGTTCCTCGACATCATGGAACAGCGGCTCGCGTACGTGGACATGAGTTCGGACATGCTGAACCGGTCGGTGAACGCGGGATTCTCGGGTGGCGAGAAGAAGCGCAACGAGATCCTGCAGATGGCCGTGCTGCAGCCGCGGCTCGCCATTCTGGACGAGACCGACTCGGGACTGGACATCGATGCGCTGCGCATCGTGGCCGAGGGTGTCACGCGGCTCAAGCGGCCCGACAGCGCCACGATCGTGGTGACGCACTATCAGCGCCTGCTCAATCACATCGTGCCGGACTACGTGCACGTGCTGTCGGCGGGCCGCATCGTGAAGTCGGGGGACAAGCAGCTGGCGCTCGAACTCGAGGAGAAGGGATACGACTGGCTCGAGCAGCCGCAGGAGGCGGTGGCGTGACCCAGACGTACCTGCAGGAGTTCACCGCGTTTTCCGCGAATGGCGCGGGCCGCGGCCCCGCGTGGGTCGCACCGGTGCGGCGCGCCGCGATCGAGCGATTCGGCGCCCTGGGCTTCCCCACGCCCAAGAACGAGGACTGGCACTTCACGAGCGTGTCGCCCATCGCCGAGCGCGTCTTCTCGCTGGCGCCGCGTGAGACGCGGCACGTGTCGGCGGCGCAGTGCGTTCCCTTCCTGTTCGGCCAGGCCGCGTGGCCCGTGATGGTATTCGTGAACGGGCGGTACGCCGCATCGCTCTCCACCGAACCGGGCGAGTCGAGCGGCATCCGCGTCCTGGACCTCGCGCGGGCGTGGCGGGAGGATGATGCGCTGCTGGAGCAGCATCTCACGAAGGTCGCGTCGTATGACCGCGCCGCGTTCACGGCGTTGAACACCGCGTTCATGTACGATGGGGCGGTGATTCATATCGGGGCGGACGCCGATGCGCCGCATCCGCTGCATCTCCTGTTCATCTCAACCGGCGATGTGGAGGGGCGCGTGGCGCATCCGCGCAATCTCATCGTGGCGGAGCGCGGATCGCGCGCGACGGTCATCGAGAGCTACGTCGCGCTCGGCAACGCGCCGTACTTCACGAACGGCGTGACCGAGGTCACGCTGCGCGATGGCGCGACGTTCACGCACCTCAAGGTGCAGCGCGAGAGCGAGCAGGCCTACCACGTGGGAACGGTTCAGGTGGAGCAGGGGCGCGACACGCACTTCGTGCAGTTCTCCTTCGCGAGCGGCGCCGCACTGTCACGCACGAACGTATACACCCTGTTGAACGGTGCGGGCTGCGGCGCGACGCTCAACGGACTGTACATGGTGGACGGCACCCAGCACGTGGATCACCAGACACGCATCGAGCATGCGCAGCCCAATACGTTCAGCCGCGAGATGTACAAGGGGATCCTCGACGGCGCCTCGCACGGCGTGTTCAACGGACAGGTGTATGTGCGTCCGGTGGCGCAGCAGACCGACGGGAAGCAGGAGAACAACAACCTGCTCCTGTCGCGCCAGGCGCGGGTGGACACCAAGCCACAGCTCGAGATCTACGCCGACGACGTCAAGTGCACGCATGGCGCCACGGTGGGGCGCCTGGACGATACCGCACTCTTCTACATGAAGAGCCGGGGCATTGGTCAGGATACTGCCCGCAAGCTGCTCACCTACGCCTTCGCCGCTGGCGTGCTGGAGCACATTGGACAGGAGCCGGTACGGGAAGAGCTGGAGCGGCTCACGCTGAACCGGTTCGCAGGAACGGGAACGGGACATAGCGAGCAGCACGGGCATGGCACGGGCACCTGATCCGCGACCCGCGTCCGGCTTCCCGCTTCCCTCATCCCTCGTCCCGTGCCTCTCGCCCCATGCCATTCCTGCCCGTTGCGCGCCTCAGCGATCTCCCCGACGGCACGCTGCTGGGCGTGATCACAGCGGCTGGCGAGCGGGTGTGCCTCGTGAACCAGGGCGGCGAAATCCACGCGCTGGGGAACAACTGCACGCACCAGGAGTTCCCGATCTCCGACGGCCTGCTGCTCCCAAACGGTCGCATCGAGTGCGCCTGGCATGGCGCAATCTTCGATTGCCGGACCGGCGCGGCGCGGCGGCTTCCCGCGACTGATCCGCTACCCGTGTACGCGGTAAAGGTCGAGAACGGGCAGATCCTCGTTGGAGACCGGCTGTCATGACGAGTCTCGCTCCGCGTTCCGACTTCCCCTTGCTCGCCGGCGATCCGGATCTCGTGTATCTCGACTCCGCCGCGACGTCGCAGAAACCGCTCGCGGTGCTGGACGCCATGCGCGAATTCCAGAGTCGCGACTATGCCAATCCGCACCGCGGCGCCTACGAGCTGTCGGTGCGCGCCACGCAGCGCTATCACGATGCGCGCGCGCGCCTGGCGCGATTTTTCGGTGTGGCGGATGCCGATGCGTGCATCTTCACCCGCGGCACTACGGAATCGCTCAACCTGGTCGCGACGGCATGGGGGCGCGCCAACGTCCGAAGCGGCGATGAGATCGTGGTCACGCGGGCGGAGCACCACGCCAATTTTGTCCCCTGGCAGCAACTCGCGCTTGCGACGGGCGCGCGCTTCCGCATCGCGGAGCCGGGGCCGGACGGGCTCGTGCATCCCGACGCGCTGCGCGCGCTGATCACATCGCGCACCAGAGTCGTGGCGTTCCACCACGTCTCCAACGTGCTGGGTGACACGCTGCCTGTGCGCGAAATTGCGGATCTCGCGCACGATGCCGGCGCGATCGCGGTGTGCGACGGCGCGCAGGCCGCACCGCATCTGCCCGTGCGATTCGATGAGCTCGGCGTGGACTTCTACGCCGCCAGCGGACACAAGATGTGCGGGCCCATGGGCATCGGCGTGCTGCTCGGCCGCCGCCCCTTGCTCGAGGTCATGCCGCCGTACATGATGGGCGGAGACATGATCGAGTTCGTGCACGACGAGACCAGCAGCTGGAACACGCTGCCGCACAAGTTCGAGGCGGGCACGCCCAACGTGACCGGCGCGGTCGGGCTCGCCGCGGCCGCCAACTATCTCGACGCGCTCGGCATGCGCGCGGTGCAGACCCACGAACGGTCGCTCGCGCGAACGGCCCATGAGCGGCTCGCGGCACTCGATGGCATTACTGTCCATGGACCGGGGCCGACAGAGCGCTCAGGCGTGGTAAGCTTCACCGTGAATGACATTCACCCACACGATCTCGCCACGATTCTCGACGCGCGGCACATCTGCATTCGTGCCGGCCATCACTGCGCGCAACCACTCATGCGGCGGCTCGGCGTCGCCGCGACCGCACGTGCCTCCTTCTACGTCTACAACGACGAGGCGGACGTGGATGCGCTCCTGGCCGGCGTGCACGCGGCCCGCGAGCTGTTCGGTCATGCCACCGTCTGACGGCCGGCGTGGCGCCGATCTCACGGCGCTCTATCAGGATCTCATCCTCGATCACTACCGCCGCCCGCGCAACCGCGGCTTGCTCGAGCATGCGGACGCGACGGTCACGAAGAAGAACCCGCTCTGCGGCGACGTGATCACAGTGCAACTCGAACTGGATGGTGACACGGTGCGCGACGTGAAGTTCGCCGGCGAAGGATGCGCGATCTCCCAGGCCTCGGCGTCCATGATGACGCAGATGCTCAAGGGACGGTCCGCGCAGGATATCGGCCGCGTGGCCGCGACCTTCACCCGCATGATCGAAGGCGACAGCAGCGCCGCGGCGGATGCGTCGCTCGGCGAGTTGCGCGCGCTGGCCGGCGTGGCACGGCTCCCGCAGCGCCAGAAATGCGCGCTGCTCGCCTGGAGCGCACTCACCCAGGCCCTCGTCTCGCATGGTTGATGTCATCGCGCTGGTCGCGCTGCTCGCCGCCGTGCCCGGCGGCGCGGCGACGGTACCTGCTCGCCAGGATACGGCGGCGCACACCCGCGAGGCACACGGCACCGTCCGGACCGACAGCTTCTGGTCGCAGGCGCTCGGCGTGCACAAGCATGTCGAGGTCTATCTGCCGCCGTCGTACGCGGACCATCCCGACCGCCGCTACCCGGTCGCGTACTACCTGCATGGCATGTTCGGCAGCGAAACAGACTGGGTGAAGCTCGGCCACCTCGATGCGACAATGGACTCGCTCATCGCCACGGGGATGCCCGAAATGATCGTAGTGATGCCCGACGGAGATGACGGGTGGTATACGACATGGAACCGTCTCGACACATACAGCCCGTGCCTGAAGGACACCACGCGCAAGGAACCCGCCAGCAGCTACTGTGTGCCGTGGACGCACTATGACGACTACATCCGCCGCGATCTCGTACAGTACGTGGACTCGACGTACCGGACGATGGCCACTCGTGCGCACCGGGGCATCGGGGGGCTGAGCATGGGCGGCTACGGGGCCATCTCGCTCGCGCTGGAGTATCCCGATGTCTGGTCCGCGGCCGCAAGCCACAGCGGTGTATTGAGTCCCATGTATCTTGGTCCGCATCCATACAACGGCCATCCCGTGTTCGCGGGGACGAACGCGCAGCTTCCCGAAGCCGCGCACGGCCTGTGGAGCTACATGGAGCAGACGTTCGGCCGGGACGTGGGCGGGTGGCGCGCCCGTGATCCGCTCACGCGCGTACGGCACGTGCTCGCCGCGCATCGCGCGCTCATGCCGGCGCTCTTCATGGATGTCGGCCGCGACGATCCCTTCGTCGACCAGAACCGCGCGTTCGACGCCCAGCTCACCGCGCTCGGCGTGCCGCATCTCTTCCGGGAATGGCCCGGCACGCACAACTGGGACTACTGGCGCACGCACGTCGCGCAGAGTCTGGTGTGGATGGCGGGGAAAATCGGGTAGCTCACCACCCTCCCACCGCCCTCCCCTTGGGAATCGGCAATCTGCCTCTTCCCACTGCCCCGCCCGTGGGAATCGGCAATCGGGAATGGGGAATCGTGGGAATGGGGAATGGGGAGGCCGATTCCCTGCTTTTGATAAAATAGGGGCGCGGCGGGAGGGGGCGGATTGCCTTACCGATTACCCATTCCCGATTGCCGATTCCCAGGGGTGGGGCCGCAGGGAACGGCAGGCTGCCGATTCCCAAAGGTGGGGCGGCGTTGCCGCTAGCACAAATGCACGGCCATGGCCTTGAACATCGCGTAGGCCTCCGTGCCCGGCGCGAGGGCGAGCTCCCGCGCCGAGTGCGTGGTAAGTGCGGCAACGAGCGGCGTGCCGGCTACATCGAGCGTGATCCGCGTGAGCGCGCCGAGCGTCGCGATTTCGGTGATCGTACCGCGGAACTGGTTGCGCGCCGACGACGGATGTGGCTCGAGCGACAGCACCACTTCCTCCGCGCGGATGACGGCGTATCCCGGCCCGGGGGACGCATCGCCCACGGTGTACAGCGTCAGCGCATCGCTTCGGAATTCCAGCGGGTGATGTCCCCGGCCGGACGCCAGCGCTTCGCCGGGTGCCCAGTCTGGTGCGGCATCGCCCAGCACCCGGACCGTGCCGGCGAACACGTTCTCCGCACCGAGAAATTCAGCGATGTACGCAGAGGCCGGCTGGCGAAACACCTGCTCGGGCGGTCCGGCCTGGAGCACCCGTCCCGCATCCAGCAGCACGGCCACGTCGCCGAGCAATCCCGCCTCGGTGAAATCATGCGTCACCTGCAGGACCGTCATCGCGAGCTCGCGATGGAGCTCGCGTACCATGCGGCGCACGAGGGTGCGGCGGCGCGGATCGAGCGCGCCGAACGGTTCGTCGAGCAGCAGGATCGGCGGGCGCGCCGCGATGGCGCGCGCCAGCGCCACGAGCTGGCGTTCGCCGCCGCTCAGGCTCGTCACGTGACGATCGAACAGCGTTCTGGCACCCGCGCGCTCCGCGATGTCGCGCGCGAAGGCATGATCCGTGGAGCCGTACAGGATGTTCTGCTCCACGCTGAGGTGCGGAAACAGGAAACCGTGCTGATACACCATTCCGATGCCGCGCCGCTCCGGCGGCAGATCAGTGACCACCTGCCCTTGCAACCGCAACTCGCCCGCCCGGCTTGGCACCACGCCGGCGATGGTTTCGAGCAACGTGGTTTTCCCGGAGCCGGCCGGCCCGATCACCACGCCGTAGCCGCGTGCGGGAATGGCGAACGTGATGTCGCGCAGCTCGAAGCTCCCGACGCGCGCGCACACACCCTCCAGCTCGATCACGGTGCCAGCCCCGCGCTTCCCTCGGGACGCAGGGTGCGCAGGATGATGAGCGGTACGAGCGACAGGACCACGAGCACGGCGGCTACGGGCAGGGCTTCCTGAAGTCCGAAGCTGGTGAAGCGGTCATAAGTCAGCACACTGGCGACTTTCGGATTGTACGTCAAAATCACGACCGCGCCGAATTCGCTCACGGCGCGCGCCCACATCACCACGGCACTCGCAATGAGCCCGCGCAGCGAGAGCGGCAGCGTCACGCGACGGAACGCGCGCCAGGGCGGATCGCCGAGGGTCCGCGCGACGGCTTCGTAGCGCGGTTCCACGCGCGCAAACGCCTCGCGTGCCCCGCTGATGAAGAGCGGCGCGGACACGAACAGCATGGCGCAGACGATGCCGATCGCCGATCCTGCCACCTGCAGTCCGGCGTGCAGCAGCACGCGGCCAATCGCGCTCTGGCGGCCGAGGACCAGGAGCAGCGCGATGCCGGCCACGGGGTGCGGGATGAGCAGGGGCAGATCCAGGATGGCCGCGATCACCGCACGGCCCCGGAAGGCGCGACGGGCGAGCAGATAGGCCAGCGGCGTGCCGCCAAGCACGCCCAGAAGCGTCGCCGAAGTCGCGGTGAGGCCCGTCAACCAGAGTGAAGCCCGCAGCTCGGCGTCACTGAACAGCCTGGGAACGCCGGCGGCGCCGCCGGAACCGATCAGACGGGCAATGGGCGCAACCAGGAAGAGCAGGAAGAGCGACCCGGCAAGCGCGGCGACAACGCTCGCGATGCGGGAGCTGCCCATTGAACGTTGTCGCGGCGAACCGGCGGGCGCACCCTCCATGGGTCAGCGCGCCACGGACTGCACTGTGTCCGGCACGCGAGAGCCGACGAATACGGGCCGATCCAGCGCGTCGAGCTGCTGGGCGCGCAGCACGCGCCGGCCGTCAGCGGACAGGAGAAACGCGACGAACCGTTCGGCGAGCTCGCGGTGCGGCGCCGCGCTCGGAATGGAGAGCGCGTAGACGATGGGCTGTCCATGGAACGTGACCGTGTCCGTCGGCGTCTTCCCCCGAATGCCAATCGCCGCCGTGGCGTAGAAGGCCGAGTCGGCGGGTGATCCCAGATCAATGGAGTCCGGGAGCTGCACGTATTTCAGCCCTGCCGCCTGCGCGAGCGATTCATAGGACCAGATGTAGTCGAGGTCTCCCGCCTGGAGCACGCCCAGCAGATCCACTTCCTTGGGGCGCACGTTGCGTGCGGGCGCGGCAGCGAGCAGCCGGTCATACAGTCCGGACTGGCGGTAGTATCGCTCGGCGAGTTGCAGCGTGAGCAGCGTCCGGTAGCCGTTGGGATCCAGATCGGGATCGGCGCGCCCAACCTGGACACCAGGCCGCTGGAGAATCTGCCACCAGTTGGTCGTGTTGATCTCCGAGGCGAATCGTGAGGATGCCGTGTACGCGACAACCATCCGATTCCGCGCGAAGTCGGCGTACCAGGTCACGTACTTCGGCATGAGCAGTTGCGGGAACACCTCGTAATCCGCGAGCGCAATGACATCCGGCGTCTTGTGCAGATCGATGAGCTTGCGAGCCGTCTCCAGGCTGCCCGCATTTTCCTGCTCGACCCGCACGTGCGCACGGAGCGCAAAGCTGTCGAGTGCCGTGCGGAGGGGGCGGGCGAGACTGCCCGCGTTGAAGACGACAATGGTTGGCTGCGACGGAGCGCACGCCACGAGGAACGCGGCCAGCACCGCACACCGGAGCGAGATCGGTCGCGCGCGGCTCACCGCAGGTCTCGCGGGTCGAATCCGGAAGGTCGCATGGAGGAGGAATATCGCCAAGCTACGCCGGCCGCGAAACACCAGCAAGCATGCCCACGCGTGCGACAGGCCTGCAGGATCCGCATGCAGCACCCGTCATTCCCTGTTTCCCAGCACGGTCGCGTATATTGCGTCTGCCCCCGCACCGCGAACCCTCCCGTTTCTTCCCATGTCGGATTTTGCGATCGAGCTGGATCACGTCGTCAAGCGCTACGACCTTCACGTGGCCGTGCGCGATCTCTCGCTGCGCGTGCCTGCGGGCACCGTGTACGGTCTGCTGGGTCCCAACGGCGCGGGCAAGACGACGACGCTGCGCATGATCCTGGATGTCATCGCGCCCGATGAAGGAACGATCCGCGTCATGGGGCGACCGAACAGCGCGAAGGGTGCGATTGATCGCGTGGGGTATCTCCCCGAAGAGCGTGGTCTCTATCGGCGCATGCAGGTGCGGCGGGTGCTCCGCTTTCTGGCCGAGCTCAAGGGAATTTCGCGCGGTGAGGCGAACCGGCGCATCGATGCCTGGCTCGAGCGCCTGGGCCTCACTACCGCGGACCGGGACTGGGGCAATGCCAGGGTGGACGACCTGTCCCGCGGCATGCAGCAGAAGGTGCAGTTCATCGGGGCGCTGCTGCACGAGCCGGAGCTCATCATCCTCGACGAGCCATTCAGCGGTCTCGATCCCATCAATGCACAGGCGCTCAAGGACATCGTGATCGAGATGAAGCGGGCCGGGAAGACGGTGATCTTCAGCACGCACCTCATGGATCAGGCCGAGCGCATGTGCGATGCGGTGTGTATTCTGGCGCGGGGCGAGAAGGTGCTGGACGGTGCTGTGGCAGCGGTGAAGAGCGCGCACGGCGGGCGGCACATTCTGCTGGAGCTCGACTCGGGGCCATGGAACGGCGTCTCGGAAGTACTCACGGACCGGGCACTCGTGAGCCGCATGGACGACGCGAATCGGTCGCTGGACGTGGAACTGGCGGATGGCGCGACAGCGCAGCAACTGCTGCGGCGGCTGGTGGACGCGGGTGCGTCCATTCGGCGCTTCGAGCTGGCGCAGCCGTCGCTGCACCGGATTTTCATTGACCGGGTGGGCGCTACCGGAATCGAGGAGGGCATGACCGGCAATGGATAAGTTGCGCGTCGTCTTTGCGCGGGAGTATCTCGAGCGCGTCCGCACCCGCTGGTTTCTCATCGCGACGATATTCGGACCGCTGGTGTTCGGCGCGTTGATCTTCGTGCCACCATGGCTGGCGTCCCGCAGCAAGGCGTCGAGCGACGTGTCACGCATCGTGATCCTCGATGCGACCGGAACCTCGCTGGGCCGATCCGTGGCCAGTGAGCTGAACGGCGGCCTCCAGGGAGACACCTCGCGTACGGCGGTCCGCGCCGTGACGCCCGCCACGCTGGCCGCGGCGGAAAGTCTCGCCACGCGCGAGTCCATCTCGAACACGGTGTTGGGCTACCTCGTGCTCGATTCCGCAACGCTCGCCGGCCGGAGCGCCCGCTACGCCGGCACCAACGCGACCTCCAGCGCGGACATGGAGCGGCTGCAGAAAATCGTGCAGACCAAGGTTCTGGAGCTGCGCCTCGCGCAGGCTGGCGTGAATCCGTTTGAGAGTACCGCGCTCACGAAGATCGATGTGGACCTGAACGCCGATCGCATTTCACAGCGCGGCCGCGGTGGCTCCGCGAAGGTGAGCATCTACTTCGCGTTTGCGGTGGCGCTGCTGCTGTACACGTCAATCCTGTTCTACGGACAGGCCGTGCTGCGCAGCGTGATTGACGAGAAGCAGAGCCGCGTCGCCGAGGTGGTGGTGGCCAGCGTGCCGGCCCGCACGCTGCTCGCCGGCAAGGTCCTGGGCGTGGGAGCCGTGGGTCTGACGCAAATGCTCATCTGGGTGGCCGCCAGCTACGCTCTGGTGCGGCTCCGGGTCCAGATGCTCACACATATGGGGCTGCCCATCGGGCAGAGCATTCTGCCGGACATTTCCCTGTCGCTGGCCATCGTGCTGCTGCTCTTTTTCCTGCTCGGATACATTTTCTACGCCGCGTTGTTCGCGGCGGTGGGCGCGACGGTGAGCAACGAGCAGGATGCGCAGCAGGCGCAGATGCCGATCATCATGCTGCTCATCGTGAGCATCTTCGCGCTCACGCCCATTCTCACCGCGCCACAGAGCACGCTGGCGTACACCATGGGCTGGCTGCCGTTTTCGGCACCGATCGTGATGCCGCTGCGCATGAGCGTGGTGTCGCTCGAGCCGCTGGACATCGGGACCGCACTCGTGATTCTGGCCTGCTCGTGCTATGTCGCGGTCTGGCTCGCGGCGCGCGTGTATCGTACGGGACTGCTCATGTATGGAAAGCGGGCGTCGGTGCGCGAAGTGTTGCGCTGGGTGGGGCGGGCGCACTGAGGTGGCGCCGGGAACTACGGCGCCGCGACCACGCGCCGGCGCGAGACACGCGCGAGCAGCCAGGCGACAAGAGCCGGCATCTCCCCTTCATTGCGGCGGCGCAGGACCATGATCAGGCACGGCACGTACAGGAACATCACGATGACCCACGCCGAATCCGTGTAGAATGACGGGTGCGGCGGCTGATGCGGCATCGTGAACGTCGTTGCCTGTGCCACCCAGGAGAGCGCCGCCAGGAGGGCGCTCTCGCCCAGGGTGCCGGGGATGAGGAAGAGCGGCACCGTCATGTACAGAATGAGTGTTTGCGGGACGCACGCCAGCGCCACGAGCAGGCGCGCCTCGGGGCGCCGCCATCGCAGCAGAGCCAGGAGCAGCAGCGGGCCAAGGGGCGTGATCAGGGGCGTGCGCATGTGCGTCTCCTGATGCAGCATCTGGATCCAGTGTGCCGGCCATGCGGGCATCACGACCAGGCTCACCGCAACGAGGGCGACACCGCCCAGCACCGCGGTCCGGGACGGGAAGGCCACGAACAGTGCCGCACCCACCGTGGGTTTCGCGACGAACACCCATGACAGCGCCGGAAGCAAGGCGGCCGCGGTGAGCAGTGGCTCCCATTGCGACTTGAGCAGACTCACGCAGAAACCAGCGCTCAGGAAGAGCAACAGTCGATGGTAGTCGCGCCGGATGATGGCGAACGCGAGCAGCGTCGCCGACATCGAGATGAAGAGGGCCCGGGTGACCGATACGCTGAACCACGCGAACGGCATCGCGATGAGCGCCGCCGGCAAGGGATAGAAAAAGGGGAAGCGCCACTCGAACGCCCGCCCAGGCCCGATCGCGTCGTACGGATTATGCCCGTGCAGGAGTGCTCGCGCCGCCACCCAGCACTGGTCGAAGTCGCTCACGGGAAGCGCATGCTCCGCACCGACGACGACCAGGAGAGCGCAGAGCAGGCCGACGGCGAGCGCAATGGCGACGCGCAGCCGCAACGGCACGGTGGTGCGCCCCGGGGTGGATTCGGTCATGACCCCACATCCGCGCCACCGGAATGCGGTGTGGCCGGCACGGCGCTGCGACCACCAGGTATTGACGCACGCCACCAGCCGGCCATCCGATCGAGAGCCGTCTCCAGCACGAGGGGCAATTTGCCCTCGTTCGGACGCATCAACACCATCACGACACACGGGAGGTAGCAGAGCGCCAGGGCCAGCTTGCCGGAGAACGCCACGCGATCCGGCAGCAGGGGGAAGGGACCGGCAACGACTTCAATTCCCTGCACCAGCCACGTGAGTGCCACGAGCATCCACGATTGACGCCACGTGTTCGGAATGAGAAAGAGCGGAAGCACCTCGTAGAGCAATGTCGTTTGCGGCACGCACGCCATGGCGACGAGCAGCCGCGCTTCGGGGCGCCGCCACCTCGCGAGCGCGAGCAGCACGAGCGCGCCGCCGGGGTACGTGATGGGCGCTACGATGTGCGTAGCCGCTCCGAGTCCGGCAAGCCACTCCCCGGGCCAGCTCGGGCGGATGATCACGCTCAACGCCAGCACGGCGGCACACGCCAACGCCGTCTTCCAGCTCGGCCGATACAACCAGATCGCGGCCCCTATGGTGGGCTTGGCCACGAAGAGAACCCCCAGGACGGGGAAAACCGCGGCGGCCACGAAGAGCGGCGACCACTGGGACACCGCGACGGCGTAGAAGAAGGAGAAACTCGCCAGGGCGGCCACGCGGTGAGAGCGCTCGTGGGTGAGCGCAAGGGCAAGTGCGCCACCGGAGATCGCGGAGAAGATGAGGCTCGCCATCCGGACAGGCACCGCGGTGAACGGGACGGCGAGCAGCACACCCGGCAGCGGATAGAAGAGCGGGAACTGCCAGGGAAAGGTGCGTCCGGGGCCCACGGCCTCGTACGGATTGGCGCCGTGCACCAGCGCGCGGGCACCATACCAGAGCTGATCGAAGTCGGAGGCGCGCACGACGCCGATGTGCGGAATGGCCAGGAACCCGGCCAGCAGCGTCATGGCCGTCACGATCAGCACGCGGTCTCCAATCGCGACTCGGCTTTCAGTCATGGCTGGGCAGCCGGAGCTGACGAATGCCGCGTGCGTCGCGCGATCCAGTCAACGACCGGCTGAACGGACGGGGGCACGTCGCCCTGATTGGGTCGCCGCAACACCATGTAGAGCACCGGCAGATAGATGAACAGCATCGTCATCCGCTCGGTGAGCGGCCACGTAGCCAGTCCGGACACGCCGAAGAGCGAGGGCTTCATCCAGGCGATCAGCGCCGGCCAGCTCGCCACGGACAGCAGCAGCGATGACCACCAGCGCCGTGGAATCAGCCAGAGCACGAGCTGATCGTAGAGCAGCAGCCGTTGCGGGAGGATCGCCATCACCAGGAGCAGCCGCCCCTCACGGGATCGGAAGCGCAGCGCGGCGAGCAGCAGCACCGGGCCCAGGAACATTCTGAACGGCGCCGTGTGCGTGTGCAGTTGCGCAACGATGCGGCGCCACTCCCAGGGCCATGCCGGCAGTACCGCGAGACTCACGGCGAGAAACACGACGCATCCGATCACTCCGCGCCACGTGGGATTGTAGACGAGCGCCGCGATGCCAAGGTTGGGCTTGGTCACCGCGAGGAACTGCAGGCCGGGAATGAGCGTCGCGGCCACGAGCAGCGGAGACCACTGGGGAGCGAGGAGCACCTTGATGAAGGGCGCACTCACCAGAAGGGGCAGCCAGTGATACCCTTCGCGCGTGATGGCGAAGGTCATGAGCGCAGCAGACACGCCAACGAACAACGTGCCGGCCAGTATGGGCCGCAGCGAGGCGAAGGGAAGACTGGCAAGCGCCGCCGGCAGCGGATACAGGAAGTGATCGTCGAACGGATACGCGCCGGTGGGCTGAATGACCCGGTACGGATCCTGATGCGCGAGCAGTATGCGAGCCGCCCGCCACGGCCAGGTGAAATCGGCCGCGAGAACATGCCGGCCGGTGAGAATACCATGACACACGAACGCGGACAGGACGCCTGCCGCTACTGCCAGTCCGATGCGTATCCACAGCGATGGTCGTGCACCGGGCCGTTCGCCATCCGCTCCGCTCCAGCCGTCGAAGAGCACGCTCACGCGCGGTTCCCGACGGCGACCGGCACGACGTCCGCAGCCGTCGTGTTATCCCCGTGTTGCCGCCGATGCTCCGCTCTGGCTCTCATGCCGTGACGCAGTACGACGAGCAGTGCCGGCAGATAGATGAGCGCCAGGATGTACGGCGCGGCCCTGGGGCCATAGTTATCGCCCGGTTTCAGCAACGCCTGCCAGGCCACATAGCCCACGAGGCTCAGAGCGGTCAGCGCCAGAGCTTCGCGGCGTGTGCGCGCAACCAGCAGCAGCGGGAGCTGGTCGTTCCAGAACAGGAGCTGCGGGACGCACGCCATGGCGACGAGCAGCCGTGCCTCGGGCAGTCGCCAGAACAGCAGCGCCACGAGCACGAGGATCCCTCCAGGCACGGTGATGGGCGATCCATGCAGCGGCAATCGCTGCACGTTGTGCAGCCACTCGGCGGGCCATGCCGGGTACGCCACGAGACTCGCGAGCAATACAACGGTCGCTCCAACCGCCATGCGCCATCCCGGTCGAAATGCCGCAATGGCGAGACCCAGATTCGGCTTCATCACGATGAGAAAGCCGAGTGACGGAAGGAACGCCGCGGCACAGACGATGGGTGACCACTGGGCCTGTGTCGCCGCTGAAATGAACGGCGCGCTGACGAAGAGCGGGAGGCGATAGTAGCCGTCATGCATCAGTCCAAACGCGAGCAATCCGGTTGATGCGCTGAAGAAGAGTGCGGATGCGAGCGGCAGCGCGAGCGACGCCACCGGCACGGTGAGCAGCACCGCGGGCAGCGGGTAGACGAACGGAGTGACGACCGGATATATCCCGCTCCCCGGAATCGCGAGATAGGGACTGTGCCCCTGCAGGAGCAACCGGGCGGCAAACCACGGATAGAAAAAATCACCGTAGAAATTGCGTCGGCTCATGTACAGGAATGACAACACGAACGCGCACGCGGCAATCAGGAACGCAATGACGATGCGACGTCGCGTCGGCACGGTGACCGCATCCGGACTTGGCGGCAGCTCCAGCGGCGCGAGCGCCGCCAGCACGCGTTGCAACGTCACGCGCCCGATCCACCGGAACAGGAGGCACGCGTCGCCGGCAACACGTGTCCGCCAACGACTGCCGCCTGCTCCGGAAATGGTCCGCGTCCTTCGTTCGCCCACCACGCACGCCGGACCCAGAGCCCGACCTGGCCGGCGCTATCCTGGTCCCCGCGGTCCCAGGCGACGAGCCCCCAGGCGGGGGAACTATCGATCACTGACGCGACGGTGAACCGTCTGGGCATGACGGCAATGTCCGCGGAAGACCAGGTGGTGAAGGTTCTGGGCGCGATCCAGCCGCTCGCCAGCGCCTCCACCTGTGCCACCGAGTCGGGAAAGATTCCCCGGCCGTCAATGGACGACGAGTACGCCGGCAACCGCCAGACGAGATAGCTGCCGTAATTGAACCAGGTGTAGATGCGGCCATGCGCGCCGGGAAGCGTATGGCACTGCAACCAGTCGGCAATCGGGTCCAGCGCCGGCGCCACGGGGCTTGGCAAGGTGCGCGAGAGCACGGTGCCCTCCTCTCGCCAGGCGGCGGCATTCTTCGCCACCAGGACGCCCGTGCTCAGCAGCGCCACCGCGTACGTTGCGACGCGAACTGCGAATCGCGGAGGACGCGGCGGTTCACTGCCACCGGCACTGGCGAGCGCGGCAGCGGCCGCGGGAAGCATGATGAGCCACCATGCCAGCAACAGCCGTCCGGCGAGCCCAAAGCCAATGAGCCCGGCCAGCCAGAGCGCGCCATACGCCAGCCGCTCCCGCTTCGACAGCGTTCCGCGCTGGATGACCCAGGGGATGAGTGCCAGCGCCGCCGCAAAGGCAATGCCCAGTGTGCCGGAGCTGAACCCGGGGCGGAGCTCAGCGATCGGCGACGGCTGGGCAAGGAGCGCGTTGTGGCCGAAGTTGAGCGCCAGTACCCGCGGCCATGCCAGCGCATAGGGGGACAGCAGCCACCCCGCCAGGATACAGCCGCACACCGCCCAGCTCCGCCAGCGATTCGCCGGTGGCCGAATCCAGCAGAGCACGACCGGAACGCCTGTGAGCACGAAGAACAAGTGCGTGTTCGCCGCCAACGCGCTCGTGGCAATGAGGCACACGACCGTCCAGCCGACTCGCTCGCGCTGGAGCATCTGGTACGTGAACGCCCAGGCCAGGGGCACGAGACTCAGCAGAAGGAGCTGCGGGCGCAGTGACGAAACCACCACCACGGCGACGCCAATCCCATAGCCGGCCAGGCAGAGCGACACCCAGGGCTTCCAGCGGGCAACGTGGCCGAGCAGCAGCACACTGGTACCGGCCGCGAGCATGATCAGCCCATTGAGCAGGTGCAGCCCAAGCGGCCCGACCCATCGCAGCATGAGGTAATACGGGACCTCGAGCGCCCACGAATACGCGAAGAACGGCGCACCCATGCGCGTCCAGGCAAACGGCTCGGTGAACGGGACCGTGCCGTGCCGAACGATCCACTCCCCCGTCGCCAGATGCATGGGGAGATCGGGATCGTTCAGCGGCTGAACGGCTCCCAGCAGAAAGACTATCGCACCGAGAATCGCAAGATCGAGCCACCACGTGCTGCCGTAGCTTTCACGCCACGAGGATCGGAATGAGGCGTTCGCACCAGGAGGAACCAGACCATCCGCCTCGCCCGACTCGGGCAGGCGTGGAGCCGCCACCACGCTCATTGCGGGCGGGATAGTCGCTGCAGGCGCTCGAAGCGGGGGCTCTTGATGATCGGCGCGAAATCAGGCAGTTGCAGGGCGGACCACAACGGAGCACCGGGCGGACCACTCTGCTCCAGAATGTCCAGCGCTTTCGATTGCTGCCCGGACGCTGTAAGCGCGATGGCAATCCAGGGACCGGCCCACTGTGCCGGATCGGTGCCGCGCGAACCGAATGCGCGGAGCAGACGCTTGGTGCGCACGCGCGCGGATGTCGTATCGCGAGCGCGGGCATCTACGACTGCGCCTATCGCGTCTCCCCATTCGGGCCAGCCCAGTCGACCCGCTGTCTCCGCATCGGCCCACGCGCTGCGGATGTCATCGCGCCGCGCGCGCACGAGTGCACGGAGCGCGTAGGGCTGCGCGGCGAGCGGATCCGATTCCACGGCGCTGTCGAGCACCGCGCACGCATCGGCGAAGTTCCGCTGGAGATAGTCGAGGTGCGCCAGATCGAACAGCACGCTGGCGCGCCGAGGCGCGAGGTCCAGTGCACGCCGCAACATGAGCCGGGCAGTCTGGTCGTCGCCACGCTCCATCATGATGCGACCGTACCACTGGTACACGTCAGGCATGCGCGACGTCAGTCGGCTTGCACGATCGAACGCATCGCGAACGCCCATGAATGAGCGAGGGTCCAGATAGGAGAGCAGTGCGCCCCGTGCGGCCCAGGCATCGGCCTGCGCGGAATCCAGGCGGAGCGCCAGGTCCACCGCGGCCAGCCCCTGGGCGATGAGCGCCTGACGCTGGGGCTCGCGGAAGTCCCACCACCCCCAGTACAGCTCGGAGGCGTACGCCATGCCGAGGCGCGCCGCAGCGGGAGCATAGGCGCTGTCGAGGCGTACGGCGGAGTCGTACTCCACCACGGCCTGGCGAAATCCCGAAGGAGTGGCCTGGGCGTGATAGTACGCTCCGCGCAGAAAATGGTCATACGACGCGGCGTTCGCACGCATCCCGACGACAGCCGCTGAAGGAGTGTCCTTCGCGGCGAACCCGATATTCCCCAGAACGCCACTGACGACGGCGGCCTCGACCGCGGGCAGATCACCTTCACTCGTCAGTCGCGAGAGCTTCCACAGCTCGGCGCCGGACTTGGCGTCCACGAGTCGCACCCGGACGCTGACGTCACCTCCGGTACGTCCAACCTGTCCGAGCACCAGGTATCGTGCGTGGAGCCAATCGCCAACCGCCTCGATACCAGCGGCACTCCTGTATTGTTCGACGCCGAACTTCCGCGTCTCGGCGACATCGAGCGTGCCGGTTGCGCGCAGGCGGTCTACGATGCGCCGTGAGAGTGCGTCGCCCAGGAAATCATCGACGCGCTTGGCGGCGGTGTTCTGGAAGTAGACCACGCCGACGGAGTTGCCGGCGGGATCGCTCACCACGTGCGCCAGCGCGGTGCGGAGCTGCAGCGATTCGTGGGCGCGGCAGGGTTGCGGCGGCGGCACGCTCGGATACTGGGCAGCAAGGGGCGACGAGATTGCCGTCGCCCCTGCAATGCCCAGAATGACCATCGACCAGCGTGCCTGGGATATCCCACCTCGCGGGAGCATCCGTCGCCACATATCTGAATCCCTGTTCATGTCCCTCCGCATGGCTCGCGTGAAGAGCCGAGTAGCTACTTCACCAGTACGACCTTTTGCAGCGTGGTATTGCCGGTCCCGACAGGTCCATTGTCCAGGATAGGCTGGAAGACACCGGTAATACCGACATCATTTCCGCTTCCACTCCAATTGATCAGCTTGAACGACCCAATGACAGCAACGGCTGCAGTAAACTTGCCCTCACCCTTGTTCGTGGTTTGCGACCAGAAAGCGGACTTGATGAGCGGATTGGTACCATCCGGCCCCAGGCACTGCCCGCTGCCTCCGCCCTGGGTACAAATTCCGTCCTGAACTCCCTGCCTGGTAGGACCAGCCATCTGGCCTGGTTCAGTCTGCAGCACGTCGCCAACGCCGACGTCATAACAGATCGGGCTGCCATCTACGGAGTCCTTGCCGGCGAGTGCGTTGCGATAGGCGCCGCCACCAGTGAGTGGATCCCCGTCCGTGCCGTCTGCATACTGCACCGGCGGAAGGTCTACCGCGTAGAAATTTCCTGGATTCAGCGTGTTGTCCTTCTTCGTGGTCGCCCCCAAAAACAGATTGAACGTGCGCTGCGCATCGCTCATTTCGCGTAGTGCCTGCAGGTCATCCTGGTTGAGTGAAGCTGTATCGGTCGTCGGGTTGATCGGAATTCCGCGATACGTGTTGATGGCCCGCCTCAGCAGCCCGTACCACATGGCCCACGGCTTCATGCAGTTGGTCTTGGAAACCGAAGGGCCCGCCCACGCGACGGAGCGCGTCGCGATTTTCTTTGGTGCCCAACCCAGGACATTCGCCATGAGATAGGACGAGCTATGCCGCACCGTGACCTGTACCGCATCGGCAGTCGTGGGGCTCGCTCCCGGAGTGAATACTCGCGAGGGACCGTTCCAATTGCCGAGCACCACATCCGTGTCATTCACCACGATGGTCGAGCCGAGCAGCGTATTTGCCGCCGCGTAGTTCTTTGACTGGGCGAGATAGTCAGTCTTGGGGGTGCGGAGCAGCTGCACTGCACCGGCGAGCGCCGCGGCATCCGCGGCGGTCTGCATCTGATTCCGCATGAACTGCATGCGCGAAAAATCCACGACAACCGCTATGATCGTGAGCAGCGCGAGAAACAGCAGCACCGTGAAGATGGCAATGACGCCCCGTCTGTTGCGCAGCGGACCCATGTGCTCCTCCTTGCTTTCGGCCCCGAGTGGCCGTACTGCGGGCGTGCCGAGTGGTTCGGCGCGCTACTTGACCAGCACCACCTTCACGAGCGTCGAGCCGCCGGGGCCCGACGGACCTTCATCCTGATCCACCTGAAACACCCCCGTGATACTTGCGCCCTTCTGGTCCCAATTGGTGAGTGAGAACGAGCCGATTGTCTTGATGGCCGCCATGAACTTCCCGCTTCCCTTGTTGGTTGCCTGCGTCCAGAAGGCCGACTTGATCACCGGAGGATTGCCGTTCGCATCCTCGCAGAGGGTGCCCACGACCTGATCGCACACGCCGGGCGACTCCACGCCCTGCCGCGTTGGTCCGACCATCGCGCCAGTCTCCGTCGCCAGCGTGTCGCCAACGCCAACCTGATAGCACACCGGGTTCCCATTGCTGTCCACGCCCTGCAGAGTGTTCTGGTACTGCTGCGCGCCGGGGATCTGGGGGTTATAGGTGTTGGTGGCCGCCGTGTAGTACGCGGGCAGATCCACGGCGTAGAAGTTGCCCGGATTGAGGTTGTTCCCGTTCGCGGTGTTCCCCAGGAACAGCGTGAACGTACGAGCCTGTGCTGACATCCCCTGCAAGGTTGTCAAATCTTCCTGGGTCAGGGACGTCGTGTCGCTCGGATCGAACGCCTTTCCCTCGGCCGTATCGAGCTTGGCGCGGAGTAGTCCGAACCAGAGCGCCCAGGGCTTCATGCAGTTGGACTGACTCGCAGACGGTCCGGCCCACGCCACCGACCGCACCGCGATCTGCTTGGGTACCCACCCGAGCACGTTCGCCATCAGGAAGGACGACGGATGGTGCAGCGTCACCTGGACAGCGTCCGCGGTGGTAATGCTCGCCCCGCCGTTGAACTTCCGGGCGATGGGATCCCAGTTCCCCAGCGCAACGTTGCTGTCACTCACCACCACGCTGGTGTTGAGCAGTTGATTGTCGCCGCCGAACGCCTCGGCCTGCGCCACATACGCGGAGCGCGGTGTTCGCAAAAGTTGCACCGCGCCGGCCAGCGCGGCGGCGTCCGCCGCGGTCTGCATCTGATTGCGCATGAATTGCATGCGCGCGAAATCCACAACGACCGCGATGATCGTGAGCATGGCCAGAAACAACAGCACCGTGAAAATCGCGATCACGCCCCGCCTGTTGCGCAATGCCGGCATCTGCCCCTCCTGGCTCTCCGAGCCGAGTACCCTGCTATCCTCTTTCGTTCCGAATGTCCTGCTGTCTCCTTCGCTCAACTCCTTTCCAACAGATCAGCCGCCGAAGCCGGTCTTGAACATCTTGCCGATCGTGATCACCGCCGGCCCCATCACGGTGATGAACAGCGCCGGCAGAATGAACAACATCAACGGGAACAGCATCTTGAGCGGCGCGGTCGCGGCCTTCTTTTCGATGGCCTGCCGGCGCTTTACGCGCAACGCTTCCGCGTAGACTTCCAGCACGTGACCGATGCTCGTTCCCCACTTTTCGCTCTGGATCATCGTGGAGACGAGCGCCCGAACCTCTTCCACGCCCGTGCGGTCGTAGAGTCCGCGCAGCGCCTGTTCCCGCGGTACACCGGCATTCGTCTTCCGGTTCACAATGTAGAGCTCATTGGCGAACTCGGGGTGCACGTGCCCGATGTCGCGCGCGACGCGCAACAGCGCCGCGTCCAGACTGACGCCCGCCTCGATGCACACTACCATGAGGTCGAGTGCGTCGGGGACGCTGTGCCGGATCGTCTCCTGGCGGTGGAACACACGATTGCCGAGAAACCAGACCGGCAATCCCCAGCCGGCGAGAAGCGCCCAGATGCCGATCAGCAGAGCCTTCCCGGTTCCCGCCCCAACGACAAGCGGGATCACCGCAATCAGGAGCCCCACGAAGAAGACTACCCGTAACGTCGTGTAGGTGAGCGACGCCGTCGGGGTGTCGTACCCGGCCCAGATCAGCTTCTTCTTGAGTGCCTCGCTCTCGCCCCATGACGCCGGCAGATGCTCACTCAGCCACTCGCCGAGCGAGTGCTCGTCTTTTCCCCCGAGACCGATCACCAGGTGGGAGCCCGTTACGGTTCCCTGCTCGCCGAAGGTGCGGCCAATGACTTCTTCGCGATAGCGCTGCGCAATCACCGAGTAGACGGCAACCGCGACGGCGCCGACGGCGAGGATCACCAGCAGAATGATCTGGACAGGCATGCGAAATCCCTCAGTAGTCCACGTCGGCGATCTGCATCATCAGGAAGTAGCCGATCACCACCATCACGGCGCCGACCATCAGCATGATGCGACCGATGCCCGTCGTCGTGAGCGGCTTCACGTAGTCCGGCGCGATCAGGGTGAGCCCCAGGTACACCACCACGGGCAGCAACGACAGGATGCGGCCCGAGAGTTTGGGCTCGGATACCAGCGTGGCAATCTGCCCGCGCACCTGGACGCGCTCGCGCATGAGCTTGGAAATGTTGCCGAGAATATCACTCAGTGAGCCACCGGTCTCGCGCTGGATGAGCACCGCCGTCACCAGCATCTTGAAATCGAGGCTGCGAATGCGCTCCTGCATGGAGAGCAGTGCGGTCCGTACCTCCACGCCCAGCCGCTGTTCATCGTAGAACCGGGTGAACTCCGGGCCCAGCGGCTCCGCCATCTCCTGCCCGATGAACCGCATGGCCGCCTGGAATGAATACCCGGACTTCATGGCCGTGACCATCATGTCGATGGCTTCGGGCAGTTGCGCCTCGAACTGCTGGATCCGCTTTTTCCCCTTGCGACGCAACCACAGCCACGGCAACAGCGCGCCGATGACGACAAGCAGGATCGTGATCGGTGTACGCCCGAGCAGAAGCCCAACCACAAGGCCAACCAGTGTCGTGGCCAGTGTCAGCACCACGAATCCACCCGGCGTCATGGGCGAGCCGGCCATTTCCAGCCGTGTGGCGAGCGAGCCCGCGAACGAGCGGCCAGCCATGAGGCGATTCAGCAGCGGGACATCGCTGACGCTTTCGTCCTTCAGGATGCCCCGGGCTGCCACGCTCTCCATTTCCGGATGCAGCCTGCGCCGCGCCGCATCGCCCGCGGACAACCGCCGACGATTCACGAAAATGAACAGGCCAACAATCAGGCTCAGGGTGCCGATGAAGACGGCGCCGAGGATGAGCAGCGACATTCTTCAGTCCGTCTGAAAGAGCGAGATGGGCAGTTCGACGCCGGCCATCTTGAGGCGCTCCGAGAATGTCGGCCGGATACCCGTTCCCTCGAAGTTGCCAATGATCCTGCCATCCGGCCCAAGCCCCCGCCGCCGGTAGCGATAGATTTCCTGCGTGGCGATGACATCACCTTCCATGCCCGTCACCTCGGTGATGCTGATCACGCGACGCGATCCATCGGACAGACGGGACACCTGTACGATCACGTCGAGCGCCGAGGAGATCTGCTCGCGCATCGCCTTGTTGGGCAGGTTGGTGCCGGCAAACAGGATCATCGTCTCCAGACGCGCCAGCGCATCACGGGGACTGTTGGCGTGGATCGTCGTGAGCGATCCTTCGTGGCCCGTGTTCATGGCCTGGAGCATGTCCAGCGCCTCGGCGGAACGCACCTCGCCGACGAGAATGCGGTCCGGACGCATGCGCAGCGCGTTCTTCACCAGGTCGCGGGCAACGACTTCACCGCGTCCTTCCGCGTTGGGCGGCCGCGTCTCCAGCCGCACCACGTGCTCCTGCTGCAGCCGCAGCTCGGCAGCATCCTCGATCGTCACCACGCGCTCGGAGCCCGGGATGAAGGAGCTCAGCGCATTGAGCATCGTCGTCTTGCCGGAACCCGTTCCACCCGAGATCAGCATGTTGAGTCGCGCGACCACGCAGCCGGCCAGCAGGTTGACCATTTCCTCGGTCATGGCACCCGCCGCGACGAGCTGCGGCACGGTGAATCCGGCGCCGAACCGGCGGATGGACAGCATGGGGCCATCCAGCGCCAGCGGCGGAATGATCGCGTTCACGCGCGAGCCGTCGGGGAGGCGCGCATCCACCATGGGCGACGATTCGTCCACGCGGCGTCCCACGCGCGTCACGATACGGTCGATCACCGCGAGCAGGTGCGCGTCATTGCGGAACGACGCGTTCACGCGCGACAGCCGCCCCTTGCGCTCAATGAAGATCTCACGTGCACCGTTCACCAGGATGTCGCTGATCGTCTGGTCACGGAAGAGCGGCTCGATGGGGCCGAGCCCCGTGACTTCATAGATGATCTGCTCGACGATCTCCTCGCGCTCCGACTGACTGAGCGGTGTGGATTCCCCTCGCAGAAACTCGAACACCGCCTGCCGGATCTGCGCAGTGAGCTCGCCTTCATCCTTGATCTGCTCCAGCGCTTCGAGGTCGAGCCGTTCAATGAGCCGGCGGTGCAGTTCCACCTTGAGCTGGTCCACCGGGTTGAGCGATGTTTCCTCGACATTCCGGCGCTGGTACATGCTCGAGCCATGCCCCTGCGGCACCGGCACCGGCACCGGCGGCGGCGCGACCGCGGCCGCTGCCTGGCCGTCCGACTGCTCGGACGGCACCACGGCGGGGATGCTGCCGTTGGTCTTTCTTCCGGTGAGCCGGTCTCTCAACGTCATGGTCAGCTCCTCTTGCTGATGCCGAGCATCTTGCGCAGACGCGACGAACCGTGTTCGCTGTGACCGTTGGTGCGCTGGCCCGAGCTGGTGCCGCCGAGCTTTGCCGCAAGCTGCGAATAACTGTTGGCGAGTTTGGACGATGCATCGTACTCCGCCACCGGCACGCCCTTGGTGAGCGCAGCAGCCGAGGTGCGGTAGTCATTGGGCAATTTCCAGAACACGTCCCGCTTGAGCACCGAAACCGCATCCGTGGTGGACAGCACGTCATTCGCCTGAAAGCGATTGACCACGATGCACACCTTGTCGTCCGCGTAGCCGAGGCGCTGGAAGATGGAGAGCGCACGCTGTGCCGCCCGGAGGGCCGGCACCGTCATTTGCGTGTTGAGCAGCACGCGATCAGCCGCGTCCAGCGCCGCCAGCGTCCGCTCGCTGATGTGGTGTTCGCAATCGAGTACTGTGAAGGCGAAGTGGGCCCGCAGATGGTCGATGATCGTAGTGACCGTCGTGGCGTCAATGACTTCCTCGTATTCCGGATTGTCCGGCCCGGGAAGCGCCCAGACGCCACCCGCGTGCGGCGTGAGGAGCGAGTAGAGCAGCTCCGCATCCACGCGGTCCAGCTTCTCTACCAGGCTTCCCATGTCGTACGACGGCTTGAGATCCAGCATCACGCGCACATCGCCATTGGACACGACCAGATCGGCGAGTGCCACGCGCGATGCGCGGTGGTTCCGGGCCAGCGAATGCGCCAGGTTGACCGCAATGGACGTATTGCCCAGCCCGCCCTTGGAGCTGTAGACGGCGAATACCATTCCGCGCCGCTGCTCGGAGCGGTTCCGGCGCACCAGCCGGTCCACGGCCGCGGCGAGTTCCTTGGGGTCCGGCGGAAACACGAGGAACTCGTGCACTCCCGTCCGCATCGCGCGGAGAATGAGATCCGGATCCGTCTTGGCCGCTGTGCCAATGAAAAACGTGGAGGGAGACTTGTGGATCTCCAGGTCGAGCGAGGCGTGATGGACGGCGTCCATGTCGCCCAGTGGCACGATCACCAGATCGAAGTGCGACGTGTGCATGCGCTCGATCGCCGCGGCGAGGCTTGGTGCCTGCTCGGACTCGGCGAAACCGAAGCGCGCCAGCACCTCCTCGGTCTGCTCGACGGGACCGGCGGCCCCGGCTACGATCAGTGCCCTCCGCTGCTTAGACTCCACGTCAACTCCTCATCTCTACGGGCGTACGATGTCGCCGCCGACTACCGGGGCGAAGAATCCCTGGGTGCCAGCGGCGCCACGAGCCGCGGCGCGATCGCGGGTCGCGCCGGCAGCGCCGTATCGGGCTGCAACTTGAGCGTGTCGTTGAACCGCGGGTGCATCGGGTCCACGACCACGGGTGTGACGATCACGAGCAACTCCGTCTGGTTGTTCTGCCACTGCGTGCTGCTGAACAGCCGGCCGAGAATGGGGACATCCATCAGGAATGGAATCCCGGTCCTCACCTCGCTCCGGTTGTCATTGAACATGCCCGAGATGATGAGGCTCTCGTCCCGCTTCACGTCAATGGTGGTGGATACACGGCGTGTGCTGAGGGCGGGAATCTTGAAGCCCGAGATCGTGAGCGCATTCGAGAAGTCGAGGTTCGAGACTTCCGGCGTCACGTTCAACTTGAGCAGGCTGTCGCTGATCACTTCCGCATTGAAGTTGAGGCGCACCCCGAACTCCTTGTACTGAATCCCGACCTGTGGCGTGCTCGTGCCGCTCACCGAGCTCACGACCGGGATGGGGATCTCTCCACCCGCCAGGAAGGTGGCGTTCTCCTTGTTGGCCGCAATGAGATTCGGCTCGGCGAGCATTCGTACCTTTCCCTTCTGCGACTGCACGTCCAGGAACGCGAGGAGATGGCGTGTGTCGAAATCCGTGAGCAGCGACAGGAACTGGCCGCCCGCCGGCAGCGTGATCGCTCCGGTGGTCTGATCAAAGACATTGTCGTTGTTCAAAATGCCGGTGCCCACCCGCACGTGGTCGTTGCGGAAGAGCAGGCTCGGATTCAGGTTGCTCAGCAGATTGCGCTGCACTTCCGCGAACTTCACGTAGAGCACCACCTGCATGCGATCAGCGGGCGAGTGCACGGAAACGCGATAGTGATGGCGTTCGCCATTGTCCAGCCAGATGATCGCGTCCGTTTCCCCCGCCCCTTTGGCGTTGATGACCAACTCCTTGTTGGTGATCACGACCACGTCGGCTACCTCGGGGCTCGCGATGGAGACGCGCGTGATGAGCGACGACGTGGTGATCGGATAGGAGCGGCCCAGCGGCAGGTCAATGCGCTGGACGACATCCTGCTGGGCGCGGACGGGCGCGGCAAAGGCCGCGAGCGCGCACAGAAGCGCGACCAACGCGCGTGGGAAGAGTGGACGGGCGAGCATGGAGTTCATCAGGGAGTCTCTGGCTTGGCGGTGGAGTCGGTCCTGCTGAACTTCTGCTGCGAAACCTTGTCGCCCCGGTAGACCTTGACCACCATCGAGTCAGGCGTGACCGGCTTGGGATCCGGCGCTGCAGCCACCGGCGTGTGCTGAACCGGACGCGACACGTAGCGAATGCGTGGCGTGGCTCGCACTGGCGCGGGCGTAGAGAACCCGGTAAGGATGTCCGCGGGCGTCGCGCCGGCGGTCTTCACGCTGTCGGGGTCACCATAGCCGCGCAGCACGAGCTGAATGCTCCCCTGCGTGGTGGCAGCGGCGAGGCGCTCGGCTTCCTGTGGGGTGACTTCGAGCGTGGCGGTAGTCGCGTTGATTGGCTTGCCGTCGGCGCCGCGGTGTACCTCGGTGCCTACGGAAAGCACGCGCATGTTCTCCATGAACAGCTTGGAGATCTCCGGCTTCTCCTTGTCCGGACTCTTCATGGTGACCATCACGTCCACCCGGCTGTTGGGCTGGATGAGGCCGCTGATGCCCGCCACATCATTGATACGGATGGCCATGGCGCGCTTGCCCGGCGTGATTTTCACTTCCAGGCCGGGACCTGTGCCGTTCGGAGCAAGCCGGCCCGGGACGATCGGCTCTCCAGCGAACACCGCGACGCGCGTGACACGTCCAACCACGGAGTCCGGCGAGGAGAACGCACCGGCGGGGATGGTCGGCAGCGGCCACGCGTTGGTCTGAATGGACGTGCGATCAATGGTCGCCCCTTCAGGCATGTCCTTGAGCGCCACGACGACCGGCGCGGTCGCAACCCGGTTGGCTTCGCGAGTGCGCTGCAGCATGAGATACACGCCGTACGTGGC
>Ga0070681_10000430_pt1 | contig 34159 bp, 48 predicted proteins | sample KBSC83BmetaG_FD_65650 | JGI IMG/M metagenome (GOLD analysis project Ga0070681, IMG submission 65650) | Corn rhizosphere microbial communities from Kellogg Biological Station, Michigan, USA - KBS C8-3B metaG | ecosystem: Host-associated > Plants > Roots > Rhizosphere | place: USA: Michigan...
ACCTTTGCTTCTCGCTCTTGAATTTCGCTTTCGCCAATTCTTTTGCGATTTTTTTCGGCGAGCGTACCGACAGTCATATTCGACCCGCCTGTTATTGTGAAAAACGGTGTGCCGAACACTCTACGCAATTTTTTACATTTACACTCTGGACATTTCGTCAGTGCCTTATCAGCCATTCTCTGAAATATTTCAAACCCATTGCTGCACTTATCGCAGACGTATTCATAGGTTGGCATCAATATCCTCGATTCTTTCCAGGATATCACCGATCAATGGATGACGAACTATATCCCGTTTTTGTAAATGTACTACCCGAACCCCTCTGTCTTCCATTCGTACAAGACGATCAGCTAGGAATTGAAGCCCTCCGCGTTGCCATTTTGGCAAATCGCATTGCGTCGTATCACCGTTAATTACCAGTCGGCCGCCCCATCCAAGACGACTAACGATCATCTTCAATTGTCGATTACTGGCATTTTGGGCTTCGTCCAGAATAAGAAATGTCTTTTTGAATGTGCGACCACGCATATATTGCAACGGAGCGATAATCAACTTCTGAGAATTTTTCCATGTAGCAATTTCTGATTTGCTCGCGTAATATTCAAGTTCGTCAAAAAGTGGTTGTAAGTATGGTGCTATTTTTTCATCTTTGTCGCCCGGCAATGCTCCAGCATCTTCGTCAGCACCGACCAAAGGTCTACTGATCGCAATTCTATCGACTACCCCAGCTCGAAACATCTGAACGGCCGAACCGATAGCTAGGTGAGTTTTTCCTGTTCCGGCCGCCCCTATGCAAACCGTCACGATACTTTTGTTGATAGCATCCAATAAGGTTGCTTGGCCTTCTGTTTTCGGGCTAGGAGTCCTAGGTATATATGCTTCTGTCTCCGGCTTGGGAGACTTCAGCAATGGAATTTTCTGGACCTTCGGCTTTTTCCCTCGTCGTCGTGTCATTTCTTCTTTTCGCTGCCGATTTACGAGCATTTTGAACTTCCGCATTCGAGGCATTTAGAGCATCCCTCCTGCCTGATCAAATTCTCACTTCCGCACGCCGAACAGCTTTCGCCGCTTATCTTGGTTCCGTCTTTGATATAATGCTTCAATGCTCTGGCGACGGATTTGCCAAACGATTGAATCTCTCCACGGGATTTCTCAAGCTGCTGAACCACGAATCCAATTTCGACTCCGTGTCTCAACGCCGTACTTGTCATACGGGTGAGAGCCTCTTCATCGCCTCCGCATTGATTTGCATTATCAACTGTCTTGTCATCAACGACCAATTGATAAAATCCTCGCTTGACCCGCCGCATAATTCCTTTCTCCCAGGAACGCGGCACATGAAAATGTTCATCTTCCTTGCTCGCCATAACTTCATAAGGTTCGCCATTTAATAGACCGACGAACACATAATGACGCTCGCCTTTGACGGCGACATGGTAGATATCACAAGGCAATTCACGAGGACGCTTGATGTGATCAGTTTTATCGACTTCTTTTTTTACCAAAACGCCGCTTCGACAATTATTTCGGTAAACAGTAATGCCTTTACAACCAGCTTTCCAGGCCGCCTCATATATTTCGGCTACCTTCTCAACTGTAACATCTTCGGGCAAATTAACTGTTGACGAAATAGCATGATCCACATGTCGATTAGCGGCGGCTTGCAATTTTACTCGTTGTTGCCAATCAATGTCTTCTGCACAACAGTTCCACCATGGAGATTTGGTGATATCGGTTTCGCCTGTTACTTGCATCCATTTTCGGACGGCCGGATGGTAAACAGTAAAATGCTGCCATTTATCGCCCATTTCGTCAATAGAATCAACTCTAGCGTTTTTGTCATCGTGAGTATGTTTTTTCTTCCGAGTATACTCCAGCATGAAAGCTGGCTCGATCCCCGAAGTCGTACCGAATATATTGTTCTCTAAATCAATAGCTGCCAGATTACTAATTGTTCCCACTGGAGCAGTTGTTAAGAGAGCGATATTTCTACGCCCGAACTTCAACATATCAAGATAGAGAGCATGATCCTCTTCTTTTATTCGAGAAAGGAAAGGGTTATCCTTTTCTAAGTCTGGATTCCAGATGGGAAATGGACCGACTTCCTTTGCTATCTCGACCGATGAACGATAACACGACAATTTAAGTTGTCGATAAATTGATTCGGTCATCTTTATGCTGTCGTTGCTGCCATACTTGAACCCGAGGGCAGCAAGCGTATCTCCAAGTGCGGTTATTCCCGTTCCGGTTCTCCGGCCGTTGAAGCAATTTTTCCAAACAGTTTGCCACATTTCTAATTCCACCGCCTTAACGGAATCAGGTTCGGGATCGGATTTGATTTTGGAAATAATTTTGCTAATCGCTTCAGCTTCAAGGTCTACAATATCGTCCATAAGACGTTGAGCAATTTGGGCATCAGCATCAAATCGGCCGAAATCAAACGAGGCACCTGGAGTAAACGGTTCATTCACATAATGAAAAAGGTTGATTACTAGCAGACGACACGAATCTAAAATTGACAACGGTAGCTCTGAACAAGGATTAGTAGATATCGTCCGGAAACCTAGACTGGAATAACAATCAGCCGGCGATTCCCTTATGATAGTATCCCAAAATAACAGTCCAGGCTCGGCTACTGCATGAGCATTTTCGATAATTTTGGTCCAAACTTCTCTAGCGTTGACCATTTTCCGAAACTTAGGCTCTGAATCTTCAACGGGCCATCGTTGTTCGTAATCTCTATTCTCAGCGACAGCATTTAAGAATTCATCGGTCAGACGAATAGATATGTTGGCCCCCGTAACGCGTTTCAAATCTCGTTTAACCGTGGCAAAATCGAGGACTTCCGGATGATGTACAGAAATTGTAATCATCAAAGCCCCTCGACGGCCTGATTGTCCAACTTCCCTAATCGAGTTGGAAGCTCGTTCCATGAACGGAACTATGCCGGTGCTTGTGCGAGAAGAATTCTTTGTGGATGTTCCCGCCGGCCGAATTTGAGAGATGTCAAATCCTACGCCACCACGACGTTTTGAGATTTGACTTAAATGCTCGTCGGTTCGATGAATGCCGCCATAGCTGTCAAGCATAGGCGGAACGACATAGCAGTTGGAAATCGTGACATATTGATATGGATTACCGATTCCGGCAATCGGGCTGCCTTGCGGGATAATACGTCTAAAACCATCAAGGTATTCAAAGATTTGCTGTTTGGAGAGCGGATGTTTGAATTTCGTAGCTTCGACACGGGCTAATTCACTTGCAATTCGAAGGTGAATATCGGTCGGCGATTGCTCTACTAATTCTTCCTCATTGTTTCTCAACAAATATTTATCGACTACAATTTTAGCTGGAAGTTCTTCCTCCCCAAAATAGCTTAAGGATGCCGTCATAGCATCCTTGTAGCTGAAAGAATTCGACACTATTTCTCCGGAGTTTTCTTACCTCTTTGTTGCTTGTTTTTCCTGCCAGCTTTTCGCTTCTTTACCGTCGCTTGCCAAAAATCGTCAAGATCGGCGGGATGTTTGAAGCTACATTCTTTTCCTTTGATGACCGTACCATTTTTGAGTCGGCGATCGGCCAATTTAATCGTGAAAGGAAGTTTAGTTTCCATCTTAAGAATCCTCAATGTGTTAAAAGATTTCCGGGGTGTTGCCAATTTGAAGTTCGGTCTAAAAACTCTAGCTCATTAAAGCTAATGCCAGGCCGTTGATAGACGACGGCGGGCCAGCTTGCGAATATCCGTTTACACCAATGGAACAAATGAGCTACTGTCACATCAAAGTAAGGATTGCCCTTTAGGTGCGGATAATATTCAACGGCAGATAAGGCGTTATACATGGAACGGTTGACGGCAACCGCGTGCATGTCGAGACAACACGATGCCCTCAGTAAATGGGGAGCTACCTGTTCGGTCAGACTGCTATGGTGATTACCGCCAAAGTAAAGCATGTCCCAATCATCCGGACATTCAGCGATCGTATGAAGAAATACATCGTCGAAATTATTTTGGACCTCTATATCGTCTTCCACGAACAAGAAGTTTTCCCAATTGTTTGCTTTGGCGAGTGCTATTAGCTCGAACCAACACAAACAGTAGTTGTATGATTGTCGAGTGCCAGACCATTCCGGTATGGGATTGGTGTCAATGTGAAAATAACAATCGGCCGGGTACTTATCTCCGTTCCCGACTAACAAAAATCTAGGTATTGTTCCGAGTTGGTTCGCAATCCTAGTGTTGTTTACATTGCTAAATCTGTGATCGACCGTGAGGCAGATAATTTCTCTGAAGTATTGCCGAAGTACCGTTTTCATTCTTCTGAAATCTCGGTGTTAAGCCAGTCCCAAAATTTACGACACCATTTACAGTCAAATATGGCATCACAAATTTCCTCAAAACAAGACATAGAAGCGACTAATGAAAAACCTAGAGTTAGCAATCCTAAAGGGATACTAAGATAACATATTAGGCGGTCGCCATTAGTCCATCCCAAATCCGCAAACTTAATCACACATTTCAGAATCAGCGAGCCAACAACTCCGCCGCCAAACCAGATCAGCAAGAACATTACCAAACCCATAGAATTTCCTTTCTCAAAAACGAGACGGCTTATCCAACCACTCATAATAGGGCCGCAGATCGATTTTTTTAATGAATGATTTCCCTAGTCGAGACGGAATGTTCTCCGCCATGAAAATGACGACCAACGAAAATGGACCAAAGATCGAAAAACCGAACGCACTCAGCATATCTCTGTTAGTCCAAACACCTCGTAATTCCGGCTTGAACACCGCCGTAAGACTGGCATCTCCATCAATTACGAATAGAATTCGCATTGTGATATAAGAAGCAATCATTGACACGATGTAAAGCGATAGCACGATAATTACCATACTTGATTCCTCGTAAAAACATCCTCTAATTGTTGATCAATTGTATTGGCTTCAGCCCAAACTTGTTGTTTTTTGAGAAAGGAAGAATATTTTTCCGGCTCGTCTACCAGTTCGTCAATGAGTTCCAGAACTGATTGTTGCCGATCATATTCGTAGATCGGAAGTACATCGTGGCCTCCGTACTCATTTATTATCTGTTCGTGGTCGTCATAAATCAACACTGTACCCAAAAACGGGGCGAACCAATCTCGAAAACCCTTCATTGTTCGAAGATTACCTGTCCATGATGGAGAGGTTGTTCCAACAGCTACGATCGAATTAAAATAGAGCGGGAAAAGCACATTCGGCAAACTACTGATTTTTCCAGTGCCGACCGTGAGGATGTACTTTGAGTCTCTGAACGTCTGTACCAATCTCTTTCTGTATTCGGTATTAGCCACGATTAAGCTAATTACGGATCGAGTTTCAGCCTGTTTGACATTTGACTCGCTATAGGTCTTAGCCCATTCCATAAATTGCTTAGATATCGTCCATTTCCAAATATCCGAAATAATGCCTTCTGATCTAAACTGTTCTACTACGGGCCGCATAGTATCAAGCCACAGATCAACTTGGAAACGATTAAACCCGGTCGATCTGTTTTGTTCGAGTAAGTACGCAGTATCACCGCCTTGTATTACAATTTTCCCATTTGGAACAAATGTCCTCAATGTTTTCGCAGACCAATTACCACGGGCCGCAAAGGCATCTTCCACGATAAAAACCGCTTTTGGATCATGGTCTATATCGATTCGATGGGCTTCAAATTCGGAGATATCGTAAGTCTTAAATGGCAGCTTTTTTGACTGACAAAGATTTTGAATTGCCAGAACATTGGTAAATTTTTGATAGTACGATTCTTCGGAAATATGGTAAATCATCTAAGAAAGATCATACCCCCGCGTTGCCAGACTTCACCAATCCGACCATTACTACCGTTCGGGCAAAGTTCAGAAAACTTGTTTGTCAATTTCTCGTTGAAGGTAAGTCCCAACTTACCAATCTTCTCGATCCAATATTCTTTAGGCTGGCAATTGACGTGGTGATAACCACCAGCTCCAGGAGGGGCGGCGGTCACGGCTAGTACGCTAGGATAAGAGAATGCGATCGTATGCAATACATTCGGCAAATAGGTCTCTTCGATATGTTCCAAGAATTCGCACGACCAGATCAAATCGCACTCAACACTTTTATTTGGTAAATACCTAGGAAAAAGCGGGCTTGTGGTAAAATCGTGTCGAACTATATGTTCCGTCTTGGCATGTTTAATAACAACCTCCGAACCTTCAATTCCGACGCATTTTACTCCCAAAAACCTGTCAAAGAAATCAGTCGCAAATCCAACTCCGCACCCAAAATCAAGTGCTGTTTTCACGGAAAAATGTTCTACGAGGAAAGCCCAGCCCTCCGGAAACCATGTATCCGGGTCGCCCATTGCTTGAGTGCCTCCCAGATGGCCATCTTCGATCATGGTATTCGTCAAATAACAGGGATTTTTGTATATTTCATTCACGGCTTGATTCCCCAGAACGATTGCCGGCCGCCGTCTGTTTCTCCGTGGTTGTCGCCAGTCCCCGTCAAATGCAAAGTTATTTTCCTTTCTTCAAAAAATTCATTGACCGCTCGAAATACTCCAGGCCACGCCTGTTCGTCATAATCGTGGCCGGCAAATATACCTTTCGATCGAAGCTTCCCGTACCAGCCTCCTAGATCAGCTTTCACGGATTCGTAATCATGAGCTGCATCAATGTAGATAAAATCGAAGAAATTATCATCGAAATTTTCAGCCTCAGCCGGACTCCATCCTCGGATGATATGCGACCGCTTTCCGTGCTCGGCAAGCAACCGCTTTGCATGTTCAAAAACCTGTTCAGTGTCGCCGTCTAGCTCGGCGTTCGGCAGCCATGGATCGACTGACCACACTTCCATTTCCGTATTGTCGAGCATAAATTTCGAAAACCAACCATAACGAACTCCGATTTCGGCAGCTCGATTAAAGACGCCCAAATTCAACGATTGAATTAAATCTTGTCTGGTTGTGAACATGTTTTAGCTCCCTTGACCAAAAAAAGCCCGCACTCAAACATGACAGTCTGAGTACGGGCTGTAATGATTAAAGCGACACGTTTATACCCTATTATCTCGGCTGAAATGAATGGTGACGGTTATGTACCGGTAATAGGTGCCGCAATGGCTAGGCTAGGGAAGGTGTCGCTTTACGAGTCGTGATTATGAAAATCACCGCGTCTCTTTATCCCGAGCCAATATTTTTTCGGCAAGTAGCTGACCTTGCCATTCCTTGATGTTTCTATCGAGCACTTCGGCCAAAGCCTTTTCCAACAGCTTTTGGCTTGTCTGCAATTTCATCGAACCGCCGACTCCACCTTGTTGCCTTATTCCAAGCATTTGGCAGGCATTCGTTTCGGCTGCGTTCCAACTTTCCGGTCTACTTCTGTCGCCGCCATTACAGAAAACATTCGGCCGTAATTCGCTGATCAGATCAGATACATCGTCATGATCCCAGATAATGACGCCGAACACATTCTTTAATGCAGCAACGATTTCCGCCCGCTCGACAGCAGGCATGAAAACATAGCCCTTTTTCCTTCTCAAAAACTCATCGCCATTAACCGTGACACACAGTTTGCCATATGCCGCTGAGCCATTTAAGTATTTGAGATGACCAATATGAAAAGGATCGAAACCCCCGCTGGCCAGTGCAATTCTGCAATTCGATAGCGTGCGTAGGTGATTGATCTCGATTTTCAGTTGATCCAACGAGTAAAGCATCTCTTATCCAACTAATATCCGGTGGCCGCTTGTGAATTTCAATGCCGCTTTGAGAAACGAATTCGTTAAATACTTTTTCCGTTTCTTCATTTAGCATTTTTGCCCGCACATCCCACATATAGATTGTTCGGATTCCATGTTGCCATAGAGCAATCAGACAATCATTGCAACATTGGCCTGTCACATAGGCTGCCGCCCCCTTTGGGATTGGACCACTACAATTGGCAAGAGCGTTTCGCTCAGCATGGACCATCCAAGGATACTTCGCCGGCCGTTCAGTTGGCAATTTGGCATCTTTTAGACTATGCGGAAAACCGTTATAACCGACTCCTAAGATTCTGTGTCTTGGGTCAGCTATCACGCATCCAAATTTTGTCTGGGAATCGTGAGAACGAAAGCTTGCAATATACGCAAGCCCAAAAAGATAATTTTCCCAATCAGGCCGCATGTTTGGCTTTCAGCCTTTTGATTTTGAAGAAAGAACACTGGCTTTTCCGACAATAATCAAGATAAGTCTCTCCGTGAGGAGGCCTAATTTCGACATAGCCCTTTCCATTACAGGCTGAGCAGCCAGATTTCGCGAGATTGCGAGCTTCGTCGATATCAATTTTGATCATTTTTGAATTCCACTTCAGGGCCGACAGGTTCAAAAAGCGAACCATTCACATCCAGAATTACCCGCGTCTCCGTGAAATAGATATCTCCCCATTTTCGTTCAGGGTCGTCATATACTATTTTTAGACACGGGTAAATATCGCCAATTGCTACATGTGTGATTTTTTCGTGTCCATCGACCATGACCGAAAAATCAGCATCGCAAAGAAATCGTACTTGCATTATTGCTTATGCGATGCTTTCTCGGCGGCACTGTAGCAAAGATCGGCGGCATTATTCGAACCTCGATAACTTCGCAGTTTATCGCTACTCATCTTGAATGCTGTATGCACTCCGCTCTGAGTAGCATCGTAATCAACCGCTGTCAGTGCATTAATCCCAATTGTTGCAGCTTCGCGAACGGCATCTTGATTTGCACCAAGATAGATGAATTGCCAGCCGTATCGCTCTTGCTGATGTTTGGTGTTTGATGCCACTTTAGCGGCATTATACTGTTTGCTCCAATCATTATGATGGGAGTCATTTTCGCCGCCATCGGTGAGAATAACCATCACGACTTTATCGGGTCGCCGGCTATCAGGCATATTGGCAAGTTTTACACCCTCGTCGTGCATCGCCTTGCCAATCGCTCCATGAAGAGCAGTCATTCCACGCGGAACAAACGATTCCTTGTTCAAAGGTTGGACTTCGCGAATCGGCCTGAAGCTAAAATGTTCTTCGTAAAAGTTGTCAAATTGAATGAGAGTCGCCGTAGCATCGCCTTCGGCAATCTGCTGACCATTCAAAAACTCGTTGAAGCCCGTGATAATATTTTCGCGAATCGACTGCATTGAGCCAGACCGATCCAACACGAAAATGATGTGAGTATAATTCTTTTTTGACATAATTATCCTTGGAATGCCCCGGTGACTTTGTTCTTGGTGATTTCGAGATTAAATCGATGAGAATTAGCCTCGGCAGTATGCACGAAGTCTTTCCCATCTCTGGCGACAATTCTGGTATAGAACCCGAGCCGTCGCAAATTGTTGACGACTTCCTCTTCATTAAGTCCGATCAGGTCCGCAGCATTTACCTTGGCCATTCTTTCCTTTCTCCAAAAAATCGTAATATTCATTGCACTTGGTCAAAAACTCGTCTTTAGGCGGCAGATAGGGGAATGCTAAGACGCCTTCTCCGATCGCATCTGCTAGAGCCTTACGGTTTGTCCAGCAAGCATCGTGGCCTTCAGATTTGAGATAATCGATTACTACATTACGTAGTTTTTCATATTTATCAACAGCGAGCTTGCAAATAAAAAATTGGAAAACGGAGCAAAGTGTCGCCCCTAAGTAACAAATCATTGCTGCAATGAGCATCAATTTCCTTTCGATCGTTCCAGAAGCGTTACAAAATCTCCCAATTCAGCACAAGGCATCATGAGAACAAAATATCCAGCATCTTTTAACTTTCGCTTCATTTCTTCGGCGGCCGGTCGATTGGCTGAATGTACGACTATATAATCGATAAGAGGTTTGTGTAAAACGATCCAACGAACCACTTCCATTCCGCAATCTTTGCGGTCTGACGAAACGAAAGTCTCTCCGCCCAAATCATGATCTAGCGAGACTAGATCAAACTTATGATTTTGGAGAAGGGAAACACAATCTGCGGCGTTTCGACAAGCATTCACGGATGGCAATGCCCGGCGAACTCTAATGTGACGATTTTCGGAATCGTCGAGGAATAAGATATTCATAAATACGACAACAGAGATTCGAACTCTGACCGCCGCTTTGGAAGAGCGGAATGCTAGCCGTTAAACACCACTGTCGTAAAATTCTTGAGAAGATAGAAATAGTTCTGAAATCAAATTTGGGTTCAACTTTGAATTGATCCAATAATTGATTTCGCTATCTCCGGGTTCTCGACCTAAAAGCTGTTCATAAAGATGCCTGATATATTCCGGAGATTCCATGATAATATCAACGGCCTTAGAACGATCAATCGAATTGAAATATTGGCTGGCTGATGGTTCTGGGTCGCGGCCCAATAGCTCGTAAAAGTAGTCGGCCGATTGCAATATTTGCTGATGTTCGGCAGAACTCCAAATAGCTGCGGAGATTTCAAATCTGCTAATGCTGGTCGCCAGTAATTGCGTCCAATAAGACAATCCTCCCGCATCAACTTGCCTATCCAAGACCTGTAAGTACAGATTGGTTACAAATTTTTCATCGGGAGTTGGTAGATCGTGCAAAATACTATCGATAGCATTGAATACATCAATTCGTTGGAATGTCAGACCGGTATGGATCACATTATCTTGTCCAAGGTCTGCATCGTTTACCGAGACGCCTGTTTTTTGGAGAAGGGAAAGTATATCCTGTTGCCGGCCCGCTTTATCCATAGCTTGTTTTACCAAAACCGCCTCGGCGGCGACCATTGGACTAGCCATCGATGTTCCGGCGAGAGCCGCAAATGAGTCGTTCAAATAGGTGGAAATGACATATGCACCTGGAGCGAGCAAATCTAAATCGGTATCTCGTTGGGTAAAGCTTGCGATTTTATCGGGATAAGTGACAAAATCTTTCGCTCCGTTTGCCCAATCCGCCGGTCCATATTCGCCATTCCATACCGCTCCGACCGACACGACATATTGACTTGAGGCGGGATAAGCGAGTCCAGGTTTGCTAGCATCGGCAAAGAAGCTGTTTCCGGCGGCGGCGGCCATGAAAATGTTGTCGGTCGCCAAGGCTTTTAGATCGTTGTCAGAAATCGTGACATTGCCCGTCTGGAAATTCCCGTCTCCAAAAGACATGTTGACGGCAACAATATTGTCTTGTTTGGCATGAACATGAATCCATTCCAAAGCTTTGTTGACATTATCGAATGTGCCGGTGCCAGTCTTATCCAGAACTTTAAGAATCACCAAATTGACATCAGGAGCAATGCCAGGAAAATTCTGATCGTGGCTGCCAATGATGCCGGCGACATGCGTTCCATGTCCGTTATCATCCGTGAAATCAGAAGTGTTGGTAATGAAATTCCAACCATCGATGATTCTACCGGCGAATGCTGGATTGTTTTGGTCGATTCCAGTATCAATGATTGCGACAGCATAGCCGGTTCCGGTTAGTCCATATGTCGATTGTTCTTTCGGAACCTCCAACATCGAGAGACTTGGAGGAACGGCCAACATATCTCGTTTCTCTAACCGTTCGAAATGCATTATACAACCATCGATTTTAGACTAGGCCATTTCGGCGTATCAGATAATTTTTCGAAGATAACAATAGCGGCCGGAAACGGAGCCTTGTTATTCGAACCGGCGAAAGAAAGTCGCCGAGTTAAGAGTCTGATTTCGTGTGACTTCATTACGAAGTTGTGCCACCAACGCGTATCAGACCGAACCGGTAATAGGCACACGCACAGAGTTCTCGATTCGTAAGCTTTTTTAACCCATTGGTCGATTCCGCGACCATAAGGAGGATTCATCCAGCAGCGATATTTTCGCCAGTCTTGTTTGAGTCCGTCAGCTTTGATATCGAAGAATTTAGAAACTTTTGCGTTGGCGGCCGTTGCACAAACATCCAGATTGAATTTGAACTCTTCATGCAACTTTTGGAATAGATCGGCCGGCGTCTCCCAATCAGGTCGCTCCGAACTATAAAGATGTTTATTTAGGGTCATAAACAAGAGCGATAGGATTCGAACCCATAATGCTACGGATTTGGAATCCGAGTGGCGTGCCAGTGCCGACGCTCCTAAAAAAAAGACAAAGAAGAAATTATTAACTCAGGTGTTTTTCAAATGGATAGAAGTAACCCGAGTCATCAGCATTCTTTGACTTTAACGATAATTTAGAGAGAAATAATCAGTTCGAGGTTTTCTTGGTTTCACCAATCCGGGTAAATCTCTGCCCCTTTTGATACGAACGGATCGTTCATATCGTTGCACAGAGCCAGTCCCGGATGTAGGATTTGCACCTACAATCTTTTGCTTAGGAGGCAAATGTGAAGTATCTCAGACCTTCAGCGTCTCAAATTATCGCTTGTACGATTACATGGCGTCTAGGCGTTCAACTATTTGATAGCAAATAATGAACTCTAGGACGAGTGTAATTATCATTGATAAACCTATTGAAACAGCACCATCTTCCGATGGGCCATTATTTCGGCAGCACATGAAGATTATGCCACCTTCGAGTGCAGCCAGAATCAAGCAAATCACCAAAAGAAAACAAGCGGAAGCCATACACAATCCTTTCTTAAAAAAGAAAAGTGGGGGAGCTTGGAGTCGAACCAAGTAAAATTCTGTTTCAGAGAATTTGTTACCGAAGTAATCCGATCCTTCATCATTTCAATCCTAACGACTGAAAGAAATTATCGTATCGGATGAGTTTTTACACTCCCCCAAAAAAAATACCGGTAGAAATCATCGTCTATCGTGGGTTACTACGGGATTCGAACCCGTATCTCAACTTTTTCATAGTCGTGACCAGCCATTGGTCGAAGTAACGATAGGCTTCAGCGTACCGGAATTTTAGGTGATTGGCAGAAATAATCGGGTTTAGTGGATGTTACTACGGGAATTGAACCCGTAATAGCAGCTTTAGCAGAGCTGTGCCTTACCATCAGGCGAAGTAACCAGACCCTTCAGCATACCAATCGAGTGCGGTTGTTGGAGTCGAACCAACGTCTACTCAGTTTTCAGCCGAGTCGGTTTTTCCGTTAAACAATACCGCGAATAGCAAAGTAGATATAATCGATTTTTGTGGTTTACTCCCGGATTCGCACCGGGTAAGTCATCTCCAAATGATGGTGGGGAACTAATCCCCGAAGTAACAAAAATCTTCAGCGTACTTCGCTAATATTATGCGAAGAAATTGGCGATTACGGTGTCTTTGATACTAAATGTAGTTAGTGAAGTAACCGTAATCTTCATCGTTCGCATGATATGTTATAGCTTCGGAAAATAGTTTTTCAACTTCCCGAAGAAAAATTTTTAGGATCAGAGGCCGTCGCACCTATAATCACCAGACCAGACAGCAATCCGGTCTATAGAACGGTTTTCGCTACGATTATGAATCGCATCGAATGGACGAACCTCTAGCAATCTTTCCCTTTTTACTTTTGCTGGAGCGGGAATCTCAGGCTAGCCGGTATGAAGCCTCTGATCCAAAGTTATAGCCTCGAAAGACTATGATTTCAACAATAAACCGGTAGCCGCATCCGTCCCCGATCATGTATAACATGGACACTCCGGATGCTAAGCTACCAATCATCGAATCGCTTGTTTGCTCCGCCAGTAGCCACGGGGAGGCTTTTTTAATCCGTATCGTTTTGCCCATTTAGAAATTGCACTGTCTGAAACTCCTAATTGTTTAGCCAGCTTAACAGTAGGCATTTTCCATAATAGTTTGGACAATATAGTCTTGGATGGATGCCGTACCTTATGATACGAAAGACCTTGACATTTCCTAGAGCAAAAAATATGTTTTTTGTATACTTTCAGATATTCTCGACCACATATTTTACACACCACGATCGAATTTATTTTTGATGCGATCTGCGGTTGATTGTCAAGAAATGCTTTTCGTCGAGATAGTCTGCCTTTTCCTCTGTTCTTATTCTTGTATGTCGGTAATTGCATGTCGCAATTTCCGCACACCAATCTAAAGTTTGACAAAGCATTATTTGCATGATTGCCATCAATATGATCAATAACCAATGGTATCGGTCGTCCTAACCATTTCGTATTGTGACATATTTGACATTTATTTCCAAGTATTTCAAGCAAATATCTCTTTGTCAAATTTCTGATTTGAGCTTCAGTTGTTATATCCGGCCATATTCCAGTTTGTTCAAAATACTTCTTGCGTTTTTCCCATAAGTACACATGTTGACATTTGAACGAACAATATTTTTTAGAATTGCGACCAACCGGAAGGCCGCATCCTATGCATGATTTGTCCATTAATTGAGGGCCACTTGGAGGCTTCGATCCTCCCGCCTGCAAGGTACAAGCTTGCCGTTCTACCGAATGAACTAAAGTGGCCTATCTCGCGACCCGTTAGCACATTTACTCCCTGGCACCAAAAGTTGCCAATATGCTAACCATCAAGAACAGGCTTTTCGCCTTATTCTATTTCTTTTTTACTCCACCAAATTACCAATGTCGCAACCAATCTTGATCGATACATCCACTGTCCATATGCCCAAGACCATTCCCATTTTCCGAGACGGATTTGCTCTTCTCGAAATGGAATATCGTTCTGTTCCAAGTAGTCTGTAAAACGATACAGTGCTCGCCAATCGCCACGGCAATACTGGATATATGGAAAAACTCGCTCATGACGATTTTCGTCACGCCGCAAACCGGCTTCCCTATGTTGGGTAGACCGTTTTTTCTTCCATGTCTTTTGATGACGAATATTGATATCGTCGTAAGTATTGGGCAGATTAGCAAAGTTGCGTCTTGCACGAATCTTGACACGGCCGTACTCAGACCAATCTTTGCCCTCCGCCGCTTTTCGCCGCTCTTGGGTTGTTTTAGGATGCCGATGGCAGTTTTTGTAGAACATCTTACTTCCTTCTAAATTTGTGTTGACAAACTTAAAAGACAGTGTTCATTTCGTAAACAAGTTCCTGGATGCGGTTCGGGTCATTCGTCCCATGATCGCACCATGCTTTGGCCCGATTGGTAGCTTTATCGAGTTTCAAGGCTAGTACCTTTCGTCCGCAATAACATGTAGGAAGAATCGATCCCAAGCTAGCAAGGGCGGGATTATAAGTTCCGGGAGGCAGAGGATGGCGTCGTTTTTTAAGCAAAATGATAACCTCCAATTATTCCAGAACATTCAATACGATTGTGGATTTGAGAAAGAAGTGTTCCTTGTATCTGATCCAATGCTTCTATCTCATCAAATCTGCCTGAATCTTGCAGAGCAAATATTTTAAGCTTTTCTATATCGGATAGCAAATCGCCATTGCGATATCGTTTGACTAAATCGGTCTCGTTCATATGGCAAACAGCAAAAAATAGACGACGGCGTAAAGCCCGAAAATGATTAGACCGATCCAAAGTTCATGCCAAAAACTTTGTAGCAAGTCGTATAACTTGATCCACATTTATCTTTTCCTGAAATTATCGATATGTATGTTCTTACAGAACTGGCAAAAACTCGGTCCAGAGCGTGAACTTCTCATAGATTCATGCCATAACATCTTTTGGTCACAGCTAATGCACATATATTGATGGTATCTTACATGCATTCGTGTTTCTAACATACATCTATTAGATTGCACAAATCGAACCTGATTGCCTAATAGCATGACTAAATCTCTGTTGCAAAAATAAGAGCCGGAGGCGGGAATCGAACCCGCGTAGCATAGCTTATGAGGCTCTGCGAGTAACCAGCAACTTCCCCGGTCTGGAGCAGACTATTGGCCGTCTGCTAGAGCCAGCGGCTAAGGCCGCTTCTAATGGTGAATCGCTTGAAACTTTATTGTTTATTTTGTCGGGGAGCCGTCACGCTAAGCCCGACATGTTGTGTGCGTTGAAAAACGCCAATCAAGTCTGATTTATACACCTAATCGAAAAGATGCAGAGCTAACGATGGTAACTGTCGTCTCATGTCGATAGATTACATGACCCACTTAATTTCTCCGATAGCACAACGCCTTGATGATTCAAGGTAGCTCCGCACTTTAATATTCGTAATCTTGGGCTTGTTGAAACAAACCTTCCATATCTTCGGGAGTCGTATCGGCGGCGGTCTTCAACAATGTGTTGACATAATGATGACCGTTTTGACGAAACTCGCGAATCCCGACTTGCCGACGAACCATCAAGCCAAGAGAAAGTTTTTGCATTCCAGTAGGATTGCCGGCGGCGGCTTGAGCCTGTCTCGCGGCAATACATTTTGCAATCTCTTGAATCAACGGCACGATCAAACTAGCGAAAACGCTAATCGTGGCCGGGTCCAATGCGGCTGCGGCATTACCCGTCTCCACATTGTAATTGACAGCGGCCTTTTGGGCCGCCTCATTAATAGTTAGCATCTTTGTTTCCGTAAACAATGTAGAAAAGACATCCAAGCATGACTATGGCGACAAAAGCATCTACCATTAATATCCAATCACATTCTGTTGACGGATCACTTGACGCTGAACATTGCTACCGCGATTCAGCAATCCACCGCGATTCAATCCTCGTCCGTTAAGCACGCCTCCGAGCAAGCCGCCTCGACGGTTGCTGTGTCGTTGCACAACTCGTTGCTGAACGACAAGCGGTTGGACTCCGTACTGTTGCTGAAGCAACTGCACATTCTGCGGCACATAAACTCGCTGGATTGTCTGAAGCTGCAAAACTTGCTGAGGAACGACCTGATATTGAACCGCATTCGGCAGCACAATCTGAGTCTGAATTCCGGGGGCAACATAATTTTGAGCCTGGAGCTGGCCAACCGCTCCGTTATAGCAAGTATTGCCGGCCATGGCGATTCCGCTCAGTCCCAAAAGGACGGCGACAGCCATCAAGAAACGCTTCATTCTACTTATCATCCCTTTCTTTTTTCATTAAGAAGGTTGCATAATCCTTCAAAATCGAAACTTCATCGTCTGTGAGAGCCGGTTTACCTTTTGGCATATGCCCGGCAAATGCTTCCTCGTAACTGTACCACGCAACATTAGACGGAGACAATTTTCCTTTCATATCTTGGAAAGTAAGTTTACCATCCGTAACAAGCGTAATTTGACCTTCAGGAGCCTTAGAGTCGTGGCAGGCTGCACATTTTGCTACAATGAGTGCATTTGCCTTAACTTCGGCATCATTCGGTTGATCGGGAGCCGGCGTAGTTCCTGTGCCATCTTTTGCAATTTTATCTTGCAATAGCTTCACTACCAGTTCGGCAATTTTTTGAGCATCTTCATCCGTCAAGCAACTGTTCAATTGCTGGGTTTTGAAATGATACTCGGTATTTGCATCCGTCACAGGAATTCCGATCACTCGTAGTACATCACCGTACTGAATGACTTTTTCTTTGATTACCAATCTTTGAGGCTGAACATACCGAGGCGGCGTAGCGATTGCCGTGATGGGAGTCAGCATCAAACCAAGAATCAGAATTCCGGCCACAATCTTTTTGATCATACTTATTCCTTAATTTTTTCAACTGTTATGTTATCGCGACTTACATATCCGGTCACGCCATTCACTTCGAGCTTATACCAATAATCTTGGAAGGTGCCCAACAACTTGTGTTTTTGCCCATGAGTGCAACTGCCAACTACTTTGTCAGCCGAATAGATATTGCAATCTTTTTGGACGACAATATATTCAACTTCGACAGTTTCGACCGGCAAAGCATCAAGCTTGTTAATTAGCAGCATCGCTTGAGCAAATGAGCCAGCTTTAGGATTCTCCCAAACTTCTCTGGGAATCGGACGGCCTGTTTTCGCTAATCGAGCCAATCGGCCTTGAGCACTTTGCGAGACTTTCGTTCTGAACTCGGCAACCGTGACTCCGCATTCGACGGCGGCTTGTTCCAATGTCACATCTCGATCATACCAGTTGAGTATGTCGGCAAACATCTCCGAGTTTTCTAGCGAATCTAAACCGTTCGCTTGCAACACGGCTCTTGAATATAGAATCGCATCGTCTTGCTCAGTTTGTTCGGTTGTTGTAAGATAATATGCTCTGGCCGCCTGTTTATAATCCGCATAAGTCGTGATTAAATCAACGCCATCGCCAATTACTGCCCTTAATTCATTTTTACTCGGATTGATTCCAAGTCCATGACAATGTATGCAGCTACGAGCGGTTCTTACTCTGACATCGCCAATTCGATCTCTGGTATCCACCACGATGGTAGGATCGGCGAACTCAATACGCTTGCCAGCTCCATCGCTTAGGAAGTAAGTTTGAAGTCCTAAGTAATTCGATGTAATATATTCGTGAGCATCGCCTTTACGAGCAATCCCTTTATGGACAGGGATTCCTTTCGCATTTCTTTCAATTGAAAGATTTTCTAGCACATCGTTTTGATTGTCCATGTTTTTATAATCACTGGATTCCCAATGATAACCATGTCCAATTCGCAAGCCAGTCAATTCCCTAGCATGTCGAGAAACTATGGACTGCCCTTTATCGACGATCGAACCTCTGGCCAATAAATGAGTTTCGGCCGTAGCAACATCAATGTTCCACAGCTTTCGATATTGGTCGGCCGTTTTTGGAACACCGACCCTAGCATACATCAATTCGTAGTACAGAGGCGTTAAGTTACGGTCGGCCTGCCTTGTTGTATCTGCCGTATGCATTAAAAACCAATCAAGGCGAACTAAAGCATTGCCGGATTGTTCTCTAAGCACATCATAACTCGGAGTAACCCATGGCTTTCGAATATAAGGTTCGGTAACGGAGACTTTTTCAAAAGCTTCGTTCGTCCAGTTGTAATCTCTTATATCAATCCACCATAAGGTTTTGCTGCCGGGGACTTGCTTGAACCCGACAAACTTTCTTTCCAACTTATCTGGCTTATCTGGCTTATCTCCGGCGACATGAACGGCTTGAGCTATAGGCTCGAAATAGCCACGGTTGCCGCTACCGTCCAGCGTCGGACCAGTTAGCGAGTGTACCCAAAACGATAATGCAAGTGCTGCATTTTCTCTCATTTCTTCGGGAAATGCGTAGCTGGTAAAGAATTTGATGTACTGTCGCTCTTGCTCTTGAACATTAGCCAAATATTGAACGGTCGCATCCAATTCGTCGTTCATAGAACCGGCCTTAACCGGCGAAAAAAGACAAAAGAATAGCAGAATAACGGCAACAAAATTTGGCTTCAATTTCATCTAAACTACGAGCACAATAACCAGACCTCTTTAAGGTCTATGGAGGAATGCTCGCCTCCTATTATAAGTTAGAAATCTACAGTCTTCTACTTTTGCATTCTGACATAACCGCGATCCAGTTATTACCGAATGCAAACTTATTTTACCTTTTGAGTTTCCGCCAACATAAACGACATTATAGTTAGGATGCCTAATCAAACTTCCACGCTTTAGCCCAAGACTTCTTGTGCCGCCATAATGCTTACGCATACCATTGCTTGGTTGCAAGCGATGCAATTGTCTCCTGTGTAGCATAATAGTAGAAATGCACAGAACTTGCCTGTTAGATATTTGATCTCCGCCTACTATATGGTTTGCTAAGACCCAGCTATCCATACAATGAGATTCAAACGAGTTGCTTAATTTGTTGTGAGACTTTTTAAGCCCTAGCCGATCTCTCAATTGTTTCGTTTCCCAGCCTTGTTTAGTCGTTAGATCAGGTATTTGTGAATAGAACCAACTTTTTCCTATCTCTAGCGGCGAAAAAGAGCGGTCCCATCGTCTTTTTCCAGTAGACTTAGCCTTAATATCTTCCACAATTACTTGTGTTATAGGAAACAGCTTCTTCAACCAATCAAGAATTGTTAATTTCCATTGCCATCTAGCTTTGGTACTAGGCGGAATGCGATTTCTCTTGAGAGAACTTCTATTCCATCTGACCTTACGATAAGGTGTTTTACGGAACCTCCGCCCTCTTCTCATTTCCCTTTTGGTTTTAATGGCATCCTTGACATGCTGGATTGCATCGACTTGAACATTCAAGTAAGTATGAGATTTGCTTTTAACAGTAAAACCTTCTTTTTTACTGCCTGGATCAATACCGACAGCTATCTCTTGCTTACTTTTACCTGATGGCTGATTGAGCCTAGCACAAAAGACATGACCTTTCCAAAAACCGGTAGCTCTACCTGATGCGATCCATTTCCGTACTCGACTAGGTTTAGCCGGCATAAGTGCTTCTTGATTTTGATCAACGATCGGCACGAACATAGTTAGCTTTCTTCGGTTTGTCGCGGTAAGCCGAGCCGAAACTCGTATTTATTTCCCTTCGCTCCTGACTGACATAGAGGGTAAAGACTTAGGAGGCATCCATACCATATTTTACTCTACCATAAGTAGTCAGTTCAGTTGACTTCATGCGACCAAGACATTCTTGATCTTGTCCAAGCTAGTATTCCGTTTAACTTTGCCTTTTTGAGTTGGCAGCCCTACTCGGTCAAAGCCCCATCGTCTCTAACAATAGGGTAGTTTACGGCTACATCTTTAGGATTCGATAGGTTTCCCCGTTCGGCCCATGAATTTGGAGGCTTTGCAAATCAGGAACAGTGAGTGTCAACTGAATGCCAGAGCCGCCCGAAGTAGGTACTGGAACGGGAGGAGGAGTGGGTGCAGACGCCGCCCCATACAAACTTTGAATACGCGGAATGTCGTCGTTAGATTGAGGTTTCGTAATCGAAGGCGAATAGAACGGAGCCATCAAAGCGGTTTGGACCGAGGAATGAGTCAAGCCAAGGAAATGACCAAACTCATGACAGGCAACATTTTCAAGCAAAATACCTGGAGTTGTCGGATTTTCTATCCAATTCTCATCGATATTGAATTTCATTAGCAGTTGGCCATTGTATCCAGGCGAACCGGGCAATTGTGCCCATGCCAAAATTGATTGGCTCGTAAAATCGTCTCGGCTACCTTGTCCAACATCAATAATCAAATTCGCATTAGCGGAGCTAGTCGCCGGAGCAAATGTTAGTCCGCAAACTGCGGCCCAATTAGCAAAAGCCTGTGCGACAATAGCATCCCAATCAGCCGTAGGAAAGCCCGGAACACGGTTGACGATAAAATACGTCAAGTTGTTCAGTCCCCATTTCGGCGAATTCGTAACCGGTAGAATGTCTGGATGCCCACAACGCGGCATATCCATAACTCTTAGCACGGCCGGCGTCAGAAGATCGGCTTCCGGCCGCAGATTGAAGAATGTTCTGAATTGCTCAATGGCCGTCACAACATCCTTGATACTGAGGTCTTCCGACTTGATAAGATAGCCATATTTCTTTAGATATTCAACCGCCGAGTGAATTCTATCTGGGGTAATATGAGCAACCGTAATCGCGTTTTTGATTTCGTCGATTAGATTTGCCATGGCTTATTTCCTTTCACCAAAAAATTGTTTAGTTAGTTTCTCGCCAAGATCATCATAAATTTGCCAGAGAGGAGACGAGAACCCTATGTAGGTTAGGATTTGATTCGGATAATGATGATTTTTCTCGATATCATCGGGGTCTATTTCCGGACTTCGTTGTACCCTACAATTTATAGCGATCATTTCTCCGCTCGTATTGAAGAGCGGGCCGCCACTTGAACCGAAATAAATATTTGTGTCTTGCACATAAAAATTCGGCACGCCTTTATCGGTAGCTATTCCAGAAATAATTCCCTTGGTAACTACGGTAGGACAAAGGTTTGGCGAACCTACCGATATAACATCATCGAGAACCCCGACTTGAAAACCTTCCTCGCGAGAAATAGTTTTGGTTACGCGTCGTTTGTAGCTTGATTTAGCTATCAGGATGGCATAATCCAATTTTTCATTGGAACTAACTACGGTAGCCGGTCTATGTTCGCCTCGAATAATTTTCCCTCGATTATCATAATCCAAAAATTCTACAATGTTCGCTTTATTCAAAGCATGATTTGCTGTGAGAATATATGCAAAATCTTGCTTCGTCTCGGGATTTTTCCAGCTCCGGATAACAGTTCCACTAGCCCCATTCACTCTAGCGAAACCCCTTAAGTAAAGGTACGCACGTTCATTCGCAAAAGACAACTGAAGTGAAGAAAGGAAAATAATTAAGGCGAGAATCGACGCTCGTTTCATTCGTCCACCAAAGTAAAAAGATAGTGTAAATCACGACACCGACCGAGATCAGAGGGCGACATTTCGTTGTCGCTTAGATTTGGCATCAGATCAACGAACTTTCGGCGAATGGCAGCGGCAACGGCTGTGCTGCATACCGGGTAGAGTCCGCCATTTTCGCTCTTATCTTCGAAATTCGGAGTGAAGAAAAAACGAATAAGCGGCAAAGATTCTCGGCCAAGAAGCCAAATTCTATGCCAACCGTATGGAAGTCCGGTCAATTCTCTCATGACTTCGGTAGCGGCCTTCCCATCATAATCGACCCAAGCCGATTGAATTTCAACGCCTGTGCCTAGTTTTTGCAACTGAATTTCTTCAACTCGGCTACTAACGCGAAATACATCAATTTGCCCTGATAAGGCGGCTACTTGCGTAGATAATGCAACTGTTCTTCCGCCTTTCCACTCGCGGAATTCGACGCATTCCAATAGACTATTTGCAGGTTTATCACGCCAGCTAGCCATGGCAGCATGTGAATATTGGCCACGGCCAGCCCATTGAATCGCCCGACTCATAAACCCCTGTCCTCTAAACAGTAGTACATCGCCTTCATTGATAAGGTTTCTGACCACTGAATAGGGCATATTAATTTTTGTCATGCGATACGAATTTTTCTAATTTCTTGATAACTTCATCAAAGCGAGTCACCATCATATCCAGCGTTGTTTCAATCTTGGCAACTTTCAATTCCAATGTGCGAATTTCTTCTGAATGCCGCCGATCAATACTTCGCTCATGATTGCCTAGTTCGCTCTGAATAATTTCCTTCACTCGAACATCTGTAACCAGATTTTTTGCATAACCTAACCAGAAGGTAATGCTTGCTATAACAAGGCTGCTGCAAGAAATTGCCAGCACCCGCCATATATCGTCCATATTTTTGTCCCCATAAAAAAAGAAAGGGAGCCAGAAATGGTTCTGACTCCCTTCCTAAGACAATCGGATTGTTACTCTGTTTTGGCCTTGTAGTTGTCTTGTTTCGGAGTGGGCGAACCATCTCGATAGACAAGCTGACCGGGGACCGCTCGGCTGGGAGCCGCAGCGTTATCGGTAGCGAAAGCCGTGTTAATGTTTGTGTAGGTGTTGGTAATCGTGGGGACCGTTTGCCGAGTTGCACCCGCCGAACTCGAAGTCCACGACCACGCCGACAGTTGAGTAAAACGATCTTGCAGGGTCTTGAAGATACTCCGTCGTTGCGACCAATTGGACGCACCCGAAAGCAGAGTTGTATTCGCCAGACCGGCAATCTGCGTAGCAATCCGTCGCGTCAGATATTGGCCTTTCGCCATCACCGCATAAGTACCTCCCGAAATCGGTTGGTGCATAAATTGGTGTTGGTCGCCTGTCAAGCCTGCATTAGCGGCTTGCTGTGCCAAACTCAGAGCGGGCGGAACGCGACTTCCGCCACGATTTTCGTACCAAGCAAACTCGGTCAACGAAGGAACATTGGTAATCGTAGGACGCTGAGCATTGACAGCAGCATTGCCGCCATACCGCAGAGTCCCGCCATTGTTCTTAATCGCATTGCCGGAAATAGCCTTGGTAGTAGGGTCAGCCATTCGAAATCTCCCGAATGTCTAAGAAAGCCCTAATTGTCCTGAAATGTTTAGTTCCTGTTCCTGGGACAAAAGAATATCCCATAATTATAATACACCAAAAAAGAACGACCAGGAGATTTTTTCTTTTTTTTCTCAGAAGCCGCCGTATATGATTTCGACCAATTTAGCCGATCCGAAGCGAATTATCGGTATTCCGGCTCGATTTGCTCGCGAAACATATTTTTGGGAAAGGGAAGTGCTAGCCAAGATCGGGCAAACGCCAGCATTTTGCAATTCTCGGCACAAAATGAAGTTATCAACGATGTCGTCCATGATCGATCCGGTAGACGAAACGATTTTCTGGACGCCAAGATGCAACAAGTGAGCGGCGATTTCAAGCATTTTCTTCGGTTCAAATAATCGATACTCTGCCATGCATCGCAGTTCGAGGTTATTTCTACGACAAGCCGTAAGACAAGCTTTAATGTCGTTAGTAAATTCCTTCCATTGGCCGTTTGCTATCAGGCTATGGTTGATGACGAGATCGATAACCTTTATATGGCGGCGTGAAGCCTCTAAGATTGAATGTAAGCGAATCGGCGTTGGATTGTTTCCATAAGGCAGATCGATCGCAGCGGCGACCTTGGTATCTCCCAAAAACTGACTTGCAACCGTTGCATAGCCGAGCGGCACGCTAACCAGATCGAATTTATGATGGGTCGCTAAAAAGATGGCTTTTTGCAAATCTTGGTAGTTGCAGACCGGATCATAATAACTCAGTTCGTTCTGCATTATTGCTCGCCCCTCCTAATTCCATCTATAATACCGTACTTGATGGCACTTGAAGCGTTAAGCCATAATGTAGATTTAACATCCTCAAGAAACTTGACCTTTTTCCTTCCGGTCACACCAACCGCTTCGCATAGCAATCTATTCCAATTTACAATTTGGCTAGCGTAAAATTCCGCCGCTTTTTGCTGTTGTTCAGCTTTATCTTCGGGCAAATCATATGATGGCTCATGCAGCATAATCGAGCTATTAGGGAATGCAAATCGCTCGCCCTTTGTGCCAAGTGCCAACAGAATGGCCGCCGCCGAGTAGGCTTTACCTTGGCAAATCGTACTGATGGTAGCTCCCTGTTTAGTCCAATACTGTATTTCATCGAGAATGGCCGCCGTCGCATCGAGGCAACCGCCATCGCTATGAATGTATAGATTGGCCCGCTGATTTATTCCTTTCTTCAAAAACAAATAATGCAAATCCTGCACAACATGAAATGAGCTACCCTCGTTAATCTCTCCCCAGAGATAAATTTCATTTCTGAGAAGCATCTGATTATTCGGTCTGATCTTCGGAGCTGGCAAACATTCCTCCTACTCCGGCTTGAGTGGTTTTGAACACGGCGATTTTATTTCGTATATCATCATCGATTGCATCGCCGCTCACCGTCACGACCGATCCATTAGGCAGCATTAGAGCCGCCCAAACTTTTTTCTCCGACAAAACCGCAATGGTCTGCCTAAACAATTTTGTATCTTCGTCGATCGGAGTAGTTTCACCGACCCCTAATGCCTTGGCAATTGCAAGTTTAACTTCCGAAGAATCAAACAGCTTGCCAAAACCTATCATAAACCGATACTGAGAAAATGGTCTCAGAATCTCAACGCCTTCTACCGATTCGATCAACTGAACGAGAGCATGGCTAAGACAAAAATTCGTATGTCCTGTCCAAAGATTGAAACATTTTGTCGGTGAATTGTATTCGTTAATCGTCAACAATCCATGGGGCGTCATTAACACTCTCGTATTTTCCGACGACCGATCTCGCTCTAGGTGATATGCGGTTTCACCATCCTCGGACTCAACGACCTGAGAATCGCCGGGCAACTTCGGAGTTTCCTGAGCCATTCCCCATTCAACATCGGCAATATTTTTACCCCAAGGATCGATGTATTTTTCCCAGGCGATTTGTTTTGCCATTTTACACATGCTCCGCAATCATTTTTTCGAAATACTGTGCCGGCTTGGTAGTCGATAAATCAAGAGGATAAGAACTTTCCGGAATTGGAGTCACCTTGTTCCAATAATCAGCGATTTCTCGCTTACTCATTCGCAAGACTACTCCATAATCCTCAACTTCTTCCTTGATATCAAAATCGGTGTCTTTATCTACCCCACACGAAAGAATTTGCATATGATATTCGAGCAATTGTCTATCCATTCTGCTGAGCGTGCTGGAGTCGTGGACATAATCCACAAATGCTTCCCATGCTAGCGGAACAATATTCGACACAATGCCCGCGATAATTTGGGCAAAGACTCGAATTTCATATTGAGCGTGCGAATCAAGACGCAGCCTAAGAAAATTGAACAGATTGTGCAAATCACTCTTCCAATACCAGTATGTATATGTAGAAAGCGGAAGATCGATCCGAGCAAGTTCTTTAGCCACATCGGCACCAAGCATATCTTTATAGAGCTTGGTTGCCTCTTCACGATTGGTTGTGAGTCTTCCGGTAAACAGTCCATAATCCTCTTCACTCAGACATTGTTCGGAGCGTCCCTGTCGATTGCTCACGCTCTGGGTCGAGAACTTATTTCTTTCTGGTGTATAGAAAATTTGAGGCATTAAGGAATAACGACCAGAATATTCGTTGGTCGTCGCCATTCTATGCCGTATGAATTGTCGAGCCACGAAAATAGGCATACCAAAATGGAACTTGAAGACGACCATTTCAATAGGAGTTGTATGCTTGTGAGCAATTAAATAACGAATTAATCCTCTAGTCTCATTGACTTTGCGAGTGCCGGCTCCATAGCTCACCCTAGCAGACTCTTCAATCGCTTGGTCGTCGCCCATACAATCTTTGAGAGCAACGAATCCATGATCCAATACAGGAAAATACTTACCGATCAACTCATTCTTGTCCATGAATCATCCTCAATACTTCTGTTGGTTTGATGCAGGGGGTTTCCGAAGCCTTAATTCCAGACCAAGCCGTCAGCATTCGACTGACTTCGGCTTGCCTTAATGTTTTTTTTCCGAATTCAGCAGCAGCATCTATTAGCTTTGCATTTAGACGCCCTGAAGATAGATTTTCCAGAAGAAATGCCGCTTCCAGCGTACTTTCTTCCGGTTCCAATTCAAACGCTATTTGGACTTCGCCGCTAGCCGCAATGATAAGATTGATTTGCATTAATCCCATACCTCTCGTACTGATATACCAATTGGGAAACGCGGCACCGGATTATCCGAAGTTGTCATTTCAAAGTAGCGAACCGTAAGCTTGCGACCTATCAGGTGTTTCCTGTTATCCCAATAGGCGGCACGCATTTCATCTGTCCCTTCCGGGGTAGACTTAAACAATGTTCCACTTTCCGTTTTACACACGAAAATGGCCTGCCCTTTCATTCGCCCGACGCCTTCCTCGACATCGACAATTTCAAATTCCGCATCGTGAAACTCTTTGACCTTAAGCAGATCGTAGGAACGCTTATCGATCAAATATTTTCCCGTAAACGAACGAAGCATAATCCCTTCATACCCGTTCGCCTTAGCTTGCTTATGAAAGCCAAACACATCTTCTGCCGATTTACAGAGTTCGGTTTTCACCAACACAATACTGCAATTTTCGAAGTTATCAGCATGATTCTGACAAATGAATGAGAAGTCAGCGAGTCGTTTCCATCTTTCCGAAAACTCTAGGTCGTCGCGAACTATGTCATACAAATGATACTCGATCAGTTTGCTATGCTCGCTTGGTTCGTCACGCTTGACGGCTGAAATTATTTTCTGGAAATCTGTATGATGGCAATACAACTCACCATCCAATACTTCGTTGGTCCGGAGCACCCTACCCAATGCTTCCTCTATGTGCCTCAATACCTTGAAGCGTTTACCACGCCTTGACTCCAGTACGATATCCGACCCTTGACGATAGGCTAGACACCGCAAGCCATCTAGTTTCGGCTGCCAATAACACGGGAATGTCATCTTATGTGGATACTCGTCATATCGATGAGCGAGCATTGGCCGTAGCACTCGGGAAGTCGATGGAGAAGTCGAGTAGCCTTTATCGATCTGTTTAGCGTGTTTGCTACGGGCCTCATTCAATGCCTGTGCAAGTCGATCAGTTTCGTTTGCCCGGCCGGCATTCTTTCCTTTCTCCACCTCCACTTGAGCAATCTGAAGCTTTCCTCCGACTTGACCATATTCGGTTTCGATAATGATCAAATCGTTGATCCCCTCGGTAAGCCTGACTACTCGTATTTCCCATTGCTGTATTTTCCCTGTACCGCTTGTCTTGAACAACATCGGAAAGGTCTTGATTACATTTCTAGGAAGCACGACGATTCCTTTGGTAATGGGCTGGCACCTTGGAGATAAGTCGTAAATGACGAAGGCCACGCTCAATAGCTTGCTGAACGGCCTGAATACTGATTTTCAACTTCCTCGAAATTGCCTCCAGAGTCATATCTTCGAGATAGTATTTCTGAATGCATTTTCTTTGAATCACAGACAGATTTGAGATGCGTAGCAGAAATTGACAATGTTCAATCGCCGCTTCTTTCTGTTCGTCTTGCATTTCTCTACGAACATACGAGAGCGTTTGATATCCGCTGCCGACTCCACTCGTTCGGCCTGATGGGTCGTTCATCTCAAAATCAAGCGATTGCCGCTCGACATTCTTGCTCGATAGTTTTGCATCGAGATAATCGCGGATGGCATAGATAGCACGGCCGACCCTGAAGCTGTTACGAGTGGTGCCACGCCCCTCTTCGAAACACCAATCGGCACGCATCATTTCCGAGGCGACATCGGAAATAGCATCCTCGCTGGATAACATTTCTGCTGACAAGCCTGATCGATAATTGTTGGCATACTTAGCAATGATCTTGCGGGCGGAGTCATGGTATTCGGTCAGAGAGCAAAAGCTAGGTTGCGAGTTGACCACGGGGCGACGGGCGGTAGGACGAATATCCACAATCACGAAGTTAGACACGTTTCACCTTGGCGGGTAGAATTCTTTTCTGAAAATCAAAGACTTCCAATTCCTTGAGACAAATAAATTGCGTCGAGTTTCTAACTTCCCTCCAACTCTTATGAAAATGGCCGAAAATCCAATACTGTGGTTGATGAGCCTCAAACATAACTTGCAGAGCAATCGAGGTTCTGGTTTGTGGATGAGCCGGATATCCCATCTGTATACAGAATTCCGGGTCTCCAACTTCGAGTGCTACGCTTTGCGGGCATGTGTGAGTCACTACAACATCGGGCTTGAGCCTGATATATTTGTTAATTGCCGCTTGCAAAACATCGTAGGTCAACTCTTCTTGTGGGAACCACGACTTAGGACCACCCATTTCCTCCATTCGTTTTCTAGGTTTCACATCAATCGACCATGCTCCACGCACATAGAAGATTTCGGAAAAGCCTGGAATGTTATAGACGCCCCAATCGCCTAGAGCCAAAGACGATCTGTGGTCATAATCATCGTGGTTGCCTTCGAGAAATCGATGGGATCGGAAATCAACAGCGGCAATTTTTTTATAAGTGTCGCTAAATCCCATATCGCCCACCTGAACACTGTAGTCACTTCCTTTGAGTGCCTCCAAGTATTTTTCCGGCTGCCCATGAACATCGCCAATGAATCTTGTTATCACGGAAACCTCAAGTTAGTAAAAATTATGCGACTACAGAGGCTAGTCGCCTTGCTGTATTCTCCCAGGTGAAATTTTTGGCAGTTTCAATTCCTTTCTCGTTGAGCTTCCTATCTTTATGAACCTGCCTCAAGTAATGAACAGTTTGCTCTAGCTGCCGTTCGCCGAGCGAAGCCCAATTCCCAACCTGTCCATTAAACCACGGCAATTCGAAAGCAGGTTCCATCTCGTCGATCTGAATTAGCATCGAATTCTCAGCATTACAGAATTCGGTGTGAGCCGAATAACAGCTTACGATCAACTGTTTACCGCACGACAGCATTTCCAATGCTTCGAGATTCCAACCTTCGGCCCTTGAAGGGAAAATACCGCAATGCGTAGCTCCCATAATATTAGCTACATAAGAATGATTTTCAACACGAGGGATAAAAGTGATTTTGTCCGCCATCGGACTGTTTTTGTACAATGCTTGCCATTCACGATTGCCGTCGATTCCATTATTCCTAGCTGGCTCGCGAAACGGATTATCGCACATCATGTACAACCGAACATCATCTGACGGTTTGAATGCGGCATTAAAAGCTTCAACCAAAAAATCATGTCCCTTACGGATTTCCCATTTGCCAACATTGAGAAAATTTGTCGTGTCATCTTTTGGACAGGGTAAATTTTCATGGAAGATAGAACGATCAACTCCAAGTGGCACGACCCTTGAGCTAAATCCAAGTTCTCTTTCCACGATATATTTCGCCCAATGCGATGCCACCAGGATTTCGTCCACACCTTCCAAATGATGCTTTTCCACCTTGGAAAATTTGTCTAGTTCGAAGAAAGGAAACCCAACCTTGCGGCCATAGCCCACATGCAACGCCAAATCAAACTGATGCCATATCCTTACGCTCGGAGCATCGTTGTCATAGGCTTCGCGATTGGCTAATGTTTGTTGCAGCCATTGATAGTCGCCAGGCGGAAGCTGAATCGAGCCGAGACCTTCGATCGGGAAAAATGCTACCTCATGACCGAGATCGACCAAAGCTTTGAGAATGTTATAGCCGGCGATTCCGTAACCCATCTGGTTGATTGGAGCCTGAATGTTGAGTTTCATTCTTTCCTCGATAAAAGTTTATCTGCCAAGCCAAACAACCTAACCATCAATTTGCCAATTTGAATTATCAGATCGGAGATAAACCAAAGTATATGCAAAGAGACCAGTAGCGGGGCAAAGATAACACAACCTAAAAACCCGAAGAATACAGCCACGGCAAAATCATCTTCGTCTAGGAATTCTCCACGATATTTTCGAAGAGTACAAAACATGACTAAAAAACATGCCGCCGCATAGATCATTAAGCCGAGTTCAGTCATCGTTTAGCTACCTTCAAGACTTTCTTGCACAGCAAAATAATCAGATCGCCCGCCCGCTTCATGACGAACTCAACCAGCAGCGACCCCATCACATATGTTCCGGTAAAAGGAAACATTACCAAAAGACATGTCGCCCGCAGTTTGAAGTCTTCTTTTTCGAATGATGCTAGAGCATCTTCGCCGTCAAGCTTAGTTAGAGTTTCCCATTCGGCAGCGACATAGACCACGCTAAAGAACGCACAGGCCAGCAGATACAAGTAAATCATCTCTTTCTCCAAAAACTAATGTGTAGATAGACCGTCCCCGTTATCCGAAAGGATGCTCATATCCTGGATTATAGTATCATATAGATACTATAGAGGAGAGAATCCTTTCTTCGGTTGCTGCATTAAGCTTTGTTAGAAATTGCTGTACCGGATAGCATTGGATTGCTTTATGTGGTCCAGTTTCTTCGATGATCGTGCAGAATATTTCAAACTCAATTTAACAGCGGCCAGAAACCGCTGTCATCCTTCCGGCCGGGTCGGTCAAGGTTATACCGTTGCCCGGATTACATTATTCTGAGTCATCAAATTGGCTGTAATGGGTTTGAGCCGGGCTGACTAAGCCCTTTTTATCCGTTGTATGCCTTAAGGTAAGCTTCGGCGAGTGTCCAATTTCGATCGCATACATGCCTGGAACTGTGTATAATTTGCACTGAACCAGCGTCAAACCACCGCTACGAAATAGGGTAGCGTCCGGTGACAATTGACAGGTTTTTCATTCCCGGTGAACCAAGGAGTCATCCTAAAGGTCAGACAATTAAGCTTGCGGCACCGCTTAAGCGAACAGGTCTAAGATTCAAAAAGATTGCGAGACACAGGCAGGTCGTACTTTCGTCCTCGCAACCAATAGTAATTGTGCTCTATTGCAAAACGGTCGTCGGCGTCTGCCTTGACATTCCGTGAGGAAATATTAAGCCGCTCTAAAAGGGAATTCCCAACAAAGTCAATGTCGTTGGTTTCTAACTCTACATGGAGCGGTCGGCAACCACGCCTACCGCTTCAATAAACATATTGGCTTCGGAAATTATTTTTTCAACGCGTTTAACGCTGCGTCAACAATTTCTTGATGATCGAAGGCCAAAAGACTGCCCGGCAAAGGCAAAGAAATGGGTCGCCAAGCAAGATCGATGGCGTCATCGGCAGCCTTTAACGATTGCCCGGCCCCAGGATCGGTCGCCTCAATCTCGTAATAATACGCTACTGAGACAACTCGGTCTCTGGGGTCGCGGGCGACCGCATCGAATACACCTAGAAATCTGGCTGCTTGTGGTATCAGCCTGCATCCCGTTTCTTCCGCAAGTTCACGAATGGCAGCTTGACGAGTCGTTTCATCGATCTCCATGAATCCGCCGGGCAACGCCCAGCAATCCTTATATGGCTCGTTCTTCCGTTTAACGAGGAGGATTTCCTTACCCTCTGATCCTGCACGCACCAATACGAAGTCGCACGCTATTGCTGGCCGTGGATATTCGTATGCGTAAACTTTTGATGCCATCCAACCCCGGAACAGATTCCAAAGGTCACTGACGGCTTGCAACGAGAACATTTTCCAGAGTGTATTCATTTTGTAATCCTTTACGATAAACTTTCAATCCGTTGAAATGTTGGAGAAACGAAGCTATTGTTGGGGTGGCTTTTTCAGGCCGACGAATAGTATTTGGGCGAACCACGGCCGTTGTTGTATTGGGTTCAATGGACTTTCAGATTCCCAACTTTCGACCCAATGTTTTGTCTTGATCACTCGATAGCACTGTGCTCCGCCGTTCCAGTCTTCCCATCCGAGATACCAAAAATCATCTACCATTTCCAAAGCGTAATCACTTGGCATCCAACGATAATCCAAAGTCGCCATTTCACCTTGGATTCTGTCCCAAAAGAAAAGTAGCTGAACATTGTCTGGTAGGTGAGCCACCGAGATAAAATCAACTTCTTGTTCTACTATTGGCAGTTGGAATGTTTCTGGCACACACACTTGTTCCGTACATAATAGCACGACAGCCAGCAAGATTGCCTTAATCATCTCAGACCACAGTAGCGGTTTTCACCGCCTCGATAGAAAGCTGGCTTTGAACCGGCTCTGATGGAACCGACCATACCCGCCTGACTACTGCGGAAACATCAGCTCCGTGCTGATTTCCGTCTACGGTTTTGAAATAATTCATCGCGGCGGCGATTGCGGCATTGACCGTTTTGGCTTCGATGAATTCCTGAAAACCGTCATACAAAACTTTGGCTTTGAGTGCCGTTTCAATTTGTTCTTGCGACCACGAGGCCGGCAAAAGCTTTTGAAGTACCTCTATTTCAGCCGTCATCTGACCAATCAAGGCATGACCGATCGGAGCGGCCTCCATTGTTTCCCGACTCTTGTTGATTGCCGTGCGAATCACCTGTTCAATCGCTGACTCGCCTTTTTTCAGCGAGTTCGGGTGCATTTGCTGAATCTGGCCGAGTACATAGCTCAAGGCCGACAGTGACCGCTTATCCCGAGATTTGCGGGCCACAATAAGTTTTTCGTGAATTGTTTCGAGCAGAGACATGAGATTTCCTTTCTCAAAAAAATTAAACCGGTGCATGAGCCATTGAGAACTCATGCTGACATTCCTTACATTTTGCCTTACGGGTAACACGGTATAGCGTCGTGTTTGACGGCTGATTGTGTGCCTCTGTCGGATCATCGATGATTGCTAAACGGATGAAGTTCTCCGCACCACAATCGGGGCAATCGAATGTCAAGGCAGGGCGGACTTCTACGGTATCCATGGTCTTTTATACCCTCGTCGAAGCATGAATTCAACAATATGTTGTGGTTTCACTTACCGAACTCCACAAGATATACTAAGTTGATCTGCCGAACATCATAAACGATCATTTCGTTATTGTAGACGCCGGCAACATTTCCTTCTGCGAATGTGCTATCGAAACCAGCTTTCGGAAAAGGGCCGGATCGACCACGCGGACGGTGCATGTTACCCATCGCCACATCCGCCAACAGCATAAAGCAGTTGTCGTCGCGGGATCGACCGCCCCAATACCCGTAAGCGTAGTTCAGGCTTTTCGTTGATTGGTCGCTGAAATAGACGCCATTACCGAACAGCCGACCGTTACAGTGGCTAGCTGACTTTGGCGGAATAATTAAACCCGCTCGCAAAATTGAAAGCAGATTTGAGGCACGGGTGCCGTGCCAGTACCGATTTACATTGCCGAGCCGGGCGGCCACAGGCTCGAATGCTTCATGCATTCCAGCAATGACAATCGTATAGACCTTGACAGGTCGTAGATGGGATGATTCGTGACGTGCTTGTTTTGTCGATCCATAAAGACGCTCCACCTCTTCTTGGATGGCCTTGTCTGTGACCCGCTCGATGCGGCAGTCAAAGACTTTTTCTGACAAAAGATCGTCGCTCGCGGACGATTTCGACGGCCTTTGCTCGA
>Ga0070681_10000432_pt1 | contig 34053 bp, 35 predicted proteins | sample KBSC83BmetaG_FD_65650 | JGI IMG/M metagenome (GOLD analysis project Ga0070681, IMG submission 65650) | Corn rhizosphere microbial communities from Kellogg Biological Station, Michigan, USA - KBS C8-3B metaG | ecosystem: Host-associated > Plants > Roots > Rhizosphere | place: USA: Michigan...
GCCATCGAAGTCAAAGGAGGTTCTGGGGATATGCAGCGAGGAATAGAACAAGCACTACATCAAAAGAATGCAGCAAATTTCTCATATCTTGCAATTCCAAAAAACCGATCTTCTAAGATAATTTTTAACTCTTGTAAAAACCTTGGAATTGGATTATTACTGGTAAATGATGATGTAGAAGAGGTTGTAAAACCGATTGTTAGTAATGTACTTCCTTCTGTAAAGAATATAGTTTTCAAAGAGAAGAAAAAGATACAGAAAGTTATATCTATTAAAAGCTCACTTGAAAATCTTTTCAGATCTAGGGCTCAGATCCTGATTCTAAAACTCTTATTCTTGAATTCTTCAAGTGAGTTCCATGCAAATGATATTGCAAGAAAAACTGGATTGGCACCTTCTACAATAGCAAAAGAAACACCACTGATCCAGAATATTGGTCTAGTTACAAGAAGAACTCAAGGTAATCTAGTATTTTATAAGATAAATAATAAGAGCATTATATTCAATGAATTGAAAAGAATATTTCTAAAATTTGAGATGCTAGATGAAATTATTGCCAAAGATTTGTCTGAGGAAAAAATAAAGTATGCGTTAATCTATGGATCATTTGCAAAGGGAACTGAATCACAATCAAGTGATATTGATTTGCTGGTAATTGGAGATGTAAACGAGAATACTCTTCTCAGATCTATATCAAAAACAGAAAGAACAATAGGACGTGAAATAAATTACTTGTTATGGAAAGAGAACGAGTTTATGGAAAGAGTGGAAAAGAAAATACCTCTGATGAAGGAAATTTCAAAGACTCGAATAATAATGATAGTAGGCGATGAGGATGAATTTAAGCGACTTATTGAAGCAAGATAGAGTTGAAAAATTTGAATCTGACAAAGATCAGATCAAAAACGAACTTGAAAATGCTAATGCAAAACTGAAATCAGCAAAGAATGTTCTAGCCATAAATGAGTGGGGATTAGCACATACTGCTGCATATGAGGCAATGTTGCATGCTGGTACCGCATTGATGTTCTCTAAAGGCTACAGGACAAAAGGAAGCGAACATCATGCTACAGTAGTGTTATTTGTGGAGGCGGTATTTTCAGCAAAATTCTCAAACAAGGATGTATTGAACTCCTTTGATAGGGCAAGAAAACTCAGGCATGGCCGTACATATGACAACGCAAATCTGATCTCTCCAACTCTAGCAAAAAATCTTGTAGAAAATACAGAAGTATTTGTTAACATAACAAAAGAAATTCTGAAGATGTAGTCAAAACGGAACAAATTATATAATTTCGATGTTGAAATTATTGCATAAAATTAAACATGAAATTGGTATTTTTATAAAAGTGGGCCCGAAATAACGACCATGTTGGTACCCGAATCCCCCCGATGTGGTTGTTAGAGTGGAACAGCAATTATTCCACGATAGTGACTGGGTCCTACATGACTTGAACCTATGATTTTGTTGATTCGTATAATTACCTAAATGCTATGTCGTCCACTAGTTATCATGACAACTTTTACAACTGGATCGTGTATGAAGTGTGGATATCAAGCAAAACCAAGAAAAGACCATTCTGTTGATGTAGAATCAAGTACCTGTCCTAAATGCAATGATGAATTGACCTGAAAATTTCATTCTTTGGATGTATTGCAAATTAGATTCGGTAATGATTTTCATGACTAGTCTTCATAGGTATTGTTAAATCTGAATCTTTATCCGATGTATCCTATGAACAAGAAAAAAGCCCTAGCTGAATCAATTGCAGTCTTCAAAGTAAGACTTGATCAAGTAAATGAAAAGCTCAAAGATCAAAATCTCAGCAATGAACAAAAAGTAATGCTGGAATCTGAAAAAAGAATTGCCAACGAAGAGATTCTGAAACTAGAGACCACAAAATAGTATCATTTTGTCTCTAAAAGCTCGATGAGGCCGCATTTTGTATTTTTTGTATTCAAATCTACAAATGCAATACGTCGCTCGTCAAAGCCTTTGATGGGATTTACAAGGATGGTTGCGCCTTTACTTGCAAGTGATTCTAGTTCTGACTCGATATTTTTTACCTCAAAACAGATGTGATGTATTCCGCCTCCAGATTTTGCAAATTCGCTAATTGCAGAGTCATATGATGCAGGCTCGATTAATTCTAGGAATGGTTCACCTACTTTCATGAGGCAGATGTTGACTTTTTGGCTACCTACTGGCATTATTGCGCTTACAGTCTCAAAGTTTAGGTATCTACTGAGCTCACCCAATGATTCCTGGATGTTGTTTACTACTATTCCAACATGATGTAGCTTCATGAAAGTTTTGATGTTACCCATGTACAATAATCTAGCTGTGACCTGTTAATTTTATATTGATACTGGATTCAAGTGGTATCATGCTTGAAAAGCTAGTCAAGGATTCAAAGGCACTAGAGAAAGCAATTGCTGGAGAAGAACTCACATACGATGACGGAGTTGAACTTATGGCTTATGACAATCTCTACATGTTAGGTGCTGCCGCAGACTTGGTTAGACAAAAAAGAGTTGGGCAGCAAGTGACTTTTGCAGCATCATATTATCTGAATTATACCAACGTCTGTGCCGCAAGTTGCCAAATGTGTGCATTTTACAGAAAAGGAAACGAATCTGATGCATACACGTTATCTGCAAAAGATATCGAGGGTCGTGTTGCAATCGCAAAAAGTTTGGGTGCAACAGAGGTTCACATTGTTGGTGGTTTTCATCCTGAACTCCCACTTGAATACTATGAAGAAATGTTTCAAACAATTAAAAAAAGTCACCCTGAGATGCACATCAAGGCACTTACTGCAGCTGAAGTATTTTTTATTGCACGACTTACAAAAAATTCTGTTAAAGAAGTATTGAATAGACTGAAAGCATCTGGTCTTGATACGATGCCTGGTGGGGGTGCAGAACTGTTCCACCCTGATATACGAAATAAAATAGTTCGAGGCAAGTGCTCTGGACAAGAATGGCTTGATACAATAGAACAGGCACACAACCTTGGAATCAAAAGCAACGTCACAATGCTATTTGGACACATTGAAAAACCTGAGCACATTGTAGACCACCTTGTAAAGATACGAGAGGTACAAAAGAGGACCAAGGGATTTCTTACGTTAATACCGCTAAAATTCAGCCTTGACAATACCGAACTTGAGAAGAAGGGACTTGTGACCTCTGAGAGCGCCTCTACGTATGATCTTAGGGTTACTGCGGTTTCAAGACTGATGCTTGCAAACCAACTTGATAACATCTCGGTATACTGGGTTGCATTGGGCAAAAAACTTGCTCAGGTTGCCTTGACATATGGCGGAAATGACTTGGTAGGAACAGCATTTTCAGAGGAGATCTATCGTGCAGCAGGCAAGGGAACAAACTCTTCAATAATAGAACTTGCAAACATGATAAAAGAAATTGGACGTGAACCTGCACAAAGAGATACGTTTTTCAACATCTTAAAAAAATTCTAAAGATCCGGGACAACTGTACAAAATAATTGAACACATTTGTATTTCCGTTACTTGATTTATCTTTTGTATTTTTCTACAAATGAAATTTTTTCATTTTGATTACACAAAATGTAATTTAATGTCATATCAATTCTGCTTGGTCTTTAATAGCATAGAAGAATGTTCTATCAATTAATGACTGAACAAAAAACTAGAACAATTGTAGGAATCTTTGCGATCCTACTGATTGTCACAACGCCGATCATGACAGCATCACATCCGGCATTTGCAACTTCTTCCACTGGGGTCATAGTACCTTTGTACTCTTATCCTGGAAGTTATTGGAATCAGTTGATTCAAGCCAAAAATGCACATCCGTCAGTACCTATTGTAGCAATAATCAATCCTAACAATGGACCTGGATCATCTAGTGACCCAACCTATGTTAGCTCGGTTCAACAGCTACAATCTGTAGGAATTACTGTCTTAGGATACGTCGCAACAGGCTATGGCTCTAACAGCCAAAGCAGCGAAGAATCCCAAGTGAATACTTACATCAACTGGTACCACGTAGATGGAATATTTTTCGATGAGATGGCAAATTGGTCAGGCCTTGAAACATATTATGCAACACTGAACAACTATGTACACAACCACGGACTGAAAATGACCGTAGGCAATCCGGGAGCAGATACAATATCTAGCTATATCGGAACAATGGATAATCTTGTCATTTACGAAAATCCAGGATTACCAACAACTACAGACCTTGGAGGATGGCACACAAGCTATTCAAAGACAAACTTCTCGTATATAGCATATGGAGTAAGTCTACCTAGTCTGAGCTACATTACAAGCAGTTCAAGTAATGTATCGTACATCTACATCACAAATGATGGTGGAGACAACCCATACGATACAGTTCCATCATACTTTGGAACAGAAGTAGCAGATCTTGATACAGGATCCTCAGTTGTACCGACAGCACCAAATGCTCCAACAGGATTGACAGCAACAGCTGCATCTACATCACAAATCAATCTGTCCTGGACTGCACCATCAAACAATGGTGGCTCTGCAGTAACTGGTTACAAGATTGACAGATCTACTAGCGGCTCTACTTGGTCAACCATAGTTGCAAACACCGGAAGCACTGGAACAACATACTTGAACACTGGGCTTACAGCAAATACTGCTTACACCTATCGTGTCTCTGCTATTAATTCAGTTGGAACTAGCTCTCCGTCAAGTACTGCATCTGCAACAACATCTACAACATCCACTGGTAGTACTGTAACCATAACTGTGAAAACAGTTGGGCTAACAGGTAATACAATCACTGGATTGTGGACTACATTGATCTCTGGTGGTAGCACCATAAAGAGTGGTTATACAACCAAGACATACTCTGTAACTGCAGGGCATACATACACTGTGACTGTTGCAAACTATCAAAACTATGTCTTTGATCACTGGAGTAACGGAAACACAAACTCCAAGATCACAGTTACACCTACACAATCTGTCACACTGACAGCATACTATCAACAGTAGATGTAATTGTCTGAAAAGACATTTCCCAAAACGGTCATCGTTTGATGGCCTTTTTTTATTTTCTAACTAATTATCGCAAGATGTGTTTTGTAAAAATTGAGGTTATACGCGGAGCTGAATTACACTCTCTGGAGATTCTTTTTGCCACGCGTCTTTCTCAAATGCAGCCAGATGCTGCAAACGATATCTCTTGATTATTGCAGATATCTTTCTTGCAAGTGATATTGGACCAATTGTTGCCTTGCTTGTAACAAGGATGATGTTGTCAAACAACGGAAATGAGAACATGGACAAGTTCTTTCTATTGGTGTGAATGTATCCTATCTCACCAAAGTCTTCGTCAAAGTCTCTTCCCATTGATATTGTCAGTGCGCATTGCATGAAAAACATCTCATTTTTTTGCTCGGTTGCTTGAAAATTGGGGTCACCCTGGATTTTGCATTCAACTGCCCTTCCGTGCTTGTTTATGATGGAAACTGATTGGATGTTCTCATTGATTCCTAGGATGGTGTCGCACAATTTATCAAACTCTGAGATGGTATCATTACTCATAGTGATAATTGATAACGAAGAAGTTATTATAAAATAGTTTGAAAGATTGTTCTATAACTAAATTTGATCGCTACATAGGCACACTCCATAAATCAAACCTATTCAATACCTTTGAAGAATGGTGTCAAAAACAGATGTGGAATCAAATATCACGTGCTGATTACATAGTTGATTACATAATGATCTGAACTATTATTATTATGTGAAAATTTTAGTCTAATGATATATAATTTATCGAAAGAAATTATTCTGTTGGAATCATTTTCAAACAAATTTGACAAGTCTGGATTTGGTAAGATAATTTTCAAGGGGTGTGTTGGATAAAATGAAAGTGCTCATCTTGGGCATGGATGGCTACATTGGTTGGCCACTTGCATTACATCATCTTGCATTAGGAAACGAGGTTTGCGGCGTTGATGATTTCTCAAAACGACAATGCATTGACGAAATAGGTTCTTGGTCTGCCTTACCTATTCCATCGATGGAAAAAAGAATTGATATCTTGAGCAAAAAATATGGCAACAAAATTAAATTTTATCAAGGTGATGTTATAAATTCTCAATTTACTGATGATGTAGTTAAAAAATTCAAACCTGATTCAATTGTTCACCTGGCAGAACAAGGTTCTGCACCCTATAGTATGATGGACCAATCTCGTACACTGTACACACAAAATAACAATGTCATAGGAACACTAAACGTATTATTTGCAATGCGAAACCATGCTCCAAAGTCTCATTTGGTAAAGCTTGGGACCATGGGAGAATATGGAACACCAGATCTTGATATCGCAGAAGGATTCTTTGAAGTTGAATTCCGAGGAAAAAAAGCAACCATGCCTTATCCGAGATTTGCTGGCAGCTGGTATCATTGGACCAAGGTTCATGACAGCAACAATGTAATGTTTGCTTGTAAATTGTACGGTCTATGTTCCACTGATATCATGCAAGGTGTGGTTTATGGAACTAGGATAAAAGAAATCACTGATGAGAACTTGTTTACTAGATTCTCTTTTGATGCCGTATTTGGAACTGTAATCAACAGATATTGTGCTGAGGCAATAATAGGTCACCCACTTACTGTCTATGGAAAAGGAGGACAGACTCGTGGATTTCTTGCTCTACAAGATTCGATACAATGCATATCGCTTTTGATAGACAATCCTCCGGAGAAAGGAGAATATCATGTAGTCAATCAATTTGATGAACAGTACAGCGTTTCTGGACTTGCAGAACGGGTAAAAAGAATAGGTGACAAGAAAGGACTAGACGTAAGCATACAAAGAATTGAAAACCCACGTGTTGAAAAAGAGGAACATTACTACAAGGCAGATCATGATCAGTTAAAGAAACTTGGATTCAAAGCAACAAGGCATATTGATGATGAAATAGGTGTCATGTTAGACGATCTCTCTGAATTTGATTACCGAATCCAAGAAAAGAAAGATTCCTTGCTAAGAATGATCAAGTGGCACGAAGCTACTGAAAAACAAGTCATGCCAAATCCTTCCGTCAGGTAAAGACAACTATATAATTTCTAAATCTCTGCAGGCTTTTGCGTGACTGTCTTTCCTTCACCGCCTTTTCTTCTACGTTTCAGGCCGATGCTGATTAGTGTGACAAAAAACCCCAGACCGCCAACCAGTCCTGCAATGTTTCTGAGGCCAATGTTTACCACTAGATCCGTGTTGAAGGCAGTTTTTTCTTCATCAGTCATGTCTGCTTTTCCCGCCGGCTCTGTCTCGTTAAGATATGCATATGACGCAAAGCCCACTACTAACATTGCAAGACCTAGTGCTAAGACACGTTTGTCCATTAGAATAATTTCTTGACTGTAGTAAATAATTTAAGCTATGCGAAGCTCGAACTGTGGAACAAGACCCTTTTCTATTCCAAACTGGAACAAGTTTCTGATTGCCTGCTCTCCTAGTACTCCCATCTCAATTGTTACGTCATTTACATACATTCTGACAAATCTGTCAATTGTCTCCTTTGATTGTCCCCTTCCATACTGCATTGCATAATCTAATGCTTCACCAGGTCTTGCCATGCCGTATACAATTGATTCACGGAAAAATTCGTCAAACTTTTTGATAGTGTCAATTCCAAAGTGATTGCTCATTACATTTACTCCAAGTGGTACTGGCAATCCTCCAGTGCTGTCTCTCCACCACGAGCCAACATCTAAAAGTTTTACAAGATTTTTTTGGTTGTATGTGATCTGTCCTTCGTGTATTACTAGTCCTGCATCTACTTGGCCACTTGCTACTGCATCTGGAATGTCACTGAACTTCATTTCGGTATAATCAAACTTACCTATCATCAATTGTAACAGCAAGAATGCCGAAGTAAGTTTTCCAGGAATTGCTATCTTTGAGTTTTGTAATTTTTTTACATCCATGTCTTGTTTTGCAACTACGATTGGGCCATAACCCTTGCCAAAACTTCCACCGCTTCGAAGTATGGTATATTTGTCAAGGTATGCGCATGCATGGGCAGACACTGCAGTTACATCAAGCTCATGATTTAGGGAGCGCTTGTTTAGTGTCTCGATATCCTCCACGACGTGTTTTACGTTAAAGTGAGGCGAGGTGACCTTGCCGCTTAGCATGCCATAAAACATGAAAGCATCATCTGCGTCAGGTGTATGTCCTATTGTAATATCCAACAAGGAGTGATCTTAGAGTCTATAATAAAAATCAAGTTTTGGTAGCTTTCTGTAAAATTATAAAAAATCTGACAAGTTGTTGTGACAAAACAAAAACAAGATCTTGTATTGTAAAACATGAAACTCTAGATCTTCCATGATCCACTAATTTTTTTTATAATTCTTCTAAACGTTTAATAGCGGCTAGAAAAGGATTTAGCTAAACCATGAAATTCAAGGCAACAGATCAGATTCTAAGCATTATTGGTAACAAGAAGAATATCCGCAACTTTGGAGTCATTGCACACGTAGACCACGGCAAGACAACAATGAGTGACAGTCTCTTGGCATCAAGTGGTATCATCAGTCCATCTGTTGCAGGCCAAGCACTTGCACTTGATTCCATGAAACTTGAACAAGACAGACAGATGACAATCGTTCAAGCAAATGTTACTTTGCTCTATGAACAAAATGGTGAAGAATATGTCATCAACATGATAGACACTCCTGGACACATTGACTTTACTGGTAGAGTAACTCGTAGTCTTAGAGCAATTGACGGTGCAGTTGTGGTATCAGATTCTGTAGAAGGTATCATGACACAGACAGAAACTGTAACACGCCAAGCATTGGAGGAGCGAGTCCGACCTGTCCTTTACATTAACAAGATTGACCGTCTCATAAAGGAGCTAAGATTGCCTCCAGAGAAGATGCAAGAATGGTTACTTGAAATTATTACAAACTTTAACAGACTAATCGATATCTATGCAGAACCTGAATACAAGGAAAAGTGGAAGGTAAGTATCCAGGACGGTAGTGTCTCATTTGGTTCTGCAAAGGACAAGTGGGGATTTAACGCAGATGTGATGAAAAAGAAAGGAATCTCATTCAAAGATATCTATGAAGCATATTCTGAGGGCGGCGACATCAAGAAACTGGCAGAAAAAGCTCCATTGTATGATGCAGTACTTGGAATGGTTGTAAAACATCACCCATCTCCTGATGTTGCACAAAAATATAGAATTCCAAAGATCTGGAAAGGAGATTTGGAGTCAGATATTGGTAAAGCGCTTATGAACTGTGATGACAACGGCCCAACGGTAATGATGATTGTAAACATGACCGTTGACCCTGCAGCAGGCCCTGTTGCAATTGGAAGATTATTCTCTGGCAGAATAAAAGACGGTGACAGAATACACTTGATTGATACAAAACGAGAAGGCAGAGTACAATCTGTCAACTTTTTCATGGGCAACCAAAGAGAGATGGTGGGACAACTTGCAGCAGGAAACATTCCAGCTTTACTTGGACTAGAACATGCAAGAGCAGGCCAGACTCTATCATCTGTTGCAGGAATTCCAGCATTTGAGGGAATTCAATATGTATCAGAGCCTGTTGTACAAATTGCAGTAGAGCCAAAACATCCTAAAGACTTGCCAAGACTTGTTGAAGCATTAAACCGTATTACAATTGAAGACCCTAACCTGGTTGTAAAAATCAACGAAGAATCAGGTGAGACTGTAATTGCTGGCATGGGTGTACTACACCTTGAAATTGCAACTGCGTTAATTGCAGATGCCAAGGTCGATATAGTAACATCGCAGCCATTGATCAACTATCGAGAAACAATTCGTGGTGGTGCAGGGCCTATCATGTCAAAATCACCTAACAGGCACAACAAGATTTTCATGAAAGTTGAACCATTGGATGAAAAAATTGCTGAAATGATAAGAAACGGAACACTAAACGAATACAAGGACAAGAAGGAAGTTGCCAAGATACTAAAAGATGCAGGTTGGGACGGTGACGAGGCAAAGCGTGTTATGAGATTTGATATTAGAGGTAATGTGATGGTAGATGGAACCAAAGGTGTCCAGTTTGTAGGCGAGTCTACCGACTCTATACTATCTGGCTTTGAAGACTCTGTAAAAGAAGGCCCTCTTGCAAGAGAGCAAGTTAGAGGATGCAAATTTACATTTCATCATTTCGTTCCACACGAGGATCCAGCTCACAGAGGCTTGTCCCAGTTGGGACCTGCTGCAAGAAGAGCATGTACTGGTGTCATGTTGTTGTCTAATCCTGTATTGCTGGAACCGACACTTGGAATCGAGGTACGTGTACCACAAGAGATGATTGGTAACGTTGCCGGTGTGATATCTGGAAAAAGAGGCAAGGTGCTAAACATGGAACAAAAAGGTGTGATACATATCATATCAGGTGAGCTTCCAGCATCTGAGACATTTGACTTGTCTGAAATCATGAGAGGCCAGACTGCGGGACGCGCCATGTGGAACACCCACTTTAAGGCATGGACTCCGGTACCAAACTCCATCTTGACCAAAGTTATTGCTGATATCCGAAAGAGAAAGGGACTGTCACCAGAAGTGCCAACTCCAGACGAGTACGTCGACAGCGAGTAAAAATGGTTTACCCCCGATTTGTTCGTGGGAATCTGCTGTTGTAGTAAAATTCTAAAAGTAATAAAACAATTAGGATTTTGTGAGAAGGATAACGGCAATAATCCTTGTTCTTTTTTCTATAGGTGTAATCAGTGCTGCATTAGTAGGCTATAATTATTTTGTAGGTGTTCACGTTATTTCAAAACAACAGGCAGTTGATCTTGCTACAAAATATTGTCAATGTATCCCACAGAAAGTTGGAAACTATACCATCGAGGCTAAACTATTACAAGCTAAACTGAGTAATCACATATCCCTCCTCATCAATGATAGCACCATGTCTGTATCTCAAGCACTACCACAAGTGTATTCGTTACCACGTTTCAATTTTCAAGAGGATCAGTTATTCTGGAACATTACAATGGTAACACATGTTAAAGGAGAGACGTACCACGAATGGCAATATTATATTGATGCGACTAATGGCACTCTGCTAACTAGTGAGAACTATGATATGCAAAGATGTTGTCTTTGAAACATGACCTCAAAAATCACTATAACGTCAAACTCTTACGAGGCTATGGTGTATCAATAAATCTCAAAGACAACAAAATAATTCTAAAAAATGGACTGTATGATATCACTGGCAAATCTGAAACAGAAGAATATTTTGTAACAAGAATGCCTTATGAAAAAATCGTAATCTCTGGACGAGGTTATGTTTCTACGGATGCAATCAAATTACTATCAGAGAAAAATGTCAATGTCATCTTGACAGATACCTATGGAAATCCTGTTTCCAGTATGAACTGTGTCATGTCTAGTACTACAGGCACCAGATGTCGAATGGGACAATATGACACATTTCGAGATCCTGATAAGGTAAAATATCTTCGAAGTAAATTACTTTCTGATAAAATAGAGAGTCAGATTAATTTCTTCAAGTCATTAGAGAAGCCAGAATTGTATTCCGCAATTACTAAACTAGAATCATACAAAAAACAAGTTGAAAATTTATCAGAATTGAAAAATTTTCTTGTCGACAGCGAGTAAAAATTGAAGCCCCAAGATTTGTTCATGGAATCTGCTGTTGTCGTAAAGGCTAAGATCTGATTTATGGAAGAGATGCTGGACTTGGAACAGACACGGATGGTGTTGATGCCGATGCAGTATTTGATGGATTTCCAGTTCCGATGTCATTTATCGTAGAGACCCTGTATGTGTAGGTTGTTAGTGGAAGTACGTTTTTATCAGAATATGTAGTTTCAGTACTGCCAGTATTTGCTACAAGCGTTGACCATGTGGAACCATTGTTAGTTGACTTCTCTATCATGTAACCAGTAATTGGAGTTCCACCGTTATCGCTTGGCGCAGTCCAGCTTAGGTTAATTCGTAAAGTGCTTGCAGTAGCTGTAAGACCTGTCGGAGGTGACGGAACCACATTGAATGTGGTTGCAGATGCAGTAGCTGATGGATTACTTGTTCCCAGTGAATTTATAGCAAATACTCTGTATGCGTAAGCGGTACTGTGTACAAGTCCAGTATCAGAATATGTTGTGACATAACTACATGCTTCGTTGTTATCGCAGACCCATTTTGTACCTTCCAAACCCGTGTTGGCTACAATGATAGACCAGTTTGTCCCGCCATCTGTTGATCTCTCAATTTTGTAGCCTTTAATATAATCACCACCATCGTTTGATGGAGCACTCCATTTCAGGTTTATTTGCGAAGATGAAACTGTCGTTGCAGAAAGATCAATGGGTGCGTCTGGAACAGTTGCGTTGGGATATATCCAGTTTATAGTGAAATTAACACCGGGCCAAGTTGTTACTCGTGTGCTAAATTCCGGAATTGCCGTGTAGTCATGATTTCTACTTATTTGCGATGGTAGAGCCCAAGACCCCTGTACTTTAACGTCTTGATCAGGACCTACATTAGATACACAAGCTCCACTTCCATATCCAATGGCATCTGTCTCAAACCACGTAGTTCCAGGATCTGAATTGCCTTGAGAACTTTGGCTTGGGGTGTGAATAACAAAGGTAACATTATACAAATTCTGAGTGTACATGTTGATAGCAACATTTGGATTTGATATTGGATCAATTGTATAGGTGCCATTGGTCACTCTCATAAAGGTGATTGGGCCATCGTACTCATTGTTACAGGTTCCAGGTGGTGCGCCCATCGCAAATGCATCATGTGAAATCATGCCAAATAATGATAGAAAGATCGATGCAAAAACTAGCGTAAGAAGATTATTTACCTGATAGTTTCTGTGTGCCTTTCTGCCACGAATTATCATACCATATCTGTATTCCTTTACATATCTGACTATACGTATAATTTTCTGTAAGATCAATACAGACAAAAATTTGTCATGGGACAAATTTCATTTTTGATTCAGATGACCTTCAGTTCATCTTCTAATGACTCTCCATAAAATACTATTGGCAATTTCCCTACGATTTGTTTGTGGGAATAAGATATTGTCGTAAAAGTTAAGGTTGATAAAATAAATAAGATCTTGTGAAAGGTTACATCTACATAGGGGTAAGTGTAATTGTGGCGATTATTGGTATCTTTCTGATTTACCAATTAGGATCAAAACAAGAAACTTTACAAAATGATATTGAGATTCAAAACATCACTGTGAGACCATCTACAATTAAGGTCGGGGATACATTCACAATCAATGCAACATTAGTCAACAATTCTCAAAATCCAATATATGTAGATGTTAGTCCTTGCAGCAATCCTGTGATCATTGATAGTCATGTTAGACTTGATGATAAACATGAATTGTGTGAAGATATACTGGCAATGCATAAAGTAAACTCAGGGGAAAATTTCACCATGCCCTTTCAAAATTCAGGCGATGATTTCAAAGCTACAACCGCTGGGGCTACAAGTGTAATTGTAAAATTATTCTATTCTGAAAACCCTCAAACAATCCATTCCAATACTGTTTCAAAATCATTTTCGTTTATGATATTGGATAAATGACTCTCCAAAGTAAAAAGAATCACTATAACGTCAAACTATTACGAGGTTATGGAATCTCAATCAACCTAAAAAATAATAAAATAATTCTCAAAAACGGATGGCGTGATATGGCTGGAAAATGAGAAATCCTAGAATACTTTAACTCCTTATTTTCTGGTTGTATTGAGATGTATTATTATTTGAAAAATATCATATATTGAAAAGATCTTTTGCATTCTGATACATCAGTTTGTTTCGGTATTCTTTCTTTAACTTTAATTTGGAGACAAAATTAAGATACGAACCCATGTCTGAGATTGGCCAATCGGTACCATATAGTAGGTAGCGTGGCTCTCCTGCATAATTGATCAATTCTGCAACTTTTTCAACCATCCTTTCCTCAAAAAAATGATCAAATTTGCCTACTGCCAAACCCGACATGTCTGCATAAACATTATCGTTCTTGTAAACTACTTCCTGACAATCTTCAATCCAGGGGTTTCCAAGGTGGCACATGACAATCTTCAGTTCAGGATTATCAACTGCAACTTCGTCTAGATTGAGAGGATGTGAAAATTTCAATTTGCCTTTTTCAGAAAATGTATCGCCAGTATGTACCATCACTGGAACTCCAAATTCAACACAAGTGTCATAGACTTTCTGATACCTCTTGTCATATGGGTAATAATGCTCATAACCGCAGTAAATTTTCAGACCCTTTACTGAACCATCTTTTATCCATTTTCTATATTGTTTCAGATCATGTTCTGTATGATTGTCAATGCTATATCCAGCAACTAGGCCGATGTTATCGAATTTTTTTGTAGCCTTGATTAGCTGCAGTATTGACGGTCTCTCTTTATTTACTTTGTATGATGAAAGGACAATCGAATAATCTACGTTATGGTTTGACATTTCTACACGCAATTCTTTCACCCTGTCTTCAAGTGAAGAAATCTTTTCTAGAGATTCGTATTGATTCAGGTGCGTATGACAATCAATTATCAATCAAATCGCCTGGTATCTTGGATTTTTCCATTCTATGAAAGTGGCATAGTCTACTGATCTACTATCTTTGAGATAATTTTGTAAAACCTTGATGAACTTGAATCCATTTTTTAGTTGAAAGCCAAGTACTGGTTCGTCTATCTTTTCTTCAATTACTTGTTGGACATATTCATCAGGTGACATCTTCTCTACAAATTCGCAATAGTTGAACAATCTTCCACCTGCAATTATTCTTCTTAGATTTAAGCTAATGCAAAGATCCTTTCTTGCATCATATAGTAGTGTTGCAATTCCAAGTCTTCGATAGTCTGGGTGTGTGGATACATCAGCACCATACAGGCTGTCACCAGTAGCATTATGGTTTTTAAACTCAGGACCGCCACAAACCTCTGCCCAAGTGTGTTCCTTGTATGCTGGATCTAATTTTACTATGAGACTACTTACGGATCCTACAATTTGTCCATCATATTCAGCAACAAATTGGCCTTGGGAAAACACTTTCAGATGACTCTCTAAGTGATGTGGTTTCCAAATCATTCCTTCTATTGCCATCTGGGGGAAAGAAACTTCTTGTAATTTTACTATCTTTGGTATGTCTTCATGTACAGTATTTCTGATATTTATCTGGGAATTATTGTCTGACAATTATCTTCAATTATAGACCATCTTATATTAATGAGCCATAGCTTGTGACATAACATAAACAACAGACATTACGGGAAAATCTGAAACTGAATAATGTTTTAACCCGCATCTCTTATGAAAAAATAGTAATCTTAGGTGTGTGACCTAATTGCTCCCGAACATATGTCACTCAGTACCTGGGAATTGTATTGCGCTGGATGAGGTTCAACACTGGCTTTAGGAATGGTCTTACAAATCACATCCGGAAAGAGAAAATCTGCCATTGCATAGACTCCGATTAAGAGACATCCAATTAAAATTACCAGTCCGAATAATGGTCGCATTCAATTATCTATCTTTAGGTGCTCTATAATAGTAATTTCAAATTATTTCAAATATGGTAAATTTTTCCAATGCTCTTTTTGTCTACTGTGAATCAAATAGGAAAATTTCACCTTACGTACAAAAACAGAGATACAACATAAAATTCTAAAACAATGCAATCAATATGATCTTGTGAAATATGCCCATGTCTACATTGTAGGTTGTATTGTCCTAGTCATTTTTGGAGGCATTGCAATGTATCATTTCTCAATATCACAGCCATTTGATGAAACCATATCGCAACTTAATCACCCTGCTTCTAATTGTGTGGGCTACATGCCAAAAGCAAGAGACTTGGCTGAAAATTCTATAGGTCAGGCAACCATATCTTCCTATGATCTCCACTTTGATGGTATCCAATGTCTATTTAGTCACGGGACTAATGGCACGTCTCAATTACAGCTCATAATAGTATCATTCCAGTCTCCAAATGGTTGGGCAATGACATTTACGGAAGATCCATCGTTAACTAAAGTGATAAACTCTACAATACTCCCACCAAGAAATTTTGGCCCATAGGTAAAATGACTCATGGCCAATTTCTCTAACTGAGAGGTATCTGTATTTGAATTCTAAGACATCTTTGTCGTTATATACAAAACAAGACTTTTCCAAGTATGGCAAGAATCATGATTGCAGAAGATTCTGAAGCAACAAGATTAGTTCTAAAAGACTCGCTTAACATTGGACATCATGAATTGGTTGCAGAGGCAAAAGATGGAATTGAAACAATAGAAAAATTCAACCTGATTCATCCTGATGTTTTACTGCTTGACATATGCATGCCAAAAAAAGACGGTGTGTCAGTGTTACACGAAATAATGTCATCTGACCATGAAGCAAAAATCATCATGATTACTGCCGATGAAAACTTTAACACCATACACAAAAGTACTGTGGAAGGAGCTCAGGCCTATATCATAAAGCCATTTAGTTTTATAGATGTACTAAACGCCATCACAATGGTACTAAGCTAGTGTTACAACGTTGGTGTGATTTGGAGAATCAACATTTTCTCATAACCAATATTTTATAAATTCTCAAACCACTTTTTTTATCAGTATTACGGTTGAACTATTTACTATATCTTTGATTGTAGATTGTCAGGATCAGATGTTGTACGATAATGGTACTGATTGTCTGGCAATATTTTTGATCTTATACATGTTGAACCACAACGCATTTCTTACTTGCTTTGTGCGGCTCAGCATAAACAGTGAGAAGGCTCCTTCAAAATAAGATATTCCTGAGAGTGGATTTTGATGGAATATCTGGAATGTAGTTAGTAGAATTGTGGTGCTAGACATTGCAAGAACTATGGAATAATACATGACGTATTTCTTGGCCTCTGGGTTATGAAAAGATGAGGGCAATTTCATAAAATACTATTTTCTAATCTTGCATTTAAAACCCGTCTGCCAATTTTGGAAATGTATCTTATACCTATTTCTCATAATTTAGTTAGTAGTTCGGTCTACAATATCAATTAGATTGCAATTTTGCCTCATGCCTCATTGATTTTGTTGAACGTATTGCTCTTGGTGTACCGTATTAATGGCCTTGTACCGCACATGTGTGCCTAAGTAGTATCCAAAAATGGAAAATATTGTTTATTGTTATCTAATATTAGAAAACTTTATCTATTGATCTGATGGTTTATGGATCCGTGTTTGATGAAACAAATCCGAACTTTGGATATGGTGTAAGTGACAATGTCGTACAAAAAGCCATGGTTACTGTGGCAATAGAAAAAGTTCTTTTAGATATTGGCAAGCCGACATATGATAAAGTATTGAAGACATTGTATACCGAATACGATAGTTATCTACCGGATTGTTATGATCATCCAGAATACTTGGCTAGTGTACTGCGCCAGACATATGGAGTCTCGTACAAATCTATAATTAAAAATATAGAACTTGAGCTCATAGAATTCTCGTATAAGCACAAAATTCAAAACTTTCTAACTGTAATGGTTCAATAACTTTCTGTTAGTACCAAAATCTTACCCTTGTCTTGCATACGGCGAGTACTTAACTACGTTCTAAACCTTTTACTGAAATAACATTTTCATGCGTAATTTTGTGGGATTTTGTTTTGTTGAATGAACAGGCAACTCCTCTTCTGTGCTACTATCAACGATAACTTTGTAATATGGAACATTGTGGTTTATTGAAAAATGTCTAAAATCTTAATTCGCAAAATTGGTACTTTTAAAATGGAGTTTTGTGTATTAGACGATTTTTTCTTAAATGATATTTTGTACTAAACCCAAAATGTTTCAATTCTGCGTATATCTCAAGCAAGTCATAGTAACTAGGCTTGATTTTCCCAAGGTCTTCTCTGCTTATTCCAAACTTGCCTATTACATCCAAGAGGAAATCCCTGTTAACTAGGCCAATAATATATGATCCGTCGTCTCTTATGATGCCATGACCTAATCTTACAGTTGTTTCATGCATAACTAGTCAAACATTTTTTTATATTTATGATTGGTCTTCCAAATTTGGAAATTGTGAACGTATGTTGACGTCATTCTGGAACCGTATATCATAACCTTGTAATTTGCTGGATACTGGGATTTTTTTAGGTACAAAGAGGGCACAATTCTTCTTGTTAGTCGTGAATGTGAGCAAGCCCAACTCGGTCACTGTTGTGTCTTAATTAGTCATATGATATCTAAAAGTTGACAATATTTTTTTTATAAGAAATACGAAGACAAATTTCAATTGGATTCATTCCCAGTATCATCAAATTTCCTACAGATTCTTGGTAATACCATAAATGATAGTCTCGAAAAGGCTGCTGAGAAGAGGGGTATGCCAGTTCAAGAATTAATCATGGTATTTCAGCAGTCTGGGTGGCAAAAAGATACTGGTAACAATAAGGTACAACCTGAAACAATTCCCAGAAAACTATCTAGAGTTACCAAAGTAAGAGAAAATAAGGCAGATAATAAGTACAACCAAGACTGTTTGGCCTACGCTAGTTAAAAGTAAAATCCATTTTTCAACAAACTAAGTTAAGATCATAACGTTAGTATGTGTCATAACTACACATGAACTCTGGTTCATATGTTATGAACTCCATTGATAACAAGTGGTCACTGCTAGGAAATTTGTATTATTTCACAAAAGATGTTTCTATGACTCCATGGCAACTGAAGATGATGATTCTGAAGACGATGATTGATGGATACATAATGAAAATTATAAGTAAATTCTTTATAGGCAATTTCAAGTCATAATTTTGATGAAGACTCTAGCAAGCATGTTTCTTGTTTCTATGCTGCTCTTTCTGACAATACAACATGCCCAAGCCCAAGTTGATCCCGGAAATGATCCTGTAATGTGGAGCTATGTGGACCAAACCCAGTTCTGGATTATACTTGTTGTGCTGGTTATAGTAGGTGGGGGATTTACGATATATTTCCGTAGAAAGCCTTCTCCAAAAAATAACCCCTAGGCTTTGGGCTTTACAGTCTTGCCCTTGAGTAACTTTTGTAATCCTGTAGCCATCATGGATATCATCCCGGCAAAGCCAAAACCTGCTGCAAACAATGCAGAAACATGAGAGTCATAAACGCGCATGACAAGAAATGACGCTGCAGAAAGACCAAACATTACCAAAGATATGACAAATATCCTATTGAGTTTCAATTTACGTTTCCTCTGGCTAGGCCAGATTTAGCAATTTCTACTGGGAAAATACCAACATACCAAAGAGTAAATGATTTATCTTGTGTAAAGTGTTACCTAACAGACCACAAGGACTCTAACGGGATGATGTTAGTATGGCAATCCTTTGACCGATTAGATGTACCGTGGTCAAATCCTTTTCTAATATGGGTATGGATGTATCTGTAATGGGACTATTTGGAGGCAAAAAAGACGAATATTGCGCAGTATGCAACAAGAGGACTCCTCGAACCAGTAAACCCAAGAAAGAGTGGAACATCAAGGGTCAATTGTGTGCCAAGTGTTTTGTAGATCTCATGAAAAAACCTATTGCCAAAAAAAAGAGTGATGATGTTTGTGTTGCATGTGGGGCAGAGCCTGGAGGACTAAACTTATGGAAACCAAAGAAAGAATGGAACCTGCAAGGATGGCTTTGCGAGCCATGTCTTCATGAATGGGAAGAGTCAGATAAAGAATTGAAACAAAACTGTATCGTATGTAATGCAAAACTTGGATTTTTTCCACGTTATGCAAAGAAAGAATGGAACCTCAAAGGGTATCTCTGCAAAAATTGCTGGAATGACCAAGAATCCAAAGTCTGATTGAAAATTAAATTCTGAGTTAACTTTGTTAATCTACATGATGACTGGTAAAATGATTTAAGTTTTTGATTTTTAATTTACATCAAAATGAAAATCAGCACCACATAGAAATAGCATCAAACACTTTATGTTAATACTTTAAGACATGATATTACAAGATTGGTGGTTTACTACTTTATTGGGAATCAAAGAACCTATCAGAGAACCGCTGCGAGGACATTTGAAGACAGATGTTCTAATAGTTGGTGCAGGAGTTGCAGGTCTGTCTGCTGCGCTTTGCCTAGTTGGATCGGGAAAAAAAGTTGTACTCGTTGACAAGAATATTTGTGGCGGAAGTTCTACTGGAAAAAGCGCAGGATTCCTAACTCCTGACAGCGAACTTGAATTGTCTCAACTACTGCGAAAGTATGGTACAGATGGTGCCAGAGATTTGTGGGGAGTGGCAGCAAAAGGAGTGGAAATAATGGTTGACAATATAAAAAAACACAAAATAGAGTGTGATTTGCAAGTACAGGATTGTCTGTTTCTTGGAAAAGGTGCAAGCGGATGGAAAGATGTTCAAGATGAGGTAGAATCACGCAAAAAACTTGGATATTCAAGCAAGGTATACACAGAGTCTGAGGTACCGTCTGTCATTGGTTCAAATGCTTATTCTGGCGCAGTTCGATATTCGGGAACATATGGCGTAAATCCTCTTTTATATGCACAAGGGATCAAGCAGGTCCTCTTAGATAATGGCATAGAAATTTTTGAATCATCAGAGGTGCTTTCTTGGGAAGGGCATACAGTCTACACCCATCTTGGCTCTGTTACTGCAGACCAGATAATATTTTGCATCGACAAGCCCAAGCCAGAGATCACAAAATACCATCAAAGTGTGTATCATGCACAGACGTTTCTCTCAATTAGCGAACCTCTTGGGAATGATGACATTGCAAAACTTTTCCCGCAAGAGCCTTTACAATGTTGGGACTCGGATCTTATCTACACATATTTTCGACTTACTGGGGGAAAACGTTTGCTGGTAGGAGGAGGCGATATTTTGACAACTTATGCAAAAAATGATACCACTACACCTCGTGTAATAGACCATGTCATCCATGAATTAAAAGAGAAAATTCCATCAATTCGACCTCTTAGATTTATCCAGTACTGGCAGGGACGAATTGACATGACACGTGATCTTGTTCCTACCGTACTTCTTGATCCGGAACATCCATGGGCCCATTTTGTTCTTGGGTGCGTTGGACTTCCATGGGGTACGTTTTGTGGAAATTTTGTAGCTAAAAATGTTCTTGATGAACAAGAACTTGACAGCGAAAAATATTATAGGTATTTTTCACCAAACAGAAAATTTGTAATTCCATTATGGATGGAGAGCATTCTTGGAAAAAGACTTGTCTTTACAATAAACAACGCGTGGGCAAAGTACAAGCAAAAAGATGTCTCTGCTAAACCATGACCTGAAATGACCGTGTCTTGGAACTTTCGCTGTAAACTTGTAATCTCTTCTGCTTATTCTGTTTGCAATGTGAGTACACTCTGGACTGGCCTTAGGCCAAGTATTTTCATGCGTATGGTTTTATCTAATTCCTTTTCTGTTTTTGTCTCAATTTTTGCAACTACATCATAGACTCCGTGTGTAGCCTGAACTTCCTTGACGCCATGTACTTTTTGTAGAAACTGTACAATTTGTTGTTCCTTTCCAAGATCGCAGTTTATGAGCACAAATGTCTCCTTCACATGTTATTTTTGCAGTCATCATATTTGAATAGCAATGATTGCAGTGTGTACTAGCTAAAATTTAACTCAAATTTGGTATGTTATTTTATGATTCAGGTCATTTCTAAAATAATGATAAACGCATCTATCAAGAAAGTCTGGAGCGTAATATCTGCTATTGAGAGGGATCCATATTTCTGGAAAGGAATGGTACGGGTTCGAAATACATCACGAAATGGAAATGTGTTTACACGCGAGGTAACACTGAGCAATTCCGACAAGTGCTACCAAAAGGTTGTTCTGTTTCCAATGGAAGGAATTCACATCAAGTGGACAAGGGGCATATTGGTTGGGATAAAGGACATTTTGATAACTTCTATTGGAAATCAAACTCTTCTTGAAGTTGAAATGAATTATACCCTCAAAGGAATTGCACAGCTTCGATCCAGGAGTATCTCCGAAGAATTACGAAACGAATCTGAGCTTGCCTTGCAGTTGATAAAAGAGGATATTGAAAAAATTCAACCTTTTCAATTTCAAGAAAGAAAACAGTGGGCGGACTTGGTTCCATGAGTAGGCGCAAGCAGATTCTTGCAAAACAAGAATTTGACACTGTTTCAAATTTATCTACAAAAACAGGCGAAACCTCTCATAATTGCATCACTGATGGATGCAAAAAAACGTCTGTAATCACTGATACTGCTTTGGGTGAAATACTTTGTAGTTCTTGCGGTCAAGTCTTGGAGGAAAAGTCTTATGAAATTTTTCCCTCATATGGATATGATCCTGTAGACTATGCCTCAAAGAAGAATACTGGTTCTGCAAATTCTCTGACGATGTTTGACATGAATATGACAACTGTGATATCAAATAGGGATGCTACAGGAAAATCTCTCTCTGGTAACGCAAAAAATGAATTTTACCGCCTAAAAATACTTAACACTAGAAGTACCGTTGCCTCAAACAAGACATTACGGTCTGCCTTTTTGTTTCTTAACATGCTTCAGATAAAACTTGGTATACCAGACTCTGTGGCAGAAAGCTCGGCACAGCTGTACAGAAAAGCCGTTCGGGAAAAACTGACTGTAGGAAGAAAATCAAAGAACATCATGTGTGCATGCATCTATGCATCCTGCAAGCAAAATGGTGTGCCAAGAACAATAAACGAGATATCTATTACAAGTAACATTGGAAGAAAAGAGATCACAAGGACCTATCGAAGCTTGGTTGAAAACTTGAATTTGCCTATAAATCCGTTTAATTCCAAAGAGTTTCTGACAAGAATTGCAAGTGAAGCTCAAATTAGTGAAAAATCAAGAAGATATGCACTGGAGATACTGTGTGCTACAGAAGATGCAGGCCTTACACATGGCAAAAATCCTAAAGCATTAGCTGCCGCATCCTTGTATCTAGCATGTGTACTTAATGCCGAGCACAAGTCACAAGATGAGATTACAAAAGCTTCCGGTGTTACAGTTACTACTGTACGTACAAGATATTATGATCTAAAAAAATTCTTTCTTGAAGTAACATAATGTCTCCAAAATGATATAAAAAAATTTTAGATGATTTCTATCGATGTCTTCTCCATGCTGTAAATATTCCGATTGCTGACATCAATGCACTTACTGCTGCCATTGTAATCCATGCAAACATTTCTCCTGTCGGATCTGATACCATCTGCATACTATCTGTTGGCGAATGATTTTATTAAAAACACGATTAACATGGTTAAACCAAATTTATTAATGTCATTGTTTGTGACACGCAAAATTTGTACAAATCTTAAAAACTCAACAATCTATACTAAAAGAGTGAGTTCAGATCCAAAGAAAACGTCAACTATTACATTTAGGCTGGATGAAAACACTGTCAAGAGACTTCGCAAGGAGTCCGAACATAGGCAAGTCAGCACAAATACGCTTGTAAATCAGGCATTGAGGCAATTTTTGGATTGGGGCATGTACGAGTCAACAGTTGGGTTTGTAATGATAAACAAGCAGGTCTTCATTCATGTTTTTGGGCGTCTTAGCCAAGCAGAAATAGTTAGCGTTGCCACACGTGTTGGAAAAGATGAGGTAAAGAACATGGCATTATTTATGAAAGGCAGTATTGACATACAGTCGTTTTTATCGTGGTTTGAGTTGCGCATGATCAACTCATCCGTTCAGGTAAGCCATATTCATGAAGATGGTAATTTTCATCGATATGTGATGAAACATGAACTTGGAAAAAACTGGTCTGTGTACCACAAGACAATTCTAGAATTAATCTTCGAAGAGGTCTTTAATAAAAAAATTGATGTGAAAATAGATAAAAACATGATTGCATTTGAGTTCTCTGAATGATGCCATGATGATATTTTTGTAATTATGTTTGTACGTTTTATTTTGGACGATCGGAAATGTCTCCTACTCCAAATTCTTCTTTGACTTTATTTCGTTCCATGTCAGACTTGCTTATTTCTTCAGCTTCTTTTTTTTCATCTCCATAGTAAATGGTTCTTGGGTGTTGTGGGATTTTGATTTTGTAATTTTTAAATTCCTCATACATTATCATTCGCATATCTGTTTCCACCTTGAACTGGCTTCCATAGTCTCTTGCATATACAAATAATTTAAAATCCAGAGTGGACTCGTTTAGATCATAAAATCTTACTATTGGTTGGTCAATGTCTACCAAAATATTTTGATCACAACCACAACTCGGTCTATTTTCTAGAACATATGGACAATTTTTCTGTATCACCAAGTGATGTTCTTTTTCATCAATTGACTCGTTCATAACACGCCTTCCAATCTTCATCAAAACTGCTGCCACTTGTTTTGGATCATTCATGTGTGAAACACCCACTTGGACCATGGCAGGTGCAAGTGCAAATTCTTTGGTAAAGTTTAGGATCTGTTCATTCATGAGGTGATTTGTTGGAATTATTGCAATTGATTCATTTAATGAATCCCTGATGTAGGTCATTCTGGGAGTGACCATGTGCACATATCCGTTAAAGCCTGTGCTTAGCTGGACCCTGTCCCCTTCCTGAATTATCTTATCCTTTCTTATGATAAGATATGCAAAATAATTCTCCATTGTCTGTTTGAGTGCAAGACCAACACCTATTCCTAAACCTCCTGTTGCAGTTGCCAATACTACTAGATCTATTCCCCACCATGACAGCGTCCCAAGAACTGTTATCGCAAAGATGCCTATTGGTATGACTTGGTTTATAGATCTAGGCATTGATCTCTGTTTTTGCTCATAATATCCTGGAGGTTTTCCTCCTGGGATGATATACTCATAGTTGTATAGTCGTCTCATTTCTCTCCACTCTTCGATTGTGTATATTTCAGGAGGATTTGCAGCAAGACCTAATCTTCTTCCAGCTGCATTATTTCCAGTCATGCAAAAATTCAGATATCTTTCATATTCTTTTTTCTCGATCTTATTCCATTCTTCAAACGGGTTTGATATTATGGATTCATAACTTCCAATTGACGTTCCTTTTTTACTGCGATAATTTTCAAGATACTCTTGCCCCTCTTTTGTTCTGAGGTGTTTTGCAAATTCCTCCTCTGTGAATTCTTTTGGCGTTGAAGCAGGTGGAACCCATTTGAAAAATTTGTAAAATACGTCTGGTTTGTTTTCGCATATTCCGTATTTTCTACCACTGCACATATCGCATCTTCCGCAAGGATCACCTGGAAAACCCTTCTTTTTCTTCCAATTTTCAAAATCTTCTTTTTGTTTTGATTGCGAATCGCGCTTTTTCAAAATGATTGGGATTATTTGCGATATTGCGTATCCAATGACTAGGATGTTTACAGTATTTAGAATCTTGGTGAAAATTTCCTTAGTATTGTTATCTATTACAAATGTGTGGGTCTTTGACTCTTCTATTGATTCATAGATTTGAATATTGAAATTGATAATAGACACCAAAGCCAATGCAAAAAATGCCAAGGCAGCCTTACGCACAAATAGCGAGAGATGTGGTCTTGTGTAACTGAATTTACGCCTATGAATCCAGTTTGAAAATCTAAAATATACTGAAAAAATGGCCACAAGGCCTACTATGAGTGAAATTAGTTGAATTTGAAGCGTAATGTTTGAAAAAATTATGGATGTGAGAGCCTGGATTTGGTCCGAAGGTAATGTGTCTACCATTTTTTATTTCCTCTATGATACTTTTTTATGATTTGAAAAATTACCTTGTTGCGTAAAAAATAAATAATATGAAAAACTCGGAAATAATTTTTTTCTAAAATGTGTGGTGATATGGTGTGTAAAATTACCATTTTCCTTTTATGCTCTTATCATATTTATTTCGTTCGCAAAAAAATCAAAAATTTATTTTTTTGGGTAACACTTAACAATGATGATGACGTAAAAATATGACAATGCAAAAAGTCCATCAGTCATGGTCTGAATTTAATTCTCCTGAATACAGATCATACACATTAAATAATTTTCAAGATATCCCACAAATAAAAAAATTATCGCGACAAAAACAATTTGATATCCTGGTGGTAGGAAATGTACTGCCATTTAAGACAAATAATTATGTGGTTGAGCGATTGATAGATTGGGAAAATGTCCCAGACGATCCGATGTTTATTCTGACTTTTCCACAAAAAGAAATGCTTCAACCTCAACATTATGACGAGATGGCGCTTGCTCTAAAGAAAGGTTATGACAGAAAACAGATCCAAAAAATTGCAAACAAAATACGATTACAGCTAAATCCTCATCCTGCAGGCCAAATGGAGTATAATGTGCCACAGCTAAATGACGGTACAAAACTTCACGGCATGCAACACAAATACAATGAAACAGTGCTCTTCTTTCCAAGCCAGGGACAGACATGTCATGCATATTGTAGCTTTTGCTTTAGGTGGCCACAATTTGTGGGCATGGATGAATTCAAGTTTGCAATGCGCGAGTCAGAGCACCTGACACAGTATCTACTGGAGCACCCTGAGGTAACTGATGTTTTGTTTACAGGTGGAGATCCAATGATAATGAAGGCAAGATTGTTTTCAAAATATGTGGATTCATTGCTTGACGCCGACTTGCCAAATCTTCAAACAATACGCATAGGATCCAAGGCCTTGTCTTATTGGCCATACAAGTTCCTCACAGACGATGATGCAGAAGAAATGTTGAATCTATTCAGACGAGTGACGGAAAAAGGCTTACACTTGTCCTTTATGGCTCACTTTAATCATCCAGTTGAACTCTCAACTGAGTCAGTCAAAGTTGCAATCAGGCGCATCAGGGATACGGGTGCACAGATTAGGACTCAGTCTCCAGTACTGCGTCACATAAACGATGATCCTAAAACATGGGCTGAAATGTGGAAAAAACAAGTTACACTGGGACTTGTCCCGTACTATATGTTTGTGGTGCGAGATACTGGAGCACAACATTACTTTGGAATTCCATTAGTGAGGGCACAAGAAATATTTCGTGATGCATATCAGCAAGTAAGCGGGTTATGCCGAACAGTGCGAGGTCCAAGCATGTCATCAACACCTGGAAAAATTCAGATTCTTGGAGTTGCCGATGCTGGTACTGAAAAAGTAATGGTAATGCGTTTTCTACAGGGAAGAAACCCAAAATGGGTGCAACGACCGTTTCTTGCAAAATATGATGAAGATGCCATATGGATAGATGATCTCAAACCATTTGTAGGTGAACAATTTTTCTATGAAGATGAATTAAAAGAAATCTTAAACAAAGATGCAGAGCGTTATGATCCAAATGTGCACTTTGCACTAGATGGACCTGCATAGAAGTAACTTCTTGAAATCAAAAATGAACGAACATGGCATACTGGAAAAAATCCACGATGATAAAATAAACTATGTCGATTTTTGGTTTGTAGACATTTTTGGAGAACTCCACAGCGTGGGAATTCCTGCATATTCTCTTAATGAAGAACATTTTGAAAATGGACTGGAGAAACTTGATTCAAGCTCGATTCGCGGTTTCAAATCCGTAAACAATTCTGACATGTTGCTTGTACCGGATATATCCACGTATGTAATACTGCCTCCTGTTTATGATGATGATATCAAACGAAAAAATGCCAGAATTTTTGTTGATCTGTATGAGACTGGTACTGACAATAAAACTAGATACAACCGCGACTCACGAGGCATTGTATCACGTGCAATAGAAAAACTTGGAAACTTTGGATTGACAAAAGCAATGTGGGGTCCTGAACTAGAGTTTTTCATATTTGATAAAGTCAATCTCTTTCCATCCTCGATTGGAGCAATGCAGTCTTACGGGGGCTCTGGGTATTCAATAGAGTCAAGTGAGGCACCATGGAAGGGGGGAAATGTAAGCACCAGGATTGACCTCAAGGGTGGGTACTATCCTGCGCAGCCAAGAGACACGCTTGAGGCAATACGAAAGGACATTTGCGATGACGTACACCAATATTTTGGAATAAAGGTAGAGGCGCAACACCATGAGGTTGCAACCTCTGGGCAGTGTGAGATAAACTTGCTCTATGATGATACACTAGTTGCAGCAGACGCTGTTGTCAGTGTAAAAAACCTAGTCAAGGTAAAGGCAAAGAAGATGGGAAAAGTTGCTACATTCATGCCAAAGCCAATCTATGGAGACAATGCTTCTGCCATGCACATGCACCAGAGTTTGTGGAGTGACGATGAAAATAAGATGTATGACGAAAACGACAAGGCCACTGAGCTGAGCCAGCTTGGAAGATATTACATAGGGGGATTGCTTGAACATGCATCTGCACTATGTGCAATATCCAACCCGACGACTAACTCTTACAAGAGACTTGTTCCAGATTTTGAAGCTCCTGTGAATATCTGTTGGGGAGTTGGCAACAGGTCATCTGCAATAAGAGTTCCAATGTATTTGCGCGGAAGCAAAAAAAGCAAGCGCATAGAATATCGAGTCCCTGATCCTACTGCCAACATTTACCTCCTTGAAGCATCTTTGTTGCTTGCAGGTCTTGACGGAATAAAAAATAAAATAGATCCAGGTGATCCGGTCGAAGAAAATATCTACAAATTGACTCTAGAACAAAAACGTGCATATAAAATAAAATCACTTCCAACTTCACTGATGGATGCACTAGACTCGCTGTGCAGCGACCAGGGATTCTTGGAGGATGTATTCACAAGAGATTTTCTTGACTCGTATACAGAAATGAAATACTCAGAGTACAAAGCATTTGCCCAAACTCCAACGCCATGGGAAGTTTCAATGTATGTTGACATATGAGACGTTTTTTTATATTGCTGTCATGTATTTCGATGTAACAATTACACTGATACCTTTAATCTAGAACAATGTTACATCGATTTTTTAAACTTCGTTTGACATATTCTGAATAATGAGCAGTAAAAAATCCGCACCACTGCCTGCCTCAAGTGCAGGTTTACTGAGATTCTTTGAGGATGAAACCAAGGGATACAGGTTAAGACCAGAGGTAGTTGTTGCAATCCCAGCAGGTTTGATTGCAGTCTCTTGGATTTTAAAAATTGTATCAGAATGGTTGCATTGGTTTTGATCGTATCATAGAAGATTTGTACGGCAATTTTTTAAGTTTGCAGTGGGATACACAATAAATGAAAGCATTTCATTTAATCATGCTTGTCCTGGTGCCAATGGCTGTTTCCTTACAACATGTAGAGGCAATTTCAGATCAAAATGATCAAGTCATGCAAAATACTTGGATGACTAGCGTAAACAAGCAAATCCAACTAGTTGCAGATGTTACAAACAAACAAGATACCACGTTGCCATTTGTATACATTATACAAGTAAAAGATAGTCAAGACAAGGCTGTATCACTTACATGGATTACTGGATCATTACAACCTCACCAGTCCATGAGTCCTGCACAGTCTTGGATTCCAACCAAGGCGGGAGTATATACTGCACAGATCTTTGTATGGGAATCCATTGAGGGTGGTCCTGCTTGGTCTGAACCTCTTGAGATGAAGATCATAGCAACGTGATAGATATTGGAAAAATGAAAACTATACACTATTCCATGATTGTAACATTGTTAATTTGTGGAATTTCTGGAATTTCTGGTACCAACAATACTAATTTTGCGTTTGCAGAAACAACAACATCTTCATTTGATGTAGATGGAAATGCCATCAACTATGAATCTACAAATGCTAATGTTACCAGTGTAAAATTTGATCCTCAATCGGTTTCACTAGTGATTGATATAACAAGTGACAAGGTGCGAAATGGTTCCATGACTCTTATGATGTCTCAAGATCAGATTAATGAATTATTTAGCAAAGGTCCACAATGCGAAATAAAGCCACCCTTTAACCAGCTCTATCTTCTAGTCAATGGACAAGAAAGTGATTATAAAATTACAGAAAACAAATACCTCTCAATGAAATTTAATATTCCCGCTGGCTCTGAGGAACTTGAGATAATTGGCACTGGATATATAGGACAAGGAGGGGGTCCTAAAATTAACGGAATCTCCGAGTCTGATATTTACAGACCGGGGCAACAAGTCACATGGAATGGAACTATGGAAGATTATTGTGGCAGTCTAATTTCAGGCGCAACAATGCATCTTGAAATAAAAAACATGACAAGTCTTTCACAAAATGTCACTACTGACAGCCTGGGTAGATTCACAATAAATTTTACAATACCACAAGATTCTGAATCTGGACGCTACAAAGCCACACTTACTGGCATCAAATATCACCTAAACGCTATTTGGACCTCTACGTTGCTTGTACAAAAAAATGGAGAATCTAACATTCCGTTTTTGTTCAATACTGATTTTGGGTCATTTGAGATACCGTATCATTTTGATCATGGCGAAATAGTTGATGTTAGCCAGTATTTTGTTGAAAATTCCATGTCTATTCGGTATTATGCCACACAAAATGGTACAATGGAGATACTGTTCCCAAAGATGCTGATGGACCTTGTTTCAGGAAATGTTGGCACTGTTACAGTACGAACTGGAGACCGATACATTGAGAATTTTCCAGAGCACACTGATTCCTACAATCACAGAATATTCGACATTCCTGTATATTCGGGCAGGAATGCCATAGATTTTTCCACATATCAACAAAAAGGAGAACATTATGCATATAATAATTCAGGATTTCGTGCACTTTTGATTGGTGATAAACTCTATCCTATACCCTATAACATCACTGGGGGTATAATTCAAAGTCTTGGAGCCGATGTTCTTCATAAAAAAATACAGATTGAAATCACTGGAGCTCCACCAGGTGGAGGCCATTTACATCTGGAGTTTCCAAGAAACATATTTGATTCAACCCATGATGGACAAGACAAAAAATTTGTTGTCACAAATACATTCGTAATCAATGGTTTTTCATATAGCACAAATCCGATTGATTATACTGAATCAAACACGACAACAAAATCTAGGGTGTTAGAAATTGATTTTCCACAATATCAAAGTATTACTAATATTCAAGGTACTACAATAATTCCAGAATTTCCTTTTGCAGTTCCGGTCCTGTTGATTGGAATTACCTCTGTTATTGCATTTTATAGGGTGAAATTTGAAAAATGAAATACTTCTCTGAATAATTGTACTGATATTTGTACATTTGATTTAAAACCGTTTGTTGCATTTAGGCACAATTTTTTCCTTCAATTCGTACCATTTATTCTCAATTATTAGACATGAAAACAAATTAAGTATTTTTAAACCAGAAGAAATCTACGCCACTTTTTTTAAGGTTGAAGATTAAAGTATGATACATTTTGAAAACTCTGCATCTTGGAATAATTGCTGGATCAGGAGTTGGAATAATTATTGTTGCAACATTGTTTTTTATTACCATTCCACAAATATCTGCAAAAAAATCTACGGGTGATTTTACAGACTTTAGTGCAAACGTACCATTTCAAATCCATGCAAGTAGAGGTGAAAGACTAACAGTTCCAGTTGATATCTATGGGAGTACCACGCCTAGGAGTGTTGATATTGTAATAAGTCAGGCTGATCAAAGACGTGGTGTTGTCGATCCCAATAATTCAACTTTGCCTGAAGGATTTTCAATTGTTATACCAGTAAAACATATTGAGATGCAAGCAATGGATGAAAAGACTCACAAAAAGCCGCTCATGACAGTGAACATGACTATCCGCATAGATGATACCGTCAAGCCTGGGACGTATGGTTTTGCAATCAACATGAACTCTAAAAGTCCTGAGGGATTTCCAGATAGTACCGGAAGTGCTTTTTACGTTAATGTAAATAATTCAAAATGAAATCTCTGTATCCTCCAATGTTGTTGGTAGGAAGTGCTGCATCACTCGGAATGTATCAATTATTGTGGCTTGTACTGAACAATTCGTATGCTACATTATCCACAAGACTCTCTCAATCATTCTTCAACATTTTCACGCTGGTACCGTTCTCAATAATCAGTCTTGGTTATGTGATACTTGTTTTGTGTGTATTTTTACACAAGTTTGAAGTCATACGTAGGCAAGTTATTGTATTTTCAATTCTTATGATGGTTGTAAGAATTGACTCATTTGGATTCTATCTGCTAGACTGAATATCCTGGAGAGTTTTGAACAAACGCATTACAAATCAATTAATCTATTAGAATCATGATATTGTTGTATGACAAGAGACCCTGTCACTTATGACCATGAAAAAATGCTTGATTTAGCCCAGTGGTGTGTTTGGAATTGTGCTCTTCTTAGAAGTTGGATGTGGTATAAGATCAGGCGGGAATGGAACTGGACCTGCATGGTTTTTTGCATTTGCTGTAGGTAGTGTCATGGCAGTCACTGCCACTACAGATAAGATCAGAAGGCTCAACAATACTAGACTGGATTTTTTCATTTGATGAATATCTAATTTTAATTCTTATTTAATTATGCTAGAAATTTACTATAACATGGTTCCATGTTTTACTCGAATTAAAGTCTTGGATTTTTACCTTTTTTTAGCTTTGTTTGATGTTTTACTCATACTAATTAATACACCTAGTACGAATTAAGGCTTTAAAAAATCAATCATGATTACAATATCCGGTATCAGATTTTCGCATGGGTCAGAAATCTACTTCATGGATTTAACACTAGAATCATTTACACTCATACTTTGCTTCTTTGCTACTAGTAAAAGCCAAAAAACAAATCCCCCGCCCAATAATATCAGAATGGTTACAAGCCCATTCAAAACCATCGATACTAAACTTGATACTAAAATAATGACAAGTACAATATACTTTACATTACAATCCATGTTAATTCATGAATTTGTATGAACTTAAGGATTTGAAAAAATGACAGTTTAGTTGTTGTCTTATCTTTGAGAGGTCATGTACCAGGCATAATGAAATAATGTGAATAATACTCCCATATCATGTTCAATTCATAAGGCTAGACAATACACGTCAACAAAGATAGTGACCCCTCATCAGGCATGGAAAATGAGGTTAACCGTAAAACATGCCGATTTGCAGACAAATCCATCAACGGTACTTACTCTTCTGTCAATTACACGTACAATTTCGTACGCCAAGATTATAACTCATTTCACGAGTAAAAAGGTCATGGCTCAACAAATACAACATGGATACAAGACTGATAGGCAATCAAAGGAGATGAGAAAAAAAGTTGAGATGTTTATTCAAAATTTTGATGATGGTTTACTAGTACTTGATCCTTATGATATGAAAATTAAAATGAATAATGCGGATAATACACAGACAAGAACCCTAACGGATTGGACTTTGCAAGCAATTCGAGATTATGAAGAAAATAAGAATGACAAATCAATTGGTGATGGTTTTGCAAAAACTTGTTTAGACTGGATTAGAATTGGATATGCAAATAATATGATTAAAGAAGGAACTAATTTGTTAGGAAAATTTGATGAATTAAGAACAGAATACGACAGATTAGAAGAAAAACATCAAACATTAGAGAAGTCATACATTGATCTTGAAAACGACTATAGGTTTCTCAGATTAAGGAAAGACAAAGAAGCACGAAAACAATTATGTTAAATTCCATTGCCTAAAAGAATAAGCACGTCTTTGTGAATATGTTCTACCAAGTAAAATATCGTCAGATTATTTTGAACAATAGTTTTGTACTAGACAGCGTATAATATAACATCATGACGGAACAATGCCAATGTACTGAATGCAATTGTACATCTCAGCTTTTTACACCGGAAAAGGATGGGAAATACATCTGTTCTATTTGCAGGCTAGGAAAACATCAGCACAAAGTCTAGCATGAAAAAAAAAATACTCGTACAAGTGGTGGATATTCAATCCGTCACGTTTGAGCGTTTGGTATGAGCACAATTGTTGAGATGAAGTAATAAAAGATATGTACATATTTATCAGTTTTATGGACATTTTTGTAAGTCAAGATTATAAGAAATTAAAAACAT
>Ga0070681_10000436_pt1 | contig 33941 bp, 31 predicted proteins | sample KBSC83BmetaG_FD_65650 | JGI IMG/M metagenome (GOLD analysis project Ga0070681, IMG submission 65650) | Corn rhizosphere microbial communities from Kellogg Biological Station, Michigan, USA - KBS C8-3B metaG | ecosystem: Host-associated > Plants > Roots > Rhizosphere | place: USA: Michigan...
GCAGAATACGACGAGGTGGATCGCCGGCTCATGGATACTTTTCCAGCCAGCGATGCGGTGGGGCGTTACTGAGCGCGGGAGTGGCTCGAGCTCGTTGCAGGGTACCGACGGGAGTTCGATCAATGAAAGACGTGACTTCAATCCTCGTTGTGTTGGATCGCAGTGCACGAGATGCGCCTTTGGTCAGCAAAGCGCTGGTCTTGGCGCGCGAACTCAACGCGCGGATCGAACTCTTTTCGTGCGACGCGGAGCATGAGTATGCGCTTAAGCACGCCTATGACCGGCGCGGAGTCGAGGCGGCGCGACAAAAGTGCGTGGCCGACTTGAACGATTACTTGAGGCGGCTGAGCTACGTAGTGACCGCCCAGGACGTTGCGGTTTCAGTTGACGTCGTGTGCGAAAGCCCCCAGTACGAGGGGATCGTGCATAAGGTGTTCAAGACTTGCCCGGATCTGGTGATGAAGGCGGCCGCGAGCGGGGACGCTGCCGGCAGCTCGGCACTCGACTCGAACGACTGGGAATTGGTTCGCACCTGCCCAGTACCGCTCTTGCTTAGCCGAGGCCGCGAGTGGTCAACCCGTCCTCGCTTCGCAGCTGCCGTGGATGTCTCCGATGAGGAGACTCCGAGGTTGCTTCAGCGGATCCTCCGATCGGCGGCATACTTGAGCGAGGGTTGCCACGGGGAGCTGGACCTTGTCTTCGGCGAGCGTTCCGGTGCGGACGCACTAACCGAGAAAGCGCACGCTGCGAGGTTGCGCGATCTAGCGCAGGAAGTGCAACTCGCAGCCGATCGCGTTTGGAGGCTTAGCGGAGACCCGGCTACCACATTTTCTGCGTTTGCAGCCGAGCAGAAACCTGACGTCCTAGTGATTGGAGCACTTACGCATCAGGCGCGCGACACGGGACACGTCGGAACGCTCACCCGCAAATTAGTGGACACGCTCGATTGTGATTTTGTCCTGCTCAGGCCCAGGCAGTTTGAGTTCCCGGTACGCCAGCAAAATGCGGGAGCGTGGGCTGCAAAGGCAACGAGGAAGTCCTACTCATCGGGCTCTCGTCCTGGCACTCCCGCGTTGTAAATCATGCGCGGCTCTACTGAAGTGTCTCTGAGACTCTTCACCATAGGTCATTCTACGCGCACGATCGGCGAGTTCGTGGCCCTGCTGCAGCAGTGTGAAGTGGACTCGGTGGTTGATGTGCGCGCTTTTCCGCGGTCGCGGACGAATCCGCAGTTCAACGCGGAAGCTCTGTCCGGGTCGCTCGCGGAGTTCGGTCTGATCTATCGGCATTTGCGTGCGCTCGGGGGACGCCGTCATCGTTGCCGGAGTGCGAAACCGTCGCCGAACGCGCTGTGGCGAAACGAGTCCTTCCGCAACTATGCGGATTATGCGGCCACTGTGGCGTTCCACGTGGGACTTGATGCGCTACTGGCGCTCATCCGGCATCATTGTTGCGCGATCATGTGTGCGGAGGCCATGTGGTGGCGTTGCCATCGCCGGATCATCACAGACTACGTGCTGGCGGAAGGGATTCCAGTCATGCATATCATGGGGCGCGACAGGATCCAGCTCGCGACTCTGACGCCCGGCGTGCGACCGCTGTCGTGTGGGATACTCGCTTATCCGGGCAGCAAGCCAGCGGTGCGCCGCGGGGACGCCGCGCTGGATTCGGCATTTGCGCGCATATCCGGACGTGACCGCTGATGCGAGTGTCTGATGGCTTCGGTCTAACCTGTCATTCGATTGCGCTGGATGAATGAGTCACTGAGCGGTAATCGCATACCGGATCCGGGACCTTCTGCAGCCGAGCCAAGAGTCCATGAGCGGCGTCGTGTATACCTGCCCGATGCATTCGCAAATCCGGCGCGATGGGCCGGGCCATTGCCCGATCTGCGGCATGACTCTGGAGCCCATGGATGCCGGCGATGACCCCGGGCCCAGTGCCGAACTGTCCGACTTGACCCGGCGCTTCTGGATCGGTACGGCATTGACCTTGCCGACGGTCGTCCTGGAGATGGGCGCCCATATTCCGGGAGTGTACCTTCACCACTATGTTGCGGCTTCGGCCTCGATGTGGATTCAATTCGCACTCGCGACGCCCGTGGTCTTGTGGGCGGGGTGGCCGTTCTTCGTACGCGGGGTCGCGTCGGTGCGAAACGGTTCGCTCAACATGTTCAGTCTCATCGCGCTTGGTATCGGTGCGGCCTATGTCTACAGCCTGCTAGCCACATTCGCGCCCGGAATGTTTCCGCCGGCGCTGCGCGGGGTTGAAGGAACCGTTCCGGTCTACTATGAAGCTGCGGCGGTCATCACTGTGCTCGTGCTCCTGGGTCAAGTACTCGAGCTTCGGGCGCGTGAGCGGACGGGGGGCGCTATCCGTTCGCTCCTGAAGCTGGCGCCGAAGACGGCACACCGAATTACGGATGATGGTCGCGATGAGGTGATCGCGCTGGATCAAGTGCATGTGGGCGAGCGATTGCGAATCCGGCCGGGCGACAGCATTGCAGTCGACGGCGTTGTACTGGAGGGCCACAGCGCCATCGATGAATCGATGGTCACGGGCGAATCGATGCCCGTCGAGAAGTCCTCTGGGGCCAAGGTCATCGGTGGAACATTGAACGGCACCGGCTCACTCGTCATCCGCGCCGAGCGAGTGGGAGCCGAAACCATGCTCGCGCGTATCGTGCACCTGGTCGCGGACGCGCAACGCAGTCGCGCGCCCATTCAGCGCCTCGCCGATGTGGTGGCCGCCTGGTTCGTGCCGGCCGTCATCGTTGTGGCTCTCCTATCGTTCGCGGTCTGGATGATCTGGGGGCCCGCCCCAGCTTTCTCCTATGCGCTGATAGCCGCAGTGTCGGTGCTCATCATTGCCTGTCCTTGTGCACTCGGACTCGCCACGCCCATGTCGATCATGGTCGGCGTGGGAAAAGGAGCGAGTGTGGGCGTGCTGATCAGGAACGCCGAAGCGTTGCAGCGCTTCGAAAAGATCGACACGCTCGTGGTTGACAAGACGGGCACCTTGACCGAGGGCATGCCTCGCGTGATCGCGGTCGTGCCTGCGCAGGGGTTTGACGAGGCGCTCGTGCTCTCGCTGGCGGCAAGCATCGAGCGCTTGAGCGAGCATCCCCTCGCGGCAGCGGTCGTGGCTTCAGCGAACGATCGCGGCCTCGCGCTGCAGAAGACGGCGAACTTCAGCTCCATCACCGGGAAGGGTGTGAGTGGTCTCGTGAGCGGCCGTAATGTCTCGGTCGGAAACTCAAAGCTGATTGATCGTGCTGGGGCGATGGAGACCTTTGCGCAGCGAGCGGACACCCTGCGGTGCGAGGGCGCAACGGTGATGTATGTGGCCGTGGACGATCGCCCCGCGGGCATCTTAGCCGTCGCCGATCCGATCAAGCCAAGCACTCCCGCGGCCCTGCAAACGCTTCGTGAGGACAACGTTGCCATCGTAATGCTCACGGGAGACAACCGCAGAACCGCCGAGGCGGTCGCAGCGAAACTCGGCATTACCCATATCGAGGCGGAGGTTCTACCCGACGAGAAGAATGCTGTGATTCGACGATTGCGCGCCGAGGGTCGCGTCGTAGCGATGGCCGGAGATGGCGTGAACGATGCTCCGGCGTTGGCCGAAGCGGATGTCGGCGTGGCCATGGGTAGCGGCACCGATGTGGCGATGGAAAGCGCCGGCGTGACCCTGGTGAAAGGCGATCTCGCCGGCATTGCTCGCGCCCGCATGCTGAGTCGGGCAACCATGCGGAACATTCGCCAGAACCTGGTGCTGGCGTTTGTCTATAACGCACTCGGTATTCCAGTGGCCGCGGGTGTTCTTTATCCGACCTTCGGTTTGCTCTTGAGCCCGATAGTGGCCGCCGCAGCGATGAGCTTGAGTTCGGTGTCGGTGATCGGTAACGCGCTGAGACTTCGTTTCGTTCGGCTGTAATGCGGGTCGTACGAGTCGGGTACCGCGATTGCCTCGTGAGGGTGATCTTTCGCCGTTTTGCCGATGGCGAGTCGACGAAGACCATCTGTAGGGTGACAGGCCGTTGCTGAATAGGGGCGCCGATGACTCAGATGACGTATTTACACCCTGCTTCGTGTGATACCGGATCAATCGGCCAATCCCATGACGAATGCCAACGCGATGTTGACTCTGGCTACGTCTGCGTCGTCGAGGTTGCCGATCTTGCGCCCGACGCGCTCGGGACGGATCGTGACGGGCTTATCGGCCATGACCCGCGATCGCACTCGCAAGCCATTCTTCTCGCTTGGCTCGATGGTCACGCGCCTCGATCAAACGCATCGCGCCGAGCTCGCTCGCACGGTCAAGGCCTGCGACCTCCCTCGCAACGCAACGGCGAACTACTTCGAGCGCGCGTCGGGTACGACCAGGCGCAATTCGCGAAGGCCACGCGCACGGCGCCGCTCGCGTACATGACGGAGCGCAGGACTGGAGTCCGCAAAATGAGAAAGGAAACTCGCAGAAGCTCGTGGTAGCGTTTCTTCCGCTAGCCTTTTGTTTTTATATGTTGTTTTTATGCAACGTTGGTAGCGGGGGCAGGATTTGAACCTGCGACCTTCGGGTTATGAGCCCGACGAGCTGCCAGACTGCTCCACCCCGCACCAGGAGGGCGCGCATCATACAAGCCACCCGCAGGGGCAGCAACCGAAGTTTGCGCCAGCCGCGCTAAACCTGCAGTTTGAGGGCGAAAAGAGTCTCCAGGGCAGCGGCTTCGCGGCGGCGACCTGCCGCAACTAAATCAGAAACTGGCCGAACCCCTTGAGCACGCCATTCCATCCGTCCTCCGAGTCGAACGCCGCGCGAACGCGCTCGGCGTTCGGGCCGAGACGCTCGAGATAGCGGTGCTCCAAGTCCACGCGCGTCTCGCCCGCGCTGAGGGCGGTGAATGTGATCTCAACCTCGGTGATAAGCGAGGGGTCGTACTTCCAGTCGGCGCCGATTTGCCATGCGAGCACCACGCGAGACGGAGGCTGCCACTGGAGCACTTTTCCCCACTCGCATTCCGAGCCGTCGGCGCCGCGTTCGTACCAACGGCCACCCACAACCGGCTCGAGAACCACATCCGCCTGAGGTGAGGAGCCGATCGATTTCGAGCGCGGCCACCAGCGGCCGATGCCAGAGGTGAACGCGGTGAAGGATTTCTCTGGGGTGGCCTTGACGACGAGACTCTTGCGGACGGGGGCAGGGCGGATGGTCGTCATTGCGTGCCCTCATCGGATAGCGGCTTGTCGTCTGAGGACTCCAGGTCTGCGGCGAAGCCGCGCATGGCGCCGCCCCACATGTCGTCGAGCCACGCACGGATCTCACCTAGGCCCTTTGGATCGATTTCGTACACGCGCCGCGTACCGCTCGCTTTGTCGCGCACGAGGCCCGCGGCCTTGAGTACCGCGAGGTGTTGTGAGACCGCTGGACGCGAAACCGGACTCGTGCGTGCCAACTCACCGACCGCGCGAGGACCTGCGCGCAGGCGCTCGAACAGCTGACGCCTCGTCGGATCGGCGAGGGCTGTCAGCGCTCCGGCTGCCGAGTTCTTCTTCACGCGCGCGTGCTCAAGCCACGTACGTGAGCGCGCGCGCCATACGCGGCGACGACGGCGCGCGAGCCGCCGTGCACAGACGCGCGCCGGCCTTGCACACGAGCGCGCCGTAATGGCAGTTCGTGCAACGTGCGCAGCAACGACAGCACGCGCAAAGTGCGCACCAACGTGTCCCGGCGTTCACGCCGCCTGCATCAACCGCTCGCGCTCAGTAGCCTGCATGCTCGGCCGAGCGCCCATGCGATCAACCCACTCCGTGAGGCCGGCTGCTCCAAGAAGGCTCTTCCCCTCCGGTGTCAATCCAAACACGGTGAGCTGCGGGGCCAGCATCAAATCAGCGATCGAAATGGAATCACCGGTAACGAAAGGCGCGGCGCCTTTCAAACGCGCCAGCTCCTGAATGCAAACGCGAGCGGCGGGCAAGGCATCGGCGACCGTCTTCTCGTCTGGGCCGCGTCCCCAGAACATTTGCGACATCAGTCGCTCGGCGCTGATCTTCACGGTGATCTGCGGAAACACATACCAATCCACGATGCCGACGATCTGGTTCATTCGAGCCGCGGCCTTCGGATCCTTGGGTTGCAACGGGTTCGTCGGCGAGAGGGAGTCCACGTAGCGAAGGATCGCTTGCGTCTCGTAGAGGCAGAAGCCGTCGTGCTCCAGCGCGGGGATTCGTCCGAACGGATGCAATCGCAGGTACTCGGGAGTGCGAGCTCCGCCGAACGGCAGCGCCGCGAGCCGGTAGGGAAGCTGTTTCTCCTCGACTCCGAGGAGGGCGCTGCGCAGATAGGGGCTGCCGGGAATGCCGTGGACGACGATGCCGCTCATGGAAAGTCTCCCTGGTGAACGTGAGGAGATGGTAAGTATGCACTTACCGAGTGTCAAGCCGGCCAAAGTCGAGGGGGCATAGGGCTTCTTCGCGGGCAGCGCTAGCGAGGAGGCCAGGCGTGCGCTCGCACGGCGTCAGCGCGTCGCACCGGCTCGCGGCGGCGCGCTCACCGCACAGCCGCGGCGATCTTCTTAGCCAATCGCGCCCCTTCCTCCGTGGGCAGCGAGCCGGCAGGCCAGCCGACTCCGAGTCCCTCCTGATGATTGGGTTTCGGAATGATGTGAAAGTGAACGTGCGCGATCGCTTGGTGAGCGCCGCTGCCATTGTTCTCGAGCACGTTGTATTCGCTCACGCCGGTCGCGGCCATCACTGCGCGGCACAAACGGGGCAGGACGCGGCCGAGCGCCGCCGCGGATTCATCCGAGAGTTTGTCGAGCGTCTCCGCCGGCTCTTTCGGAATCACCAGCGTGTGCCCTGTGCTCAGTGGATTGATGTCGAGAAAGGCCAGCATCTTGTCGTCCTCGTAGACTTTGTGACACGGGATGTGACCGCTGAGTATTTTTCCGAAGATCGTGTCCGCCATACTGTCCTCGCGTTTGCGGTTGCGCTTGGCCTGAAGTCCGCGGGCGCATTCCCTGGGTTGATTCCTCGAGCGCCCACCCCAGTATTGTCACTCAGACCTCATAGTAAAGATCTGCGTGTCCAGCCGGCTCGGAACATGTTCGATCCCCGACCGTCTAACTTTCAGCCCCGAACGGCGAGGGGGCATCGCGCCATAACGGTGCAGCCTACGGCCGAACGGTGCTCGACTGATTGCGAGGGTGCGAAGTGGTTAAGGAGTTGTCGAGGTTCTTTTCGCCGTTCCATTTCATGAAGGATGTGAATCGAGGCTCCTTCGAGGAGCGCGCGGCGGCCTATCGGCACAACCGCAGCGTGAGAGGCGAGATTTCAGCGTGCATGACGAGATGGCTGCTTTGCTGTGCCGTCGCGTCCGGTTTGACGTCGATCTTTGACACGATGTCCGGCGCTGGTGGGACAGGTATCGATGTGTTCGTCGTGCTGGCCGCGGCATGCGCGACGTTCATCGCGTGCGGCGTGTGCGTGCTGTTCGTGTCGGCGTACGTGTACTTTTATTTAGCGCACGAGCCCTGGTAGGCGCGCCGCGCAACGTGCGCGCGGGTGAGCGGGGGCGAAATGACGTAACCCGGCGCAGCGCGAGCTGCGGCGAAAGCCGCCGCGGCGGCCGGAAGGCCGGCGGAGCCGCCAGATGCCTAGAGCTACTGTCGCCGAGCGGACGACCGCGTGGGAAACGCGACACCCAGGCGCCGCATTTTCCGGTAGAGCGTGTTGCGGCCGATGCCCAGCTTCTGGGCGACGCGGCTGATATTGCCGTGCTGCAAGTCGATCTCGCGGAGCAGTGCGGTTCGCTCCGCCTTCTCGAGCGGATTCAGCGATTGAGCCTCCGGGGGCGGCTCGCGGGGCTCGGCGCCGGCGACCGGCAGGCCGATTCCGTAGTCCGAGGGGAGGTTGGTGACGTCGAGCCGGTCGCTCGAGCGCATTGCGATCATGCCGCGGAGGACATTGCGTAGCTGGCGGATATTGCCCGGCCACGAATAGGCACACAGCGCCTCGATGAGCTCCTCGCTCAGTGAGACCGAAGGCGTCGCGGCGGCCTCCTGCCCGAAGATATAGCGGACCAGAGCAGCCTTATCCCGCCGCTCGCGCAGCGGCGGCAGCGCCAGGACGAGGCTCTGCAGGCGGTAAAACAAGTCCTCGCGGAACTCGCCTCTGCGGACCTTCTCCTGCAGTCCGCCGCGCGCCGCGGTAATGAGTCGCACGTCCAGCTTGATGGGCACATCCGAGCCGGAGGGCGTGACCTCGCGTTCCTCGATGACGCGCAGCAACTGGGCCTGCAGCTCGAGCGGCAGGTCGCCGATGTCATCCAGGAACAGCGTGCCGCCGTTGGATTGTACGATCCGGCCGCGCTCGCCTTCCGTCGAGCCGGCGGATCCGCCCGCTCGGCCGAACAGCTCGGATTGCATCAGGATCTCAGGGAGCGAGCCGCAGTTGACGGCCACGAAGGGCTTGTCGGCGCGCTCGCCGGAAGAGTGCAGTGCGCGGCCGAAGTACTCCTTGCCCGTGCCGGACTCACCGGTGACCAGGATGGGAATGTCGCGCGACTCCAGTCGCTTCGCGGCCTGGATGTTGCGACCCATCGCCGGGTCGCCCAGATCCAGCTCATCCAGCACGCTGCGGCCGACGCCTGCGGGCGGGCGCTCCTCGGCCGCTGCGGGTGCGCGTACACGGCCCGTTTGATTGCGTTTGGACTGAGGCGCCTGCGCGATCGCGAAGAAGCGGCCGCCGTGGCGTGTTTCGTAGATCGGCAGCGCGTGGAACGATTTCTTCTGGCTGCGGCCGACCAGCGCCGAGAGCGAGATGTTGAATACGCGCTCCAGCGGCGCGCCGACCAATTCGTTGGCGCTCTTGAAGCCGAGTTGGAAGAGGGCGTTGCGATCGAGCGCGGCGATGGTGCCTTCGGCATCCAGCGCGAGGATTCCCTCGCCCCAGGTGGCGACCAGCTCGGGCCGGCTGTGGAAGCGGACGACGTAGGTGTCCTTGAACCGGTTGAGGAACAGGCGGTTCTCGATCATCTGCGCCGACATGTTGACCAACACGAGGGTGTGCTGTTGCGCCCGGTCGGACTCGCCGGAGGCATCCAGGACGGCCACCAGCTCGCCCCGGTAATCGAAGATCGGCGCCGCGCAGCAGGTGAGTCCGATGTTGCGCGAAAAAAAGTGCTGGTCGCGATGAATGATCAGCGGCGCCCGCTCGAACAGGCACGTCCCCATGCCGTTGGTCCCGCCGTACTCCTCGCTCCACACGGCACCCAGGACCAGGCCGGTGCGGAAGGCGGCGTTGCGGAAGCTCAGGTCTCCGTAGTAATCCAGCAACACCCCGTCCCGGTCGGTGAGGATGATGGAATAGCCCGAACCGGCCAGCTGATGGTACAGGTGCGCCATTTCGGCGTCGGCGAAGGAGACCAGCTCGAGGTTCTGCTCCTTGCGAGCGAGGCGCTCTTCGCGCGGCAACACATAGGGTTCCCGCTGGGATTGGGGATCGAGGTGATACTGCGTCAGACAGCGAAGCCAGGAACGCTTGACGTAGTCAGGCGTGCTGGCGCTGTCTTCGCGCGAGGTGCCTCGAAGCACCGATTGAATATACCGGGCGTGACTCCCGATCGGCTGGAGCATGGCCTCCCCCTCAATTTTGGCGAAGCTCCTCGTGACGGCGGCTGCTGTCACGGCGCGGGGCATTATGCCATGTGAGCCACACGAGACACGGTCAAGACCAGATTCGATACAGCGCCCCTGGGCAGTGCTCCCTTTTGGAACAGTGCCGGCCCGAGCTCAACCGGCCCGCGGCTTCCGCCGTCCAGGGCCCTGTAAAATGCGCTTGGGCTGCGCGTAGACTCACGCGCACAAGCACAGAACCGGGGATTCGAGCGGGGGAACTATGAAGACGAAAGCAGCGATTGCCTATGCCGCCGGTAAGCCGTTGGAAGTGGTCACCTTGGACTTGGCCGGCCCGAAGGCCGGTGAAGTGCTGATCGAGATCAAGGCCAGTGGGGTCTGTCATACGGATGAGTTCACGCGCTCGGGCGCCGACCCGGAGGGCCTGTTCCCCGTTGTGTTCGGACATGAGGGCGCGGGCATCGTCGTGGACGTCGGCCCGGGCGTGACCTCCGTGAAGAAGGGGGATCATGTCATCCCGCTGTACACGCCCGAGTGCCGCCAGTGCAAATCGTGCACGTCGCATAAAACCAACTTGTGCACCTCCATCCGTGCCACTCAGGGCAAGGGTGTGATGCCCGACGGCACCAGCCGGTTCTCCCTGGACGGGAAGATGGTGCATCACTACATGGGTTGCTCGACGTTCTCCAATTACACGGTGCTTCCGGAGATTGCGGTCGCCAAGATCCGCGAGGACGCTCCATTCGAGAAGGTGTGTTACATCGGCTGCGGCGTCACGACCGGGATCGGCGCTGTCACGCATACGGCCAAGGTCGAGTCCGGCGCGAACGTCGTGGTGTTCGGGCTCGGGGGCATCGGCCTCAACGTCATCCAGGGCGCGCGCCTCGTCGGCGCCAACAAGATCATCGGCGTGGACATCAATGCGCGGCGCAAGTCGCTCGCCGAGAAGTTCGGCATGACGCACTTCGTCAATCCGAAGGAAGTCGGCGGCGATCTGGTGCAGCACCTGGTCGCCCTCACCGACGGCGGCGCGGACTACAGCTTCGAGTGCGTCGGCAACGTCGACCTGATGCGCCAGGCGCTCGAATGCTGCCATCGCGGCTGGGGCGTCTCGGTGATCATCGGCGTGGCCGGCTCGGGACAGGAGATCAAGACGCGGCCGTTCCAACTGGTGACCGGACGCGTCTGGAAAGGGACCGCCTTTGGCGGCGTGCGTGGGCGAACCGAACTGCCCTCGATCGTCAACTGGTACATGGACAGGAAGATCAACATCGATGATCTGATCACTCACGTGATGCCGTTGGAGAAGATCAACGACGCGTTCGATCTGATGCACAAGGGCGAGTCGATCCGTTCGGTCGTCACCTTCTGATTCGGCACGGCTGGCCGCGCGGGCGGCCGGCGAGACTTCGCGCTACTACATAAACTCGAGAGAGAGGACGAACGTCATGGCAATCTCAATTCATCCGGCCGTCGACGGCGGCGTCAAAAAGGGAGCGCCCAACTTCGCCGGCGGGACGCTCACCTGCAGGTGTGCGACGTCACCCGTTACGGTGAGCCTGAAGGGCAATACGGCGTACAACCACGTTTGCGGCTGTACGAAGTGCTGGAAACCCTCGGGCGCGACCTTCTCGCAGGTGGCGGTTATCGGTCGCGACAACCTCTCCGTCACGGCGAATGCCCAGAAGCTCAAGATCGTCGACCCCAGTGCCGCGATTCAGCGCTATGCCTGCTCCGGCTGCGGCGTGCACATGTACGGTCGCATCGAGAACAAGAACCATCCCTTCTACGGCTTCGACTTCGTGCATACGGAGCTGTCGAAGGAGAATGGCTGGTCGGCGCCGGAATTCGCGGCGTTCGTCTCCTCCATTATCGAGTCGAGCTTCCCGCCGGCCCAGATGGGCGCGGTGCGCGCGCGCTTGAAGGAGCTGGGTCTCGAGCCCTATGACTGCTTGAACCCGGCGCTCATGGATGCCATCGCCACGCACACGGCGAAACAGAAGGGCACCCTGGCTGCCTGATTCTCTCCAAGGCGTCGCCGGCGCTGCGTGCGCCGGCGACCCTGCCCCTTCTTGCAGTGCGCATTTGACCGCCGGGCACGGCGGTTGCTAAAAGTGCGCCTATGGATCGCAAGCAGCCGCAAGTGCATCACGCCCCCGAGGGCGTCGTGTGCACGGACGAGGAGATTCGCTCGGTCGTCGCCGAGCGTTTGCGTCAGGTGGCGGACCTGGATTGCGGCGATGTCTCCGTCGACGTTCAAGGTTGCATGGTCACCCTCAAAGGGACCGTGTGCGATGCCCACACCAGACACGCTATAGAGGAGCTGGTCGAGGCATGTCCGGGTGTGCAGGACGTCGAAAACCGGATCAGCGTCCGATCCTCCTGAGAATCCTTCTCCTGTATGTCCTGTGGATCGTCGCGGCGAGCGCGCCTGCTCGCGCCGCGGAGTACCCTGCGCCCGTGGAAGGCGACTACCTCATCAAGGGCTTCGTGTTCTCTTCGGGGCAATCCCTCCCTGAGCTGCGCATCCACTACCGCACCCTGGGCAAGCCCGTTCGCAATCGCAACGGAGTGGTAACGAACGCGGTCCTCATCCTGCATGGCACCTCGGGCAATGGCGGGAATTTCATCAGGCCCGAGTTTGCCGGCGAGCTCTTCGGGGCCGGCCAGACTCTGGATGCAACGCGCTTCTTTATCGTGCTGCCCGATGGGATCGGACACGGCCATTCGAGCAAGCCCAGCGACGGCTTGCACGCCGCCTTTCCCGGCTATGGTTATGTCGACATGGTGACGGCTCAGTATCGCCTGCTCGCCGAGGGTCTCGGCGCCAACCACGCGCGTCTCGTGATGGGCACATCGATGGGAGGCATGCAGACCTGGCTGTGGGGTGAGCGTTATCCCGATTTCATGGATGCGCTGATGCCTCTGGCGAGCCTGCCCACTCAGATCTCGGGACGCAATCGCGTCTGGCGTCGTGTGGTCAGCGATACCATACGCAACGATCCCGCGTGGAAGGGCGGTGAGTACACTTCGGAACCACCGTCGGTGCGCACAGCGGCCGAGATGCTGTGGCTCATGGGTAGCAATCCTGTCTTGCGTCAGCAGGAAGCGCCCACGCTTGCCGCCTCCGATCGCGTAATCGATGCGTACGTGGCCGACGCTCACCTGGATGCCAACGACACGCTGTACCAGGTGGAGTCTTCGCACGACTACGATCCCGGGCCGGCGCTCGAGAAGATCAAAGCGCCTCTGTTCGCAGTGAACTCCGCTGACGATCTCATCAATCCTCCAGAGCTCGGTATTCTCGAACGCGAGATCAAACGCGTGCCGCACGGCCGCGCGGTGGTCATCCCCTTCAGCGAGCACACACGCGGGCACGGCTCGCACACAATCGCGGTGCTGTGGAAGCAGTACCTGCAACAGCTGCTGCAGGAAACGCAGGAGTAAGCGATGGCCGTGGGTGAGAAGATCGGCGAGCTGCGTGCGAGGGTGCGAGAACTCGATCGGGACGGCTTGGATCTGCTCTTTCGGGTGGCGCACACGCACAACGGCTGGCTCGATGAGCCCGTCAGCGATGAGACGTTGCATGCGCTCTATGACCTCGCGAAGCTCGGGCCGACGAGTCTCAATACTTCTCCTGGGCGCTTTGTCTTTGTGCGTTCGCTCGCTGCGAAAGAGCGCTTGCGGCCGGCCCTGATGCCGGGGAATGTGGACAAGACGATGGCAGCGCCCGTGACGGTCATCATCGGCTATGACGAGCAGTTCTATGAGCACATCGGGTTTCTATTCCCCGACAGGGCGGCCGCGCGCGAGCGCTTCGCAGCAAACCCAGCCAATGCGCACGAGACGGCTTTCCGCAACGGCACGCTGCAGGGCGCTTACTTGATCATCGCTGCACGAGCGCTCGGGCTGGATACAGGCCCGATGTCGGGCTTCGATAACGCGAAGGTGGACGCGGAGTTCTTTGCCGGCACGTCCTGGAAGTCCAACTTCCTGTGCAACCTTGGGTATGGAGATGTCGCGAAGGTACGGGAGCGGCTGCCGCGCTTTGCGTTCGAGCAGGCCGGTCGGATTCTTTAGCTTCTGCGCAGCAGCTGGGGGCCGAGCTCGGCGATGGAGCTCACGCCCAGCTGGCCCATCACCCTGTCGAGCTCGTTGACCAGAATCTCCAGCGCGAGGCGTACCCCCGGCTCTCCTGCGGCGATGAGGCCGTACAGCGTCGCTCGCGCGATCATCACTGAGTGCGCGCCCAAGGCTAGCGCTTTGGCGATGTCCGTCCCCCGGCGGAAGCCACTGTCGACGATGATCGTCAGGCGACTCCCGACGGCATCGACGATTTCCGGCAGCACCTGAATCGGTGCAACACAGCTATCCAGCTGACGCCCCCCGTGATTCGTCAGGACGATGCCGTCGCATCCGAGATCGGCGGAGCGCCGGGCGTCAGCGACGCTCAGGACGCCCTTGATGATGAGCTTGCGCTGCCAATGCCGGCGGATCCAGGCGATGTCGTCCCAGGTAATCGAGGGAGCGAACAACTTGGGGATGATCGTGCTCCCGCCGACCGCGGTCGCGGCCCCGGGGGGCAGGAAGGACTCGAAGTTGCGGAAGCGGGGCATTCCCGACTTGAGGAGCACGTTCATGATCCAACGCGGATGGCGCAACATGTCGAGCTTGGCGCGCAGCGTCGGTTTGCCCGGAGCGACGTAGCTGCGTCGATCCCATTCCCGGCTTCCGAACACGTTGGCATCTGTCGTGAAGACCAATGCTTCGAAGCCGGCGGCATCCGCACGCCGCATGATGTCCTCGGCGACCGCCCGGTCGCGCATGACATACAACTGCATCCACAGTCTTCCACCGGCGCTCGCCGCTACGTCCTCGAGCCGCGTGGTCGATACGGTGCTCAGGCAAAAAGGGATTCCCAGGCTGGCCGCCGCACGCGCGAGTGCAATGTCGCCATTCGCATTGAGCATGCCGTTCATGCCCGTAGGCGCGACGATGAGAGGCGCAGCGGCAGGACGGCCGAACAGCTCGGTCTTGTGATGACGGGCGGTGGTGTCGACGAGGGTCTGCGGAATGAAGCTCAGCTCCTCGAACGCCTCGCGATTGCAGCGCAGCGTCTGCTCGTCCTCAGCGCCGCCCTCGACGTACTCGAAGACGAAATGCGGGATGCGTCGGCGCGCGACCTCGCGCAGGTCCGCGATGTTCAGTACACGGCTGAGGTCGTGGCCGCTGAACTGGCGACGTTGCCAAGGCATGGTGCGATCCGGACAGCCCCTTACTCTTGCACGAGGTTGATGCGTTTGGCGGTGAACGTGTTGGAAGCTGCGTCATAGTGGCCGACGGCGACGAGCTTGCGCATGGTCTTCGAATTGGAGAGCTCCGAGGTGACCTCGGTGATGAAGCCGGAGAACGTCGTGAAGGTACTGAGGGTGTCGGAGGAGCCCGAACCCGCGGAGTAGTTCGTGCCGTTGACGGTGTCGGGCACGATGAGCGGACTTGCGCTCAGGCTCAGCAGATCCGTGGTGAACGGCCCCGTGTCGATCTCGTGCAACCCCGTCATCGCACTGTTGGTCAAGTCGACGTGCAATCCGGAGACGGCGTAGTCCGCGAAGGGTTTGCCGGTGCCGGCAGGCCACTCGACCTGCAGCAGAGAGTCGCTGGCAGGCGGGGCGGACACGGCGCTCGCCGTGAAATCGGGGGGCGCCGAACCGAAGCCGGTCACGATCCCGTCAGCCTGCACGGGAGTGTCCGCCGCGGTCGCGCTCAGGTCGGTGGTACCTGTGTTGACGACATAGCTCGCCGGGGTAGCGTCCGACCCGGAGGCGCCACCGGTGCCCGTGAAGTCGAAGGCCGAGGCCTGGAACGGCCCGATCGCCGTCAATCCCATGAGGAGACTACCGGGCGTGGCCGAATTGAGCAGACCCCACACCCGCGTCGATTGCACGCGGATTTCCCCGGCTGTGGCGTCGAGGGTGACGGCGTTCGTGGTCGAATCGACGCTGGCTTGACCGATGGCCTCGATCTGCTGGCCGACGGACACGTTCGCGATCGTGCCGCTGGAGACGCTGCTCCCGTCAGTATTGACGAACGTGGAGGTTCCAACGGTGACCGTCGCATCGTTGGTGAACGAGTAGAGGCCGCCGCGCAGCGTCAGCAGAGAGCCGTGCACCGTGAGACTGTTGCCATTGCGCGCAGTCACGTAACCCTGCAGATGGTCGATGAACGGACCCTCCAGGGTGTTGCCTGTGTAAACCTGGGTGGCATGCACCACTGGGGTCACTTTCGAGGTATCCGTGAACGTTCCGACCACGGCAATCGGGAAATTGAGACTCGTCTTGGCCACCGCGGCCAGACCGGCGGAGCCCTGGTAAACGAGGCCGTTCAGGTCGTACGTCGTGTTGCTATCCACCTGAACGCTGACGGCGCCCAGGCTGCTGACCAGCCCCAGGTTGCTTTCCACATCGAATGGAAGCGTGTTGAGGATCAAGGAATTGGACCCCGGATCGGCAATCAGGAACGCGCCGTGGACGAGCATGGGATTGTTGTTCGCCACGACGGTGCTCACGACCACGACGGGAGTGAAGGTCACCGTGAGGGGGGAGGCGGCTGTGTTGACGATCGTGGAGGCCGCCAGATCGAACTCCACTCCGAGGTGAGTGCCTTTCTGATAACCGAGCACCAGAGGACTGCTGGGATCGAAATTGAAGGACAGCGTCACTGCCGTCACGGCTGCCCCGGTGGTATCCACCGGTGCGGCAGCCACAGACTGCCCGTTCACATCGACGTAGATGATCGGGAGCGAGAGGTCGACGGTGATGGTTCCCGATTTGTAGGTGCCCGTGGGGAAGGCGGGCGCCGCCAGCAGCTCGGACACGTCGACGACTTTGGTGAGGTCCGCACGTTCGGAGACACCCAGCAGGGTGAATGCGTTGCCGTCATCGCGGTTGAGGGTGATGGAATCGATCGAGGCGACGAAGGTCGTGAAACGACTGTTCGTCGCCGTGACTCTCACGATGGGCGTCCCGTTGCTGAGCTGAGTCTGTCCGCAGGAACCCACCAGGATGAGGAAAGCGCCCGTGAGGAGGGCGCGCAAAACGAACATTGCGCCGAATCGCAGGCGACGGCAATCAACTGGCATGCAGGTAAACCCTTTCGCTGGAGGAGCGGTCCGCCCGCTCATCTTCGTTTCAAGACGGCGCAGTTTTAGAGGGGCCGCTTGAGCTTACGTTCCGCGTTAACAGTGCATTCTTAAGGTCGCGGACCCGTCAGTCAACGGTTACGGAGAGTCCCGTGACGCTTCCGGAGCTCAAATCGACCGGCTGCGTGTACCACTGGCGCTGCACAGGCACGGCCGTATTCGCCGAGTTCCAGGCCCGGACCGACAGGTAATAGACGGCATTGTCGATGGCGCCTGCGGAGCCGCCAGCCGGTACACCTAAGATCTGCAGCGTCGCGCCGCCATTTTGCGTGAGTGCGGAGTCGATTGCCACGGTTTGGACGATCGCCCCGTCGTGGGAGAGGATCAATTCCCCCTGGTCGTACTTGCCGGCGGCGCTCGGGGTCACTGCTACGGACACCGTACCAGCGGCGGTCCCCGAGGCCGGCTGCAGCGTTGGCATCGTGACCTGGACGGCCCCTGTGCCGCTCGAGAGCGGGGCGAAGGACGCCAAGAGTGCGCCGTCGGCGAAGAGCGAAGCCTGCCCCGCTACTTGATAGGTGGAGGCTCCCTCGCTGGGAGTCGCCGTGGTCAGCGAAACGCCGCCACTCGAGTAGGTCCCCCACTCGACGGTGCCCGTCGGTACGGATTCGTCGTTCAGCAGACGGCGTGAGAAGGGGTCGATGGGAAACTGGTCGATCAGGTACGGGACGTCTCCGGAAACCGGCAAGGTCTGATAGACGTTCACCAGCGCTCCGGCGGGCAGCGCTTGCGAGCCCACCGCCAGATTGAAAGTGAAGGCACTCGCGCTGTTCGGCGTGACGGTTCCAATCGACACTGCCGCCGAGCTGGAAGGGTCGCCGGCGGCGACCGGGACCGATTTGACGATCACCGTCTGGATCTGCGGTCCGTGAATGACCAAGTCGTAGGGGGTGGTCGAGCTCGAGCTGCTCCCAAGGCCGGTGGCGCTGGACCCCGTCGAAAGCGGATAGAGAACGAAACTGCCGTCTGTGGCCACCTGCACGGTCTTCACGGGGACGTGGCGGGAGCCGTCGGCACTCAATGTCTCGGCTGTGACTTCGGCAGCGATTTCCCCGCTCGATGAGACGCTGCTGCCGATGTTCGCAGTGTCGATCGAGCCGCGGATGGTGCCGGTCGTGGAGACATCGTAAGCAGACGCATGGGGATTCAGGAGCACGCCGGTCTGGTTGTCGCCGTATGCAAATTGCACCAGATCGTGGATGCCATCGACGGTGACCGCAACCGACACTGAGGGGGTCGACGACGACGTCGTGGTGGTCGTGCCCGTGACTTCTGTGCAGCTCGGATCGGTATCGCCCGCCGGGCAGGTGGAACCGGTCGTCGCCGTCGCACTCGGAGCGCCTAGTTGCGACAGGCTCGCTTTGATGGTGAGCGTCGTCGACACGCCAACGCCCTTGTCGGGATTCAACAGCTCCAGGGGCACGCGTTGCGCAGTTCCTGCGCTGTCGGTGTAGTCGGCTTCCGAGTTGTAGATCGCGCTCAGCGCACTGGCCGAGGAGGCGAGGGCGGCGGAGGAGTCCAGGGGAATCAGGCGTATCTGGGAATAGGTCCCCGCCGGCACCTTCAGGTCCGATGCGATCTGCGCCAGCGCTCCGCTCGTCAGGCTCGTGAGGTCGACGGTGATGGGAGCGCTGAGGGTGAACTTGTTCCAGCCGGTCGAGTCGGGTGTCGCCGCGGCGCCGGTGTTGAACCAGACCTCCTGGATAGTGAGCCAGACGTGCGTGTACTGCGACTTCACGCTGGTCTGCATGGATACATTCGTCTGCGACGAGCAGCCGGCAAGCGCCGCCGAGGCGATGGTCAGACCTGCGGCCCAGGCACGCACGCTCCGCTCGATACCCATGGTGCGATTCAACCCGTTTCGATCCTTTCCCTTAGCAAACCACGAATGACGGCGCCGGGAGGTAAAAATTTTGTCAGCCACCCGTTACAGTCTTACGTAAAGCGACTGGAGAGGGCCTCGAGCGCCTCCCAGCGGGAGAATTTTACAGTCAGTAACGATTCAAGCTCCTCCAGCCGGCGGCGGTCCTCGCGCAGCTGCTGGGGGCCCTGGCGGTGATAGTCGGGACTCCCCATTCGCCTGCTCAGCTCCGTCTGCTCGAGCTCCAGGGCCTCGATTTCCGCGGGCAGCACTTCCAGCTCGCGTTGCTCTTTGTAGCTGAGCTTCGTGCGCGGCTTGTCCGCCTTCGGCGCCGTCGCCGGGGGTGCCGTGCGCTTGCCATCTCCCGCGCGCGCTGCAGCAGCACGAGCGGCCTCTCGCTTCTCCAGCCAGTCGCTGTAGCCCCCGACGTTCTCCCGCCACACCCCGTCGCCCTCCGCCGACAATGTCTGCGTGACGACGTTGTCGAGGAAACGGCGGTCGTGGCTCACCAGGAGCAGCGTTCCGGCGTACTCCTGGAGTTTCTGTTCCAGCAGCTCGAGCGACTCGATGTCAAGATCGTTCGTCGGCTCATCCAGCACCACGAGGTTGGCGGGGCGCGCAAAGAGCCGTGCAAGGAGCAGACGGTTGCGTTCTCCACCCGACAGCATCTTCACGGGTGAGTTCGCGCGCTGCGACGGGAACAGGAAGTCTCCGAGGTAGCTGACGATGTGCCTGCGCTCCTCGCCCCCAATGGGCCAGCCGATTTCCACCCAGTCCGAGCCGGGGCTGATGGTCTCGGCGACGGTCTCCTCAATATTCAGCTGCTCACGCAGCTGATCGAAGTAGGCGACGCGCAAATTCGTGCCGAGCCGCACCGTGCCGCTGTCAGGCGGAAGCTCGCCGAGGATGATGCGGATCAAGGTGGATTTGCCGGCGCCATTCGCGCCGATGAGTCCGATTCGATCTCCGCGCATCACCCGCAGAGAGAGGGTGTCTACCAGCGTTCGCTCTCCGAAGCGCTTTGTCACCTGGTCCAGCTCCGCCACCAACTGACCGGACCGCTCACCGGCATCGAGACGCAACCGCACATTTCCGATGCGCTCGCGCCGCGCCGCGCGCTCCTCACGCAATCGCTCGAGTCGGCGAACGCGTCCCTCGTTACGTGTGCGACGTGCCTCGACGCCTTTGCGGATCCACACTTCCTCCTGCTGCCAGAACTTGTCGAATCGCCGTCGCTCGATGTCCTCGGCCTGCAACTCGCGATCCTTCCGCTCTTCGTAAGCGGCGAAGTTGCCCGGATAGGAGCGCAGGACGCCCCGGTCCAGCTCGACGATCTCCGATGCGATGCGGTCCAGGAAGGCGCGGTCGTGAGTGATCACGATGGCCGCCGGCACTTTCAACAACAACTCCTCGAGACGCTCGATCCCCTCGATATCGAGGTGGTTGGTCGGCTCGTCAAGGAGGAGCAGCTCCGGCTGCAGGGCCAGTGCGAGCGCCAACGCTGCGCGTTTGCGCTGGCCGCCCGAGCTGGTGCCCGCCGCTTGATCGCCCTGAAGATCGAAACGCTGTAGAAACTCCGTGAGCAGCGATTCCAGGCGCCAGCTGTCCCGGCCCTCTTCCGGGCCGCCGGCAGCGAGCCGGAGGCGCTCCATGAGGCTCTCGCGGAGGGTATCGGCCGGAGGCAACTCAGGCTCCTGCTCCACAAACGAGATGCGCAGTCCGTCGCGGCGCTGCACCTCCCCGTCGTCGAGTTGAATGGCGCCCGCGATGACCCGCAGCAGCGTGGATTTGCCCGTGCCGTTGCGGCCGATCAGGCCGATGCGCTCGCCGGTCTGCACGGTCAGCTGGGCTCCATCGAGCAGGGGACGGTCGCCGAAGGCCAGGTGAGCGTCGAGAACTGTGATGAGCGCCATGAAGCGAAGCAGCCGGATTGGACGTGGGGGGTGAAAGTCTATACAGTCCGCGCCACTGAACCTATGGGCGCGCGGTCAGCGCCCTGGGCTCGCAGCTCGCAGTCCAGTCCTACCGACTACTTCGATCTTCCGTTTCAATCCACACCTCGCTACTGACCGCCGCAGCCTAAGCTGACGCGCGAGCTCGACAGAGGTTTTCCTTTTACATGTCATTTTCCGATCTCGGGCTTGCTCCCGAGCTTTCCCGTGCGGTCGCCGAAAGCGGCTATGTCTCTCCCACCCCCATTCAAGCCCAGGCCATTCCAGCCGTCCTGGCCGGCCGCGACGTGCTCGCGGGCGCACAGACGGGGACGGGAAAGACCGCAGCGTTCGTTCTTCCCATTCTCCAGAAGCTGGGTAGCGCAAAGAGTCGCGCACCCCGAGCGCTGGTACTTACTCCCACGCGCGAGCTGGCGGCTCAAGTTGCCGAGAGTGCGCGCACCTACGGTCGACACGTCGACTTGCGCACCGAGGTCGTCTTCGGCGGCGTCAGCATCAATCCGCAGATCGGCGCCTTGAGGCGCGGCTGCGACCTTCTGGTCGCCACGCCCGGGCGGCTGTTGGACCTGGCTGAGCAGAACGCTCTCGATTTGCGTGAGGTGAGCGTTTTCGTGCTGGATGAAGCGGATCGCATGTTGGACATGGGCTTCATCCCTGCCATCCGGCGCGTGATCAGGCTGCTGCCGGCGCGACGGCAGAATTTGATGTTCTCAGCCACTTATTCCGATGAGATTCGCGAGCTCGCGAACCGCATTCTGCGTGAGCCCGCCGAGATCGAGGTGGCGCCGCGCAACGCTACCGCCGATCGCGTGGAGCAGGCCGCCTATCGAGTCTCCAAGGAGGACAAGCGGCATCTGCTGGCTCATCTCATCCAGGAGGGCGATTGGCACCAGGTGCTCGTGTTCACACGCACCAAACACGGCGCCAACCGTCTCGCCCAGCAGCTGGAAGGCGCAGGTATCACGACGGCGGCGATCCATGGCAACAAGAGCCAGGGCGCGCGCGTAAAGGCGCTGTCGGATTTCAAGGCCAACAAGGTCACGGCGCTGGTCGCCACCGAGGTCGCGGCTCGCGGCCTCGACATCAAGGAGTTGCCGCACGTCGTCAACTACGAGTTGCCTAACGTCCCACAGGACTATGTGCATCGCATCGGGCGCACGGCCCGCGCCGGCGGTGCCGGATGTGCAGTGTCCCTCGTCGCACCGGATGAGGTGCCTCTCTTGAGGGATATCGAGAGGTTGCTTCGCAAGTCGGTGCAGGTTCTGCCGACGCCGTCATTCACTGTTCCGCAGATGCAGTCCCGTACGAGCGCCGCGCCGGCCGCGCACGACGCTGGGCAGGCTTCGCGGCGCGATGGGTCCCGGCCGCGCTACGAGTCGCGCCCGGGCGCAGGATCGCCACCGCGGCACGGACAGCAGGACTCGCGGCGGGGCGGTGGCGGCACGCCGTCGCGGCGCGGGCAGCAGGACTCACGTCGGGGGGGTGGCGGCACGCCGTTGCGGCTCGGGCAGCAGGACTCGCGGCGAAGCGGCACCCAGCCGCAGCGTCACCACGATTCGCGTTCGGGTGGGCCCGCACCGCGTCAGCAGACGGGGTCGCGTCCTACAGGCACGCAGCAAGGTCACCACCGGTCGGACGCTTCTCGCCCGCAGCGGCGGCGTGATCGGCAGCCGGAGGGGCAGGGTGGCGGCGGCGACGGGTTTTCGCGAGTCGGCTGACCTGCTGCAGTCCGTGGCGTGCGTACGGTCGGACGTGTACGCTGTGCGGCGTGCTTCTGCGCAGACTCGTCATCGCGCTCTTTCTGGTGTGCCAACTCACCGCTGGCGTGTCAGTCTCCTTTGCAGAGACGCATCGGGCTGCCACAGACGCGGACATGAGTCACTGTCCCGCCCACGGCGGCGGCGACCACCATGCAGACTCGGGCAAGCACGGTTGCTGCAGCGACGAGAGCTGTCAGTGCGCGGCTCCGGTAGCGCTTCCCGCAGTACCGCGGCTCGCTGTTTGCAACGCACACCCACCGCACGCGGTCCCGGCATCCGACATCCGCACTGCGCCCCTTCGGGGCGAGTGGCTGTTCAGACCTCCCATCGCTTGATCCTCCGCTGAACTCTCGTCAGTTCGCGTAACGAAGTCGGCGTGAATCGCCGGCTCCGCTGCGTGGGCTGTGCACTAAATGGTGTTGAGGAGGGTGCGATGACGCACTCGTTCGATCGATCACGACGACGATTCGTGCAGGGTCTCGCGGGCACGGCAGTGGCCGCAAGTGGCCTCCTACCTTTGCGCTTTGGCTCAAGGGCGTCCGCGGCGGCAGGCCCCGCGGGCGTACTGACGGGTCCTGAGGTACATCTGGAGATAGGCCAGCGTGAGGTGAGCATCACCGGCGCGAAACGCTTTGCGACGGTCGTCAACGGGCGCTTGCCGGGACCGGTGCTGCGCTGGCGGGAAGGAGATCCGATCACCGTTCACGTGACGAACCGGCTCACGGCACCGACCTCCATCCACTGGCACGGAGTCATCGTGCCAGCCGATATGGATGGTGTGCCGGGAGTGAGCTTCAAGGGTATCGAGCCGGGCAGCACGTTCACCTATCGTTTTCGAGTGAACCAATCCGGCACGTATTGGTATCACAGCCACTCGCGATTCCAGGAGCAGGTCGGTCTCTATGGTGCGCTGATCGTCGAGCCCCGTGCCGGCGAGCGGCAACGCGCGAGCCGCGAGCACGTCGTGCTCCTTTCCGACTGGACCGATCAGGATCCCGAGCACCTGTACCGAACCCTGAAACTCCACAGCGACTACTACAACTTCGGCAAGCGCACGGCGGGAGACTTCCTCGCCGACGTGCGCTCACGCGGTTGGAGCGAGACGCTGGCGGACCGGCGCATGTGGGGTGAGATGCGAATGAGCCCCACCGATCTATCGGACGTGTCCGGCTACGCGTACACGTACCTGATGAACGGCGTTCCTCCCGCAGGCAACTGGACAGGGTTGTTCGAGCCTGGGGAGACCGTGCGCCTGCGCTGCATCAACGGCTCCTCGATGACGTTCTTCGATCTCCGGATCCCCGGATTGAAGCTGACAGTCATCGCTGCAGATGGGCAGGATGTCGAACCCGTTGCCGTGGATGAGGTTCGGATCGGGCCTGCCGAGGTATACGACCTGCTCGTCGAGCCCGATGAAGCGCGCGCATACGCCCTGTTTGCGCAAGCGCTCGATCGTTCCGGTTACGCGTTGGGAACTCTCGCCCCCAGGCAGGGCCTGAGGGCGACGGCACCGGCTCTCGATTCCCGCGCGCTGCTGACGATGGCGGATATGGGGCAAGCCATGGGGCATGACATGCCGGCCGGGCACGACATCTCCTCCATGGGCGCGATGACGATGCCCACGATGGACCGCCTCGGCGACCCGGGTGTCGGCCTGCGCAACAACGGGCGGCGCGTCCTCACCTACGCCGACCTGCACACCGTCGGCGGCCCGCTGGACTCGCGGGAACCGAGCCGCGAGATCGAGTTGCACCTGACGGGTCAGATGTCGCGATTTATCTGGTCGTTCGACGACAAGAAGTTCTCGGACAGCGAGCCGCTGCGTTTCCATTACGGGGAGCGTCTCACGCTCGTGCTGATCAACGACAGCATGATGCTGCACCCCATTCACCTGCACGGCATGTGGGGCGAAATTTATTCTGCTGACGGTCGCTTTCAGGTCCGCAAGCACACGATTACGGTCCAACCCGGTCAGCGGCTGACCTATCGAGTAACGGCAGATGCGCTGGGAACGTGGGCATATCACTGCCATCTGCTGTATCACATGGAAGCGGGGATGTTCCGAGAGGTCGTAGTGGCACCTGGGGCGGCGGCGTGATGCGTCGTGCCGGTTGCATCGCCCTGGCACTACTCAGCGCCCGCGTGTGTGCACACACACCTCCGGATCCGCCGCAGGAGACGATGGCTCCTATGTCGGCTCGCGAAATGACCCAGATGATGCAGATGGACGACACGCATCCGTTCGGCACTGTGCTGTTCGATCAGCTGGAATGGAGGCACGCACAGGGTCAGGGAGCGGGCGCGTGGGACGCCCAGGCGTGGTACGGTGGGGACTCGGACAGGGTGTGGGCCAAGTCCGAAGGAACGCGGGTCGGCGGAGGGCTGACGAGCGCAAGCGCGGAGCTTCTGTGGGATCGAGCCGTTTCGGAATGGTGGAGCGTTCAAGTCGGCGGCCGAAATGACTTCGGCACCGGACCGTCGAGAACCTGGGCCGCTTTAGGGATCGAAGGCGTCGCCCCGTACCGGTTCGACACGGAGGCGACGGTTTACGTCGGTGAAGGCGGCAGGACGGCCGCGCGAGTCAAGGTCGAGTACGACCTCTACCTGACGCAGCGCTGGGTGCTGCAGCCGAAGGCGGAGCTCAACGTCTACGGCAAGAGCGATCCCACACGGCGGATCGCGTCGGGGCTGTCGGATCTGGAACTGGGCGCGCGACTGCGCTATGAGTTTCGGCGTGAATGCGCGCCTTACGTCGGCCTCAACTGGTCGAGACTGTCGGGCTCCCCAGCCGACCTGGCGCTCGTGCTGGGCGTGAGATTCTGGTTTTGATGAGGAGAGACAGATGAAGTTACTGCGTGTGTGGTCAGGCCTGGCGCTGCTGGGCATTGCATCTCTTGCGGCGGCGCATGTGCACCTCAAACAATCCGTCCCTGCCGAGGGCGCCACGGTCAGCGCGGCTCCGACCCAGATCGTCCTGACTTTCAACGAGCCGGCGTTGCTCACGGCTTTGTGGATCCAACAGGATGCGAATCCGAAGCAGAAGCTCGGTCCCGTCCCCACGGAGGCCGAGTCGACCATCACCGTGCCGACGCCGGGACTGAAGGCCGGAAAGTATGTCGTGACGTGGCGAGCCGTGGCTCCGGACCGGCACGTGATGTCAGGAGCGCTTCACTTCACGGTCTCCTGACCGCGTAGACGATGTGATCGCAGCTCCAGACATCGTCTCGGTCGTTCTGCGAGCGCTCTGGTTCGTGCTGCTGTTTCAAGCTGCCGGCGCCGGGCTGTTTGTTGCGATGCTCGGCTCGCAGGTCCAGGACACGATTGCGGACATCAGAGGCCTGGGTGTGTGGGCTGCCGTCCTGGCTATGGTGTGTCTGTGCGGCCACTATTCTGTGGAGGCCGCACGGATGGCCGGCGACTTCTCCGGCATGATGGACGCGTCTCTGCAGGATCTCGTCCTCCGGTCCTCCACGAGCGAGGCGCTCGTCCTGCGGCTGGCTGGAATGGGGCTCGTCATCGTATCCCTGCGCGCGCCTGCTGCTCGAAGTCGCGCCTTGGGTTTGATCGGCCCGTTGCTGGCGGGCGTGGCGTTCACCCTGACGGGACACACTTCCGTTCATTCCTACCGTCCGTTGCTGGCATTGTTGCTGTTGAGTCACGTGCTCATTGCCATGTTCTGGTTCGGCTCTCTGTGGCCGCTCTGGCTCGTGAGCGCCCGCGAGTCCCGGGAGAGGGCCGGGCAGGTCGTGGAGTCATTCTCGGCGCTGGCCGTGTGGGTCGTGCCGTTTCTGCTGGTGGCCGGGCTCGCCATGACGGCGGTCCTGGTGCCCGGCTGGGGCACATTCGGGGAGCCCTACGGCGAGTTGCTGATCGTGAAGGCGGTGTTGTTTGCTTGTCTGATGGGGCTGGCGGCGGCGAATAAGCGTCGCTTCGGGCCGGGGATTGCGGCTGGCGTGCCGGATGCGGCCCCCCGTTTTCGCAGCGCAGTCGTCGCGGAGGCTGCGTTGATTTGCGTGGTGTTGGGCGTCACCGCGTGTTTGACGACGTTTTTTTCGCCGGAGTGAGGAGTCGCGGGGGCTCTCGTGGGGCTCGCGCGGGGCTCAGGGCGCGGCGGTGGCGGCGGGCCGCATGATGGCCTTGCGCACGTCTGAAAGCGGAGCGTCGTCGCGAAGGCGCATGGAACGCTCTGCCGGCTCGACGCCGAGCTGTTTCCAGAGCGTCGCTAGATCCGGCGCCATGGGCGCATCCTTCATCTTCGCATACAGCTCCGCGAGCACGGGTACGCCGACCGCTTTGTCGCCGACGCTGAACACGCGCTCGATAGGCCAATCCGACACGATGCCGCTGCTCTCTCGATCCACGGCGCGAAGCGCGTCCTGCAATCCATAGCGATTGTGCGTGCGTCGGTGAATCTCAACGTCCGCTTCCAGGCAGAAGAGGGCGCCACCCCAATACGTCCGCCCCCACGTGTGGGTATTGTCGAGCCCTCGATCTCCGGCTTGCGGCAGCCCCTTGGGCATCGAATGAAATTGCTCGGTCCACACGTCCTCGACCGTGCGATTCCCCGCCTGCGCACGTGCAATGCCTTCGACGTAAACGGAAATACCTTCAGACAGCCACGAGTGTTCCTCGCCCACGTCGGGTAGCGCGAGATGGATCATCTCGTGAACCAGCACCCAATCGTTCACCAGCTGCGACGCTGTGACGTCCCGCCCGACACGCACTCGGATGAATCCGCCGGCGCGGCCCCCTGCATGACCGAACGTCGTGCCTCCCTGCACGTCTCCGCCACCCACGGGCTGTACGCGAATGCGTAGTTCCTGTACGGGGAAACGTCCGTAGTAGTGAGTGACGATATCGGTTGAGCGTCGAATCCACTCTAGAAGGGGTGCGGAGCCGGCGGAGAATTGAGCGTCGGGAATCTGCACCTGCATCGGGACGCCGTCGACTGTCATGTCGCGCGATGTGGAGTCATCGGCCGCGCACGCGGACCCGAGCATCGCCGCGAGTGACCAGCCGACCATCCAGAGCGTTGTGCGTCTCATTGAGGCGATCTTACACGCGGGCGCCCGCGTGCGGCCGCCGCTACTTCGGCAGCTTGAACGGCAAATCGGCCCCCACCGCGGCGTGGATGATTCCGGCGCCCCGGTGGAGCAAAAACGCACGAAACGCGCTGGCAATGGGAGCGAGCCGCTTCTCCCGAAGGTGGATCGCGTACCAATCCCGGATGATCGGGAGTCCAACGACGTCGAGGATCGCCAGCTTTCCGGCGGCGAGCTCGAGCCCGACCGTGTGCGCCGAAAGGAAGCTGATGCCCATGCCGGCCATCACCGCCTGCTTGATGGTCTCGTTGCTGCTGACCTCCATCGATACCCGAAACGGAATGCGCCGCTCACGGAACACGTGCTCCATGGACGCACGCGTGCCGGAGCCCTCCTCACGAATCAGGAACTGCTCGTCGGAGAGTTGTTTCAGCGGAATCCGCCGCTTGCCCGCGAGAGGGTGGGAGGGCGGCGCGATGATGACCAAGGGGTGTTTCGCGAACGCTTCGGCGATCGTGTCCAGCTCGCGCGGCGGGCGCCCCATGATGGCGAGATCGATCTCGTTCGCTGCCAGGTGCTTGATGACTTCTTCGCGGTTGCCGACCGAGAACTTGATGGTCACCTCCGGGTACGCCGGAGTGAACGCCGACAGCAGGGAAGGGGCGAAGTACTTCGTCGTGCTCACCGCTCCCAGCTGCAGCACGCCGCGCTTCAGGCCGCGCATGGCCGCCATGGACTCGGCCGCCTCGCGCAGCAGCTCGAGGGCCTGGGTGGCGTAGCGCAGCAGCTCGGCGCCTGCCGGAGCGAGCCGCACCTTGCGGCCGATCTGCTCGAACAGCGGCATGCCGACCTCCGCCTCGAGCAGCTTGATCTGCTGGGAAACGGCGGGCTGCGTCAGGTGCAGTTCCCGCGCGGCGCGCGTGAACGACAAGTGGCGCGCCACGGTGGCGAAAACCCGCATTTGCCGCAGAGTCACGTTACGCATGGTCGCGCGTTCCCGGCGAGGCATAAGGAAGTCTTATGCTGAGGACAACTATATCTAACTGGACCTAATGAAAGCCAGTGGGCACGATCGACCGCGCACTGTCGTTAACGACACCCTCCACTGAAATCCCCACTGAATCGCGAAGGGTCCGGAGCATGAAAGAAGCAACCGCACTGCGCACGCCCCAGACGAAGTCCGGCGCCGCGCGTTACAAGCCAGGCGTTCTCAAATATGCGCAGATGGGGTACTGGGAGCCGGACTACACGCCAAGGGATACGGACGTCCTCGCGCTCTTCAGGATCACGCCGCAGGAAGGCGTGGAGCCATCGGAAGCCGCCGCCGCAGTGGCCGGTGAGTCTTCCACGGCAACGTGGACGGTCGTGTGGACTGATCGCCTGACCGCTTGTGAGCGCTATCGCGCCAAGGCCTTCAAGGTCGATCCGGTGCCGGGCGTGCCCGGGCAGTATTTCGCCTACATCGCTTACGACCTGGCGCTGTTCGAGCCGGGCTCGATTGCCAACCTGAGCGCCTCGATCATCGGGAACGTCTTCGGCTTCAAGCCGCTGAAGGCCCTGCGGCTGGAGGACATGCGCTTCCCCGCCGCCTACGTGAAGACGTACGCGGGACCGGCGACCGGCATCGTCGTCGAGCGAGAGCGCCTGGATAAGTTCGGACGTCCGCTGCTCGGGGCTACCGTGAAGCCGAAGCTCGGCCTGTCGGGCAAGAACTACGGTCGTGTCGTGTACGAGGCGCTTCGCGGCGGCCTCGACTTCACCAAGGACGATGAAAACATCAACTCACAACCCTTCATGCACTGGCGCGACCGCTTTCTCTACTGCATGGAGGCAATCAATCGAGCCCAGGCGGCCACCGGCGAGATCAAGGGCCACTACCTGAACGTGACCGCGGGCACGATGGAGGCGATGTATGAACGCGCCGATTTCGCGAAAGAGCTCGGCTCGGTCATCGTGATGATCGATCTCGTCATCGGCTACACGGCTATCCAGTCGATGGCGCACTGGGCACGCCGCAACGACATGATTCTCCACCTGCACCGGGCGGGGCATTCCACCTACACGCGACAGAAGACGCATGGAATCTCATTCCGCGTCATCTCGAAGTGGATGCGCCTGGCGGGCGTCGACCACATTCACGCCGGGACTGTGGTGGGCAAGCTCGAAGGAGATCCGAACTCGGTGCAGGGTTTTTATAACGTGCTGCGCGAAGCGCACAACCCCGTCGATCTGCAGCGCGGTGTGTTCTTCGAGCAGGATTGGGCCGGCCTGCACGGTGTCATGCCGGTGGCCTCCGGCGGCATCCATGCCGGGCAGATGCATCAGCTCCTCCACTATCTCGGCGAAGACGTCGTGTTGCAGTTCGGCGGCGGCACGATCGGACACCCCATGGGAATCGCGGCCGGTGCGGAGGCCAACCGCGTCGCTCTCGAAGCGATGGTCCTCGCGCGCAATGAGGGTCGCGATATCTGGAATGAGGGTCCGACCATCCTCGCGAACGCAGCTCGCTCCTGCGCGCCCCTGAAGGCGGCGCTCGATGTGTGGGGCGAGGTCACCTTCAACTACACGAGCACGGATACGCCCGACTTCGTTCCCACGCCCACTGCGGCCTGATTTCGCGGAGCACCCGAATGCGACTCACTCAAGGTACGTTCTCGTTTCTCCCGGATCTGACCGACGCGCAGATCGGCTCGCAGGTCGAGTATTGCCTCGCCAACGGCTGGGCGGTGTCGATCGAGTACACGGACGACCCGCATCCCCGCAACACCTACTGGGAGATGTTCGGCCAGCCGATGTTCGACATCAAGGACGCTGCGGGCATCCTGGGCGAGATCCGCTCGTGTCGTCGGACGTTTCCGCGTCACTACATCAAAGTAAACGCGTTCGACTCCAGCCTCGGGCGCGAGTCGCTGCGCCTGTCGTTCATCGTCAACCGGCCGGACAAGGAGCCGGGCTTCGGGCTCACGCGTGAGGAGGGGCCGGGGAGAACAGTGCGCTACACGACGCGTTCGTACGCGACCGATCGGCCTGAGAACGAGCGGTACTGACCCATGAGCGCAGCCGCCGCGCCGTCTCACGCCGAGCAAGGCCGCGCAGCTTCGTCCGCCGCGCCGGCCCCCGCCGCAGCCGCTCCTGCCGCACCCCTGGCCCCGGCGCTCGACCTGGAGGCCGTGTTTCGCGAGTCCCACATCGGCGATGTGCTCGATGAGCTGGACACTCAGCTCGTGGGTCTCGTGCCCGTGAAGAGTCGCATTCGCGACATCGCGGCTCTGCTGCTGGTCGAGAAATTGCGGAGCAGCGTGGGCCTGACCGCCGGACCGCCGTCCCTGCACATGTCCTTCACCGGCAATCCGGGGACGGGCAAGACGACTGTCGCGTTGCGTATGGCCGAGATCCTTCATCGGCTGGGTTACGTGCGCAAAGGCCATCTGACGGCCGTCACTCGCGACGATCTCGTGGGGCAGTACATCGGACACACCGCTCCGAAGACCCGGGAAATCCTCAAGCGGGCGATGGGCGGAGTGCTGTTCATCGATGAGGCGTACTACCTGTACCGCCCTGAGAACGAACGCGACTACGGCCAGGAGGCGATCGAGATCCTGTTGCAGGTCATGGAGAACCAGCGCGAGGACCTCGTCGTGATCCTCGCGGGCTACAAAGACCGCATGGATACCTTCTTCCGCAGCAATCCCGGGATGTCATCGCGCATCGCGCATCACATCGACTTTCCGGACTACAACCCGTCCGAGCTGATCGCCATCGCACGGCTGATGCTCTCGAGCCTGCAATACCGGTTCAGTGAGGAGGCGGACGCGGCATTCCAGGACTACATCGAGCGGCGCCGGATGCAGCCGCACTTCGCCAATGCGCGCTCGATACGCAACGCACTCGACAGGGCACGCCTCCGCCAGGCCAGCCGGCTGTTTGCCTCGCGTGGCGAGGCGTTGGCGCGGGACGACCTGATCACGATCGCCGCGGCCGACATTCTCGCCAGTCGCGTGTTTGCCGCTGACGGCCGGGAAGCTCGCCCATGAGCCTGCTCACGCTGACGAGATTCCTGATCGAGGAGCAACGGCGCAACAATCCCGCGGGCGCCGGATTTACCGCGCTGGTGAACGATGTACGCCTGGCCTGTAAGCGCATTTCGACGCTCATCGGCAAGGGCGCGCTCAACGATCTGCTGGGCGCAGCCGGCTCCGAAAACGTGCAGGGCGAGCCGCAGCAGAAACTCGATGTGCTGGCCAACGACATCTTCGTCCGCACGAACGAGTGGGGCGGGCAGCTGGCCGGGCTGGTCTCCGAGGAGATGGAGGAGCCGTATCCCATTCCGTCGGAATTTCCCCGCGGCCGCTACTTGTTGCTGTTCGATCCTCTGGACGGGTCATCCAACATCGACGTGAATGTCGCCGTCGGCAGCATCTTCTCCGTGCTGCGTTGCCCGGACGGCGTGAGCGAGCCGGGCGAGGCGGATTTCCTGCAGCCCGGATGTGAGCAGGTGTGCGCGGGCTATGCGATCTACGGGCCCTCCACCATGCTCGTGCTCAGTACCGGTCACGGTGTCAACGGCTTCACACTGGATCGGGAGATCGGCGAGTTCCTGCTGACTCATCCGAATCTGCGTATCGAGCCGGGCACTGCGGAGTTCGCCATCAACGCCTCGAACTCCCGTCATTGGGAGCCGGCGGTACGTCGTTATGTGAATGAGTGTCTCGCGGGAAAGAGCGGACCGCGCGGAAGGGACTTCAACATGCGCTGGGTCGCCTCGCTCGTCGCGGAGACGCACCGCATTCTCATGCGTGGCGGGGTGTTCCTCTATCCGCGCGATCGCAAGGATCCGAGCAAGGCCGGCCGGCTGCGGCTGCTGTATGAGGCCAATCCGATCGGATTCATCATCGAGCAGGCGGGCGGTCGAGCGAGTACCGGCCTCGCACCGGTACTCGACGTGGCGCCGGAGCAGCTGCATCAGCGGATCGGCTTCATCTTCGGTGCGCGCGAGGAAGTGGAGCGCATCGAGCGCTACTACCGCGACCACAACGACTTCGAGATCGATGCGCCGCTGTTCGGGACTCGCGGCTTGTTCACGGTTCCCTCGGTGTAAGGAAAGGTACGCCCTCATGTCCGCCAGCCATCCCATCATCGCCGTCACCGGCTCCTCGGGCGCCGGCACCACCTCGGTCATGCGCACTTTCGAGCAGATCTTCCGCCGCGAGCGCGTCAAGGCCGCTTTCGTGGAAGGCGATAGCCTGCATCGCTTCGACCGGGCCGAGATGAAGGAGCGTCTGGGCAACGCATTGGCGGCCGGCGATCACCGCTTCAGCCACTTCGGTCCCGAGGCCAACCTGTTCGCGGAGCTGGAGGACCTGTTCCGCCTGTATGGAGAGACGGGCCGGGGACGCTTCCGCCGCTATCTGCACGATGAGCCGGAGGCAGCCCGGTACAGCCGGAAGCCGGGGACCTTTACGGAATGGGAGGATCTGCCAGGCGAGACCGACCTGTTGTTCTACGAGGGCCTGCACGGCGCGATCGTTACGGAAGAGGTGAACGTCGCGCGTCACGTCGACCTGCTCGTCGGAGTGACGCCGGTCATCAACCTGGAGTGGATACAGAAGCTACATCGCGACAAGTCGACGCGTGGCTACTCCGCAGAGGCGGTCACAGACACGATCCTGCGACGCATGCACGACTACGTGCACTACATCTGCCCGCAATTCTCGCGAACCCACATCAACTTCCAGCGCGTGCCTGTCGTCGATACCTCGAATCCGTTCATCGCGCGCTTCATTCCGACACCCGATGAGTCGTTCCTGGTGATTCGCTTTCAGAATCCCCGCGGCATCGACTTCCCGTACCTGCTGTCGATGCTGCACGGCTCGTTCATGTCGCGTCCCAACACGATCGTATGCCCCGGAGGGAAGATGGACCTGGCCATGCAGCTCATCTTCACCCCGATGATCTGGCGCCTGCTGGAATGCCGGAAGGAAACTCTCGTGAGGCCGCAGGTAGCGCTGCGCCGATGAGCCTGAAGGCGTTGATATTCGATGTCGACGGGACCCTCGCCGACACGGTCTACCTGAGCGCGCTGGCGGCTCTGGATCTGGAGACTTCCCAGGCAGTCGCGTTAGAGGATTCGGCGATCGGTGTCAAGGCTGCGAAAGCGGCCGGCTTGTTTACTGGACCTGTAACGAAGACTTCTCCGGTGCCGATCTCGTGCTACCGTCACTGGCCGACCTCACACTCGGTCGCATCGAGGAATGCTCATGCAGGTGAAGACGAATCAGATTCGCGCCGTGGTATTCGATCTGGACGGTACCCTCGTCGATACGCTGCCGGATCTCACGTCTGCCGTGAACGCAACGCTGACAGCCCTCGGTGCCCGCAACTTGACTCAAGCGCGCGTCAAAGTGTTGGTGGGCGATGGCGCGGACAAGCTCGTGGCCAGAGCGGTTGCTGAAGCAACGACGGGCGAGCCGGAGCTGACCGACGCGGACGAACAG
>Ga0070681_10000437_pt1 | contig 33911 bp, 35 predicted proteins | sample KBSC83BmetaG_FD_65650 | JGI IMG/M metagenome (GOLD analysis project Ga0070681, IMG submission 65650) | Corn rhizosphere microbial communities from Kellogg Biological Station, Michigan, USA - KBS C8-3B metaG | ecosystem: Host-associated > Plants > Roots > Rhizosphere | place: USA: Michigan...
TGATTCTCGCCCTCTGTTTGGCCGTCATACAGGGGACGGTGCCTATTTGGGGCGCCGCCATCGACAATCTTCCGATGATGTCTCTCGCGAAACCCGCAGCTCGCGGGCAGTTTGTTCTGGTTCTCCTGGCCTTTTGTTGCCTCGGCTATGCATTCGCCGTCAAAGACTTTTCCGTGCTTTACGTCGCATCGAATGCGAACTCGCAACTTCCTCTTCATTACCGGCTCGCCGCAATCTGGGGAGCACACGAAGGGTCGCTGTTGCTGTGGACCCTCATCCTGACGATCTGGACAGTCGCAGTCACGCTGCTCTCACGGCATTTACCGGAGGCGATGCGGGCACGGATTCTCGGTGTCATGGGACTGGTCAGCGTGGGGTTTTTACTATTCATGTTGACCGTCTCGAATCCGTTCGAACGGCTTGTTCCTCCCGCCTTTGACGGTCGAGATTTAAATCCCCTGTTGCAAGATCCCGGGATGGTGATGCATCCGCCCATACTCTATATGGGCTATGTCGGGTTTTCTGTGGCGTTTGCTTTTGCCATCGCCGCACTGTTGGGAGGCAACTTGGATGCAGCCTGGGCGAGATGGTCGCGACCCTGGACGACGGCCGCCTGGTGTTTCCTCACGGTAGGGATCGCGTTAGGTAGTGGCTGGGCTTACTATGAACTTGGCTGGGGCGGCTGGTGGTTCTGGGACCCGGTGGAAAATGCCTCCTTCATGCCCTGGCTGGCGGGGACCGCGCTAATTCACTCGCTGGCCGTGACGGACAAGCGGGGGGGCTTCAAAGTCTGGACGGTGCTACTCGCGATTCTCGCCTTCTCGTTGAGTCTGGTCGGGACCTTCCTGGTTCGATCCGGTGTCTTGACCTCTGTCCATGCGTTCGCCACCGATCCGAAACGGGGCCTATTCATTCTGGTCTTCCTTGCGATCGTCATAGGCGGATCTTTGATCCTCTATGCCTGGCGCGCCCCGCGCGTAGGGTTGGGGGGCGGTTTTGATATGGTCTCCCGCGAAGCGATGTTGTTGGGGAACAATGTGTTGTTGATCGCCGCGTTGGGGTCGGTGCTCCTGGGCACGCTCTATCCTCTGTTTCTGGATGCGTTGGGTCTCGGAAAAATCTCAGTCGGCCCACCCTATTTCGACACCGTGTTTGTTCCTCTCATGACCCCGGCTGTGTTTCTCATGGGAATCGGCCCTCTGGCACAGTGGAAAAAAGCGAACCTGCCGGAATTGGCGATCCGCCTGCGTTGGGCCTTTGCGGTCACCGTTGCGACCGCCCTGGCGCTTCCATTCGTATTGGGCAAGTGGACGCCGCTCCTCAGCCTGGGAATTCTGCTCGCCCTCTGGATCCTCACGACCACTGTGCTTAATGTGCGTGAACGGCTCACCCTTGTTCCTGGCACAAATCTCCCCAGCCGCTTGTCAGGCTTCCCTCGTTCCTATTGGGGGATGCTGCTCGCCCATTGTGGCATCGCGATTTTTATCGTCGGGGTCACGATGGTCAAAGGGTTTGAGGTCGAGCAGGATTTGCGGATGAATGTTGGTGAGACCTCGACGATCGGAGGCTATACCTTCCGGTTCGATGGAGTTCGGGAAATCAAAGGGCCGAATTATATGGCCGCACGCGGGATGTTTCATGTAAGCCGGGGCGGACAGGACGTCACAGATATGTTTCCTGAGAAGCGTCATTATACGGTGCAGAATCAGGCGATGACGGAAGCCGCGATCGATTCGGGATTGTTCCGCGATCTCTATGTGTCGCTTGGTGAACCGCTCGCCGGAGGAGCGTGGAGCGTACGCCTGTACCATAAGCCCTTTATCGACTGGATCTGGGGAGGCTGTTTGATCATGGCGTTGGGCGGAGTCCTCGCGATGAGCGATCGGCGCTATCGCTTGGCGTGGCGACGTGAAGAACCGCTTCCGGAAGCGACCCCGCAGCCGCTAGGGCAAGAAGTCGCATGAAACGATTTCTCCTCCCTCTCGCGATTTTTGCGGTGGTCGTAGGATTTCTGGGCATTGGCCTGACATTGAATCCCCGCGAAGTGCCGTCGCCGTTGGTTGGAAAGCCGGCGCCTGAATTTGCTCTTCCACAATTATACGATCCGCGCCAGGTTCTGTCGCTGAAGGATCTGAACGGCCAGGTCTGGCTGCTCAACTTCTGGGCGTCGTGGTGCAGTGGCTGCAAGGATGAACATCCTGTCCTCATGCAACTTGCCAAAACCGGGGAGGTCCCCATTTACGGTATGGACTATAAGGACCAATCGGAGGAGGCGGTGGCATGGTTGAGAAAATGGGGTAATCCCTATCATGTGATTGCGGTAGATGAAGCAGGACGGGTCGGCATCAATTATGGCGTCTATGGTGTTCCTGAAACCTACGTGATCGATAAAGCCGGTGTCATCCGGTACAAGCAGATCGGACCGTTGGACGAAAATATCCTCCAAAAGAAAATTCTCCCCCTGGTGCGGGAGCTGCAAAAACTATGAAGCGGCTCATACTGGCTCTCCTCTTGATCCCCTGCCTTGTGTCGGCGGAAGAAGCCAAGCCATTGGCTGAGAATCCGCAGGCTGAGGCGCGCCTGAAGTCTCTTGCATTGGAATTACGCTGTCTGGTCTGTCAAAACCAGACCCTGGCCGACTCGAACGCTCCATTGGCCGAAGACTTGCGGCGTGAAGTGCGCGAGATGATCGCGAAGAATATGAGTGACCAGGAGATCATAGACTTCCTGGTCTCCCGGTACGGCGATTTCGTGCGGTACCGGCCTCCGCTCAAAGCGACGACGACGTTTCTCTGGCTCGGCCCGTTTCTCCTGCTCGTGGTCGGGGGGATCGTCTTAGCGGTGGCCTTGCATCGGAGGTCCAAAAAGTTGACCGATCCTGCCCTGTCGGCAGAGGACCATCGCACCGTCGAGCAGCTGCTCTCGGAAGGAAGCAAACGAACATGACGATGATGTTCTGGCTCATCACGACTGCGATGACCGTCTGTGTCATCGGTCTCGTCCTCTGGCCGTTGATCAGGCGAACGGTTGTGATGTCGACCAGAGACCGCGAGAGCAGACTGGCGGTCTACCGGCAGCAATTTGATGAACTCGAACAGGACGGTAAAAACGGGGTCCTGACGGACGAACTCTATCAGCAGGCGCGGCGCGAACTCGAGCGCCGTCTGCTCGATGAAACCGGGAGCGCGGGGACAGAGACGGTCGCGAGGCCCCGGCAGGTGAGCAGCCGGCTGGTCGCAGCCCTGTTGGCCCTTATCATCCCCTCCGTGAGTATCGGCTTGTACTGGAAGCTCGGGAATCCGCTTGCCATGACCCATCCATCGATTTCGCCATCGTCGGCAGAGGAGATCTCCGATTCCGACCTGCGGACAGCTGAAGGGATCGCTGTCCTGTTGGAACGTCTCAAGAAAAAGCTTGAGCAAAACCCCAATGACGGGGTGGGATGGGCTCTCCTCGCCCGTTCCTATGTGAGCATGGGACGGTATGAAGAGGCCGTGGCGATGTATGAGAAAGCCATGCAGCTGATTCCTGATGATGCCCAATTGATTGCCGACTATGCCGACGCATTAGGCGTTCTCAATGGTCGCACATTGGACGGAAAGCCGGAGTTGCTGATTCAGCAGGCGCTCAAGGCAGATCCGGAAAATGTCAAAGCGCTGATGCTGGCCGGCACCGTCGCCTTCAATCGGAAGAATTTTGCGGATGCAGCAGGATATTGGGAACATGCGCGCGCAAATCTGCCGACTGATGCGGATCCCGAGGTGCACCGAATTTTAGCCTCCGGCATCGACGAAGCGAAGAACCTCGGAAGAGAGAAGGGGAAGCCGGTCACTGCGAAGGCCGAATCAGCGGGAACGCCAAAACCGATCGGGCAGGTGGGACAGTCCATCGCCATCACCGGGAAAGTCAGTCTCGCGCCACACTTGGCCGACAAGGGATCTCCCACTGATACCCTGTTCGTATTCGCCCGGGCAGTGGAGGGTCCGCCCATGCCGGTTGCAATTATGCGCGTGATGAAGAAAGACCTGCCCTTCGTCTTTCGTCTCGATGATTCGAATAGCCCGATGCCTGCCAGGAAACTGTCGGAGGCAGGGTCAGTCGTCATTGTGGCGCGTCTCTCGAAGTCCGGTGAGGCTATGCCAAAAAGTGGAGATCTCCAGGGAATGAGCCAGCCAGTGAAGCCCGGAGTGATCGGGGTCAATGTCGTCATCGACCGTGAAATCCCATAACGTTCCCTCCCCCAGCCTGGCCTATGGATCGGTCATTCTCGCGGCGACCCTCTGGGGCGGCTCGATTGTGGCGCAAAAAATGGCACTGGGGTCGTTCTCAGCCGTCGAGGCCTCAGTACTGCGGGACATCGGCGGACTGTCGATCCTCTTGAGCATTTGGTGGTGGCAGGAAGGCACCTGGGCCAAGCTGACCAGAGGGGATGTGCGTCTGCTGGGTCTGCTGGGCCTTGGTGTATTGGGCAACCATCTCCTCATTCTCATAGGTCTCAAGTATGTGAGCGGTGCAGTCGGCGGGGTGATCATCGGATCGAGCCCGGTGGTGACAGCGCTGCTGTCGTCCTTGTTGATTCAGGATGTCCCTCTGCGCGCGGTATGGGCGGGCGGTCTGTTGTCCTTCGCGGGAGTGGGGTTGGTATCTGTGGCGGGGTTCCAAGCAACGGGCGATCATCCATTGGTCGGCGGCCTGCTGGTCTTTCTCGGCGTGGTGAGCTGGGCCCTCTATAGTATCGGCAGCAGACCGCTCATGGATCGCCATTCGGCGCTCACGGTCAATTGGACGACGCTCCTCGTCGCCACGGTCCTTCAAATTCCCCTTTTGTGGACCGATCGCAAGATGCTGGACGCAGGTTCCGGAACCGTGCCACCGGGGGATTGGATGGCATTGGGGTATCTGGTTTTGTTCGCCACGGCCATCGCGCAGCAGGCCTGGTTGTTCGGCGTGAAGGGAATCGGACCTTCGCGAGCCTCCGTCGTGAGCAATCTCACTCCTGTCGCCGCCGTCGTCCTGTCCGCCTTGTTGTTGAAAGAAGTGGTGGGCATGACGGAAATCGTCGGCATCGTGCTGATCCTGGCCGGAGTGTGGGTCGTCGATCGGCAAACATCCAGGCTCGCAGCCTAACAGGCTGCTGAAAAAAGAAGGAAAGGCTAGCCTGATCGTCCTCCTGCTCGCGGAACGCGCACGCTCGGAAGGTGCTCGTTCGACGCGCGCAATCGAGGATCGACCAGGCCACCCTTTTGAGAGAGTGGGGAAAACCGTGGCGGTCTTTAAGAAACCTGGGTTTTTTTGAGCAAGCCCGCAAGATCTGCTTCTTCAATCGCTGTTGCTTCAGTCTAGAGGCAAGAGCGCCTGTCTTCCTTCTTGCCTCTGGCCCCTCGCCCTTCTCTCCGTGATTGCAGTATGATACGGCTCATTTTTCAGTAAGGAGCCGCGCATGCTGGAGCAACGTATCGAAGAAGTGAACAAAGCGAACCACGCGTTCTATGCCGCGTTTGGCAATCTCGACATCAATGAGATGGATCGGGTGTGGGCGCATCTGGAATATGTGACCTGCATCCATCCGGGCTGGACGTTGCGGTCTGGTTGGCCGCCCGTGCGCGATTCCTGGGTCTTGATCTTCAATAACACCTTTTCCATGACCTTCGAGCTGACCGATGTGACGGTGCAGGTGGCGGGCGACATGGCCTGGGTCGTCTGTGTGGAGAACATCACCACCCACCAGTCCGACGAACCGCAGCAGGCACAAGTGATAGCCACGAATCTCTTCGAGCGGATCGGGGACGAGTGGTTGTTGATTCATCATCATGGGAGTGCGGTCATGGGCTGATGGTCCCCTGTGCTCCCGGAACGCGCACGATGAAACAGTGCTCGTTCGACGGGCTCAATAGGGGAACCATTCAGCCCGTGACTTAAGGAGTAGGGGGAACGATGGTGCAACGCGCGCCATCGGAAGGGCCTCGATCGACGCGCGCAGTGGAGAGAGGAACCGCCTCATCCCATTATTTAAGGGTGAGGGGATAGTTCGATGGATGAAGTGGGGAAACCAATTAGCCCGTGGCTTTTGGCTGTGACTCGTTGGCCGCGTATGCTGCGTGCTGATAGCCGGATAGACTACAGAGTTCGCATCCCGATCGGTGGAGCAGGACAAAATAGCGAACTAGTATTTGACACTCAGGTAGACTTGCCTTCCGTCGGGGGATGCCATACTTACTGTGCTGTACCGCACGGCTATCCGCCGCTGACTTATGAGTTCGGTGACAAGAGGACAACGTGAGACAGGCAAAAGGACCAGAATTCATTCGGTTCTTCCGACCAATTCTCGAAGTGCTGCGTGAGTTGGGCGGTTCCGGCACCGCTTCAGAAATTGTTGATCGTTCTTTGGATATCGCGAAAGTATCTGAGGCAGAGCAAGAAGCGGTAAACAAGAACGGTCTATCGAGGGTGAAGAACCAAGTACATTGGGCACGTCAATATCTTGTGTGGTCAGACTACTTGGACTCGTCGAGAAGAGGTGTGTGGAGTCTTACGGACAAAGGGACAACCGCGAATCTCAAGGCGTTCAATGCTCTCGAAGTCTTCAAAGCAGTCCAGAGCGCTCGCTCCAACCTCAAGCGAGACCACAAGCAGTTTGAACCGTCTGCAGATGAGCCGGTTTCACTCGACGCGGAAGTCAAGACCCATCGATCGGTACTACTCGATCTTATCAAGTCACTATCGCCCGGTGGGTTCGAAAGGCTTAGTCAACGACTACTCCGTGAGTCCGGGTTCCAGCAAGTCACGGTGACGGGTAAGAGCAATGACGGTGGAATTGACGGTATCGGAATACTTCAGGTCAATCCATTCGTCAGCTTCAACGTATTGTTCCAGTGCAAGTGGTACCAAGGAGTTGTCAATCCGTCCCAGGTCCGAGATTTTCGCGGTGCCATGATGGGCCGAGCGGACAAGGTTTGATTATTACTACCGGCACTTTCACTCTCGAAGCCAAGAAGGAAGCCAGACGGGATGGAGTACCACCAATTGAGCTCGTCGATGGAGACATTCTCGTCGATATGTTCGAAAAACTTGAGTTGGGACTCATTCCGAAGCGGGACTTCGACATCGATGAGAAGTTCTTTGAGGAATACAAGAAGTGAGCACCGAACCAGGTAGCTCAACGCTACGTTCGGTGTCCATTCGGAGGACACATGAACCATTGGGATATCCCTGACTGGCTCGAAAGAGAAGTGAAAGAGCGAGACAGGACCTGCATTTACTGTGGCACAAAAATGGTTGACCAAATGCCTCCAAGTGGTCCCCGGACAGCTGTGGCAACCTGGGAACACATCATCAACGACGCAAGCATCGTCACTCGTGAGAATATTGCCCGATGCTGTGTTCCATGTAATTCAAGCAAGGGGACAAAGAAACTTTCTGATTGGATTAAGTCGAGTTACTGTAAGAAACACGGTATCAATAAGGACACGGTTGCGGAAGTAGTAAAAGAAGCGTTGAGGGTTCACACTGAACAAAGGACTGTAGCTGACCGTCACGCATGCATTTCGCCCTAGCATGACCATGCAAGAGGCGGAGACTAAGGAGAAGGCGGGCGGCAAACACGCCGACACCTAAGTGCTACGTCAGAAGCACTTAGGGCAGGAATAAGGCGGCAGGAAACGATTGCCGGTGCTGGAGTGGGGTGTTAGGACTTTGGCGCTGGTTCGGCTGGGGTTTCTTCGACGCGGATGGTGTTGGCCCATTCGGCCACGAGCGGGTCTCGTTCTTCCATCGTCATCCCTGCATACTTCATGAACATCTGCGGGCCTTTGCGGCGACGCCAGATGAGATAGTTGAGGAAGTGCTCACGGCAGATACTGTGTGTGCCGGCAGGAGCATAGACTTTTGTTTTGCAACCTCGTATCAAACAGGTCAGATCGTGCATTCCATCCTCCGGTTCATACAGGTAGTATGCCGCAGAGAGTGGCTGATTATCAACAGGACGAACCTTGATGCATGAGCCCCCGTTCCGATAAGTTCAACGTCACAATGCACATCCTCGCTGTCTCTCTTTTACTATGTGGCCTCCAGGTCTCCTTTTCTGGCTGTACGTCAGCATCTCGAGATGGCCTTCCGCCCGGCAGTCCCTTTGCCGAGCCGGCTACCGCTTCGCCGCAGCTACTGCCTCATGGGATCGCAGTGGGAGATGTCACGAGTCAATCGGCGCTGTTCTGGGTACGGACCGATGGACCGATGATGGTTCGATTCGAATGGGCACCGGTGGCTGCCTGGGACGTCGTCTCGAACATGGGAACTGTCGTCGCTCCGGTGGCGCGCACGGCGTGGCTCGAGACCGGTCCGGAAACGGATTTCACTCTTACGGCTCCAATCGCAGGGTTAACGCCGGCCACGCGATACCGATTGTACGTGTTTGTCGGGAAGAAGGGGCGCGAAGGAACCGCGACTGGAACTCAATCTGCGGCACAGGGAGAGTTCACCACGCTTCCCGATGCAAAGAGTCATGCCGCCGTCACCTTTGCCTGGAGCGGTGATTTAGGTGGCCAGCATCTTTGCAGGCGAGGCGCTTCCGGCTATCCTATTTTCGATGTGGTGGAGAGCCATCACCCGGACTTCTTCCTGTTTCTCGGCGATATGATTTATGGCGATGACCGGTGTCCGTCGCCGCCGAATGAACCGGGCGCTGACTTTGTCGCGACGACCCTGGCGGATTTCCGTGCGCGTCATCGCTACCAACGAGGTGCCGAATCTCTGCGGCGGTTTTTGGAACGGACTCCGGTCTATGCCATGTGGGACGACCATGAAGTGCGGAACGACTTTTCCGGTCCCTTCGATAGCCAGATGCCGGCGGGACGTCAGGCCTTGCGCGAGTATTGGCCGATCCGCGTCGAGTCCGATGAGCCCCATCGACTCTATCGAACGGTGCGTGCAGGGGCGGACGTTGAGTTGTTCATCCTCGATACGCGACAGTATCGCAGCCGCAACACGGATCAAGACGGTCCGGCGAAGACCATGTTGGGAGAGCGGCAACTGCAGTGGCTGCTGAAAGGACTCTCTGACTCGACCGCCATCTGGAAAGTGATCGTGACTTCTGTGCCATTGTCCATCCCGAAAGGAGGAGGCGCAGGACTCTCCGGGAATGATGGCTGGGCCGGAGGGTCTGGCAGTCCCGGGTTCGAACGGGAGCGACAGGTGATCGTGGACGCCATTCTCGGCCGGGGGATGAAGAACGTGGTCTTTCTGGCCGGAGATGTTCATTATGTCCAAGCCAATGCGTACGATCCCGACGGTGACGGGACGGCTGATTTCCATGAGTTTGTCGTGGGTCCATTGTCCGCTGCGCCCGGGCGGCTCACGCCGCCCAATAAGGGATTACGTCCGACCACAATGATCAATGATGGTGGCTACATGAATTTCGGTCTCGTACGAGCCACGAACTCCTCTTTCGATGTCACAGTCTACGATGACAGAGGTGCCGCGAGGTTTTCCCATCATCTGCCGGCCCAATAACTGTCGTCTTCTGCGAAAATCTTCTTGAAATCCTGACTGGTGGCCAGTTACGGTACACGTTCCGCTTCGAGCCTGAGCGAGGACAAACGAGGTGCGTGATGCTGTTGCAGCTGATTTCCGTGGTGGGCGCCTTGATGGTCCTGTCCGCCTATGGCCTGATCCAAGGCGGCGTATGGCGTGAGCTGGACGCGGGATACCTTGCGTTGAACATTGTGGGGTCGTTGCTCCTGGGTATCGTGGCAATTGCAGATCAGCGGATAGGATTCATTTTCTTGGAGTTTGCGTGGGCCGGCCTTGGATTTGTCGGCGTGGCCAGAGCCATGAAGGCGAGACATACCGCGAGTTAATATTCGGATGAAAGGAACACACATATGGCAGGGTTAATGTCCGCGGATGAAATTTTTGACAAGGCACAAAATGCCGCTGCAGCGGCGACGGGGCCGGATGAAAAGGCTATGCAGATTGATTTTCCGGCGTTGAAGGAAAAGATCCGAGCAGCCTTAGGGGATCGCAAAGTCGCACTGTGTCATATCAACAAGTTTTTGCCGGAGGGTTATGAGGATCAGGGGCGCTTCAATCTCTTGCTCCTCACCGCCGGTAACGTGGTGTTCGACATGGTCATCGGCGATTCGTATTTTCGTTACGATGTCGTCTCGGTCGGTCAGCTCGATAAGGTTCAGGTGATCGACGCGATGTGGGACAATAAAGAGAAGCGCCGCGAAGAACCCTTCTTGAGCCTTCGTCTCATGCATGCCGAGGAAGCTCACCTCTTACTGGCGCTTGAAGACGATGAGCGGAAGAGTCTGTTGAATTTTGCGTCGGCTGTGGCAAAAGTTCGTAACCCGGAGAAATAGCGATCCGCAATAGCCGAGCGAGATTGGCGGGACGGGCGAGAATGGCGGGACTTGTGGGACTCGACGAGCCATCCGGAGTCGATTAACGTCCACGTCGCGCTTTTCCCGCCTGTCTCGCGCGACGACCTGTCGGAAGAATCAGACGCGGCGGTAGAAGGGGAGCGCCTGGACCGTCGCGTCGTAACGCGTGCCGTCGACTTCAACGGTGAGTTTGGTGCCTGGTCCTGAAAAGTCCCGGAGCGGGAATGCCAGAGCGATCGGAGCCTTGAGCTGTGGGGAAGTCGTGGCGCTGCTGATCCAACCCACTTCCCGGTCTCCACTATATATCTTGGCCCCTCTCGGGGGGATCATCGAACCATTGATCGCGAGTCCGGCTAAATGGCGCCGGACGTTGCCGTAGGTATCCATTCTCGCCACGACCTCCTGGCCTGGATAGCAGCCCTTATTCAAGCTAAAGGCTTTTCCTTCCAAATTCGCTTCCGGTGGCACAATTTCTTCGTTGAGATCTGGTCCGGCCATCGGCAAGCCTGCTTCAATGCGGAGAGCCTCCCGAGCGTGTCCTCCGACTGCTTTGATGCCATAGGTCGAGCCGGCTTTCAGGAGCCGCTCCCAGGCTGTGCCGAGGGCTTCAGCAGGCAGGAGTATTTCCACGTCGTCCTCTCCGGTTTCTTCTGTGCGGAGGACGAATGAGGCATGCCCGCCGATCTGGGCTGCGATGGCAGTCAACGGCTTGAGGTCCCCCATCTCGACGCCGAAGGCGGAGCTGACCGTCGCGCAGGCCTTGGGCCCGCTGATGAGCAACAGTCCCCAGGACTCCGCGCAGTTTTCCATCTTCGCTTTGGTCCCATAGAGGAGAAACTTTCGGAGCGCCTGAAAGGTGGCCTCGCCGACCTCGCCGACATCCTCGAGCCATAGGCTGTCAGGTAGGGTGAAGACCCGAAAGTAGCCGAGCATCTTGCCTTTGTGGGTGAGAAAGCTCGAATAGCGCCCCTGGCCCGGCTGGAGCGGGAGGATATCATTGCTGATGAGGCCCTGCAGCCATTTCACGCGATCGTCGCCGGTGACGCGGATCTTGCCTCTGTGCGAGAGGTCGGAGAGTCCCACTGACTGGCGCACCGCTTGATATTCCGCGAGCCACTCACCGTAGCGAGCGGGCATCTCCCATCCGGCGACCTCTTCAAAGGTTGCCCCGAGTTTCGTGTGGTGCTCATGGAGGCGCGAGTGTTTCATGTTAACACCATAGCAAGAGACTAGGGGAAAGCGCTGAGGGGGAAGAGCACACGTTCGATTTGATCATGGGTTTCCTCAGCCTTTCGCCTCTTGCCTCTCGCCGTTGATCATCTCTTCTACCAGATCTTTCAGCCGAGCGGAGAACTCGTTGCGCGAGACAATCTTGGTGACGCCCAAAGCCCTGGCCCGGTTAAAGGTATCGACTTCTTCGTGATTGGCAAAGGCGAGGATAGGAATCGTCATCGATCGTGCATCCGCTTTGAGTGTCTCCAGCGCTTGAAAGGCATTGAGGGTCTCATCGTTCATGTTCAAGATGACAGCGGAGGGGACCGATGAGGAGGCTTTATCGGCAATGTCCTGCTGTGTTCGAGCGCGGTCGATCCGGAACCCCTTCGACATCAAGGCGTCACGGACTTTGGTGTAAAAGAAAATATCCGTGACACCGACGAGTACGGTCTTCTGGTCTGTCTGATGAGAATTCATCGTCATGTGATCCTGCCTTTGCATCAGAATAGGTGGGCTGTCCCTCTCTACCGAACGGGACAGACCGGTTAGACCGGTCAGTTCAATGAACTGATCAATCGTCCCAGAGCCTTTTTGGCGAGGGTGTAGTTGGGATTGAGGACCAGGGCTTTTTTATAGGAGTCGATGGCCTCGGTCCATTGGCCCTTACGCTCGTAGACTCGACCCAGGTTGAGATGGGGGAAAGCCGGACTCTCGTAGCGTCTTGCCTGGAGCGCCTTCTGAAACCAGGTAATCGCTTCGTCGAGTTCACCCTTTTCGATCAGATAGGCCCCGATGTCATTATAGGGGTTGCCGAAGTCCGGATCCTGGGCGATGGCCTTGTGACATTCTTCGATCGCGTCATCGAGTCGCCCCATGAAGCTGTAGGTCCACCCGAGGAACGTATACGCCTCAGCTGTGGGATGAGTCTCAATCGATTTCTTGTAGAGCGTCACGGCCTCTTCCAGCTCGCCCTTCATCTGGCGTTCATAGGCCTGTTGGAAGAGTTGCCACGCCTCGCGTTTATCCTCTTCGTGGCCTCCGCCCTGTATGAGAAAATCTTGTACATCCATAGTAATCAGGCTGATGAAACAGTTCCCCAGCTTCGTTCTCAGTCGCGCGAACTCCTCGACGTACCCCTGAGGGTACGCCTCCGGGTTCGCACTCCCTGCGGCCTTGCTGGATGACCTGTTTGATCAGCCTGCAGGAGCCGCGGTCATTGACTATTCGTTCTTCAGTTTTTTCTTAATCAGCTCCGCGCCATACCGTCCTGACAGCAACATGGAGCCGAACGCAGGCCCCATGCGGGGTGTACCGTATACTGCCGCCACGGCTAGCCCGATGACAAAACAGTTGGGATAGACCTCGCCGGTCCGGTCCATAACTTCCTGTTCCGATTGCGCGACCCACATGGCGCCGTTGCCTGGTACCGCTTTGTAGAGATTGCGTTTGTGCAGGAGCTCCACCACCACGGCATCGTGTCCCGTCGCGTCTACGACGATCTTGCTTTCGAGTGCGATGGGGTCCACGTGGATAATGTCATGGCCGGCCATTTCAGCCGTTGTGCTGTTGACGACCACGCCTTCGAGAATACCGTCGCGCCGAAGGATTAAGTCGACAACTCGCGTCAGATTCATAATCCTGGCCCCGCCCCTATAGGCGGCGGCGATCAATGCGCCTGTGGCGTGCGGGGGATCGACCATATACATCCCTTCGCACTCCGTGATCTTTTTACAGGGCACCCCGATCTCTTCGAGAATCTCATTGGCCGGTTCGCAGATCGTCGCCTTGTTCATCAGGTAGCCGCCGGACCAGAAGCCTCCGCCCAGCGCGAGGCTCTGTTCGACGATGACCGTACGAAATCCCATCGCAGCCAGATCATGAGCGCAGATCAAACCTGACGGCCCGGCACCCACAATGATGACATCGCTTTCGATCAGTTGATCAAATTCCTTGTAGTACTCCCGCGCTATTTGGCGGGTGATGTCTCTTTCCCGAAGCGGTGCTGGTTTTGGTTTTGCCATGGACACTCCTACCGGTAGATTTCCGCTCCGGTTTTTTTGAACTCTTCCGCCTTTTCTTTCATGCCGATTTGAATCGCCTTCTGTTCGTCCACCTGTAATTGTGCGGCATAATCCCTGACGTCCTGCGTGATCTTCATCGAACAGAAATGAGGACCGCACATCGAGCAGAAATGGGAGATTTTCGCTGCATTGTCCGGCAGGGTCTCGTCGTGGAAGAGCTTTGCCGTGTCCGGATCGAGTGACAGATTGAACTGATCTTCCCAGCGGAACTCGAAGCGGGCCTTGGAGAGCGCGTTGTCCCTGATCTGCGCACCGGGATGGCCCTTCGCGAGGTCTGCGGCATGGGCAGCGATCTTATAGGTGATCACGCCGGTCTTCACGTCTTCGCGGTCCGGAAGACCCAGGTGCTCTTTGGGCGTTACATAACAGAGCATCGCACAACCGAACCACCCGATCATGGCGGCGCCGATGCCGGAGGTAATGTGGTCGTAGCCTGGCGCAATGTCCGTGGTGAGCGGTCCCAGCGTATAGAAGGGGGCTTCCTGGCAGGCCGTCAGTTGTTTCTCCATATTCACCTGGATCATATGCATGGGCACATGTCCCGGCCCCTCGATCATCACTTGGACGTCATGGCGCCAGGCGATCTTGGTGAGTTCGCCCAACGTATCCAGTTCGGCAAATTGCGCTTCATCGTTGGCGTCGGCAATCGAGCCAGGGCGCAACCCATCGCCTAAACTGAATGATACGTCGTAGGCCTTCATGATCTCGCAGATCTCTTCGAAGTGCGTGTAGGTGAAGTTCTCTTCATGATGAGCCAGGCACCACTTCGCATGGATCGCCCCGCCACGGGATACGATGCCGGTCATACGTTTGGCGGTCATCGGGACGTAAGCCAGGCGCACTCCGGCATGGATGGTGAAGTAGTCCACTCCCTGCTCGGCCTGCTCGATCAGTGTGTCGCGATACATCTCCCAGGTCAGGTCTTCTGCCTTCCCGCCTACTTTCTCGAGCGCTTGATAGATCGGGACTGTGCCGATCGGCACCGGTGAATTGCGAATGATCCATTCGCGTGTCTCGTGGATGTTCTTGCCGGTAGAAAGGTCCATGACCGTGTCGGCCCCCCAGCGAATCGACCAGATCATTTTTTCGACTTCTTCTTCGATGGAGGAGGCGACAGCGGAGTTGCCGATGTTCGAATTGATTTTCACCAGAAAGTTGCGGCCGATGATCATCGGTTCGCTTTCCGGGTGGTTGATATTGACCGGGATGATCGCGCGGCCGCGGGCAACTTCATCGCGGACAAATTCAGGGGTGATCGAGGAGGGGATGCTCGCGCCCCATGACTGGCCCTGGTGCTGCGTCACTCCGCCTCCGTGTCCGTTCCTCGCAGCCAGTTCGCGCGCGACCTCGCGGGATTGGTTTTCTCTTATGGCAATAAACTCCATTTCCGGGGTGACGATGCCTTTTCTGGCATAGTGGATCTGGGTGACATTCATGCCAGGTTTGGCTCGGAGCGGCTTGCGAATGTGTTGAAACCGGAGTGCGTCCAGCTTCGAATCTGCCGCCCGTAACCGGCCATACTGCGAGGAGATTTCCGGGAGTTCGACGACATCGCTCCGGCCGAGGATCCAGTTCCGGCGGTAAGGTGCCAATCCGGCCTTTGCGTCGATCTTCACATCCTGGTCTGTGTAGGGGCCGGAAGTATCATAAATCGTGATCGGTTCGTTCGGGATGGGTGGGCCCCCGTTCATCGCCTTGGTCGCGGTCAAGCTGATCTCTCTCATCGGGACCTTCACACCGGCCTGTGTCCCTTGCACGTATACTTTTCGCGAGGCGGGGAAGGGCGTGGTCGTCAAGGCTGATCCGACAGGTTTGCCCCCGTTACCGGTTGCAGATCCATTGCCATGCGTCTGGTCGCTCATGGGAGATCCTTTCTCCAAAACGTGTACTGTGCGTAATCATCAAACAAAAATAAAAAACCGCACCGATAGCCAGGGGTGCGGTAGAGAGACCAACAGTGTTTGGTTGTTCTCGCTTCCCTACGCTGGTATTACCCAGGTCAGGTTCTGAGGGTCGTCCGTTCGGGCGGACTCTCAGCCGTGCGGCTCCCCTAGCTTCGAAGCAGAATCGTATCGCTGGCCCCCTGCATTGTCAACGGGGTATTAGGCCTAGCACTAGCCGAACCGAGTGGACCATCAAGGGCCTGGGACTTCTGCACAACCGATGGTTCATTGATTGTCGAGGGGGCCTAACGTAGAATATGGACGTACGCGATTTCGCGAGGGATACAGTGCAGGCACTCTCGACGCTTCCAAAACCGATCACGGATTACCAGCAACTGCCTCCGGAGGAGCTGTTCCGCCGGACGGTTGAAGCGAAACGTGTGCTGGGTAATCGGGTCATGATCCTGGGCCATAATTATCAACGGGATGAAGTGATCGAACATGCAGACTTTCGCGGAGACTCCCTCCTGCTCTCGAAGCTGGCTGCAGAACGGTCGGAACGACCGTATATCATTTTTTGCGGTGTGCACTTCATGGCCGAGACTGCCGATATTCTGAGTCGTTCCAAACAAACCGTGATTCTCCCGGACATGGCGGCAGGCTGCTCGATGGCGGACATGGCCGCCATTGAACAGGTCGATCAATGTTGGGAAACGTTGGGGCGAATCCTTTCCGTGGAGGAGACGGTCATGCCGGCGGTCTATGTGAACTCTGCCGCAGTGCTCAAAGCCTTTTGCGGCGAACATGGCGGAATTACCTGTACGTCGTCCAACGCGAAGGCGGTGATTGAATGGTCCTGGGCCAGACGGGAGAAAATTCTCTTCTTCCCGGATGAGCATTTGGGCCGCAATACAGCCAACAAGATGGGGCTCTCGAGAGAAGAGATGATCGTCTGGGACCCCTATCAACCGAACGGGGGTAATACGCATGAGGCGATCCGTCGCGCGAAACTCATTCTCTGGAAAGGCCACTGCAGCGTGCACCAGATGTTTCAGCCCGTGCATGTCGACAATTTCCGCAAACAGTATCCGGATGGGAAGGTGATCGTCCATCCCGAATGTCATGAGGATGTCGTCAACCGGGCAGACCTGTCCGGGTCCACGGAATTTATCATCCGCACGGTGACAGCGGCGCCGGCCGGGACGGCCTGGGCGGTGGGAACTGAATTGAACCTGGTCAACCGATTGAAACGTGATCTCACCGATAAGAAGGTCTTCTTCCTCTCCTCGACGGTCTGCCAGTGCGCGACAATGTTCCGGATCGACGGAGCCCATCTCTGTTGGGCGATGGAAAATCTTGCCGACGGCCACGTCGTGAATCACATCGTCGTGCCGGACGATGAGAAACATTGGGCGAAGATTGCGCTGGACCGCATGATGGCGGTCAGCTAGCTGGCAGGCGTGAGGCAAGTGGCAAGGTTCGGATCAAGGGTACGATTGAGGTTGCTACCGGTTTCTCCCTCCTGTAAATTTCCCCTCGCCCCGTGCCGCTAGCCCACAGCCTTGAGTAGTTGGAATTAGACCGATGGACTATAAATCGACCCTCAACCTCCCCAAGACCGATTTCCCCATGAAGGCAAACCTGCCGCAGCGGGAGCCTGAACTTCTGGCCTCATGGGAACAGGAACGATTGTACGAACAGATCCAGGAGGCCGGGAAGGGCCGACCTCTATATGTCTTGCATGATGGGCCGCCTTACGCCAATGGTCGCATTCATATTGGCCACGCGCTCAACAAAATTCTCAAAGACATCATCATCAAATCGAAGACCATGGCTGGTTACCAGGTGCCCTATGTGCCCGGGTGGGATTGCCATGGGCTTCCGATCGAGCATCAAGTCCTCAAAGAACTCGGCGACAAGAAGAAGACCCTCGATACTCCGGCTATCCGTAAACTGTGCCGGGAATATGCGGAAAAGTTTTACAGAATTCAGCGTGAGGAGTTTCAGCGGCTTGGCATATTTGGCGATTGGCAGCATCCCTATCTCACGATGAATCCGGGCTATGAAGCGGCGATCATTCGTGAGTTCGGCAAATTCGTGGAACGGGGAGGCGTCTATAAGGGATTGAAGCCGGTGCTCTGGTGCACAGTCGACCAAACCGCCCTTGCCGAGGCGGAAGTCGAATACGAAGATCACACCTCACCATCGATCTATGTGAAGTTTCCGCTGGTCACGTCGCCCACAGTATTGAGTAAGACATTCCCCGGCATCTCATTCCCCGCCGGGATCAAGTTGGTCTCCGTCGTGATCTGGACGACCACTCCGTGGACGCTCCCGGCCAATCAAGCGGTCTGTCTCCATGGCGAAATCGACTACGCCTTCGTCCAAGCCGGAGACGAAGTGATTATCGTTGCGGAAAAGTTGCTCGAGAGCGTGGTGAAGGCCTGCACACTCGAGGGAACCCGAGTGTTCGGGGTGAAGAAGGGGCGAGAAGGATTCGAAGGGCTCGAAACGCAACGGCCCTTGACCACCGGCCTGTCCCCGATCCTGCTCGGCGATTTCGTCACCTTGGATCAGGGAACCGGCTGTGTCCATATCGCGCCTGGTCACGGTATGGAGGACTACATCCTCATCCTTGAGCATAATGCCAAGGCGTCAGCGGGAGAAAAGTTGGAGATTGTGGCGCCGGTCGACAACGGTGGGCGGTTTACCGACGTCGTGAAAGAGTTTGCTGGTCTGCATGTGTTGAAGGCGAATCCAAAGATCGTGGAATTCTTGCAAGCCAACGGACGATTGCTGGGTCACGGATCGTTGAACCACTCCTATCCTCACTGTTGGCGTTGCAAGAATCCCGTGATTTTCCGTGCCACGGAACAGTGGTTCGTCTCGATGGAGACGAACGAGCTTCGGAAAGAGACATTGGCGGAGATCGAGAGGGTTCGTTGGATACCTGCGTATGGCCGCGATCGGATCAACGGGATGATCGAGAATCGTCCCGACTGGTGCTTGTCACGTCAGCGTGTCTGGGGTGTGCCGATCCCAGGGTTTACCTGCATCGGATGCCGGTCCGTGCTGGCTGATCCGACTGTGATCGAACATATCGCGATGCTGATGGAGTTCAAGGGGGCGGATGTGTGGTTCGAGCAATCGGCCGCCGAGCTGCTGCCCAAGGGCACAGTCTGTCCGGAGTGCGGCGGGACTGCATTCGAGAAGGAACGGGATATTCTCGACGTCTGGTTCGAGTCGGGCGTGAGTTACGCGGCCGTGTTGAAACCACGGAAGTGGTGGCCGGCCGATCTGTACCTCGAAGGGTCGGATCAGCATCGAGGCTGGTTTCACAGCGCCTTGCTGGCCGGCGTGGTGACGGATCATCGCGCGCCGTACAAGGCGGTCCTGACGCATGGATTTGTCCTCGACGGCCAGGGCAAAAAGATGTCCAAGTCGGCGGGGAATGTGGTCGCTCCGCAGGACGTGATCAAACAATCAGGTGCGGAGATTTTGCGACTATGGGTCTCGGCGCAAGACTATCGGGATGATCTGCGCATCTCCCCTGAAATTCTGACCCATCTCATCGAGGCCTACCGAAAGATCCGGAATACCTGCCGCTTTCTGTTGAGTAACCTCTACGACTTCGATCCCGGTAAGGACAGAGTCACGTATGAACAGCTGCCTGAACTCGATCGTTGGGCATTGCATCGACTGAGCGAACTGATCCCCCGCGTCAGGAAATCCTATGATGAATTTGAGTTCCACACGATTTTTCATGCGCTCAATAACTTCTGCTCGGTGGATCTGAGTTCGGTCTACCTCGATATTCTGAAGGATCGTCTCTATACGTTCCGGGCTGATTCGCCCCTGCGTCGCGGATCGCAAACGGTGCTGTACGAAATACTCGTCGCCATGACGAAGTTGATGGCTCCGATATTGAGCTTTACGGCAGAGGAAATCTGGCGAACGTTGGCTGTACAGGCGGGAGGGCATCTCGGAGTGGGCAGTGTTCATTTGAGCGCTTTCCCCGAGGCCAATTCCCACTGGCTGGATCCCACGTTGGCCCAGCGATGGGAGCGGCTGTTGGGTTATCGCACGCAGGTACAGGGAGTGTTGGAAGGAAGCCGGCGTGAGAAGGTGATTGGTTCATCCTTGGAGGCGGCGGTGGAAATCAAGGCCGAAACCGAAACCTATGAGTTCCTTCAGCCCTATCAGAAGGATCTGACCACGCTCTGCATCGTTTCTCAAGTCAAATTGTCTTCTACTGGTGAGGTCAAGAACCCATTGGCGATCGAGGCGACGAAGTCCTCCTTCGGAAAATGTGAGCGCTGCTGGAACTATCGTGAGGCGGTCGGGAAGGACGCCACCCATCCGACGCTTTGTGATCGTTGCGTGGAGGCGGTACGGTAATGCGACGGTCTTTTCGCTATCTGCTCCTGGCGCTGCTTGGTGGCACGATCGTAGCCTTTGATCAGGTCACGAAACTGTCCATCATGGAATCGATGCGGTTGCATGAATCGATTCCGATTGTGCCCAATCTCTTCAGCCTGACATACATCCGCAATCCCGGTGCAGCCTTCGGGTTGTTAGCCGGCAGCAGCAATGCGTTTCGCATGGTGTTCTTCGGGATCACGTCGCTGTTCGCCCTGGCATTACTGGGTACCATCCTCTTCCGGTTGCCGGAGAAAGACTGGATGGGGCAGCTCAGTATTGCCGGAATTCTTGGAGGGGCGATCGGGAACCTGATCGATCGATTACGGTATGGCGAAGTGATCGATTTTCTCGACGTCTATGTGGACTCCTACCATTGGCCGGCCTTCAATGTCGCCGACTCGGCGATCAGCGTGGGCGTTGTCTTTCTCATCATCCATTTCGCGTTTGAAAAAAAAGATGTCCCGCTTGTGCCTCAAGGACTCCCGCCTACTTCATGAGAGGCTGCTGAAAAAATCCTCCGGTTTCGGTCTCGCCTCGAACGCATCCTCAACGTAGCCAGGAGGCTACGCCTCCGGTGCGTTCATCGTCTGCGGCCTTGCTGGACGGCCTTTTTGAGTGGCCTGCGGACTTTACTAGAACCCGAAGATGTAAAAGACGGCAATACCCATCAGGATCCGATAGTAGGCAAAGGGGCGGAGGGTGTGGCGTTTCACGAAGGTGAGAAAGGCCGCGATGACAATCCAGGCTACGATAAATGACACGAGCATTCCAATCCCGAGGGCCACGTAATCGTCTTGTCGGAAGACGTCCCGGGATTTCCACATTTGATAGCATGTCGCCGCGATCAATGTTGGCAGGGCGAGAAAGAAGGAATACTCGGTCGCGACCTTTCGGTCGAGTCCTATCAAGAGCCCGCCGATAATTGTCGAGCCGGAACGGGACATGCCCGGCAGCAATGAGGCGCATTGAGCCACGCCGATCCAGAACGCCGAGGTCAGACCCACCTGTTCGAGTTGATGGGTTCGTGCCTGGGTTTGACGCGCTTCGACGGCGAGAATGATCAGTCCGCCAACGATGGAGGACATGGCCACCGTTTGAGGTGTAAAGAGATGGCTCTTGATCCAGCTGTGTGTGAGGAACCCGATCGCGGCTGCGGGTAAGAATGCCAACCCGACCCCGATGAGGAACCAGAGGTTCTGGTGAGTAGCCCAGGACGTACGCAGGACCGTCGACCACGGGCTCGCCCCGCGTGTGCGAATCATGACTGAAACGTCTCGTTGTTCCTTTCCCGCCAGTCCGATCATCGATGCGAGCTTATGGCGTTCGTAGGCGATGACCGCGAGGATGGCGCCGAGTTGGATCGAAATTTCGGCGCTCGCAGCGAGGTCCCCCTCGAACCCCAGGACATGACCGACAAGAATCAAGTGACCGGTTGACGAGACAGGAAGGAACTCTGTCAGTCCCTCCACGATGCCCAAGATCGTCGCGAGACCAGGACCCCATTCGTTCATGCGATGTCTTTCTGAGACAGGTTACGTTCACACGGTGAGTTTCGGGCATCTTCACAAAGCGGCGACAGTCCGTCAAGCAGCTGACTGATCTCCCCAATCTTGATACGACGGCGGTCAGCCTGCAAATCGGTTGACAAAATGAAAGGCTTGGCATACACACACCAATATACGTAGAATAGAAAAGTATTGCCCTCTCATACCGGCCGCATGCTGAATGAGGAGTGGTGCCCGACATGTATTGTAGATATCACGCTCGGTGGAAGGGGAGGTTCGCATGAAGTCAGGGTGGACGATAGGTGTGATGATGATCGGCGCGGTCGCATTGGTCGGCTGTGTCAGTTCAAAAAAATACGAAGAAGCGATGAGCGATGTTGATGCGGCGAAGTCCGAGTTGGAACGGACGCGTGCACAGAAGAATGCTCTGGAACAGCAAGTCAAGACACTGAAGGATCTGAATGTGAAATTCGGGAACGAAGCTCAGGTCGCTCAAGATGAATTGGAGCGTATTCAGCACGGCCGCGATAAGGAGCGTGGGAGCATCGAGGGTCGGACCAAAGAACTTGAAGACCGTGTGAAGCAACTCTCTGTGCAGAATAGGGCTACGCGTCAGGAATACGAGGATGTGAAGCGGCATAACGAAACGCTCAAGTCCCTGGTTGCTCGGTATCAAAAAGAGTTGAAGGATCAGTCGCGTTCCATGACAGGAACGCTTCCGCCCTCGGTTTCCTCATCGACCCCCCCTTCTGTCGCAGCGCCTGTCCCGCCGTCGATGAGACCCTCCCAGGTGATGCCTTCCTCGATGAACGTCAATAAGGCGTCCGTCGGCGATATGGTGCTCGTGCTGGGTCTCCCCAAAGACGTGGCGGATCGGATTGTGTTGAATCGCCCGTATCGGGTAAAGGGTGAACTGGTGGCCAAGAATGTGGTGCCCAAGGAAACCTTTGATATGATCAAAGATCGTATCAGCGTCAGTCCCTAACCGGAGCCTCGAATCTGCAAGTTGACAGGCCGTTCGCCGATTGGCGGGCGGCCTGTTCGTTTTTCCGCCGTTGTCTGAAGATGGGTTGTAACCAGGTGATTCCCCTCAGCCTTGTTGATACAATGCGTTTCTCATCCAGCGAAATCGGAATATAAGTGTATGCGCCGCGCCATTCTAATCATGAGTGTCCTCGCCGTCGGCCTGGCCATCGGGGGGTACGTCTTCTTTAACGGAGAACGTAAAGTCCCGGTCCGATATCGGAGCGCCGCGGTCGAGAGAGGCCCGGTCATTTCACTCGTGACCGCGACGGGAACGATTAATCCTGTCGTTTCAGTTCAGGTGGGGACGCAAGTGTCAGGCATGATCAAGAATCTCCACGCCGATTTCAATTCGGTGGTCAAGGCCGGCGATGTCGTGGCCGTCATCGATCCGGAGCCGTTCAAAGCCCGGCGCGAACAGGCGTCGAGCAATCTGGACATGTCAAAAGCGAATCTCGCAAGAGCCAGAACCGATCTGGCGCAACGTAAGCGCGAAATGGACCGAGTCAAATCACTGGTCGCGCAGCAGTTTGTTTCCGAAAACGATGTCGACGTCGCGTTGACAAATTTCCAGGCTGCCGAGGCGCAGGTAAACGTGACGGGGGCGCAGGTGAAACAGGCTGAAGCGGCGCTGAATGCGGCCGAGCTGGACTTGAAATATACGACTATTCGTTCTCCTGTGAACGGGATCGTGGTGGCCAGGAATGTGGAGGTTGGCCAAACGATTGCGGCCAGTTTTGCCACGCCGAACCTCTTTTTGATCGCGCTGGATCTGACAAAGATGCAGGTCGATACGAACGTCAGTGAGTCAGATATCGGAGGGATTGCCGAAGGGAAAGAAGCAACCTTTACGGTTGATGCGTACCCCGGATATCAATTCTCCGGTACGATTCGTCAGGTCCGTCTCGCCCCGATCAACGTGCAAAATGTGGTGACGTATAACGTCGTGGTCAACGTCGATAATCGGGATCTTCGTTTGAAGCCAGGTATGACTGCCAACGTCTCGATTGTCGTGGCTCAACGAGACGCAGTGCTCAAGGTCCCCAATGCCGCTTTACGATTTTCGCCCTCGATCGCGAGCCAGACCGACCGCTTCGTAGCCGATACCAAACCGGCTAAAGTGACCGCGTCCGAGCAGACGGTAGAAATCGGGAGAGGTCCGATCGCGCCAAGTCGCACAATCTGGATCCAGGGATTGTCAGGGGAACTTGAGTCCATCCGGGTTCAAACAGGCATTTCTGACGGATTGGCAACGGAGATCCTGTCAGACGAGGTAGCCGAAGGCACGCTCGTGGTCGTGGGAGTCGACCGACCCAGGGGCGATCGGAGCGCCAGCGAGCTGCCTCCAGGATTCGGGACCGGTGGACAGAAGGGCTCCTCGCGCAATCGCGGAACGTAGAGAGAGCGGGCGGGGTCTGGCAGGTTCGGTGTTCGCGGAGCGCGCACGATCGGAATGTGCTCGCAGGGCGGGCGCAGGAGCATGGCACCAGGCCCTGCCCATTCATTTACGCCGGTGAGAGAAAACCGGATCCGGTCGAGGAATCGTATGGGTTCGCTGATTGAATGCAAAAATGTATGGAAAATATATCGGGTCGGCGACGTGGAAGTCCATGCCCTACGCGGCCTGAGTCTCACGATCGAGCAGGGTGAATTTGTCGCCATTATGGGGTCATCCGGTTCCGGCAAATCCACCCTCATGAATATTCTGGGCTGTCTCGACCAACCGACGCAGGGGCGCTATCGGTTGAACGGGACAGAGGTGGGTGATCTGCGGGCTGATGATTTGGCCACGATCCGCAATCAGCAGATCGGATTTGTCTTTCAGAGCTTCAATCTCATTCCTCGAACGAGCGCACTTGAAAATGCACAGCTTCCCCTGTTCTATCGAGGACTGTCCCTCAAGGAACAACGGACGCAGGCCGCTGCAGCATTAAGGCGTGTCGGACTCCTCGGCAGAGAGCACCACTATCCCACCCAGTTGTCCGGGGGACAGCAACAGCGTGTCGCGATTGCACGGGCGCTTGTTACCTCGCCGTCGTTGCTTCTGGCCGACGAGCCGACAGGGAATCTCGACACCCAGTCTAGCCAGGAAATCATGAAGATCCTGGAGACTCTGAATCACGATGAAGGAATCACGATCATCCTGGTGACGCATGAGGTGGACATCGCGGCTTATGCCGCGCGTGAGATCATGATTAAGGATGGACAAATCTTAACCGATCGCGTGACCGGCACGCGGCCGGATTCCAGCCCGATCGAGGCTTGAATTGGCAGCGTTCGTCTGGCTCACAATCCTGACGGCCCTGCGAATTCTGGGGCGGAACCGGCTGCGTGCCGGTCTCACAATGCTCGGAATTGTCATCGGCGTGGCGGCGGTCATTGCGATGGTAAGCATCGGCGAGGGGGCAAAGCGTGCGGTGCAGGCGCAGATCGCGACGATGGGGACAAACGTCATTATCATATTCCCCGGAGTGACGTCAGCGAGTGGTGTACGAGGAAGCGCGGGGAGCGCGGTGACGCTCACGGTCTCCGATGCCTTGGACCTGAAAAAACGTATTCCGTTATTGGCCGATACCGGATGGGCCAGACGTGATGTTATGCAAATCGTCTATGGGAACCGCAACTGGAACGGACCGATAAACGGCGTTTCTCCCAGCTATCTCATCATTCGGGACTGGTCCTTTACGAGTGGAGGACCCTTTACCCAGACGGACTTGGATAGTGCCGCTCGCGTTGCACTCATCGGCCAAACGATTGTGGAAAATTTATTTGAGCCGGGCGAAGAGCCGGTGGGTGCCGTGATTCGCATCAAGAATGTCCCGTTCCGTGTAATTGGTGTCCTGGCACCTAAAGGTCAGTCCGCGCAGGGGTCCGATCAGGACGATTTGATTCTTATCCCTTTCAGCACGGCGGAACGGAAGGTGTTCGGGACTCCATTTATCGGGTCTGTCGGAGCAATGTTCGGCTCGACTGAACAGGTCGAGGACCTGCCGATGGCTGCCGCGCAAATCCGAGAGGTGCTGAGGGCACGGCACCGGCTTCAGACAGAGCAGAACGATGATTTCACGATCCGGACGCAGGTCGATATCGGGAAGGTGCAAGAAGGTACCAGCGAGACCCTGACGATGATGTTGTTTGCCATCGCTTCGGTGTCTTTGCTGGTCGGTGGAATCGGCATCATGAATATCTTACTCGTGTCCGTGACGGAACGAACAAAAGAGATCGGGATCCGTATCGCAGTGGGAGCGAAGCGATACCACATTTTGATGCAGTTCCTGATTGAAGCCATGACATTAAGCCTGGTGGGCGGGACGCTGGGGATCGGATTCGGGATTGCAGGAGCCAAGTTAACGACGTTGATTGCCGGATGGCCGACCATCATCTCCGGCAACGTGATCGCGCTCGCGTTTTTCTCCTCGGTCGCGATCGGCCTGTTCTTCGGACTATACCCTGCCAATAAGGCTGCTCGCCTCAACCCCATCGAAGCACTCCGGTATGAATAGGGACACGTCCAGGAGTGTGCATCCGATATCTCACGTCCGGCACGAAGGTCAGGCTGCATGACTGGTTTCCGCTGATTCCGACGTGATCACACGCTCAATCGAGCGGGGTACGGACCGGTCCCAGGAGGGATCGATTTCTACGGCGTGGATATTGGACCGCTGCAATCGTTCGATCTGCCCGACGTCTTGAACCAGAAAACGGCGCCTGAGAAACGGAGTGCGGAACCATGAGTAGTCGACAGCTGCCACATACATTCCATCCCGAAATTGACTGAGAGGGATGCGCTTACACATAGCGTTTCTCAATTGGTCTGTCATGGTCGGACTTTGAATCCTCCCAACCCATTATCCATGAAATTATAGACAGAATGCCGAGCGATACGGAGCTCTGGACCGAGGTGCGTTAGGATCTGAGAGCAGGTGCGAGGTGTACTTCGATGCGGGGGTTAGCCTTATCGATGTGTTTGTAGAGGTGGGTTTCTATGATGCGATTGTCATTGATGCCGAGCCCCTCACAGAGGCTATCTTGTGCGATTTTGAGCCCGCCATCGACATCGCGTCGAAGAGCCGAGGTAAAATAAAATCTGATGGAGAGTGCGAGCCAGTCTGATTGGAGCCATGCAAGCAGGCCGGTCCGGTGAACGGACTGCGCCAATTTGAGCCATACCAGCTGTCCCACTTGGGCCTTATAGGCGCGACCAGCCGAAGAGAGCAATCGTCGCCCGTTCACCGTGGCATATTGATGATTTACGCTGGGGGGCACAGGAAGGGTCAGGGCGACGACATGACTTTCAGCCGCGGGGGATGACGAGGCATATATGGGTACGCGAGCACTTGGAGCTGTCCTGGAGGCGGGACGAGGCGAAATCTGCTTTTCAGAACCCCGGTAGGAGGTAATGCGAATGGCCCGTGGAATGGAGGAAAGCCGGGTCGTGCGCCGGAAGGTAGGCATGCGAGCCAGCTATAAAAGATTGAGGATTTTTGACATGTTCTGCTCATATCGCTCTTCGGATCGGGCGATATAGCGGCGCCATTCGCTCGGATTCCAGATTTCCATGCGATGGTACAGGCCGACCAGGATGATTTCCTGGTCCTCATCCAAGGGAATAAGTTTTCTGAGGCGACTGGGAATAAGGATGCGTCCGGCTTTGTCGAGTTCTGAAGTCCCGGCTTCGGAAACGACGAAGTGCATGAACAGTCGACTCTGATCTTCATCGAGTGTCGTCTTCGTTCGCTCGAGGACTTTTTCCCACTCCTTCATCGAATAGATGAGCGTAGATTCCTCGGGACCTTTGAGGAAGACAACCGCCTGTCCCTCCGATTCAACCTGCTCACGGATGGGTGAGGGGACGATAAATCGTCCCTTCTCATCGACTTTACACAGGTATTCGCCGGCGAACATCAATGCATCCTATCCATTACAACGTCTGGGGAGATCTGGTGCGGTCGCGAATCCATTGCTCCAGATCCGAACGTACAAATCGCCATTCTTTTCCAAGCTTGAAAGCGGGAATCTGTCGACTCCGCAAATATCGATACAGCGTCCGCGGGGTAATCTTGAGATAGTGGCAGGTCTCTTCGGCTGTCATCAGCTCGCTCTTGGGCTCTTTGGCCATTGAAGAACCTGATTCGATAATGATCCATATGCCTCACGAGGCTGCGGATACTATCGTCAGAGTAGAAAAACCAGCTCAATCTGTCAAGTGAAAATACATGACAGTGCCTGTCATAGGCTGTCAATGCTCCCTGAATCTAAAGCATCGGTTCCTTCTGATTCGATCGCTTCTGAAAGGTCGTCGCCGAGGTCCTCACCCATTTCCTTGCCCATTTTTTTCATGAATCGCGCCATGCTCTGGGGATCGTTTTCATCGAGTCCGCCCAAATTGCTTGGGTCGACTAACGCTTCAAGGCGGGCTTCTTCAGATTTTGGTGAGGCAAAGCGAGACATAATGCGTTCGACCAGACCGCTCTGACAGTGCGAGCAGGCTGGTGACGCATGGTTGGCCAAGCTCAATACCAGGACGGTGCTGCGCTTCTTACAGTCGAGGCATCGGTATTCATAGAGCGGCATGGATCATGGTCCTATCAAGTTGCGGCCCCCGAGGTTGATCTGCCGTTCCCGGGAATCTTTTCAGCATCCTGCAATAGCTGATATGGGTTTAGCCGCCTGTTCCGCGAACAAGCGGTCAGGCACCAAGGCTGCATCGATTGTTCTGGCCAGTGTCAGGGCAAAGACCGGTCCGCTTCCCGCCTTTCTCAATGTCTTCGCACACTCGTTCAACGTCGTGCCGGTGGTAAAGACATCATCGACGAGGAGGATGCGTTTCTCGCTGAGATCCTGCGGTCTACGGACAGCAAATGCCTTACGGAGATTTCGTAATCGGGCCTGACGCGTCAAAGTAGTTTGAGGATCGGTGGCTGCGGTCCTGACGAGATTTGTAGCAGAAACAGGACGCGCCAGATGCCGTCCGAGTTGATCGGCCAGGAGCAGGGATTGGTTAAATTCGCGCGCTCGCAGGCGGCTCGAGTGCAATGGCACAGGGACAATCATATCCACATCAATGGTGCTCGGTAAGGCACGTATCATGAGACGTGCGAGCGGCCGTGCCAGGGTATGTTTGCCCCGGTATTTGAACAAGCAGATCGCTTCCCGCAGTGGCGAAAGATAGGGGAAGAGGGTCCAGGCGCGTTGAAAGGCGGGCGGCTGTTCCTGACAGTGCTGGCATTCATGGGTTGGTGTATAGCTCGTGGCAGCTGGCGAGACAAACGGCTGATCGCACCGGGCACAACTCGGCTGGCGGAGTAGGCGGATATTGTCCCAGCAGGTGTTACAAAAAAATGGTACTGGATCTCTGCTGAGTGCGTGATTACAGATCATGCATTCCACCGGCAACACCAGCCGGACCGCCTGGCGGCACCATCCAATGAGCTGATCCTGTACGTATTCTTGAAACATCGCGAGGGAGTCGCTCCTATCAACGTACGTGGCATTCTTCTAAGAGAATGTGCCGCGCCTGTCAAGGTTGTTGCTCTATAAAGGGTTGTGATATACGAGGATAGGAGGTGGGATGCGCCAACCTGTTTGGCTCACCTGTCCCAGTCCTCGACCCGAATGGCGCGTTAAGGTGTAAGTTATGGAGAGCAATCCCCAATGGTGATACTCAATCAGGTGTCGAAAATCTATAAACGGGGCAGCGACATCATCACAGGGCTTGATCGGGTATCGGTCGAAGTGGCGAAGGGTGATTTCTGCGCGTTTATCGGTCCCAGCGGCTGTGGGAAGAGTACATTGCTCAATCTCGTCGCCGGATTGGATATCCCGACTTCTGGCGATATCCTGCTAGGAGGGCGGTCGACCAGTCGATTTACAAGCGATGACTGGACGAAGGTTAGGCGAGAAACGGTTGGAATTGTCTTTCAGGCCTTTCATTTGGTTCCAGGATTGACGGTAGCGGAGAATGTCGCGTTCCCCCTGTTGCTGCGTGGAGAGCGAGGTGCATCGGTTCAAATGCGTGTCGATGAAGTGCTCGAGCTGGTCTCGATGACCGCACGACAACACCATCATCCCGGCGAACTCTCCGGCGGGGAGCAGCAGCGAGTGGCTGTTGCTCGAGCGATCGTGCATAGACCTCAGATCATTCTCGCCGACGAGCCGACCGGTAATCTGGATTCCCAGCATGGGTCCGAGATCATCACTCTCCTTCGGTCGCTTGTTCACCGGTTTTGCCAGACCGTTTTGTTGGTCACCCATAGCCAGGTCGCGGCTGCTGCCGCCGACTATGTTTGGATCATGAAGGATGGGCGGCTCGTGACGAGAATGCAGCATGAGCCTGTCACCGTGGGAGTGTAATGGATCTTTCAACTACCATTGCAGGCATACGATTTCCCAGTTGTTTCATGAACGCGTCGGGCGCGCTCTGCGTCACGAGAGAGGAGCTATTGGCACTTGGCCGGTCACGTGCCGGCGCCATCGTCACCAAATCGATGACGGTCGAACCCCGCGACGGCAATCCGCCGCCCCGGTACTATGGATTCTCCGGAGGGTCCATCAACTCCATGGGCTTGCCGAATTTGGGATATAAGGCCTATGCCGCCCTCATTCCAGAACTGAGGACTCTGGGGAAACCAATCATCGCGAGTGTCGCGGGTCTTTGTGAAGATGACTTCCCCATGATTGCAGCCGCAATCAATGCGGCGAAGCCCGATTTGATCGAAGTCAATCTCTCCTGCCCCAATATTCCGGGCAAACCTCAGATCGGATATGATGCCGAGGCCTCTGAACGGCTCCTCAAGAGGGTTCGCAAGATCATCACGGTTCCGATGGGAGTGAAGTTGCCTCCCTATTTCGATCCCGCCCATCACCAACTGATGGGCGAGGTGATCGGCCGCTGCGGGGTCGATTTTCTCAATCTGATTAACTCGGTCGGCAACGGGCTCGTCATCGATCCGGAGCGCGAGATCGCGGTCATCAAGCCCAAGGGCGGGTTCGGCGGATTGGGCGGTACGATCATCAAACCCATTGCGCTGGCCAATGTGCGGGCTTTCTGGAAAATATTTGAAGGGCGAATCCCGATCATCGGGACCGGTGGTGTGGTCAACGGCGTGGATGCGTTCGAACATGTGCTCTGTGGTGCATCGGCCGTACAGATCGGCACGGTCTTGGTCGAGGAAGGGGTGAACGTGTTCGGCCGGTTGGAGACAGAATTGGGGGCACAGCTTGAGCGGAAGGGCTATACGAGGTTGGAAGCCTGCCGGGGAAAACTGAAGGAGTTATAGGACTATTTGACTCCAAACGTCTTGGCAAGAAGGCCGAGCTGCAGCGCCCGTCTGAGTAATTGCGCCACGTTTCTCACATTCAACCGCCGCATCAAGTTGAAGCGGTGCACTTCGACTGTGCGTACGCTGATCTCCAGTACTTCCGCAATCTCACGGTTTGTATGGCCGATCGATACCAGTCGGAGGATGTCACGTTGCCGGGGCGTGAGGAGATCCTCGTCGGTCTCCTCCTCTATTGGCTGGATTTTCCGGTTCAGGGCAGTTCTCGCGGCCATCAAGTACCTCTCATCATGAACTCAGGGGAGTTTAGCAAAGGTCTATATTGCTGTAAACGAAACTACTGATTTGTGCAGGACCCTATTGCCGGCCGAATGGATTTGATTCTTCCTCACTCACGTATCCACCATGGTTTGCTTGCTTCATGAGCCGGTGCAATGCCTCCTAGAAATATACCACTCATGCTCAATTTTGCCTTGATCCGTGCCCATGGCCTCCAGCGGCCGCTTCGCGCCCTATTGAGCATCGCGGGAGTGGCCCTGGGTGTGTTGGCTTCCGTGGCCATCGGGACGGCGAACGTGCACATTTTGCGATCCTTCGAGCAGGCCGTGACGACGGTAGCAGGCCCGGCCACATTGGAAATTGCCGGACGTGATCTTGGCGTGGATGAATCGGCGATTACCGCTGTCCGCGCAGTCGCAGGGGTCCTTAGTGCGGCTCCGGTCATTGAAGATGTGGTGATGGTCGCCCAAGGAGACCATCGCGGTCAGACACTTCAAATACTCGGCCTGGACCTGCTCGCTGAGGTCGGGACGAGAGGCTTTCAAATAACACAGGATCACCCCGATACGGCGCTGGAGGCACTTCTGGCTCCTGACGCCCTGTATCTTGGCCGCCAGGTTGCTGCCGACTGGAGCCTGGGGATCGGCGACACCGTCTTGGTGATGGCGGGAGAGCGTCTCGTGCGATTGCGGGTCATGGGACTCATTCACGACGAGGTAGCGCGCTCATCCCTGTGGGACCGACTCGCGGTCATGGATATCGCTGCGTCGCAGCTGTTGTTCCAATCCGTCGGCCGGTTGGATCGGATCGAACTGGTGACGCAGCCTGGCCTACCGCTCGATAGTCTCGTGGCTTCCCTACGTTCCGTTCTTCCAGCCCATCTTGTCGTGCAGCGGCCGGCACAACGGACAAAGCAAATCGAAAACATGGTACAGGCCTTTCAGCTCAATCTGATGGTTTTGAGCTGGGTCGGGCTGCTTATCGGGGTGTTCTTGATCTACAACACAATGGCCTTTGCTGTGGCTCAGCGGAGGCGCGAGATCGGTATCTATCGCGCACTTGGTATGACAGAGCAACGGGTCGCAGGCCTGTTTCTCGTAGAAGCCGGATTGCTCGGGCTACTTGGCGGGCTATTGGGAGGAGCGGGCGGGGTTTGGTTGGCGACGAGCCTGGTCTCGCTCTTAGGCCGGACGATCTCTGATCTGTATGCACCGGTCGCATCAGGCTGGTTAATCCCGTCGATGGACATACTGACGATTATTGCCATGGCGAAAGGAGTGATGCTTGGTACCGTCGTCTCAATGGCGGGAGCCTTGGGTCCCAGTGTGGAAGCTGCCAGGACCGTGACGGTCCGCGCTTTAGCACCGGGAGACTATGAATCGGCGCGCCAATTACGGGCAGGTCTGTTCGGGTGGACCAGCGTCGTATTGTTAGTGCTGGCGGGGCTCTGCTCGCTGGTGGATCCGGTTCGTGGCATGCCGTTGTTCGGATACCTCGCAACGATCTGTCTCTTGGGGGCTCTCTCCTGTCTTGCACCACTCTGTATCAAAGTGTTGGTCATGCGGCCTAGCGGCTCTAAGCGCAAGACCATGATGCTTGGGGCGAGTCTTAGGCTTATCGCGGCAGACCAGGCTGCGCGACATCCGGGACGGAATGCCGTGACCGTGTCTGCATTGATGGTGGGATTATCGATTATGATCGGCGTGGTCGTGATGGTTCGCAGTTTTCGTGACACGGTCGAGGTCTGGGTGAGCGAGACCGTGATGGCCGACCTCATCGTGGCCCCGCAATCCTGGCCTCATGGGAAACAGGCGGGCCAGGCGTTGCGTGCCTTGCCGGGAATCTGGCGCGCAACTCTGTCGGCGATTGACGGCATTGCCGCAGTCGATACCTATCGGGATGTCCATGTGGATCTGGAGGGCCAGCCGGTATCATTGGTCTCACGGGATCTTCGGCTCCATGCACAGCATAGCCGGTATCTGATGATTCGTGGAGATTCGAGCGACGTTCTGCGACGAGCCGCGGAAACCGGAGGCGTTCTCCTGTCGGAAGTACTTGCGAATCGATTACATGTTCATGAGGGGAGCAAATTCTCGATTATGACGCCGGGGGGACTAGCCATGGTAGCCGTCGAGGGGATCTTTTATGACTATGCGACTGACGGAGGAAAGATGGTGATGGATCGAACCTGGTATCAGAAAAAATGGCACGACGACCGGGTCACCGTATTTCCAATCTACCTGGTTTCGGGAGCCGATGCCGAACGAGTCAGGCAGTCGATTGTCACACAGATTGCCGGGCTGGATGGGGTAGCGGTTCCACCATTGGTCATCCGAAACCACGAATTACGAAAGGAGATTCTTGATATCTTCGACCGTACCTTCCTGTTGACCTATGTCTTGGAAGCCATTGCCGTGTTGGTGGCAGTACTAGGTATCGTCAATACCTTGGTGACGGCTGTCCTGGAGCGGCGGCGCGAGTTTGCGACGTTACGTGCAATCGGCGCAAGCACGAGGCAAGTAGAGCGATTGGTCTTGTGGGAAGCGGCCTATCTCGGGTTCATCGGGGCTGTGCTGGGCGTTGTGGGGGGTCTGCTGCTCGCCTTGTTGCTTATCCATGTGATCAATAAACAGTCCTTCGGCTGGACGATTCAGATGACGGTTCCAGGTGGACTGATCCTGCAAGCAGTCGCACTGGCACTCACGGCTGCCCTCGTGGCCGGTTACTTTCCCGCGCGCTGGGCGGCGAGACAACCGGTGGTGGAAGGGTTAAGGGAGGAGTGAGGCCACACCCTATTGGTCCTGTGCTCCCGGAGCGCGCACGATCAGAATGTGCTCGCTCG
>Ga0070681_10000438_pt1 | contig 33886 bp, 29 predicted proteins | sample KBSC83BmetaG_FD_65650 | JGI IMG/M metagenome (GOLD analysis project Ga0070681, IMG submission 65650) | Corn rhizosphere microbial communities from Kellogg Biological Station, Michigan, USA - KBS C8-3B metaG | ecosystem: Host-associated > Plants > Roots > Rhizosphere | place: USA: Michigan...
ATCGGCAGCACCTCGCCGCTGACCGATTCCGACGAATATCCCAATCTGCTCAATGCGACGCTCGGCACCAAATTCAAGCTGGTGCGCGGCTATCGCTCCATCACCGCCATTCAGCTCGCGCTCGAGCAGGGCGAGGTGCAGGGGCAGCAGAACTCCTTCACGAACATGGTCGACCATTTCCCCGATTGGCGCGGCAAGATCAATCTGCTCGTGCAGCTGTCACCGACCAGCCATCCGGCAATTCCGGAGATCCCGCTCGTCTTCGATTTGATCAGGCCGGGCGCGGTCGCGCCCGGCTTCACGGTCGCCGAGGTCGAGGAACTGTGGCGCATCATCTTGAACCAGCAGGCGATCGGCCGGCCCTATGCGGTGGGGCCCGACGTGCCGGCCGAGCGAGTGGCGGCGCTGCGCGCCGCCTTCGAGGCGACGCTCGCGGATCCCGAGTTCCGTGCCGAGGCGGCACGCAGCAGGCTCGCCCTCGCGCCCGAGAGCGGCGTCGCGATCCAGGCGGCGCTCGCCCGGGTCGCGGCCACTCCGCCGGCCACCCTTGCGCGCCTCCGGGCATTGGTCCTGGGGCCGGCGAAGTAGTCTCGATATATGTAGAAGGCGCGGTGATTCCGGAGAAGGCTCGTCGCCCGGACGTCACGTTTCGCTAGGGAGTGCTTCCGCCATCGGCGCCGCTGCCGGGCGATCGGGCGGCATGGCCTCGAGCGCGGCGATGTTGTGGCGGATGGCCTCGGCCGCGGCCGGGTCGGTGACGAGGCTCGAGAGTCGTCGCAAGGCCGCGAGGCGCGCGTTCGGATGACTGTCATCGCGCATTGTGCCGCGACACTAGCCGACGCGCCGATCATTCGCCACCCGGCAGAATTCTTATATCAAATAAGCGAGACTTGCCGGCTCAAGCCGACGGCACGGGCTCGCTGCGCACCGCTTCGAGAGCGTCGGCGAGGACACGCAAATGATCGGCGAGCTCGAAGGGGCGCAGACTGGTCGCGGCGAGGAAGCTGCGCGAAAGCTCGTCGAGCGCCAGCTTGATGATTGCTTCCCTTATGTAGATATCGCGGCTGAGCTGCGCCAGTTCCTGCGCCAACGCCCGGCTGCGAGCGGTCACATGCTCGTCGATCTCCACCATCCCAACCCTCGCCTTTCCGTTCGAGCCGCCGCGCGCGACTCTCCTGCGGCGCGTCTTATTACAGCGCCCGCCCTCCCATCTGAATAGGAGCGTGTACCTGCTCTTTCGAGGTAGTCAAAGAGGAGCGGGGACTCCGCCTCGGCCTACGTTTGCGACATAGCGCCGGAAGGTGACGGAATAGCGCAGCGTCTCGACCGGGCGGATGCTGTGATACCAGCGATGACGCGCCGCACCTTGCAGCAGATAGGCCGAGCGCGGCGCGACCGTCAGCGCTCGGCGCTGCCAACCGCCGCCCGGCCTCGCCAGACGAAAGCGCAGGCTCGTCGCCGACAGGAGCGAGATGCCGATCACCTCGCCGAACTCGAGCTTGTCGCGATGCCAGCCGATGCCCGCGCCCGGCGCATATTCGGTCACCAGGACCTGGCGCAGCTCCGCCTCCGGCAGAGCTGCAAACGCCGCCGCGGTGGCGCGCAAACGCTCGAGATAGTCGGGCAGCGGTTCGGCCTCGGCGACGGCGCGCTTGCCGTAATCGTAGCGCCAGCCGAAGGAGACGATGCGCCGCTTGCCCTCCCAGCCGTGGAAATCGAACGGCTTGAAGGGCAGCTGCGCAAGCTCGGCCAGGAGCGCCCGCTCCGCGTCCGGAGAGACAAGATCCGGCTGATACTGGAAGCCTTCGGGGAGGGCGGCGTCGCTGCCGAAGAGGTCGGGCTGGCTGTCGGGCATGCTGCGGGCTGAACAATCGGGCGGCGCGGCGGGTTGCTGGCGCATGCACCCCGCCGGCGCGGCTAATCGAGCGGCTCCAGCTTGATGATCGAGGCGCCGTGCACGCTGCCCGCCCAGAAGCTCACGGCGTCGGGCCGCTCCTCGACAAAGACCCGCCGCATATTGGGCGGAGGTGGATTCCGCGCTCAGCCGCTCTTGACCGCCTTCCGCAGCACATGGCTGTGCGCCGGATCGTAGAGCGCGCTGTCGCGGAAGCCCTCGGCGGCGAGCGCCCGGCCGACCAGGATGAGCGCCGTGCGGGTGAGGCCGGCCGCCTTGGCCTGATCGCGAATGGTGGCGAGCGTGCCGCGCAGAATGATCTCGTCGGGCCAGCTCACGCGATAGGCGACGACGGATGGGCAGTCCGTGCCATAGAGCGGCAGCAGGTCGCGCACCACCTTGGCGAGATTGGCGATCGACAAGTGAATGGCGAGCGTGGCGCCGCTCTCGCCCAGCCGCCGCAGCTCCTCTTGCGCCGGCATGGCGCTGGCGCGCGTGCTGGTGCGGGTGAGAATCACGGTCTGCGTCAGCTCGGGGATGGTGAGCTCGCATTTCAGCGCCGCGGCCGCCGCGGCGAAGGACGGCACGCCTGGCACGATCTCGTAGCCGATGCCGAGCGCATCGAGACGGCGCATCTGCTCGGCGATCGCGCCATAGAGCGACGGGTCGCCCGAATGCAGCCGCGCCACGTCCTGGCCGCGCGCATGCGCGAGCGCCATCTCGGCGACGATCTCGTCCAAGGTGAGCGGCGCCGTGTCGAGGATGCGGGCATCGGCCGGCGCTTGCCCGAGCATCGCCGGCGGTACCAGCGATCCGGCATAGAGCAGCACCGGGCAGCGGCGCACGAGATCCTGGCCGCGCACCGTGATGAGATCGGGCGCGCCGGGCCCGGCGCCGATGAAATAGACCGTCACGCGCGCTTCTTCCCGGCGCCGGAAGCCGGATAGCCGCGCGGCGTGTAGAGCAGCGGCCCGGCGCCGGTCTCGATCCGCCTGGTCGCGCTGCTGCCGACCAGAACCAGGCTCAGCATGTCGACCGTCGCGGCATCGAACGCGCCGAGATCGGAGATCTCGATGCGCTCGGCCGTGCGGCCGAGATTGCGCGCCACGGCGACCGGCGTCGTTGCCGGCCGCGCCTTGGCGAGAATGGCGAGCGCCGCCGGCAATTGCCAGGCGCGGCGGGCGGCGCGCGGATTGTACAGCGCCACCACGAAATCGCCGGCCGCGGCTGCCTGCAGACGGCGCTCGATCACCTCCCATGGGGTGAGCAGATCGCTCAGCGAGATGGCGCAGAAATCATGACCGAGCGGCGCGCCGAGCCGCGCCGAGGCGGCGAGCAGCGCGCTCAATCCGGGCACGACGGCAAGCTCGATGCGACGCCAGTCGGGCCGGTCGCCCTGCTCGAGACGCTCGAGCACGAGGCTCGCAAGGCCGTAGATGCCGGCATCGCCGCTCGAGACCAGCGCGACCTTGCGGCCCGCAGCGGCGAGGTCGAGCGCACGCTCGACGCGCACCAGCTCCTCGCCGAGCGGTGCGGCATGACAGGGCTTGCCGCCGACCAGATCCTGGATGAGATCGAGATAAAGCTGGTAACCGACGATCTCCTCGGCCGTGCCGAGGGCGCGCACCGCTTCCGCCGTCCGCCAGTCCGCAGCGCCCGGCCCGATGCCGACCACCGCGAGGCTGCCGCGCGCACGGCCGACCGCTGCCGCATCGAGCCCGGCGGCGCGGCGCGCGATCGCCACCGTGGCGCGCGGCGATTTGCGCTTGCCGAGCACCAGCGCGCCGTCGCTGCCGGCCGCGGCGAGCGCCGCCCCCTCGGCGACGCCGTAACAGCCGGTGGCGCGGAAAACGGTTTCCGACGGGTTCTCGAGACGCGGTGTCTCGGCCGCGAGCTCGGATGCTGTGAAGAAGCGCACCGGCACGCCGTAATGGGAGCCGAGCGCCAGCACCGCGGGCTCGTCCGATTTCAGATCGATCGAGACGACGAGCGCCAGGCTGAGCGGCGACAGGCCGGCCTCGACCAGCGCCGCATCGGCGAGTGCCGCCAGCTCCTCGGCCGGCGCGCCTCGCGCGCAGCCGACGCCCAGCGCGAGCGTCGGCGGATGCAGCAGCAGCGCGCCGTCATCGGACGCGGCCCGATCGGTGATGCGCAGCGCGACCGGCGCCGCTGCCGCGAAGGGCGTGCGATCGAGCCAGCCGGCATCGCCGCATTCGATCGCGAGGCCGCGCGGCGCGCCGGCGATGAGATCGGCCATCAGCCGCCGCGCCTGCGCCGGATTGGCGATCTGCCAGCCCGGCGGCGGCTCGTCGAGCGCCATGCCGAGCGTGAGATCGCCGGCGGTGGTGATCGAAGCATGCGCGCCCAGCGCCGCGGCCAACCGCCGCGCCAGCGCATTGGCGCCGCGATGGCCGCCGAGCAGCGGCACGACGCTGCTGCCATCCTCGGCGAGCGCCAGCACCGGCGGCTCCTCTTCTTTCCGCGCCAGCAGCGGCGCCAGCGCGCGGATCAGGATGCCGGCGGCGCACAGCCCGACGATCGGCCGGCCGGCGGCGAACAGCATCCTCAGATGCTCGGCCGTGCCGGTGAAGGCGACGATGTCCGCCGCCGCGACACGGCCGGCGAGCCCGTGCAGCTCGGCGCCGGGCAAGACGGCCTGCGCGCGGCGTGCGAGCGGCAGCGCCGACTGGGTGAGGCAGAGGAGGACGGGATGGCTCATCGCACCCGCCGCATCAGGATCATCGCGAAATAGGGCACGCTGTCGGCCTCGATCTCGGCCAGCGGCCGCACGCGCTGCTCGGGCAGCATGGCGCGCTCGACATAGCGGCAGGATGGCGTCAGGCCGAGCCGCTCGAGCACGCGCCGCACCTTGGCGAAATGACGGCCGAGCTTGATGATGGCGGCGGCATCGGTGGCGGCGAGCCGTTCGGCGAGATCCGCTTCGGCGAGCGGCGCCGGTATGATCGTCAGCACCTCGTCGCGTCCCGCGAGCGGCGTGCCGAGCGCCGCCGCGCAGGCGGTGAGCGACGAGACGCCGGGCACGACCACGACGCGGTGCCCCTCGGACAGGCGCTCGAACAGATACATGAAGGAACCATAGAAGAAAGGATCGCCCTGGCACAGGATCGCGACGTCGCGTCCCGCCGCGAGCTCGGCGCCGAGCGTTCGCGCCGCTGCGTCATACACCAGGCGCGCCGGCGCCGGATCGGGCGACATCGGCAGGCGGATCGGATATTCCTGCTTCGCGAGCCCGGAGAGATGCGGCGCCACGATGCTGCGCGCCAGCGAGTCGCCCGCCTCGAGCGCCGGATAGGCCAGCACCGGGCAGGCGCGAATGAGGCGCAGCGCCTTCAGGGTGAGCAGCTCGGGGTCGCCGGGCCCGACGCCGATGCCGTAGACGTTGCCGCTCATCGCGCCGTCTTGCGGCAGGCGAGCTGCGTCACGGGGGCCAGCGCCCGCCAGCCGAGCTGGCCGCCGAGCGGCTCGGCGCGCGACACGGCGAGGCGCGCGAGATCGCCGCCGAGCCGTTCATGCCAGCCGAGCAGAATCGCCTCGCCGGCGATGGTGACGCTGTTCGCGACCAGCACGCCGCCCGGCATCAGCGCGTCCCAGCACTGCTCGAAGAGGCCGGGCGCCGCGATGCCGCCGCCGATGAAGATGGCGGCGGGCGCTTCGAGCCCTTCCAGAGCCTTGGGCGCGCGTCCCTCGATGATGTCGAGCTCGGGCACGCCGAGCGCTTCGGCATTGCGGCGGATGCGCTGCGCGCGCTCGGCATCGCGCTCGATCGCGATGGCGCGGGCGCGCCGCGCGGCGCGGCACCATTCGATCGATATCGCGCCCGATCCGGCACCGACATCCCACAGCAGCGCGCCATCGAGCGGCGCCAGCGCCGCCAGCGTCGCGGCGCGGATCGGCTGCTTGGTCAGCTGCCCGTCATGCTGGAAGGCGGAGTCGGGCAGGCCGGGGGCGCGCGAGCGGGCCAGTGCGGGATCGCGCAGCGCGCATTCGATGGCGACGAGATTGAGATCGGCGCCGCGCAGGCTGGGCCAGGCATGCGCCGGCGCGCTGGCGTGATGCTCGGCGGCGCCGCCGAGATGCTCGAGCACGCTCATGCGGCTCGGCCCATAGCCTTCGCGCACCAGGAGCTCGGCCACTGCGGTCGGCGTCCCGGCGTCGGTCGACAGCGCGAGGATACGCGCCCCGGGGGCGAGATGCCGGACCAGCCGCGCCAGCGGCCTGCCATGCAGGCTGATACAAGCGGTCTCCTGCAACGGCCAGCCGAGGCGCGCCGCGGCGAGCGCGAAGGCGCTCGGCGCCGGCAGGATCTCATATTCATGCGCCGCGAAATTGGCGGCGATGGTGACGCCGATGCCGAACCACATGGGATCGCCGCTCGCCAGCACCACCACCTTGCGTCCGGAATGGCCGCGGAGGGCGGCAAGCGTGGCGGCGATCGGCGAGTCCCAGCTCAGCCGCTCGGCCTGATGCGTGCCGACCAGGGCCAGATGGCGCGCGCCGCCGACCAGCAGCTCGGCCGCCTCGATACGGGCGCGCGCCGGACGCCCGAGCCCGTCGAGCCCGTCCTCGCCTATGCCGATGACGCTGAGCCAGGGCATGCCGCCCCCCGATCCGTTCCGCGGCCTCTCTTTTAGCTCGCCGTGGCCTGATTGGGAGCGGCCAATTCTTCGGAGCCGGCCTGCAGCAGCGCATTGACGGCGGCGGCGGCGAGCGCGCTGCCGCCGCGGCGGCCGCCCAGCGCGATCCACGGCACGGCAGTCTGCGCCATCAGCGCGTCCTTGGATTCGGCCGCGCCGACGAAGCCAACCGGAAAACCGATCACCACGGCCGGCTTGGACACGCCCGCCTGGATCAGCTCGAGCAGCCGATAGAGGGCGGTCGGCGCGTTGCCGATGGCAACCACGGCGCCTTCGAGATGCGGCTGCCAGAAATCGACGGCGGCGGCCGAGCGCGTGGTCTTGCGCCGCTCGGCGAGCTCGGGCACCGAGTCGTGGTTGAGCGTGCAGATCACGCCACCCGGCGGCGGCGCGGTGATGCCCGCCGCCACCATCTCGGCATCGACCAGGATGGGCGCGCCGCGGGCGAGCGCCGCCTTGGCGCGGGCGACGGCGTCGGGCGAGGCGGCGAGCCCGTCGATGACGGTCGGATCGCCCGCCGTATGCACGAGGCGGATCGCGACATCATGCAGCTGCGGATCGATCGAATCGAGATCGATCGAATCGCGCACCATCTCCCAAGAGCGCGCATAAATCGCCTGGGGATCGCGCAGATAGGCCGGTTCCGCCGGCGGCTCGAGCACGCGCACCAGGGGCTCGCTCACGCCCAGCACCCAGCCTTCCTCGCGCGCCGCATCGCGCCGCTCGAGCGCCGCCATGTCCTTGCCGCCGGCAAAGCAGGCATCGAGCGCTCCGGCCTCGTCGAGCCGCGCGTAATGCTCGGCGATCGCCACCACCTGCGCCGCATCCTTGGGATAGGAATCGAGCGGCGGGCAGGCGATCAGCGAGGGATAGATCTCGGTGATGACCACGCGCGCCTCGGACAGGGCAAAGCCCGTTTCGAACGGCCAGATGCGCGTCACCTTCGCGAGGTCGGGGTCGTCGCGCAGGCTGCGCACCCTGGGTATGCCGGTCAGGGCCTGGCCGCCGACGCTGCCGGTACCATAGAGCTTCCACACCGCCTGCGCCGAGGGCATGCGCTGCTCGACCAGCCGGTGCGACGGCAGGTCGCTCGGCAGATGGATGCGCAGCCGCGTCGCCTGCAGGTGATCGAAGCCGAGCGTGCCGTCGGCCGAGACGGGGCAGCCCCAAAACGGGAAGGCCTCGCCGGAGAGCTCGCGATTGAGCTCGTCGGCGACGGCGAAGCGGTTGTTCGCATTGTTGGCACCGTCGCGCATCATGTCGGCGAGACGGTCCCAGAGCGCGCGCCAGGGCGTGCCGCCGAGCCCCAGCCGCTGCGCGGTGCCGCGCGGATAGCCCAGCGGAAAGTCGAAGCCGACCAGAACCCGCCGCTTCTCGCTGACCAGATGATGCAGCCAGCTGCGGAGGAGGCCCGTCGCGGTGTGACGGGTCGGCGGATTGTCGAGCGCCAGCCGCTCGAGCCTGCCATTGCGGCGAGCCAGCACATGCAGCCAGATGCTGTCGGGACCGGTGCAGGGCCGCTTGGCCCCGCTCCAATCGACCATCAGGTAGGAATCGAACAAGGGCGTCATGGGCGCGCGGCGAGCTCAGTGCTCATGGCCGTCATGCGCATGATGGTGGGGCTCGTCCGGCCGATCGGCATCGGTGCCGATGCCGCGCACATGATGGTGGTGCCCGATCTGCGGCTGGGCGTGATCCGCCTCATAGCCGGGCATGCGCTCGCGATATTTGCAGAGCTGGCAATTCATGGCGTTCTCGCCGCGACCGACCTCTTCCACTCGATCGGCCAAGGCTTCGATGACGAGGGGATGGTCACGCAGATATTCGGCCTTGACCATCGCTACGTCGGGGTGCCTCGCCTGCGCCTTATCCGTCTCGGCATAGATCCGCTTTACCAGGACTCCAGTGAACAAAAAGTATGGAAAAACGATAATTCGCGAAAAACCCAATCTAACGACCCGGTCGAGCGCCGGCCCGACGCGCGGCTCGGCAACGCCGGAAAAGGCGATTTCGCACCAGCCGAAGCCCAGCCCCTCGCTCAAGAGACGCGCCAGCTTGGCGATATTCGCGTTGGCATCGGGGTCGCTGGTGCCGCGTCCCACCACCAGCAGCAGCGAGTCTGCCGCCGGCGCGCCCGCGAGCGCCGCCCGGATGCGGTCGGCGGCGGCGTGCAGCAGCTTTGCATCGATGGTGAGGTCGCGCGCGAAGGTGATCGGCAGACCGGGATTGTCGGCGGCAAACCCGTTGAGCTCCGAGGGGATGTCGTTCTTCACATGGCCGGCGGCGAAGAGCATGCAGGGCACGGCGAGCAGTGCCTTGGCCCCCTCGTCGCGCAGCCGCTCGAGCCCTTGGCGGATGGTCGGCCGCGCAAATTCGAGATAGGCCGAGGCGACGCGATGCTCGGGCAGGCGCTGGGCGAGGCCGACCGCGAGGCGCTGGAATTCCTCTGCGGCCTGGTGGTCGCGGCTGCCATGGCCGCACAGCAGGATGGCGGGCGGGCTCATGAGCAGGGCGGGCGCGCTCATGCGTCGCCCCCGCCGCGCCCGGCTTGACCTTGGCCGTTGCCGGCGCGCACCGTGCCGCGATGCTGCTGGCCACAGACCCGCTGCTGCCGCTTGTCATGCTCCTGGGAGCGATGCTGCTCGACTGGCTGATCGGCGACCCGCGCTGGCTGTGGCGTTTTCTGCCGCATCCGGTGGTGGTGCTCGGCTGGCTGATTCGGCTGTGCGACCACAGCTTCAATCGCCTGCGTCATGCGGATCGCACGCGCCGCCGGCTGGGGGCGATCACGGTGCTGCTGGTCGTAGGCGTGGCGGCGCTGGCCGGCCTCGGTGTGCGCGAGATCGCCGATCGCACAGCACAGGGCTGGATCGCCGAGCTGCTGCTGGTCGCTGTGCTGCTCGCGCAACGCGATCTCTTCGACCATGTGCGGCGGGTGCGACGGGCGCTCGAGCAAGGCGGCGTCACGGCCGGGCGCGACGCGGTCTCGGCCATCGTCGGTCGCGACAGCACGCGGCTCGACCAGTTCGCGGTGGCGCGCGCCGCCATCGAATCGCTGGCCGAGAATTTTTCGGACGGCGTGGTGGCGCCGGCCTTCTGGTATCTGCTGCTCGGGCCGGCCGGCATCTTCGCCTACAAGGCCTTGAACACGGCCGACAGCATGATCGCGCACAAGACGCCGCATTATCTGCAGTTCGGTCGCGCCGCCGCCAGGCTCGACGATTGGGCCAACTGGATTCCGGCGCGTCTTTCGGCCTTGTTCCTGGTGCTCGCCGCGCTGGCGGCGCCGGGCGCGCAACCGCTCGCCGCTTGGCGCACCGCCTGGCGCGAGGCGCGCCACCATCGCTCGCCCAATGCCGGCTGGCCCGAAGCCGCGATGGCCGGCGCGCTCGACCTCGCTCTGTCCGGGCCGCGCGCGTATGACGGCCAAATTCTGCAGGAACCATGGATCGGCGAAGGCCGCGCCCGCGCTTTGCCGCGCGACATCGGCCACGCGCTGACGCTCTTCATCCTCGCCTGCCTGTGGATGGCGCTGATGCTGGTCGCGGCGATCGGCTGGCTGGTGCGCTAGTGGCTTTTCATCGTCATGCCCGGGCTTGACCCGGGCATCCACGCCTTTGCTCGCTTGCGAGCGAAGGCCGCTTCCGCGGAAAAAGCAAAAATAAGACGTGGATGCCCGGGTCAAGCCCGGGCATGACAATTGAGAGTGGTCCTCGGGCCTCGAGGCGTGCGCTAGCATCGCGTTCTCGCGATCTGGAGAATCCGCTCGAGGTCGAGCGCCGCTTCCAGATGATCGGCGAGCCGGTCGAGCGTGCGTTCGATCTCGACCTCATAGGCGACGCTTTGCGGGTGTTCGAGGCCGAGCTCGGCAAGAAAGCGGCGGCGGAAGGCGTCGCTCGCGAAAAGCCCGTGGATATAGCAGCCGGCCACCAGCCCGTCGGCGGAGCGGGCCCCCTCGCCGCCCTCTTGCGTCTCGAGATAGGGTCGTGCGCGGTCGGGCCCGTCGGTCTCGCCGAGATGCATCTCATAGCCGCTCACCGCCGCCGCCCCGCTCGTCGCCTCGACCTGGCGCAGCCGCTTTGCGGCTTGCAGCACGGTCGCGACATCGAGCAGGCCGAGGCCCGGCATGGCGCCGGCGCGCCCTTCGATGCCGCCGGGATCGGCGATGCGCGTGCCGAGCATCTGATAGCCGGCGCAGAGGCCGAGAATGGGCTTGCCGCGGCGGCGATGCGCCTTGATGTCGATGTCCCAGCCTTCCTGATAGAGAAAGGCGAGATCGGCCAGGGTCGCTTTCGAGCCGGGCAGCAGGATGAGATCCGCCTCGGCCGGCAGCGGCCGGCCGGGGGCGACGAACTCGACGGCGACGCCGGGCTCGGCGGCGAGCGGATCGAGATCGTCGAAATTGGCGATGTGCGGCAGGCGCGGCACGGCGATGCGGATCTCGGCCGCGCCGGTCCGCGGCGCACGATCGAGGGCGAGCGAATCCTCGGCCGGCAGCCGCTCGGCTGGCGCGAACCAGGGCACCACGCCGAGGGATTGGAGTCCGGTCTCGGCGCCGATGCGCGCAATGCCCCCGGTGAACAGCGCGGGATCGCCGCGGAACTTGTTGACGATATAGCCCTTGAGCCGCGCGCGCTCGGACGGCACCAGCAGCGCGTGCGTGCCGACGATCGCGGCGATGGCGCCGCCGCGCTCGATATCGGCGACCAGCAGCACCGGCAGGTCGGCCGCCTCCGCGAAGCCCATATTGGCGATGTCGCCGGCCCGCAGATTGACCTCGGCCGTGCTGCCGGCGCCCTCGACCAGCAGCAGATCGGCCTCGGCCGAGAGACGGCGGAAGCTGTCGAGCACCGGCTCCATCAGCCCCGCCTTGACGCGCTGATAGTCGGCGGCGCCGGTGCGTCCGGTGACGCGGCCCTGCACCACAAGCTGCGTGACGCACTCGCTTTCCGGCTTGAGCAGCACGGGATTCATATGCACCGAGGGCTTCGCGAAGCAGGCACGCGCCTGCAGCGCCTGGGCGCGGCCGATTTCGCCGCCGTCCTCGGTGACGGCGGCATTGTTCGACATGTTCTGCGGCTTGAAGGGCCGCACCGCCAGCCCCCGGCGCGCGAAGGCGCGCCCGAGCCCGGCGACGAGCAGGCTCTTGCCGACGTCGGAGCCGGTGCCTTGCAGCATCAGCGCCGGCGGGCGCCGCTCAGCCGCGTGAGCCAAGGGCCGCCTGCAGCTCGGCCGCGCCGGGGCTCTGGACGCGCCGCTCGACCACGATGCCGCGCGCCGTCGCGTCGACGCCGTAATAGGCGCGGTTCCATTCCTCGCGCACGTTGATGACGCTGCCCTCGAAGGCGCCGCCGACGAAGAGGCCTTGCGCGCGCGAATAGGCATAGATGTCGGCGCGCATGTTGGCGGTCGTCGCCGCCTCGATGCCGCCGCCGATCGGCCCCACCGCCACCGACGCGTCGGCGCCGAACTTCATCGAGTTGTTGAGCAGCTTGTTGAGGCCGCCATCGGTCATGATGACGAACAGCACCTCCGAGGCTTGGGCGCCGATCTGCAGCCCGACCGAGCCGGAGCCCAGCGTGTAGAAGGCGGGCGGGCCCCAGCTGCCGTCGGCGCCGCGCGCCAGCAGCACGCCCGAGCCGCCTTGCGCGCCCAGGATGAAGCCAGCCTTGAACAGCGACGGGAAGATCAGCACCGCCTTGGCGCGGCCGAGCAGCGACGCGATCGGCTCGCGGAAATTTTCCTCGCGCCGGAGGATCTGCACGGTGCTGGTCGCGTGATCGACGAGGTCCTGCTGCTCGGACGCCGCACTGGCGGGGCGGTCGCCGCAGCCGGGCAGGAAGAACAGCAGCAGCGCCGCGGCGACGCCGAGGCCGCGCAGATGCGAGCTTAACGACATGATCCTTCTCCTCAGAATTCGATGCCCTTTTGCGCCTTCACGCCGGCCTGGAAGGGGTGCTTCACCAGGCTCATCTCGGTCACCAGGTCGGCCTCGGCAATTAGCCCGGGCTTGGCGTTTCGTCCAGTGACGATGATGTGCAGGTCCCGCGGCTTGGCCCGCAAGCTCTCCAAAACCTCCGCGAGCGGCAGATAATCGTAGCGTAGCACGATATTGAGCTCGTCCAGCACCAGCATGCGGTAGGAGGGGTCGGCCATCATCGCCTTGGCGGCGGCCCAGGCGGCCTCGGCCGAGGCGATGTCGCGCCTGCGGTCCTGGGTCTCCCAGGTGAAGCCTTCGCCCAGCACCTGGATGGTGACGAGCTCGGGAAAGCGCTCGAGCACGGCGCGCTCGCCGCTGGTCCAGCCGCCCTTGACGAACTGCACGATGCCGACGCGCATGCCATGGCCGATGGCGCGCATGACCATGCCGAAGGCGGCCGTCGATTTGCCCTTGCCCGTCCCGGTATGGACGATGAGCAGCCCGCGCTCTTCGGTCTTGGTCGCGAGGATCCGGTCGCGCGCCTCCTTGCGCTTGACCATCTTCTCGGCATGGCGGGCATTGATCTCGTCCTCGGTCTCGGGCTGATCGCTCATGCTTGCATCCTCCAGGCGAGCTCGGCCGCCACCGAATTTTCGCGCGGCTGCCACAGGCCGCGGCGCATCGCCTCCTCGAGCCGCGCCGCGATCTCGGCCCGTGCCGCGGGATTGGCCTCGGCGAGAAAGCTGTCGATCGCGGGGTCGCGCAGGTAGGAGTCGTAGATCAGATCGAAATGATGGTCGGCAACGAGGCCCGTCGTGGCGGCGAAAGCGAACAGATAATCGACCGTGGCCGCCATCTCGGCCGCCCCCTTGTAACCGTGGCGCATGGCGCCGGCGAGCCATTTGGGATTGGCGGCCCGCGCCCGCACCACACGCGCCAGCTCTTCCTCGAGGCGCATGATGCGCGGCCGCTCGGGCCGCGAATGGTCGTTGTGGTAGATCGGCCGCGTCTCGCCCTGCAGATGCCGGATGGCGGCGGCGAGCCCGCCTTCGAACTGGTAGTAATCGTCGCTGTCGAGCAGATCGTGCTCGTGATTGTCCTGATTGTGGACCACCGCCTCGACGCGCCCGATGCGGCCGGCGAAATCCTCATGCGCCGCACTTCCTTCGGCGATGCCGCCGTCGCCGTCGCTGACATAGGCGTAGGAGCTCCAGGCGAGATAGGCGCGCGCGAGATCGTCGGTGTCGCGCCAGCCGCCCTCGTCGATGAGCGCCTGCAGGCCAGCGCCGTAGGAGCCGGGCTTCGAGCCGAACACGCGGGCCGCCGCGCGCCGGCGCGCGGCGGCCGGCGCGAGGCCCTGCGCTTCGAGCCGCGCCGCCTCCTCGGCCACGCTGTCGGCCAGCGGATTGGTTTCGGGCGGCTCCTCGAGCGCGGCGATCGCGCGCGCCGCGCGATCGAACAGATCGATGAGGCCGGGAAAGGCGTCGCGGAAGAAGCCCGAGACGCGCAGGGTCACGTCGACCCGCGGCCGGTCGAGCAGCCCGGCCGGCAGGATCTCGAAGCCCGTCACGCGTCCGCCCTCGCCCTCCCATGTCGGTCGCACGCCCATCAGCGCCATTGCTTGCGCGATGTCGTCGCCGCCGGTGCGCATCGCGGCCGTGCCCCAGGCGCTGAGCACGAGGCGCTTCGGATAGGTTCCGTGATCCTGCGCATAACGCTCGACCAGGAGCTGCGCCGACTGCCAGCCCAGCGCCCAGCTGGTCGGCGTCGGCACGGCACGCGTATCGACCGAATAGAAATTGCGGCCGGTCGGCAGCACGTCGGGCCGGCCCCGCGACGGCGCACCCGACGGTCCCGGCGGCACGAATTTTCCGTCGAGCCCGCGCAGGAGATTGTCGATTTCGGCAGCGCCGCAGATGTCGAGCGAAGGGGCGAGAGAGTCATTGATCCACTGCAGGACTTGCTCTGTCCGCCTGTGCCCCCCCTCACCCCGACCCTCTCCCCCCGAAAGGGGGGAGAGGGAGTCGAGAAGAGAACCCTCTCCCCCCCTTCGGGGGGAGAGGGCAGGGTGAGGGGGGGACACTAACGATCTCGCGAGCAATTCCAATCGCTCGACGGTGTCGCCGCATGTCCGCCACACGTCCTCGCTCACCTGCTGCAACACGTCCGGCCGCGGTCCCGCCCACGCCTCGGCCATATCGCAGCCGAGCGGGTCGAAGCCGAGCGCGAGATCGTCCGCGAGCGCGCGCAGCAGCGAGGCCTGGGCGCCCTCGCCCCGGCCGCGCGGCAGGCGCGCCAGCGCCACGAGAAGGTCGACGCGCCGCTCGGTCTCGGGGCTGCTGCCGAAGACATGCAGCCCATCGCGGATCTGGCGCTCCTTGAGGTCGCAGAGAAAGGCGTCGAGCTTGCGGAAGGCCGCCTCCGGATCGCTCGCCTCCATGCCGCAATCGGCGGCGAGGCCGGTCGCGCGCGCGCGGTCGAGGATGGCGGCCGCGAGCGGCTTCAGGCGTCGCGGATCGAGCATGGCGGCCTGGTAATATTCGTCGACCAGCCGCTCGAGCTCGGCCAGCGCGCCGTAATTTTCCGCCCGGGTGAGCGGCGGCGTCAGATGGTCGATGATGAGCGCGCCGGAGCGGCGCTTGGCCTGCGTCCCTTCGCCCGGATCGTTGACGATGAAGGGATAGAGCTCGGGCATGGCGCCGAGCACCGCTTCGGGATAGCAGAGCTCGCTGAGGCCCACCGACTTGCCCGGCAGCCATTCGAGCGTGCCATGCTTGCCGATATGCACGATTGCATGGGCGGCGAATTGCCGGCGCAGCCAGAAATAGCTCGCGAGATAGAAATGCGGCGGCACCAGGTCGGGCGCGTGATAGCTCGAGGCCGGATCGATATGATAGCCGCGCGAGGGCTGGATCATCACCAGTACATTGCCCAGGCGCAGCGCCGAGAGCGCGAAGCTGCCGCCCACGACATGCGGATCCTGCTCGGGCTCGCCCCAGCGCGCCGAGATCGCGTCCTGCAATTCCGCCGGCAGCGCTGCCAGGCACCGGCGATAATCCTCGACCGGCCAGGTGACCGCGCTGCGTCGCGCTGCGCGCCCGGCGAGCGCATTGGTCGGCCCCGCGAGCAAGGCACGCATCAGCGCGGCGCCGTCGGCTGGCATATCCTGAAGCCGGTAGCCGGCCTCGGCGAGGGCGCGCAGGATGGCGATCGCCGAGGCCGGCGTGTCGAGCCCCACACCATTGCCGATGCGGCCATCGCGGTTGGGATAATTCGCAAGCATGAGCGCGATGCGGCGCTCCGGTGCCGGCGTGCGACGCAAATCGGCCCAGCCGGCGGCAAGATCGGCGATATGGACGATCCGCTGCGGCTCGGGCGCGTGGCGGGCGATCAGCGCCTCGGTGAGCGGATCCGGAGCCGCCGTCTCTTTGAAGGAGACGATGCCGCCCAGCATCCGGCCGTCGATCTCGGGCAATGCCACATGCATGGCGAGATCGCGCGGACCGAGGCCGCGCGATCCCGCGCGCCAGGAAGCGCGGTCGCTCGCCGCCGGCACGGCTTGCAAGATCGGGCAGCCGGCGGCGGAGAGCAGCGACTCGCCGCTGCCGCCGATCGTTCCGGCGGCGAAGCCGGTGAAGCTCACGATCACGTCGGGCGGCTTGGCGGCGATCAGACCGGCGAGCAGCGCCGCCGACTCCTCGTCCTTCAGGCCGGCAATATAGGCGGCCTGCACGGCGAAGCCGCGCGCGCGCAACGCTTCGGAGAGGGCAGCGATCGGCGCGACATCGCCAGCCGCCAGCAGCGCGCGATAGAAGAGCAGCAGGGCGCGCGGTCCGCCGGTCTCGGGATCGTCGCACCAGCAGCCGGCGCGTCGCAGCGGCGCCGGCGGCGATGCCGGCCAGATCTCCGCTCCGCGGACGAGATTGCCGGCCCGGCGCAGCGCCTGCTCGGCATTGTCGATGCCGCCGGCACGAAAATAACAGGCGAATGCCGCGCTCAGCTGCGCGTCCGCCGTGGCGAGGCAGGCGAGCTCGGGATCGGGGCGGTCGTCGCCCGGCAGCAGCATGCAAGGCACGCCGAGCCCGAGCAGCCGCTCGATGCCGTAGCGCCAATAAGACAGCCCGCCGAGCAGCCGGACGATAACCAGGCGGGCCTGGTGCAGCACCGAATCGGCATAGAGATCGACCGACATCGGATGGCCGAGCCGCAGCAGGTTGGCGAGGCGGAGGCTGGGGAAATCCGCCGGCAGCCGGGCGCGTGCCGCGGCGAAGCAGGCGAGATCGCTGTCCGCCGACGACAGGAGCACGATATCGCCCGGGCTCTGGCCGAGATCGATCGCGACCGATTCGTCGCGCGGCGCCTGGGTGGCGGCGAGAAGATGCATCAGCCGGCCGGCTGCAGATGCGGCATCAGCGCCGTGCGAATCGCCGCCTGGTCGATGCCCTTCAGCCCGATCACCACCAAGGCGCTCTCGCGGGTCTCGCCGGCGCCCCACGGCCGGTCGAAGTAGCGCTCGAACCGGTCGCCGACGCCTTGAACGACGCAGCGCAGCGGCGAGCCCGGCACGGCGAGAAATCCCTTTATGCGCAAAATCTCGTGATCGGCGACGAGGCGGGACAGCGCCTCGACGAGCCGGTCCGGTGCCGCGGTGGCGCCGAAGCGCAGGACGAAGCTGTCGAAATCGTCGTGATCGTGCGTCGCCTCATTGTCATGCACCGACGGACGCGCCGCGAGGTCGGATTCGGCGGCGGCGCCGAGGCCGAGCAGGACGGCAGGCGGCACGCTGCCATGCTCGGCCTGGACCAGCTTGACGCCGGGCCGCAGCCGCGCCCGCAGAGCGGCGGCGAGCGCACCCGGGTCCGCCATGCGATCCCGCTTGTTGAGCACGACGAGGTCGGCACAGGCGAGCTGATCGGAAAAGACTTCCGCCAAAGGATCGTCATGGGCGAGCGACGGATCGGCCTCGGCCTGCGACGCCAGCCGCGCCGGATCCTCGGCGAAGCGGCCGCTCGCGACGGCAGGCCCGTCGATCACGGCGATGACGCCGTCGACCGTGACTCGCGTCTTGACGTCGGGCCAGTTGAAGGCCTGCACGAGCGGCTTCGGCAGCGCCAGGCCCGATGTCTCGATGATGATGTGCTCGGGCGGCTCGGGCCGGTCGAGCAGCGCGGAGAGCGCCGGCAGGAAATCGTCGGCGACGGTGCAGCAGATGCAGCCATTGGCGAGCTCCACGATGCTGCCTTCGTCGCATTCGGCGAGGCCGCAGCCGCGGATCAGCTCGCGGTCGATGCCGAGATCGCCGAACTCGTTGATGACGAAGGCGAGCCTGCGTGATCCTGCCTGCGCGATCAGGCTGCGGATGAGGCTCGTCTTGCCGGCGCCGAGAAAGCCGGTGACGATGGTGGCAGGGATCTTGTGCGCCATTTGCGACGGGCTCCGCTATTTCAGTACGAGCGGCAGGCCGGCCGCGATGAACAGCACGCGATCGGCGATCGTGGCGACGGCTTGGTTGAGCCGCCCGGCCGCGTCGCGGAAGCGGCGCGCCAGCGCATTGTCGGGCACGATACCGAGCCCGACCTCGTTGGCGACGAGCAGCACCGGCGCTTTTACGCGCGGCAGCGCCATGAGCAGCGCCTCGGATGCCGCCTCGACATCCGCGCCGGCGAGCAGGATGTTGCTGAGCCACAAGGTCAGGCAATCGACCAGGACGGGCCGGCCGCCGGTGGCGGCGCGCAGCAGCGCCGATTCGAGATCGCGCGGCTCCTCGATCGTCTGCCAGGCGCTGCCGCGCCGCGCGCGATGGGCGCGGATGCGCGCTTGCATCTCCGCATCGCCGGCCTCGGCGGTCGCGAGATAGATGCCGCCGCCCGCCTGTTCCACCAGCCGCTCGGCATGCCGGCTCTTGCCCGAGCGCGCGCCGCCGAGAACGAGGGTGAGCGGCGGCAGCGATGCCGCGCCAATGGAAGATGAAGGCAAGATCTGCGGCTGGTCCAAATCCCCTCCTCCTCCGCCCGAGGAAGCAAGAGTGAAATAAGCGACGGGCGAGGAGGTCTCCTGGCTCGGGATCACGGGCCCGCTCCGCCTTCCCGATGGGCTCGCAAAAGCCGCATCAGTGGCAGAAAGGAACGGGCCTCACCCTTACAGTTGCGGGGGCAGCGCCGGCATCGCACCGGACTTCCCTGTCTCGCCTCGAGCCGGACGCTAGCATGCGCCCGGACGCGGAGCCAGAGCCCTTTCCGACGCACAGTCTAGCCTCGTGAATTCACCTGATCGACGCGCCAGGCGCCGTCGAGCCGCACGATGCGCGTCAGGCTCAGATGATCGATGACGAAGCGCAGCACCCGCGCCGGCGGCAGGTCGAGCGCCAGGGCAAGCGCGGCGCGGACCGTGCCGGCATGCGCCATCACCACAAGATCCATGCCCTGATGCATGGCGCCGAGCTCCTCGATGGCGCGGCCGACGCGCGCGCATTGCGCGGCGAAGCTCTCGCCCTCGGGCGGCGGCGTGCCGGCGGGATCGGCCCAGAAGGCGCGATAGATCGGATCGCCCGAATCCCACAAGAACTGGTGCGTCGAGCCCGTCCAGGATCCGAAACTCTGCTCGTCGAAAGCGGCGAGGCGCTGCGCCGGAACATGGCTCAGCTTGGCGATGCTGATCGTCGCGCGCGGCAGGCTGCTCGCGAGATAGAGCGCTGGATCGGGCAGGTTCTGCCGCAGCCCGTGCAGCGCTTTCTCGACGCCGGCATCGAGCTCGGCCGGCACGTCGCGCGGCAGGATCATGCCGGCCGGTGCGGGGACCGGCGCATGGCGTATCCACCACCAGCGCGTCGTGCCGGTGGATTGACGCGAGCCTCCTACCATGCGGCAAAGCCGAGCAGCATGCCGGCCTCGGCGAGCTGCTCGGCGGCGCCGAACACATCGCCGGTATGGCCGCCGATGCGGCGATCGGCCTGCTGACGGACGAGAAGCACGGCGATGGCGCCGGCGAGCAGCGCCGGCAAGGCGGCAACCGGTCCCGCCACGAGGATCGGCAGCAGCAGGCCGAGCAGCAGCGCTTGTGCAGCGATCTTGTCGTCGACGCGTCCGAGCGCGGCGCCGAGCCCGTCGGCGCGCGCCGGCGGGAAGGAGAAAGCCAGGAGGCCGATCAGCCCGCGTGCGCCGGCATGTGCCGCGACCAGCGCCGCCACACCTTGCAAGCCGCTCAGGCTCGCGAGTGCGCTCGCCTTCAGCCCGATGACGAAAATGAGCGCCAGCACCCCGAAGCTGCCGATGCGGCTGTCGCGCATGATGGTGAGCGCCAGCGTACGATCGCGTCCGGCGCCGAGCGCGTCGGCGCAGTCGGCGAGCCCGTCCTCATGCAGGCAGCCGGTCAGGATCGCCGCGGCGCCAAGCGCGAGCATGGCGGCGGCAGGACTGGGCAGCCGTGCCGCCAGGGCGCCCCAATAGACGAGCCCCGAACCCAGGCCGATCACGGCACCCACGACCGGCAGCGCGCGAAAACCGGTGGCGAGCGTCGCGCCGGGCTGGGCAAGGCTCCGCGGCACCGGCAAGCGCGTGAGAAAAGCCAGGGCGCAGGCGAGATCGCCGCGCCAGCCGCGCCACCAGGAACCGCCCGACAGGGATGAGGATGGTGGATCAGATTGCATGCAACGGCGCTCGACTGTCTCGGGTGCGCTTGCGGCGGCACGGTGGGGCGGTTATAGGACGAATGCGGACACAAGGAACAGCTGTCAGGAGCCGCATGCCCCCCCGCGTCCCGTCACCGCCGCAGGTGCCGACCACCGGACCGTCGGCGACGCTCGACGAGATCCGTGCATTGATGCGTGAGCTGCCGGGGCCCGACCTCGAAGCGGCGACCGCCTGCACGAGTCGCGATGCGCAGCTGACCAAGCCCGCGGGATCGCTGGGACGTCTCGAGGAGCTGTCGGTGTGGCTGTGCGCCTGGCAAGGACGCCATCCGCCGAGCGTCGAGCATCCGCGCACCGCGGTGTTCGCCGGCAATCACGGCGTGGTGGCGCGCGGCGTGTCGGCTTTCCCGCAGGCGGTCACGGCGCAGATGGTGCAGAATTTCGTCGATGGCGGTGCTGCGGTGAACCAGCTCTGCCAGATTCTCGATGCCGATCTGCGCGTCTACGAGCTCGATCTCGATAACCCCACCAGCGATTTCACCACCGGCCCGGCGATGGACGAGAGCGACTGTGCACGCGCCATCGCCTACGGCATGATGGCGGTGGAGCCGGGCATCGACCTCATCTGCCTCGGCGAGATGGGCATCGGCAACACCACTTCGGCGGCGGCGCTGTGCCTCGGCCTCTATGGCGGCGGTGCCGAGGATTGGACCGGTCCCGGCACCGGCGTCTCCGGCGACGCGCTCGAGAAGAAACGGCGCGCCGTCGCCGAAGGCGTGCGCTGCAATCGCTGGGGCGACGCCTTCTCGCTGCTCGCCTGCGTCGGCGGCCTCGAGCTCGCCGCGATCGTCGGCGGCATCATCGCGGCCCGGCTCGCGCGCACGCCGGTGCTGCTCGACGGCTTCGCCTGCACCGCGGCGGCGGCCGTGCTGCATGCCATCGATCCGCGCGCGCTCGATCACTGCCAGGTCGCGCATCTTTCGGCCGAGCCCGGCCACCGCCGCCTGTGCGAGAAGATCGGCAAGCGGCCGCTGCTCGATCTCAACATGCGGCTCGGCGAAGGGTCGGGCGCCACGCTCGCCGCCTGCCTGGTGCGGGCCGCCGCCGCCTGCCATACCGGCATGGCCACCTTCGGCGAGGCCGGGGTCGCCAATCGCAGCCATTAACCAATTCGGAAATGCCGGCCCGCTAGGGTGGCCGGCATGACCAAGGCCGACGGCACCGACGCGCTCAAGAATCTGGCTGTGGCCCTCGAGGACAGCACCCGCGAGAGCGTGGCCGAGCTGCTGAAGCAGCCGGCCTCGAATGCGCTCGCCGTGGCGATCGCCGAGGCGCCCACCAGCCTCATGGAAGAGACGACGCGCGAGCTCGAGGAGGTGCTGCCCGGTCCCGAGCCCATGGCCTGCCGCAAGGGCTGTCCCACCTGCTGCCATGTGCCGGTACGCACCGATGCGCAATCGGTGATCCGCATCGTCGAGCATGTGCGGCAGAGCTGGCCGGTGGTCGAGCGCATCAAGCTGAAGGCGCGCATCGACGCGCATGTCGAGGCGACGAAGGACGACTATGCCTTCGCCGCGGTGGCCGACCGGCCGGCCTGCCCCTTCCTGGTCGAGGACTCCTGCTCGGTGCATGCGGTGCGGCCGATGGTGTGCCGCGCCTTCAACTCGACCGACCTCGCCGCCTGCCTGAAGGCAGCCAAGATGGTCGGCGGCTTCGCCTCGATTCCCGCCTATGCCATGCCCAACATGGTCACCGTCGCGGTGCAGAAGGGCATGATCGCGGCGCTCAAGGAAAAAGGCTATGGCGACCAGAGCCTCGATTTCATGCCGGCCGTCCAATATGCGCTGTCGGTGCCCGATGCCGGCGAGCGCTGGCTGAAATCGAAACGCTTCTATCCCGAGGACGCGGAGGAGTAGGCCTCCGCCTTCCCTGCTCAGCCCCGGCAGGCGTTGCGCTTCAGGAAATCGGCCATTTCCGGCGACAAATGCTGTCTCGGACCGCGGCCCGTCGCCCCCGCTCCACTGCCGATCGCCGGCTGCACTGTCAGGCGATCGAAGCGGCCCGCGATGCGCACCGGCACGTTCAGCGCGAGCAGGCTCGTGCCGCCGCGCGCGCTGATCTCGAGGTCGAGCGCACGGCGCAGCGCATCGACGAGGCCAGTCGCGCGCACCGCCGTGTCGGCCGTGCGCAAAAGCAGCGGGTTGACCGCGAATCGGCCATTGCGCAATTCGACGGAAGCGAGGGCGCAGGAAATGGGCAGTGAACCCAAGCCCTTGCGAAACAGGCTGAGCAGATCGGTCGAGGCATGCTCGATCAGCGCGCGGGCGATGCGCCCCTTGCGCATGGAAATGATGATTGGGCCGGTATTCTGCCGCAACGCCCCATCGAGCGTCGCGCCGGTTGCCTGAACCGACGCGCGCGCGGCGACCGGGCCGGCGATATCGTCGGGCGCTCCCCCGAAAAGCCGTGCAATCTCGCCCGCCTGCGCCCCATCGAGCGCGAGTTGCAGCGAAAGAGCCGTGCCCCGGCCCGCCGTCTCGGCCTTTCCGGCAGCCGTAAACCGGCCCCCCAGCAGGCCCATGGCCAGCTCCTCGACCGTGATCCGCGCCGGTGCCGATCCGGCCCGCAGCCGAACATCGGCAAAGGCCATCTTGCCATAGAGCACGCGGCGCGCCGCGAGATCGAGCGTGAGATTGGCACCGGGATGCGGGTCGAGCGTGATGTCGACCGGCCCGTTCCCGACATCGCCGACCAGGGGACGGAGATCGAGATCGGCAAAGCGCAGCGACAGGCCGAGATCGTCGGGCTGCCCGCGCGGCGCCTCGTTCAGCAAGAGCTCTCCCTCATAGGCATTTCCGGCCAGCCTGCCGCGCGCCGATTGCAGCTGCCAGCGCTCGCCCTCGCGCGAAAAATCGCCCTCGCCGTCCAAGCCGGCGGCGAGCGCGAGCTTGGCGCCGAAGAAGGCGAGCAGATCGCCGGTCTGGTCGGCGGCGATCGAGAGCCGGCCAGCCACGCCGTCGAAATCGAGCGGTTTCATCATGCTGCCGGCAAAGGCGAGGCGGGAGGCGCCGCTGCTCAGGGTGATGTTGGTGGCGAACGGGACGGTTGCGTCGCGCAAGGTGGTGAAACCGTCGGTGTCGGCGACGAGGCTCGCCCGCTTGCCGTCATAGGCGCCTGTCAGTTCGAGATGCGCGGCCCCGCTCTCGTCGGGGGCTGCAATGGCAAGTGTCGCGATATCGAGCCGCAGCTCGCGCGCGCTCGGCCGCCGATAGGTCAGATGCGCGTCCTGCAGCTCCGCCTCGAGCAGCGTCGGAAATTCGCCGCGGCTGTGCGGCACCAGCACGAAGCTGCCGCCCCGCGCGCCGGCCTTGTCGAAGCGCCAATTGGCGGCGCCGTCGGCATTGCGCTCCAGCAGCAGCTCGACCCCGTCGAGCGCAAGTCGCTGAAAGCGCAGGCGGGTCTGGAGCAGAGGCGCGAGATCGAGACGCGCGGAAAGCCGCGCGATGCCCAGCATGTCAGGTGCGCTGCCCCAGTCGGCGTTGGCAATGCCGACATCGGTGAGATCGAGCGCGAGCGGGCGCGACCAGCCGATCGCGAACCCGCCGACCGTCACGCGCCGCCCCAGCGCCTCGCTGGCATAGCGCTCGAGGCGCGGCTTCCAATCGATCGAATGCACGACAAGCACCGCGGCCAAGGCCAGGATCAGCAGCATCGCGACCGTGCCGAGCAGAATACGAAGCACGAGTCGAATGCTCACCTGAAACCCCGCCGCGACAAGGCCTGCCACAGCGACAGGCCACAGGAGGCCGAGAGCAAACGCCGACTGCCGTGCGCAGGTTCACGATGCGAAAAGAAGCGCAGAACGGAGCTAGGATAATTGTCGCGTGCTTGCTTTTACTCGCCCATCGCCAGCAGCTTGCCGCGCCGGCGCGCATAGCGAAAAGCGAGCACGAAGGCGAGGCCCGCCAGCGCCAGAAAGACCAGGTTCAGCCCCACGGCGGCGAAAAAATGGCCGAGCGGAAAGCGCTGCTCGAACATCACGGTCCGCATGCCTTCGAAGACATGTGCCGAGGGCAGCGCCCAGGCGGCCGGCCGCAGCCATTCGGGCAGGGTGGTGATCGGGTAATAGATGCCGCTCACCGGCGCGAAGGCGAAGATCGACACCCAGGCGAAGCTCTCCGCCGCCATGCCGTAGTGCAGGATGAGGCCGGCGACGGCGATGCCGACCGACCAGCCCATGACCATGAGATTCAGGAAGAAGGCAAGCAGCGGCAGGCCCATCGAGAAGATCGAATAATGGTAGAAGGGAATGGCGATGAGCGCCGCCGGAATCATGCCGATCATGGTGCGGATGAAGCTCATGCACATCATGCCGAGCACCATCTCCCATGGCCGCAAGGGGCTGACGAAGAGGTGGCCGAGATTGCGCGACCACATCTCCTCGAGGAAGGAGACCGACACGCCGAGCTGGGCGCGGAACAGCACGTCCCAGAGAAGCGCCGCCGCGATCAGCACGCCGGCCGCCTGCGCCACCCAGCTCGAATTGGTGCGCAGGAAGGTGCTGATGAAGCCCCAGACGATCACCTGCATCACGGGCCAGTAGGCGAGCTCGAGCAGGCGCGGCCAGGAGGTGCGCAAGACATAGACGTGGCGCAGCACCAGCGCCGAGATGCGGCGCAGGGAGCCCGTTATGGCCGGCGCCAGGTCGGTCACTGCGCGGCGTCCGCCCGGGCGATGAATTCGTCGGCGCGACCGGTGCCCCGCGCGATGTCGAGGAACACCTCCTCGAGCGTCTGGCGGCCATAGCGGCCGATCAGCTCGGCGGGCGTGCCGCGATCGACGAGGCGGCCGCGGCGCATCATCAGCACCAGATCGCACAGGCGCTCGACCTCGCCCATATTATGCGAGGCGAGCAGGATGGTGGCGCCCGAGGCGGCGCGATAGCTTTCGAGATAGGAGCGCACCCAGTCGCCGGTATCGGGATCGAGCGAGGCGGTGGGCTCGTCGAGCAGCAGAAGCTCCGGCCGGTTGATCAGCGCCTTGGCGAGGGCGACGCGGGTGCGCTGCCCGGCCGACAGGCTGCCGGTCGGCTTGTCGATAAACTCGCCGAGCATGAGGTCCTGCTCGAGCTCGGCGATACGCCGCTTGAGGGTAGCGACGCCGTAGAGCCGCCCGAACACCGTCAGATTCTGCCGCACGGTCAGGCGATGCGGGACATCGACATAGGGCGAGGAGAAATTCATGCGGTCGAGCACGCGGTAGCGCCCGGCCGGCATCGGGCTATCGAGGACCGTGATCTCGCCGCCGCTCGGATCGAGCAGCCCGAGCAGCATCGACAGGGTCGTGGTCTTGCCGGCGCCATTGCCGCCGAGCAGCGCCGCCGTGCTGCCGCGGGCGATCGAGAAGGAGATGTCGTCGACCGCGAGCGTCGCGTCGAAGCGCTTGCTCAGATGGCCGACCATGATGGCGTCGGTCCCGGACATGGCGGCGGAGATTAGCAGCGCCCCGGAATCCGGCCAAATCGGTTAACAGCGAGCGGCGACTGGGCTAGGTTCCGCCCATGACCCTGGGAACCCAGCTCGTGCCGGAAACGGTCGAGACCGGCGGCCGCGATTGGATGGCGCCGCAGGGGGCGGTGCGTGTCGGCACGCTGCTCGCCATCCGCTGGGTCGCGATCATCGGCCAGGCGGTGACCCTCGCCGTCGTCGACCTGGTGCTGGGCTTTCAGCTCTCGCTCGCCGATTGCGTCGCCGTCGTCGTCACCTCGGTCCTCATCAATCTGATCCTTTTGTTCACGCGCCGCGGCGTGAGCTGGCTGCCGGAGCGCGAGGCGGCGCTGCATCTCGGATACGACATCGTCCAGCTCGGCGTGCTGCTCTACCTCACCGGCGGCCTCGAGAACCCCTTCTCGGTGATGATCCTCGCCCCCATCACGGTCTCGGCGACGATCCTGTCGCTGACCAGCACCTGGATGCTGAGCGGCCTCGCCATCGCCGTCCTCACCGTGCTCGCGACCATGCACCGGCCGCTGCCCTGGATCGGCGACCCGCCCGAGCTGCCGGAGATCTATGTCTTCGGCCTGTGGGTGGCGCTCGTCACCTCGGCCGGCTTCATCGCCGCCTATGCCTCGCGCGTCTCGGCCGAGGCGCGGCGCATGGCGGCCGCGCTGGCCGCGACCCAGATGGCGCTGGCGCGCGCCCAGCGCCTGTCGGCGCTGGGGGCGCTGGCCGCCGCGGCCGCGCATGAGCTCGGCAGCCCGCTCGGCACCATCGCGGTGGTGGCGAAGGAGCTGGCGCACGACGTCGAGCCCGACAGCCCCTTGAAGCCCGACATCGATCTCCTGATCAGCGAGAGCGGTCGCTGTCGCGACATCCTCTCGCGTCTGGCGCAGACGCCCGAGGAAGATGCGCGCTCGCCGCTCGCGGCACCGCCGCTCTCGGCCCTGGTCGAGGAAGCGGCGCGCGAGCATGAGAAGGGGGCGGTGCCCATCCTGGTCGAGCGCGAGGGGCAGGGCAATGTGGCGGAGCCGCATGTGCCGCGGCGCCCCGAGATCCTGAACGGGTTCAGCAACCTTATCCACAATGCGGTGCAGTTCGCGGCTACCCAGGTACTGGTGCGCGTCGCCTGGAATCAGCGCGAGATCAGCGTGACCGTGACCGATGACGGGCCCGGTTTTCCGCCGATGGTGCTGGCCCGGCTCGGCCAGCCCTTCCTGTCCAGCCGGCCCGGCACCGACGGCCATATGGGGCTCGGCGTCTTCATCGCCACCACGCTTTTGGAGCGCAGCGGCGCCACCGTCAGCTACGGCAATGTGCCGGAAGGCGGTGCCAGGGTTGTCATTCGCTGGAAAAGAACCATTTTCGAAGGGTTCCAGCCTATAAAGACCTCATGATGGACGCGATCGACACTCCTCCCCTCTCCGACAATACCCAAGGGCTGCGCAGCCTGCTGCTGGTCGATGACGATGCCCCGCTTTTGCATCGTCTCGCACGCGCGATGGAAAGGCGCGGCTTCGCCGTGCGCACCGCCGACAGCGTCGCCAGCGGCATCAAGGCCGCCGAGCAGGACCCGCCCGATTACGCCGTGGTCGATCTTCGCCTCGCCGACGGCAGCGGCCTCGACGTCGTGGCGCGCCTGCGCGCGGCACGCGCCGACACCCGCATCGTCATGCTGACCGGCTATGGCGCGATCGCAACCGCCGTCGCCGCCGTCAAGGCGGGGGCGGTCGACTATCTGCCGAAGCCGGCCGATGCCGACGCGATCGAGGCGGCGCTTCTCGCGCATGACGCGCCGCTGCCGCCGCCGCCCGATCTGCCCATGTCGGCCGAGCGGGTGCGCTGGGAGCATATCCAGCGCGTCTTCGAGCAATGCGAGCGCAACGTGTCGGAGACCGCCCGCCGCCTGCGCATGCACCGCCGCACCCTGCAGCGCATCCTCGCCAAGCACGCCCCGCGACCGTAGGCCGCCCTGTTGCACCGGCGGCCGGCCCCGTGATCTAGTTGCGGCACTGGCCCGCTCCGCGAAGAAGAGCGCGGCGCTCTCGGCGGAGGAATGGATGCGCGTGCTGCGGGCTCTCTTGGCGCTTTGTCTCCTGTTGCCGCCGGCGATCTCGGCGCGCGCCGACGCCGTGTCGGACTTCTTCCACGGCAAGACCGTCACGGTCTATATCGGCTTCACGGCGGGCGGCGGCTACGACGTCTATGGCCGGCTGATCGCGCGCTATATGGGCAACCATATTCCCGGCAACCCCACGCTCGTCGCGCAGAACATGCCGGGGGCAGGCTCGTTGCAACTCGCCAACTATCTCTACAATGTGGCGCCCAAGGACGGCACTGCCATCGCCACCTTCGGCCGCGGCGAGGCGGTCGAGCCCCTGATCGGCAATGGCGGCGCCCGCTTCGACGCCTCGAAATTCCTGTGGCTCGGCTCGGTCGCCAACGAGGTCAGCCTGTGCGCGGTATGGCAGAGCTCGCCGGTGCAGCGCTGGAGCGAAGCGACGCAGAAGGAGTTCACCGTCGGCGGCCTCGGCGCCGGCGCCGATCCCGACATCTTCGCGGCGGTGCTGAAGAACGTCTTCGGCGCCAAGCTGCGCATCGTCACAGGCTATCCCGGCGGCAACGATGTGACGCTGGCCATGGAGCGCGGCGAGGTGGACGGGCGCTGCGGCTGGTCGTGGAGCGCCATCAAGGCGACGCGTCTCGCCTATCTGCAAGAGCACAAGATGGGCCTCCTCATCCAGCTCGCGCTCCAGAAGAGTCCCGAGCTGCCGGACGTGCCGCTGGTCGTCGATCTGGCGCGCAACGAGCGCGAGCGGCAGGTTCTGCGCATGATCTTCTCGCGCCAAGTGACCGCCTGGCCCTTCGCCGCGCCGCCGGGCCTGCCGGCCGACCGCGCCGCGGCGCTGCGCACGGCCTTCGATGCCACGATGAAGGATGCCGGCTTCCTCGCCGAGGCGAAGAAGGCCGGGCTCGAGGTCGATCCCGTGCCCGGCGCGGAGATGGATCGCCTGATCGCCGAGCTCTACCGCACGCCGCCCGACATCGTCGCCGAGGCGAAGAAGGCAGCGGCGACCGACAGCAAATAGGCGGTCGCGGGAAACCGGTCGCCATCCAGCTTTTGGATGGTGTAAGAGGGTCGGCGCCGCTTTCCCGGAGAGACCAGACATGAAGCCGACCGCTGTCCGCACCATCGCCCGCGCCGACCGCCAGACCATCGAGGGACTCGCCCGCGAGGGCGTGTCGACCGTGCATGAGGCGCAGGAGCGCAGCGGCCTCTTGCAGCCCTATATGCGGCCGATCTATGCCGGCGCGCAGATCGCCGGCAGCGCCGTGACGGTGCTCGCCAATCCCGGCGACAATCTCATGATCCATGTCGCCTGCGAGCTGGTCGAGCCGGGCGACATCATGGTCGTCGCCTGCTCCTCCGAGAACACCGACGGCATGTTCGGCGAGCTGCTCGGCACCTCGCTGCAGGCGAAGGGCGTGAAGGGGCTCATCATCGATGCCGGCTGCCGCGACGTGCGCCTCCTCTCGGAGATGAAGTTTCCGGTGTGGTCGCGCGCCGTCTCCTCGAAGGGCACGGTCAAAGCCTCGCTGGGCTCGGTGAACATTCCCGTCGTCTGCGGCGGCGCCCTGGTCAATCCGGGCGATGTCGTGGTCGCCGACGATGACGGCATCGTGGTCGTGCCGCGGCAGACCGCGGCCGCGGTGCTGAAAGCCGCGCAAGAACGCAGCGCCAAGGAAGAGAAGGTGCGCCAGCGCCTCGTCAAGGGCGAGCTCGGGCTCGACATCTACAATATGCGCGGCAAGCTCACCGAGCTCGGCCTGCGCTATGTCGACAAAGCCTCGGATGTCTGATTAGCCCCCGCGATGGGCTGGGAATTCTGGATCGATCGCGGCGGCACCTTCACCGACATCGTCGCCCGCCGGCCCGACGGAAGGCTGGTCAGCCACAAGCTCCTGTCCGAGAATCCCGGTCGCTATGAGGATGCCGCGATCGCCGGCATCCGAGTGCTGCTCGGCCTCGGCGCCGATGCGGCGATCCCGTCCGGCCTCGTCGATGCGGTCAAGATGGGAACGACGGTCGCGACCAACGCGCTGCTCGAGCGCAAGGGCGACCGCACGCTGCTGGTGATCACGGCGGGATTCCGCGACCAGCTGCGCATCGCCTATCAGGACAGGCCCGACATTTTCGCGCGCGCCATCCGCCTGCCCGACATGCTCTATGACGAGGTGGTCGAGGCCGCGGAGCGCTGCGCCGCCGACGGGCGCGTGCTGATTCCGCTCGACGAGCCGCGCCTGCGCGACGATCTCCGCCGCGCCCATGACGCCGGCATCCGCGCCTGCGCCATCCTGTTCATGCATGGCTACCGGCATACGCGGCACGAGGCGCGCGCCGCCGAAATCGCCGCCGAGGTGGGATTCACGCAAATATCCGTGTCGCATCGTGTCAGCCCGCTGATGAAGCTGGTCGGGCGCGGCGACACGACCGTCGCCGATGCCTATCTCTCGCCGGGCTTGCGGCGCTATGTCGACCGCGTCGCGCAGGCGCTGCCCGGCGTGCGGCTGCTGTTCATGCAGTCGAACGGCGGGCTCGCCGATTCGGTGCTGTTCCAGGGCAAGGACGCGGTGCTGTCGGGACCGGCGGGCGGCATCGTCGGCGCCGTCGAGGTCAGCCGCGCCGCCGGGTTCGAGTCGATCATCGCTTTCGACATGGGCGGCACCTCGACCGATGTGTCGCATTACAAGGGCGCCTTCGAGCGCGTCTTCGACACCAAGCTCGCCGGCGTGCGGCTGCGCGCGCCGATGATGCAGATCAACACCGTGGCGGCCGGCGGCGGCTCCATTCTCGCCTTCGACGGGCAGCGCTTTCGCGTCGGGCCACAATCGGCCGGCGCCGATCCGGGCCCAGCCTGCTACGGCAAGGGCGGCCCGCTCACCGTCACCGACGCCAATCTCATGCTCGGCCGGCTCGATGCACGCTTCTTTCCGGCGATCTTCGGGCCGGCGGGCGACCGGCCCCTCGACCGCGCCGTGGTGGACGCGAAATTCTCCGATCTTGCCACGGCGGTTGCCGCCGCCACGGGGCAGCAACAGAGCCCGGCCGCGATCGCCGCCGGCTTTCTCGAGGTGGCGGTCGAGAACATGGCCAATGCGATCAAGGAAGTCTCGATCGCCAAAGGCCATGACGTGACGCACTACACGCTGTGCTGCTTCGGCGGGGCCGGCGGGCAGCATGCCTGCGCCGTGGCGGATGCGCTCGGCATCACGCGTATCTTCCTGCATCCGCTCGCCGGGGTGCTTAGCGCCTACGGCATGGGGCTCGCCGACCTCAGATCCTTGTGCGAGGCGGCGGTCGAGGCGCGGCTCGAGCCGTCGCTGGTGCCGCTCCTTCAGGACCGGCTGGCGGCGCTGGCCGCCGCTTCAGCGGATGAGATGCGCCGGCAGGGCGTGACGCCGGAGCGGCAGCGCATCGAGCGCAGCCTGCGCCTGCGCTATGAGGGCAGCGACGCTTTTCTTACCGTTGCCATGCCAAGCGCGGCCGACGCGGCAGCCTCGGTGGCGGCGCTGATCGAGGGATTCGAGAGCGCGCACCGCCGCCGCTACGGCTTCGTCGTGCCGGGCAAGCCGCACATCGTCGAGGCGGCCGCGGTCGAGACCGTCGGCGGCATGGAGCGACCGCAGGAGTCCGATCTCCCGCCGCGCGGGGCGGCGCCGTTGGAGCCTCGCGCCTGGTCCGAGATGCAGAGCGGCGGCGCGGCGCGGCGGACGCCGATCTTCTCGCGCGAGGACCTGGCGCCGGGCGACCGGATCGCCGGCCCGGCCATCGTCGTCGAGGCGATCGGCACGATCGTGATCGAGCCGGGCTGGGACGCGTCGGTCGGCGCCCGCGGCGAGATCATGCTCGCGCGCCAGGCGGCTCTCTTGCGCCGGACGGTCGGCACCGCGGTCGATCCCGTAATGCTGGAAATCTTCAACAACCTGTTCATGTCGGTCGCCGAGCAGATGGGCTCGACGCTCGAGAACACCAGCCATTCGGTCAATATCAAGGAGCGGCTCGACTTCTCCTGCGCGCTGTTCGACGGCGAAGGCAATCTCGTCGCCAACGCGCCGCACATGCCGGTGCATCTCGGCTCGATGGGCGAGAGCGTCCGCACCATCCTGCGCGAGCGCCGGGGCGCCATGCGCCCGGGTGACGTGTTCGTGCTCAATGCTCCCTATAATGGCGGCACGCATCTGCCCGACGTGACGGTGATCACGCCGGTCTTCATCGGCGAGGCGCCGGACCCGCTCTTCTGCACGGCGTCGCGAGGCCACCATGCCGATATCGGCGGCATCACGCCGGGCTCGATGCCGCCCGATTCGGTGACCGTCGACCAGGAAGGGGTGCTGATCGACAATTTCCAGCTCGTCGATCGCGGCATCCTGCGCGAGCGCGAGATGCGGGCGCTGCTCGCCTCCGGCCGCTGGCCGGCGCGCAATCCCGACCAGAACATGGCCGATCTCGGCGCCCAGATCGCCGCCAACGAGAAGGGCGCGGCGGAGCTGCGGCTGCTGGTCGGGAGTTACGGGCTCGCCGTGGTGCAGGCCTATATGCGCCATGTCCAGGACAATGCCGAAGCGGCGGTGCGCCGCGCGCTTGCGGCCTTGTCCGACGGCGCGTTCGAGGTGGCGCTCGACGACGGGCCGGTGATCCGCGTCGCCGTCTCGATCGACCGCCGGGCGCGCGCCGCCCGTATCGACTTCACCGGCAGCGCGCCGCGGCTCGCCAGCAATTTCAACGCGCCCAGCGCCATCTGCCGGGCTGCCGTCCTGTATGTCTTCCGCACGCTGATCGACGAGGACATTCCGCTCAACGAAGGCTGCCTCAAGCCGCTCGACATCGTGATTCCCGCGCGCTCGATGCTCGATCCGCGCTATCCCGCGGCGGTTGTCGCCGGCAATGTCGAGACCAGCCAGGCCATCGTCGACGCGCTCTATGGCGCGCTCGGCGTCATGGCGGCGGCGCAGGGCACCATGAACAACGTCACCTTCGGCAACGAGGCCTATCAATATTACGAGACGCTGTGCGGCGGCTCCGGGGCGGGCGAGGGCTTCGACGGCACCGCGGCCGTCCACACCCACATGACAAACAGCCGGCTCACCGATCCCGAGGTGCTCGAATGGCGCTTCCCGGTGGTGCTCGAGAGCTTCGCGATCCGCAAGGGAAGCGGCGGCGCCGGCCGCTGGCGCGGCGGCGACGGCATCGTGCGGCGGCTGCGTTTCGAGCTGGCGATGACCGCCGGCATTCTCGCCAACCGCCGCCGCGTCGCTCCCTTCGGCTTGCAGGGCGGCGGCGACGGTGCCTGCGGCGCAAATTATGTCGAGCGGGCGGACGGGCGCATCGAGCGCTTCGGCGCGACGCATCGCTTTGCAGTCCAGGCTGGCGATGTGTTCGTGATCGAGACGCCGGGCGGCGGCGGCTACGGCCGCGCGGGCTAGGCGGGCCTCAGCGTGATGAGCTTGACGGCGCCGCCCATCAGCGGCTGGACGCTGACGAGATCGAGGCCGGCCGCCTCGACATAATCCTCGGTGCGCGAATCATAGCTCGCGGCGAAGGCCCAGCGCGTCCAGAGCTGTGCCAGGCCGAGCCAGGCTTTGGCCCAGCCTTCGGTCGGCGGACCATAATCGAGAATGCGGATGGTGGCGTCGGGCTTGGCGATGCGACCGAGCTCGCGCAGCGCGCCGGTGAGCTGGCCTTTCGGCAGCACGCAGAGGGTGAAGGTCGAGATGATCCTGTCGAAATGGGCGTCGGGAAAGCTCGTCTGGCGGATATCCATCTCCTGGAATTCCGCCTGCTTGCCGAGCTGCGCCGCCTTGACGCGCGCGCGCTCGAGCATGCGCGGGCTGAGATCGATGCCGACGACCGGCGCAGCGTCGGGGTAGAAGGGCACGTTGGCTCCGGTGCCGGCGCCGGCGTCGAGAATACGGCCCTTGGCGCCCTCGAAAAGCATGGCGCGCAGGCGCCGTTTCCAGCTCACCTCGTAGATGGCGTCGATCGCGTCATAGATGGGCGCGAGGCGCTCATAGGTGCGGAAAGCGTCTGGGCCCGTTGCGGCAGGGGCGGCCGTCGATTGGCCATGGGCGAGATTCTGCGACACGGGCTAGGACCCCTCCCCCAACCGTTTTACCTGACCCAACGATCAACAGGCCAGCGAACCAAGCGTTCCCCGGTCGCCGAGGCCGCCGGATGATGCGGCGCCGCTTCCGCTCGGTCAATGGGCCGAGGCGCGGAATCGCCGCGCCGGCTCC
>Ga0070681_10000439_pt1 | contig 33866 bp, 30 predicted proteins | sample KBSC83BmetaG_FD_65650 | JGI IMG/M metagenome (GOLD analysis project Ga0070681, IMG submission 65650) | Corn rhizosphere microbial communities from Kellogg Biological Station, Michigan, USA - KBS C8-3B metaG | ecosystem: Host-associated > Plants > Roots > Rhizosphere | place: USA: Michigan...
CCGAACATCCAGAGGTTCTCGCGGCCCGTGAGGTTCTCGTCGACCGCGGCGTACTGGCCCGAGAGGCCGATGACCTTGCGGACGGCCTGCGCGTCGTGGACGACGTCGAGACCGGCGACGGTTGCCCGTCCGGCGTCGGCACGGAGAAGCGTTGCCAGGATCCGCACGGTCGTCGTCTTGCCCGCGCCGTTCGGCCCGAGCAGCCCGAGCACCGTGCCTTCCTGCACCTCGAGGTCGACGCCGTCGAGGGCGCGCACCTCGTCGCCGCCGGAGCGGTAGACCTTGACGAGCCCCTCGGTTTCGATCGCAGCCACGTCGGCAAACGTAGCCACGGGCTTCGCAGCCCGAGGTTCGGCTCTCCGTACCCCCTGCCTACGGCACGCGCCCGGGATGCTGCTCGGCCGTGGGAGAGCGCCAGCCTCCGTGGCTCCGGGTCATCGCCTCCGCGCCATCCGGCCCCCACGTTCCTGGCCGATACGTCTCGAGCGGAGGCGGCGCGTCGAGCAGCGGCTGCACGATCCGCCACGTCTCCTCGATCGCCCACCAGCTCGGGAAGAGGGCCCGGTCCCCCGACAGCACGTCCGCGAGCAGGCGCTCGTACGGGCTCGGCGACTCGCCGAGCTCTTCGACGAAGTCGAGGTCGAGCGAGACCGGCTGCGCAACGTTCTCGCCCGGCGTCTTCGCGCGAATCGTGATCGTCACGCCTGCGTTCCGGCCGATGCGGAGCACGACGTCGTCGCTGCCGGGACCGTCCAGACGATGCGCTTCGAACCGCAGCCGGGGGACACGCTGCAAGCGCACGACGACCTCGGTCGCCGTGACGGGCATGGACTTCCCGGCGCGGACGTAGATCGGCACACCGGCCCACCGCCAGTTCTCGATCTCGAGGCAAAGGGCGATGAACGTCTCCGTCTCCGATCCCGCGTCGACCCCCTCGACGTCGCGGTAGCCCTCGTACTGGCCGCGCACGGCCCTCGCGGGATCTACCGCGGGCATCGCCCTGAAGACGTCGAGGCGTCGCCGGGGAATGGCTTCGCGCCCTCCGGACGGCGCCTCCATCGCCGCCAGCGCGAGCACCTGCAGGAGATGGTTCTGCACGACGTCGCGGAGCGCTCCAACTCCGTCGTAGAACGCACCCCGTCCGTCTACGCCGAAGCTCTCCGCCATCGTGATCTGGATCGATTCCACGTGCCCCCGCTGCCAGAGCGGCTCGAACAGCGCATTCGCGAAGCGAAGGTAGAGGATGTCCTGGACGGGCTCCTTGCCGAGAAAGTGGTCGATGCGGTAGAGCCGGTGCTCGGGGATCATCTCGGTGAGCCGCGTGTTCAGCTCGCGGGCGGAGGAGAGATCTCGTCCGAAGGGCTTCTCGACCACGAGCCGGGCGGTGTCGACGAGCCCTGCCCTGGCGAGCTGCTGGGCGATCTCGAGGAACATCGTGGGCGGCGTGGCGAGGTAGAACACCGGCAGCGACGCATCCGAGAGCTCGTCCCCGAGCCGGTCGTAGACGGAGGGATCGCCGGAGGGGCCGCCCACGTACCGGAGGTTCGAGAGGAACCCGCGCAGCACGGGTTCGTCGACCTGGTCGACTGCGCGCGTCACCGCGTCCCGAGCGTGGGCCGTCAGCTCGTCCTGGCTGAACGCTCGTCGACCGACGCCGATCACGGGACAGGTCAAGAGCCCGCGCTCGGTCAACCGGTAGAGGGCCGGGAGGGTCATCTGGCGGGCCAGGTCGCCGGTGAGGCCGAAGACGACGAGGGCATCGGCCGGCGGCCCCACCGAGCCGACGCCCGCCGCGTACTGAGGGGCGAGGAATCCCAGCTCCGCGTCCATCCGGGCCGACTCCGGCCCCTAACGCGCGCTGATGAACTCGTGGAGGAAGCGGATCTCCACCTCCCGCTCCTCTGCATGGACCTTGACCAGGTCGCCGATCGACACGATCCCGGCGAGTGACGGACCGTCGATCACCGGCAGGTAGCGGATCCGGCACTGGGTCATCAGCGTCATGCACTCCTGCACCGGGGTCTCCGGCGTCACGTAGATCACCGGGGACGACATCACATCCTTGACCGGGACGAGGCGGTTGGGATGGGGCTGGACCGTGATGCGGCGGAAGTAGTCGCGCTCCGTGAAGATCCCGGCCACGGCATCGTCGCGGGTGACGACGAGCGCACCGATGTCATTCTCGAGCATCTTCTCGACCGCGGAGAGGACTGAGTCCGTCTCGTCGATCGTGAGTACCGCTTGCCCTTTCTTGCCGACGACGTCGGCAACCGTGGCGGTCATAGGGGCACCTCCTGGCCATCGGGACGTTCGCGGGCACTCGACGTGGGCACGAATGCAAGGGGACGTGCGTGCAGGTCGCGAACGGAGCGGGCGCCGCTGCAGTGCACGGCGATGCGGAGCTCCTCGATCAGTCTGCTGAGGACCTCGACGACCGCCTCGGCCGAGACGAGGGCCGGCCGCAGCAGCGGCAGCGCGAGCGCGACGGCGTCCGCGCCCAGGGCGATGGCCTTCGCGACGTCGACGCCACCGCGGATGCCGCCCGAGGCGATGACCGTCAACTCGGGCGCGCTGCGCCTCGCGGCCCGCAGCGCCTCACAGGTCGGGATACCCCACTCCGCCAGCTCGGGGCTCACGATCTCGCCGTGCCGGGCGTACTGCTCGACGCGCGCCCACGACGTGCCGCCGGCGCCGGCGACGTCCACGGCGGCGAGCCCGATCTCGCGGACCGCTCGCACGACGTCGGCGCTCAGCCCGTGTCCGACCTCCTTGAGGACGAGGGGATGCTCGACACGGCTCGCGACCTCGGCAAGTCGGTGGACGAGCCCCCGAAAGTCCCCGTCGCCGTTCCGCTGGAGCGCTTCCTGGAGCGGGTTCGTGTGGAAGGCGAGGGCGTCGGCGTCGACGTCGGCGATGGCGCGCTCGACGTGTTCGACCCCGTAGCCGCGATTGAGCTGCGCGACGCCGAGGTTCCCGAGCAGGAGGACGTCCGGCGCCTTGTCGCGGACGAGGAAGCCGGCGGTCGCCCTCGGGTCCTCGAGCATGACGCGCTGGGAGCCGAGCATCAGCCCGAGGCCCAGCTCTTGCGCAGCGACGGCGAGGTTGCCGTTGATCGCGTTTGCGTGGCGCGTTCCGCCGGTCATCGCGCCGATCAGGATCGGGGCGCGCAGGGTGCGTCCGAGGAGTCGGACGCTCAGGTCGACGCGGCGAAGATCGCTGTCCGGCAGTGCGCAGTACGGCAGCTCGTAGCGCTCGAAGCCGGTCGTCCGGGTCTGGAACTCGACTGGTCGCTCGAGGCAGACCTCGACATGCGTGCGCTTCCGCGAGGCGATGTCGGTAAGCGGAGCTGTGGCGCCGGCGTGCGGCACGGGTCACACGACCCCTTGATCGAGCATCGCGTCCGCGACCTTGACGAAGCCCGCGATGTTCGCGCCGCTGACGTAGTCGCCTTCCCGCCCGTACTCGATCGCCGTCTGGCGGCACTGGTCGTGGATCGAACGCATGATCTCGCGCAACCGGGCGTCGACCTCGTCGCGGGACCACTTGAGCCGCAGCGCGCCCTGCGACAGCTCGAGCCCCGAGACGGCGACCCCGCCCGCGTTGGCCGCCTTCCCGGGCCCGTAGAGGATGCCGGCCTCGAGGAACCGCTCCACGCCCTCGGGGGTCGTCGGCATGTTCGCCCCCTCGCAGACGAGGATGACCCCGTTCGCGAGCAGCGCCTCGGCGTCGCGTCCCGTGAGCTCGTTCTGGGTCGCGCAGGGAAAGGCGCAGTCCGCCGGCACCGCCCAGAGCGGGTTCGCGTCTCCGCCGTCGCAGGGGGTGAACCTCGACCCCGGATACCGCTCTGTGTACTCGCGGATCCGCCCACGACGCTCGTTCTTCAGCTCCATCGCGAACGCGAGCTTCTCGCGGTCGATGCCGTCGGGGTCGTGGACGAACCCGTCGGAGTCGGAGAGCGTGACCGGACGAGCGCCGACGTCGAGGAGCTTCTCGACCGTGAACTGCGCGACGTTGCCGCTGCCGGAGACGAGGCACGTCTTCCCCTCCAGCGTCTCGGAGCGGGTCGCGAGCATCTCCTGCGCGAAGTAGACGGCGCCGTAGCCGGTCGCCTCCGGCCGGATCAGCGAGCCTCCCCACGCGACGCCGCGCCCCGTCAGAGCGCCGCTGAACTCGTTGCGGATGCGCTTGTACTGCCCGAACAGGAACCCGATCTCGCGGTTACCGACGCCGATGTCACCGGCGGGAACGTCGGTGAAGGGGCCGATGTGACGCTGCAGCTCGGTCATGAACGACTGGCAGAACCGCATCACCTCGCCCGCGCTGCGGCCGTGCGGGTCGAAGTCGGAGCCGCCCTTGCCCCCGCCCATCGGGAGCGTCGTCAAGGCGTTCTTGAACACCTGCTCGAAGGCGAGGAACTTGAGCAGCCCGATCGTGACGCTCGGGTGGAACCGGAGGCCGCCCTTGTACGGCCCGATCGCGCTCGACATCTCGACGCGGTAGCCGCGGTTGACGTTGACCACGCCGCGATCGTCGACCCAGGCGACCCGAAAGGAGACGGTGCGCTCCGGCTCGATCAACCGCTCGAGGACGCGCTCCGCGAGGTAGTGCGGGTGGCGTTCGTAGACCAGCTTGAGCGACCTCGCGACTTCGGAGACCGCTTGGTGGAACTCGGGCTGGGCCGGATCCCGCCGCCGAACTGCCTCGAGGAGCGCCTCGGCGTAGCCCCCTCCGTTCTCGCTTCGGCCGTCGAGCCGGCCCGACTCCCGCGTCTCCATCGGCGTCCCTAGCGTCGGGCCGCTGCCTGTGCGGCGGTGGACGCGGGTCGCAGCGCCTCGGCCAGGCGCTCGAGACCGAGCTCGATCGTCGCCCGGGCCGCCGCGAGGGAGACGCGTACCGTCCCCGCGCCGTTCGCGCCGAACGCGCTGCCCGGGACGACCGCGACGCGGCGCTCGCGGAGGAGTCGCAGCGCGAAGTCTTCCGAGGTCTCGTCGACGCCGGAGACGTCGACCATCACGTAGAACGCCCCACCCGGTCTCGCGTAGCCGATTCCGTCCGCGTCGAGGCGGGCAAGAGCCGCGTCGCGGCGGCGGCGGTATGCGTCACGCATCTCGACGACCTGATCGCCCGGGCCGAGCAGCGCCGCCTCGGCGGCCTTCTGCGAGATCGTCGACGCGCTCGAGACGACCGGCTCCTGCGCCTTGACGAGCGCCCGCGCGACGTCCGGGCGGGCGACGACGTACCCGACGCGCCAGCCGGTCATCGCGTAGGACTTCGAGAAGCTGAAGACGCTGACCACGCGCTCCTGGCCGCCGAGCGTCGCGGGGCTCACGTGCTCGTCCTCGAACACGATGTCCTCGTAGCATTCGTCCGAGACGAGCCAGAGATCGTGTCGCTCGACCAGCCTGACCAGGTCCTCGAGCGCGGTGCGGCTCGCGACGGCCCCGGTCGGGTTGCCCGGCGAGTTCACCACCACCGCACGGGTGCGGCGGCCGATTCTCTGCGCGATCGCCTGCGGGTCGAGCGCAAAGGAGCGGGCGCGGTCGAGCGGATAGGGAACGGGCACGGCCCCCGCGGCGAGAGCCATCGGGACGAGCGTCGTCCAACCGGGGTCCGGGACGAGCACCTCGTCCCCCGGATCGAGCAGTGCCAGGAACGTCGAGAAGAGGCCACCGCAGGCACCCGTCGTGACGACGACGTGCTCGGGCGTGCAGACGAGCCCGTTGCGCGTCCGCGCCTTCTCGGCGATGAGCTCGCGCAGGCTTGTGAGCCCCGCCCCGGGCGAATAGTGGGTGAAACCCTCGCGGCCCGCCTGCGCCGCGGCGTCGACGATGTGCGCGGGAGTGGGGAAGTCGGGGTCGCCGATCTCCAGGCGCACGACGTCGGGAAGCTGGAGCGCGAGCTCCATCACACCGCGGATGCCCGAGCGCGGAATGCCGTCGATCCGCGTGCTGACGGTCCGCGTGCTCATGCGGGACTCAGCTTGACAGCGAGTTCGCGGGGCGGCAAGGTATCTTGACTATAAGATAAATTTGCTCGGACCGGGAACAGTCCTGGCCGATCCCCATCCCGCGCGATCAGAACAGGGGTAGACGATGGAACGAATCGGCTTCGCAACCGGGTACGACGCCAGCCTCACGAACAGGGACATGGCGAACTGGATGGCCGAGGCGGAGCGCCGTGGCTACGAGATCGGGTTCTTCTCCGAGACGATCGAGCTGAACCGCGACTCTCCGACCGCGCTCGCGACGTTCGCGCTCTCGACCTCCCGGATGACGCTCGGCACGACGCAGATCGTGCGGCTGCGCAGCCCGCTCGTGATGGCGCAGACGCTGGCCGCGCTCGACGAGATGGCGGAGGGGCGGATCATGCTGGCCCCCGGCGCGTGCACGCGCACGCACTCGTTGCGGCACGGCCTCGAGCACATCAACGCGTCGGTCGCGCTCCGTGAGTACGTCGAGTCGATCCGCCTCATCTTGAGCGGCGAGCGCGTCTCCTACCACGGCGAGGCGGTCAACTTCGACGACGTGCACCTCGGGTTCAAGCCGTATCGCTCCTACATCCCGATGTACCTGCCTGCCACGAGCCGGGCCGGGTTGCGGCTCGCCGGGAAGATCGCGGACGGGGTTCTGCTGAACGCCATCTGCTCGCCGGAGTACAGCGCGAACGCGCTCGCCATCGTCCGCGAGTCGGCGGAGGAGGCGGGTCGAGACTGGTCTGAGTTCAAGGTGGCCCAGCTGATCAACTGCTCCGTCGAGGACGATCACGACGCCGCGATCCAGGCGATCAAGTGGGAGGTCGCGAGCAAGCTCGACCCGATCCAGTTGCCGTTCATCGCGGAGCCGAAGATGAAGGTGGGCGAGCCGTACATCCGGCGCGAGGACATTCCCGTCTTCGAGGAGGCCTGGAACCGGGGCGGCAAGGAGGCCCTGATCGAGGCCGTGCCCGACTCGTACGTCGAGGGCATGACGGCAAGCGGCACGCCGGAGGAGGTGCGCGCCCGCGTCCAGAAGTTCCGCGACGTCGGCGTCCAGCTTCCCATTCTCCGGCCGGCCGCGGCGCATCAGACCGAGCGGCTGCTCGACCTGTTCGCCCCGGTGGGGGCTGCCGTCGAGTCGCCTGCCTGACAGGGTGGCGGCCGGGCAGGGACGTTCCACGGCGGGCCGCCGCGGGAGGCCGAGCTCGACGTTGCGCGCCGGCGTCGACATCGGCGGGACGTTCACGGACCTCTGTCTCGTCGACGGCGAGCGCGTCGTCGCCGTCGGCAAGACGCTGACGACCCCGGAGGATCCCTCCGTGGGCGTCGAGACCGTGCTCGCGGAGACGCTCGAGCCTGCGGGCCTCGAGTTCTCGGACGTGCGCCTCGTCGTCCACGGCACGACGCTCGTAACGAACGCGATCATCGAGCGAAAGGGGTCGGAGACGGCGCTGCTCACGACTCAGGGCTTCCGAGACGCCGTCGAGATCGGGCGCGAGCGCCGCTACGAGCTCTACGACCTCATGGTCGAGCTGCCGCGACCGCTGGTCCCGCGGCATCTCCGCTTCGACGTGCCGGAGCGGACGCTCGCCGACGGCACGGTCGCCGTCGCCCTCGACGAGCCCTACGTCGAGCGGCTCGGTCGCGAGCTCGACGAGGCGGGCGTCGAGGCCGTCGCCGTGTCCTTCCTCCACAGCTTCACCAACCCCCAGCACGAGCACCGGGCCCGCGACGCCCTCGAGCGCACGGCGCCTGCGCTGCGGGTCTCGCTCTCGTCCGAGGTCGCCCCGGAGATCCGCGAGTTCGAGCGCACCACCACGACGATCGCAAACGTCTACGTCCAGGACCTGATGGATCGGTACCTGACCGAGCTACGCGCACGGCTCGCGCGGCGCGGCTTCGACGGTCGGCTCTACGTGATGCTGTCGAGCGGCGGGATCGCGACGGTCGAGACCGCCTCGCGCTTCCCGATCCGCCTGCTCGAGTCCGGCCCGGCGGCCGGTGCGCTCGCCGCCGCGACCTATGGCCGGGTCAGCGGCCATCCGGACCTCGTGTCGTTCGACATGGGCGGCACCACCGCGAAGCTCTGCGTCGTCGAGGACGGACGCCCGCTGGTCGCGGACGAGTTCGAGGTCGACCGGGTGTATCGGCTCAAGCGCGGCTCGGGCACGCCGGTCCGCGTGCCCGTGATCGACATGATCGAGATCGGGGTCGGCGGTGGCTCGATCGCGTCCGTCGACGCGCTCGGGCTCCTCAAGGTGGGACCTCGCTCGGCCGGCGCGGCACCCGGGCCGGCCTGCTACGGGCTCGGCGGGACACAACCGACCGTGACGGACGCGGATCTCGTGCTCGGCTACCTCGACCCGGGGTACTTCCTCGGGGGGCGGATGGCCCTCGACGTCGAAGCGTCGCGCGCCGCGATCGGGCGCGAGGTCGCGACCCCCCTCGGTCTCTCCGTGGAGGAGGGGGCGTGGGGCATCCACACGATCGTCAACGAGAACATGGCCAACGCCGCACGGGTGCACGCGGTCGAGCGCGGCAAGGACCCCACGGCCCTGCCGCTCTTCGCGTTCGGCGGCGCAGGTCCCGTCCACGCGGCGGGCGTCGCCGCGGCGCTCGGCTCGCCCTCGCTCGTCGCACCGGTCGGCGCGGGCGTGATGAGCGCCCTCGGCTTCCTCACAGCGCCTCTGGCCTTCGACTTCGTCCGCACCTGGCGCTGCACGCTCGAGGAGGTCGACCTCGACCGGGTCAACGGGCTGCTCGCCGAGATGGAGCAGGACGGCGCGGCGCTGCTCGCGCAGTCGGGGCTGGGCGCCGACGACGTCACGCACGAGCGCTACGCCGACGTGCGCTACGTGGGTCAGGGCCACGAGGTGCGCGTCCTCCTCCCGGGCGAGGAGCTGCGGGACACCACCGCGCTCGTCGAGCGGTTCGAGCGCGAGTACGAGCGGCTCTACGGCCGTCGGGGCCCGGACGTGCCGGTGGAGGCGATCAACTGGCGCGTCGTGTCCTCGGGGCCGCGCCCCGAGCTGGAGCTGACGGCCGTCGCGCTCGAGGAGACGTCCAGGCCGCCCAGAGGTGCTCGGCTTGCGTACTTCCCGTCACTGGGCGGATACGTCGAGACGCCTGTCTACGACCGCTACGCGCTGCGCCCCGGCGTGCGCTTCGACGGGCCGGCGATCGTCGAGGAGCGGGAGTCGACGCTCGTCGTCGGAGCCGGACAGCAGGTCGAGGTCACGCCCGAGCTCGCGCTCACCGTCACGCCGAGAGAGGCGACCTGATGGACCCGATCCTGGTCGAGGTGCTCTCCAACCGGCTCGTGTCGATCGTGAACGAGCAGCAGGCCGCGCTGATCCGAACGGCGTTCTCGACCGTGGTGCGGGAGTCCGAGGATCTCGCGTGCGGGGTGTTCGACTCTCGCGGGAACATGGTCGCGCAGTCGCTCACCGGGACCCCGGGCCACATCAACGCCATGGCCACAGGTGTCCGCCACTTCCTCACGACGTACCCGCCGGAGACGCTCCGCGCCGGCGACGTGCTGCTGACGAACGACCCGTGGCAGACGAGCGGCCAGATCAACGACATCACGATCGTGACGCCGGTGTTCAAGGACGGCCGCCCGCTCGCGTTCTTCGCGAACACGTGCCACGCGGCGGACATCGGCGGCAAGATCCTCTCCGCCGAGTCGCGGGAGGTCTACGAGGAGGGCCTGCGCATCCCGATCATGAAGCTCTTCGACGGCGGCGTCGTGAACGCCGACCTGATCACGATCGTGAGGGCGAACGTGCGCACCCCGGACGAGACCGTCGGCGACTTCTACGCGCAGTCGGCGTGCAACGACGTCGGCGCGCGAAGCCTCGAGACGCTCGTCGAGGAGTTCGGCCTCGACTCGATCGACCCGCTGGCGGACGAGATCATCCGGCGCTCGGAGCAGGCGATGCGGGACGCGATCCGCCAGCTGCCGGACGGCGTCTACCGGCACGAGAGCTGGAGCGACGGCTTCGACGAGCCGATCCGCCTCGAGGTCGCCGTGACGGTCGCCGGAGACGAGCTGGAGATCGACTTCGCCGGCTCGTCGCCGCAGAGCCGGTACGGCATCAACCTCGTCCTCAACTACACGCACGCGTACGCGAGCTTCGCAGCCAAGGCGGCGCTGGCGCCCGACGTTCCGCACAACGAGGGCTCGTTCCGGCCGGTACGCGTCGTGGCGCCGCCCGGATCGATCCTGAACTGCCTCGAGCCGGCTCCGGTCGGGACACGCCACCTGATCGGCCACCTGCTCCCCGGCGTGATCTTCGGCGCGCTCGTCCCGGCCCTCCCCGATCGGCTGATGGCGACGGGCGCGGACGCGACGTGGCTGACGATCTGGCGCGGGACCGACGCAAACGCGCGGCCGTTCTCGCTCACGCTCTTCCAGTCCGGCGGGACAGGGGCTCGGGCGACGAAGGACGGGCTGTCGACCACGGGCTTCCCGAGCGGCGTCGCCGGCGTGCCCGCCGAGGTGATCGAGACCCTGACGCCGCTCGTCCAGCACCGGCGCGAGCTGCGGACGGACTCCGGCGGTCCGGGGCGCTGCCGTGGCGGCCTCGGTCAGCACACGGAGATGGGCTCGCGTGGGACGGGCCACTGGAGCGTGTCGACGCTGATCGACCGCACGCGCTTCTCCGCGCAGGGCCTGGCGGGTGGGCTGGAGGGCGCTCCCGGCGAGCTCGCGCTCTCCTCGGGCGAGAGCGCACAGCCGAAGACCGTGCTCGACGTGCCCGCCGACGTCCGCGTGCGGCTCAGCCCGCCGGGAGGCGGCGGCTACGGCGACCCGCTCGAGCGCGACCCGGAGCTCGTGCTCGACGACGTGGTCGACGGGTACGTGTCCGTCGAGAGCGCGCGCGAGGACTACGGCGTCGCGGTGGAGTACTTCGGCCCTGTGGACCGCATCGTGCGTACGCGTGACCGGTACCGGGTCGACGAGGACGGGACGCGGGCCCTGCGCAGCCGCCGCGAGGCGCGCGCCGTCGTTCGCTAGCGATCTCGGGCCAGCCTGGCCGGCACGTCGCCCGACGTGCCATGCTGAGCCCCATGGCCCGCGGAGCCGACGTGACGAGCGGTCCTCGATCGGGAGCGAGCTTCGGAGGAAGCCGCCGCGCAGTTGTCGTCGGGGCTGGCGCGATCGGTCTTGCAACCGCGGCTGAGCTCGCCCGCAAGGGCTGGACGGTCACGGTCGCGGACGCCGGCTCCGAGCGGCTCGGGGCGTCGGACATCTCGTTCGCCCGGCTGAATGCGAGCGAGAAGACTCGGCGCGACTACTTCGAGCTCAACGCGGCGGGAATGGCGGCGTTCCGCAGCCTCGCGGCGGCGGAAGGCCGAACGCCGCCGTGGCTCCGCCTCACCGGCCACCTCGAATGGGAGACGACGCCCGACCGTCGCCGCCGCCTTCGCGAGCGGACACGGCTCGTCGAGAGTTGGGGCTACGCGGTGACGGTCCTCTCGGGGAAGGAGGTGAGGGAGACCCTCGAGCCCGACCTCCTCGCGCCCGACGACGAGGAGGTGACGTTCTTCCCCGACGAGGGATACGTCGAGACGGCCGCCATGCTCGCCGACTTGATGGCGAGGGCGCGCGCACATGGGGTCGAGTTCCGCTTGGGCGTTCTCGTTCGCGGCATCGTGAGCTCGGGTGGCCGGGTCCGCGGCGCCGAGCTCGCCACGGGCGAGGTGCTGCCGGCGGACGTCGTCGTCTCCGCCGCCGGGCGGTGGACGAGCGAGCTCGCCGAGCACGCCGGCGCGGTCGTCCCGCTCCTGGGGACGAGCGACGCACGGGTGGCAGGCTTCCTCGCGCGAACGGCGCCGACGACGACCTCGTTCTCGCGATCCGTCTTCTCGCCCGGGTTGAATCTCCGCCCCGACACCGACGGACGCCTGGTCCTGCAGGCCTTCGACCTGGACGACGTGGCCGCGGCCGACACCGCGGGAGCCGTGCCGCAACGCATCGCCCGCGAGCTCGCGCGTCGGCTCCGCCGGACGCTTCGGCTCCCGGGCCCCGTCGCCGTCGACGATGTTCAGGTCGGCGTGCGCGCGCTGCCGGTGGACGGGTTCCCCGTGGTCGGCTGGGCCGGGACGCTCGACGGCTTCTACGTCGTCGTGAGCCACAGCGGTGTCACGCTCTGCCTGCTGCTCGGGCGGCTCGTCGCGACCGAGATCGCCGAGGGACGGGACGAGCCCACGCTGGCGCCGTTCCGGCCCCAGCGATTCGACCCGGCAGCAGGCGCGGCGGAGGGAGACGGAGACGTCCCGACCGGCGCTGCGCTCAGAATTTCCGCTGTGCCGGGAGACCACGTCGACCACCTGATCGAGCAGTGGAGGGACATCCTGCCCGAGCTCGACGTCTCGCCGATGGAGATCATCGCGAGGATCTCGCGACTCAGCCGAATCCTCGAGCGCGAGGCAGATGCGCTCTACGCCGACTTCGGGCTGAACCGGGCGCTGTTCGGCGTCCTCGCGGCGCTCCGCCGGGCCGGGCCGCCGTACCAGCTGTCGCCCACGGATCTGTACAACTCGCTCCTGATCACGTCCGGCGCGGTGACGAACCGTCTCGAACGGCTGACCGCCGCAGGCCTCGTCAGGCGCTTCCCGGATCCCCACGACGGGCGCAGCCTGCTCGTCGCGCTCACGCCGAAGGGCAGGCGGCTGATCGACCGCGTGGTCACACTCCACTACGAGCGCGAGCGCGAGCTCCTCTCGCCGCTCGGACCCCGGCAGCGAAAGGCGCTCGCGAACGAGCTCCGTCGCCTGCTTCTGGCCTTCGAGGATGGCGCTCCGCCCGAGCAGGGGGACGGCTCGAACGGCGCTACTGCGCGCTCCAACCGCCGTCGACGCGCAGGTTCTGCCCCGTGACGTAGGCGGCGGACGGCGAGGCGAGGAACCTGACAGCACCCACCACGTCGTCCGGCTGGCCGACCCGGCCGAGCGGCGTCTTGCCGAGCACGTAGGCGCTCGTCTCGGGCTCGTCGAGCAACGCGGCGTTCAGGTCCGTCCGGATGTAGCCCGGGGCGACGGCGTTCACCCGCACCGTCGGCGCCCAGTGCACCGCCAGCGCGCGTGTCAGCTGGATCAGCGCGGCCTTGCTGGCCTGGTAGCTGACCGAGGCACGCGTGACGCGCTCTCCGGCGAGCGACGTCACCGTCACGATCGAGCCGCCTCGGGTGGCGAGCATCCGTCGGCCAACCTCCCGGGTCACGAAGTACGTGCCGCGCACGTTCACGTCGAACGTCTGGTCCCACTCCGCCGGCGTGACGTCGAGGGGGTCGGTGCGGACGATCACGCCGGAGACGTTCACGAGCACGTCGAGCCCACCCTGCCAGTCCCAGGCCCGCGCGACCGCGGCCGGAATCGCCTCTGGCGACCCGATGTCCACCTCGACAGGGAGGAAGCGGCCGCCATCGGCCTCGATCTCCTCGCCGAGAGCGGCGAGCGCGTCGACCGAGCGGGCAGCTCCGGCGACGTCGCAGCCCGCCCGCACGAGGTCGAGCACGACGGCCCGGCCGATGCCGCGACTCGCGCCCGTCACGAGGGCCCGTGTGCCCTGGAGCGACGTCTCGCCGGTCACGCGCAGGACGATAACTATCTTCACGTTAAGATGCCAGCGATGAGCGAGCCCTGGGTCGGGCGGTCTCTGCGCCGCCGTGAGGACGAGCGGCTGCTCCGCGGCGCCGGCGAGTTCGTCGCGGACATCGACCTTCCGAATCAGGCGCACGCGGTCTTCGTGCGCAGTCCGTTCGCGCACGCGGCGATCCGGGGGATCGACGCGAGCGCTGCGCTCGCGCTTCCCGGCGTCGTCTCGGTCTGGACGCCAGCGGACGTTCCCGCTGGGCCGCTGCCCCCGTTCCTCTGGGACACGCCGCCCGAGAAGCTCGTCGCCGCCCTTCGCCCGCATCTGCGCCCCTGCCACCCGCCGCTCTTGACGGATCGTCCGCTCTACGCCGGACAAGCTGTCGGCGTGGTCGTGGCGACGAGCCGCTACCTCGCCGAGGACGCTGCGGAGCTCGTGGAGGTCGACTACGAGCAGCTGGACGCGGTGCCGACGCTCGAGCGGGCGCTCGCCGCGGACGCGCTCGTGGTGCACGATGGCTGGGACGACAACGTCGCAGTGCGTTTCACGGTCGAGAAGGGCGACGTCGAGGGAGCGCTCGCCGATGCGGCGCTCGTCGTCCGTGAGCGGTTCGGCGTGCAGCGGCAGGCCGGCATCCCACTCGAGACACGCGGGGCCGTCGCGACGTGGGAGCCGGACCGCGGCGGGCTGACGCTCTGGTCGGCGACGCAGAACTCGCACCCGCTCCGCCGCGCCATGAGCCGGGTCGCGAAGCTCGACCCCGAGCGCATCCGCGTGATCGCGCCTGACGTCGGCGGCGGGTTCGGGATCAAGGGCGTCCTGTATCCCGAGGATCTCCTCGTCGGGTTGCTCGCAATGAGGCTGGGACGGCCCGTGAAGTGGATCGAGGACCGCCTCGAGCACATGCTCAGCGCGGTCCACGCACGGGAGCAGGAGCACGACATCGAGCTCGGGCTCGACGCGAGCGGGCGCATCGTCGCCCTGCGCGACCACGTCCTCGTCGACACCGGCGCGTACAACCCGCTCGGGCTCGTCATCCCGTACAACACGATCGCGCACCTCATGGGGCCGTACCGCGTGCCGGCCTTCTCGGCGACTGCGGACGGCGTGATCACGACGAAGACCCCGACCGCGCCCTACCGGGGCGCCGGCCGGCCCGAGGCCGTCTTCGCGGTCGAGCGCTCGCTCGACCTCGCGGCCCGGCGGCTCGGCCTCGACCCGGTCGAGCTGCGTCTCCGCAACCTCGTCCGGCCCGAGGAGATGTCCTTCGACACGGGCATCCTCTACCGGGACGGCGAGCCGCTCGTGCTCGACGGAGGCGACTACCCGGACGTCCTGCGCAGGGCGGCCGCGCTCGTCGAGTGGGAAGAGCCCGCTGGCGAGGAGCAGGACGGGCGCCTCGTCGGCCGCGGCGTCGGCGTCTACGTCGAGGGAACGGGCATCGGTCCGTTCGAAGGGGCGCTCGTCCAGGTCGGCGACGACGGCCGCGTCTCGGTGCGCACGGGAGCGTGCTCGCAGGGTCAGGGGCATGCGACCGTCTTTGCGCAGGTCTGCGCCGATCATCTTGGCGTCGAGCCGGACGCGGTCGACGTCGTCACGGGCGACACCGAGGGCCTAGAGAAAGGCTGGGGCACGGTGGCGAGCCGCAGCGCCGTCGTGGCCGGCAACGCCGTCGCCGAAGCGGCCGGCATCGTCCGCGAGCAAGCGCTGCGGGCGGCCTCGGAGCTCCTCGAGATCGCCGTGGCCGACCTGACCATCGCCGACGGACGGATCGCCCCGAAAGGGGCCCCCGGGCGCGAGGTCGACCTGGGAGCGGTCGCGCGTGCTGCGCGGGAGCAGGGCGTGCCGCTCGTCGCTCACTACTACTTCGAGCCGTCGACCGTGACGTGGTCGAACGGGGCGCACGCGGCGGTCGTCGCCGTCGACCCGGAGACCGGCGTCGTGGAGCTGCTCCGCTACGTCGTCGTGCACGACTGCGGCCGTGAGATCAACCCGATGATCGTCGACGGGCAGATCCGTGGCGGCGTCGCGCAGGGGATCGGGGGCGCCCTGCTCGAAGAGGTCGTGTACGACGAGGAGGGCCAGCTCGTGAACGGCACGCTCGCCGACTATCTCCTGCCGACAGCCGAGGAGGTCCCGTACGTCGAGCTCGAGCGGCGCGAGTCGCTATCGCCGGGCAACCCGCTGGGGATCCGTGGGGTGGGGGAAGGCGGCGCGATCGTCCCGCCGGCGGCGATCGCGAACGCGGTCGAGGACGCGCTCGCACGGCTCGGCGGAGACGGGCGGTCGGCGATCGTGCGCCGAACGCCGCTCACGCCGCCGTACGTCCGCTCGCTGGTCGACGCCGTCCGAGGCGACTTGCGGTCCTCCGACGATGATGAGATAGTACAACCTTAAGATAGTTTTTCTGCGAGGGTGTGACAGCGTGCGAAGGGAGCGCGATGGCGGTGACAGTCGAGAAGAAGACGGCGACGGGACAGGATCTCCAGTCCTTTCTCCGTTTTCTCGAAGAGAACTACCCCAACGAGATCATCCGCGTCTCGCGCGAGATCGATCCCGTCTTCGAGGCGACGGCGGCGCTCTGGCGCCTCGAGAACGACCGGCGGTTTCCGCTCGTCGTCTTCGACAACATCAAGGGGTCGAGCATCCCCTGCGTGACGAACCTCCACGCGAGCTTCCCGCGCCTCGCGATGGCGATCGGGCTTCCGATCGACGCGACGCCGCGCGACTTCGTCCTCGAGTACATGCGCCGGGAGGAGAACCCGATTCCGCCCAAGCTCGTCTCGAACGACGAGGCGCCCTGCAAGGAGGTCATCCTCACGGGCGACGACGTCGACCTGACGATCTTCCCGTCGCTGAAGTACCACGAGCTCGACTCGGGCCAGGTCGACCCCGGCTTCGAGTCCTGGCAGGGCCGCTACTGGACGCTCGCGTACGAGACGATGAAGGACCCCGACACGGCCGTCCCCAACGTCGGGATCTACCGGCTCCAGGTCAAGAGCAAGAACAAGGTCGGCATCCAGATCTCGGAGACCGCGCACGGGCACTACATCATGCAGAAGAACATCAAGCATGGCCGTCCGACGCAGATGGCCGTCTTCAACGGCGTGCACCCGGCGGTCGAGCTCGGCTGCCTGAGCTTCACGGGGATCGACGTCGACGAGTTCTCGATCGCAGGCGCGATGCTGGGAGAGCCGCTCGAGATGGTGAAGTGCGAGACGATCGACGTCGAGGTGCCCGCGTGGGCGGAGATCGTGCTCGAGTGCGAGATCCATCCCACCGAGCGCGAGCCCGAGGCGCCGTTCGGCGAGTACCCGGGCACCTACGGCCCGGAGCGGAACAACCCGGTCGTCTACGTGAAGGCGATCACGATGCGGAAGAACGCCCACTACCACAGCTCGTTCGTGGGGCACCGCGACAACCTGCTGCTCTCGGGCGTCACGCGGAACAGCCAGATCTACAAGACGTGCCGCATCGCCAGTGGCGCGGTCAAGTCGGTCTACGTGCCCCCGTCGGGCCGCTCGCGGTACATCTGCTACGTGCAGATGGAGAAGCTGATCGAGGGCGACCCGAAGAACGCCGCGATGGCCGCCTTCACGGCCGACCCGTTTCTCAAGTACGTCGTGGTCGTCGACGACGACGTCGACATCACGAACGACTCCGACGTCCTGCACGCGATCGCGACGCGCGTGCGCTGGGACTACGACGCGTTCCAGGTCACGTACTCGAGGGGCTCGCCGCTCGATCCGGCGTCCTACGACCCCGCCGGGGGATCGCACCTCGTCACCAAGGTCGGGATCGACGCGACGCGGAAGGCGAACTATCCGCTCGAGATCTCGACACCGGGCGTTGACGACATCGATCTGACGGAGGTGTTCGGGGACGCCTGGAAGAGTGTGCGCACGGACTAGCGCCCGTGAAGCCACCCCCCTTCGAGTACACGGCCGCGGCGAGCGTCGAGGAGGCGCTCGCCGCGCTCACAGAGCACGGCGACGAGGCGAAGGTCATCTCCGGCGGCCAGAGCCTCGTCCCGCTCCTCGCGTTCCGGTTCGCGCGGCCGAGCGTGCTCGTCGACATCAACCGTATCCGCGGCCTCGACGGCATCGAGCTCGACGGCGACACGCTGACGATCGGCGCGCTCGCGCGACATCGCGACGTCGAGCTCGACGGAGCGCTGAGAGCACGCTGCCCGATGATCGTCGAGGCCGTCGCACAGGTCGGGCACGCCGCGATCCGCAACCGCGGCACGGTCGGGGGGAGCCTCGCGCACTCCGACCCCGCCGCCGAGTGGACGGCCCTCGCGCTCGCACTCGATGCGGAGCTGGATGTCGTCGGCCCGAGCGGCAGCCGCGTCGTCGCCGCGGGCGACTTCTTCGTCACGTACTTCACGACGGCGCTCGCGCCCGACGAGCTCCTCGTCCGCGCTCGCTTCCGCATCCCGAACGGCCGCTCCGGGTCGACCTTCGTCGAGCTCGCCCGCCGTCATGGCGATTTTGCGCTCGCCGGCGTCGGCGCGCTGGTCACGCTCGATGACGACGACGTGGTCGCCGACGTTCGCATCGGCCTCATCGGCGTCGGTGCGACGGCGGTGCGGGCGTCGAGCGGCGAGGAGGCCGTGCGCGGGCGTCGCCCGACCGCCGACGTCCTCGTCGAGGCCGCGGCCGCCGTCGACGCCGACATCGATCCGAACACCGACGTCCACGCCTCGGCCGACTACCGACGTCTGATCGCCGGCGTGCTCGTGCGTCGCGCCCTCGAGACCGCGATCGCCAGGGCACGGGGAGGTGACGATGGCCGCTCGTGAGCTGGTCCTCCGTGTCAACGGGGTCGAGCATCGGGGCGCCGCCGAGCCTCGAGTCACGCTCGCCGACTTCCTGCGCGACGGGCTCGGGCTCACCGGGACCCATCTCGGGTGCGAGCATGGGGTGTGCGGCGCCTGCACGATCCTCCTCGACGGTCGCAGCGTGCGCTCCTGCCTGATGCTCGCGGTCCAGGCCGAAGGACACGACCTGACCACCGTCGAGGGCCTGGCGTCGCCCGACGGGGCGCTGCACCCGATCCAGGAGGCGTTCTCCGAGAAGCACGGGCTCCAGTGCGGCTTCTGCACGCCCGGGTTTCTGATGAGCGTCCACGAGCTGCTCGCGCACGACCCGGCTCCGGACGAGGCCGAGATCCGCAGCTGGCTCAGCGGCAACATCTGTCGCTGCACCGGCTACCAGAACATCGTCGAGGCGGTCCAATACGCAGCCGTGCTCCAGCGGGAGGCCGACAGGTGACCGCGACCGCCGCGCCGGGGTTCGTGGGGCAGCGGGTCCGGCGCAAGGAGGATGCGAGGCTCGTCCGCGGCGCCGGCCGCTTCGTCGCCGACATCACCGTCCCCGGAGCGCTGCACGCGGCCATCCTGCGAAGCCCCTTCGCCTACGCGGGCATCACGCGGCTCGACGTCTCCCCGGCGCTCGCCGTCCCCGGGGTGGAGGCGGCGTTCTCGGGCGCCGACCTGGCCGGCCGTGTCGGCGCTTTCATCGAGGGTGCGCGCCGCGAGATCACGCCGTCCCTCCTCGAGCAGGTCGACCTGGAGGTCAAGTCCTGCCCGTTGCCCGTGCTGCCGGTGGACGAGGTGCTCTGGTTCGGACAGCCGGTCGCGGTGGTCGTCGCGCGCGATCGCTATGCCGCGGAGGACGGCCTCGAGGCCGTCGAGGTCGACTACGACCCTCGCACCGCGCTGCCCGACGCCGAATCTGCGCTCGCCGACGGCGCTCCCGTTCTCCATCCCGAGCTCCGGGACAACGTCGCGGCTCGTCTGTTCATCAGCTCCGGGGACGTCGATGCGGCCTTCGCCGCGGCGCCGCACGTGCTGCGGGAACGCTTCACGTTCGGCCGCCACGCGGCGAACGCGATGGAGACGCGTTCGGTCCAGGCCTCCTACGACGCGGGTCGCAACGAGCTGACCGTCTGGATCACGAACCCCCGGCCCCACCTGATCCGGCTCAATCTCTCCCAGATGCTCGGCTTGCCGCTCGAGAACGTGCGCGTGCTCGCGCCCGACATCGGCGGCAGCTTCGGCACCGGGCTCTTCGCCGAGGACGCGCTCATCCCGTTCCTCGCGTTGGCCCTGGGTCGGCCGGTCCGCTGGACCGAAGATCGGCAGGAGAGCCTCGCCATGACCCGTCATGCGCGAGACCAGGTCCACGACCTGGAGCTGGCCTACGACGACGAGGGCCGGATCCTCGCGCTCCGCGACCGGTTCCTCGTCGACGCCGGCGCCTACAACGCCTATGCAGTCACGGTCTCCTACAACACCGCCGCCCACCTGCGCGGCCAGTACGGCATCGACACGTTCTCGATCGAGGGCCTGAACGTCGTCACGACGAAGGCGCCGGTCGCCCCGGTGCGGGGAGCGGGGCGGCCCGAGGCGGTGTTCGCGCTCGATCGCGCGTTCGACCTGATCGCCGTGGATCGCGGGCTCGATCCCGCGGAGATCCGGCGGAGGAATCTCATCCGCCCGGACGAGATGCCGCGCGCGATGGGCATGCCGTACCGGGACGGGAAGGAGATGGTGTACGACTCGGGAGACTTCCCGGCGCAGCTAGAGCAGGCGCTCGAGGCGTTCGGCTACGACGAGCTCCGGGCGCAACAGGCCGCCTGGCGCGCGGAGGGCCGGCTGGTCGGGGTGGGGATCTCGTCCTACGTCGAAGGGTCGGGTTTTGGCCCGTTCGAAGGCGCGGTCGTGCGTCTCGACCAGCAGGGCAACGTCCACGTCGTCACCGGTGCGAAGCCTCACGGGCAGGGCCTCGAGACGACGCTCGCGCAGGTCTGTGCCGACGAGTTCGGGGTCCCGTTCGACCGCGTCACGGTGACGACGGGCGACACGGCGCTGATCCAGTACGGGATCGGCACGTTCGCGAGTCGCAGCGCGGTCACCGCGGGGACGGCGGTCGGCGTCGCGGCCGGGCGGCTGCGGACGAAGGTGCTGGCGGTCGCCGCCGAGCTGCTCGAGGCGAGCCCCGCGGATCTCGAGCTGACGACCGACGGCGTCGCGGCGCGTGATGTCGGCCGCGGGGTCTCGTACGAGGAGATCCATGCGGCTGCGGCACCCGGGCCGCGGAACCGGACGCCCGAGGGGCTCGCGCCCGGGCTCGAGGAGCAGTACTACTTTGTGCCGCCGACGGTGACGTTCGCCTCCGGAACGCACGTCGCGTCCGTCGAGGTCGACGTCGAGACGGGCTTCGTCCGCGTCCTCCGCTATCTGACGGTCGACGACTGCGGACAGATGCTGAACCCGATGATCGTGGAGGGCCAGATCCAGGGCGGCGTTGCCCATGGGATCGGCACCGCGCTCTTCGAGGAGGCGCTCTACGACGAGGACTGCCAGCTCCTCACCGGGAGCTACATGGACTACCTGCTGCCGACGGCGGACGAGGTGCCGCCGATCGAGGTCGGCCACCAGGTGTTCCTCTCGGACCTGAACCCGTTCGGCATCAAGGGATGCGGTGAGGGCGGCGCCGTGTCTCCACCGGCCGCGATCGCGAACGCGGTCGTTGACGCGCTCAGACCGTTGCACATCAACGTCAACCGCGTGCCGCTGCGACCTGAGGCTCTGTTGGACCTCATCCGGCAGGCGAAGGCCGCCACGATCGGCGGGCAGAAGGAGGGCGAAGGATGAACGTCAAGGGAATCGTCTGGGTCGGGAGCGCGACCAAGGACTACGAGAAGACGGTTGCGTTCTTCAAGGACACGATGGGGCTGTCGCCGTTCCACGAGCAGGACGACCTCTCGATCCTGCGCCTCAAGAGCGGCGAATGGGTCGAGGTCTTCGGCCCTGGCGACCCGCACTTCGGCGAGTTCGACACCGGACCGGTGGTGGAGTTTCTCGTCGACGACCTCGACGAGGCCCGGGCGGAGCTCGAGTCCAAGGGCGTCGAGTTCCTCACCGAGAACCACGGCTGGGGGGACTACCTCTGGAGCCACTTCCGGGGCCCCGACGGCTTCGTCTACGGCATCACCAGCGGCCCCTACATGGACGGCTCGACCACGTGACCCACCCGCAGGCCGAGCGGCCGGTGCTCGTCGCGATGACGGGCGCCACCGGCGCCGTCTACGGGATCCGCGTCCTCGAGACCCTGCGCGAGCTCGGGGTCGAGACGCATCTGATCGTGAGCCGCTGGGCGGACGCGACGATCAAGGCCGAGACCGACCGCCGGCCCGACGACGTGCGCAAGCTCGCGACGGCGGTGTACGAGGAGGGAGATCTCGCGGCGGCGCCCGCATGGGGATCGTTCGAGACGTCGGGAATGATCGTCGTGCCCTGCAGCATGCGCACGCTCGCCGCGGTGGCGAACGGGCTCTCGGACAATCTCATCCAGCGTGCTGCCGAGGTGCATCTGCAGGAGCGGCGCAAGCTCGTGATGCTGGTGCGCGAGTCGCCGCTGTCGGTGATCCACCTCGAGAACATGCTGCGGTTGGCAAAAGCGGGCGCGGTCGTCGCGCCGCCCGTACCGGCGTTCTACGCGCGCCTCCGGTCCCTCGACGACATGGTCGACCACACGGTCGGCCGCGCGCTCGACCAACTCGGCATCGAGCACGAGCGGATCCGCCGCTGGGGTGAGCGCCGGGCGGCACTCCGGCCGGTCGACAGCGATTAGCTCCGCTCGGCCGCGCGCAGGCCCGCGATCTGGCGGCGCCAGGCGTCGACGACGGCGGCCGGGTCGCCGCGCTCGACGGCGAAGGAGATGCCGGTCACAACTGGCATCCCCACATGGTCGTCCGACTCGACGGAGTCGACCTCGAGCTCGAAGCAGTCGAGGTTGAGCTCAGGGTCCGACGTCAGGGACCGTGCGGCGCCGCGGAGGTAGAGGACCGTGCGTGGCGCCACGTGGCAGAACAGGACCCGTTCACCGCGGGTGAGGTTCTCGCAGGTCCGGCTGCCCTTCCAGAGCGCGAACCGCAGACGACGGTCGTCGACCGCCAGCACCTCGCCGGCGCTGAGCATGCACGGACGCGGCGTTCCGTCGTCGTCGGCCGTGACGAGGAGATACGCGGCGCCGATCTTGGTCTCGAGGTGCTCGCCGTCGAGCTCCTGCCGGAGGCCGGACGGGATCGTGTCGCCGATCAGCTTCGACATATCTTGACGATAAGATACCTCGATGCGCTCGCGAAGGGCGGGATTCGCCGTCGTGATGGGCGGCTACCTCGCGACGACGACGGCCGAGGCCACGCTCGCGCCGGCGTTTCCGCTCGTCGCCCGCGAGCTCGACCTCGGGCCGGGTTTCGCCGGCGTCGCCTTCGGCGTGCTGGCCGCGGCGATCGCGGTCGGCAGCCTGGTCGGCGGAGTCGCGCTCGCGCGGCTCGGTCCCAGGGCGGGCCTCGGGCCGGGGGTTACGCTCGTCGCGGCCGGATGCGCGTTGACCGCCCTCGCGGGAGGGACTCTCGGATTGCTCGCCGGACAGGTCGTGCTCGGTCTCGGCTCGGGGCTGTTCTTCGCGTCAGGGCTCCGCTCCGCCGCCGTGTTCGCCGGCTACCGGCGGCGCGGACGGGCGATGGGGCTATTCGGGGTCGCGTTCTCCGTCGGCCTGGCCCTCGGCGGTGCGCTCGCCGCACTCGGAGACGTCTGGGGCTGGCGGACGTCATTCGTGGCCGCTGCCGGGCTCGCCGCGCTCAGCGCGGCCACGCTCGCGCTCGTGCGCGTCCCGGCCGAGGAGAACGTTTCGCGGGAGTCGCGTCCCTCGCACCGCCTCCGCGAGGCGTTCGGCGTGCCGGTTGCGGTCGGTGGGGTCGCAGCGGCGTCCCAGTACGGAACGATCGGGTTCCTCGCGCTCTACGCCGTCGGGCACTGGGGCGTCTCGCCCGCGACCGCCGCTCTCCTCCTCACCGCCGGTCGCATCCTCTCCGTCCCGGCGAAGCTCGTCTCGGGGAATGCGTCGGACTCGGGCGGCGCGCTCCCGACGGCGCGACGTCTCGCGCTCGCGCTCGCCGTGCTCGGGGCCTGCTGGACGTTGCTCCCGGGTCCGGCGCTCACCGTCTGGGCAGCCCTCCTGTTCATCGCGTGCGTCAGCGCACTCGGCCCGCTCGCGAACGTCCTGGCCCTCGAGCGGCTCGAGTCGCGCGCCGAGCTCCTCGGCGCCTTCCGGGCTGCGCAGATCGGTCTCGCCTCGTTGACCGCGATCCTCCTCGGCGCCGGTGCCGAGCTCGTCGGCCTGCGCACGACCGTCGTCGTGGCGGCAGTCGCGATCCCGTCGTCGCTTCTTCTGCTCGGTCGCCGGGAGCGCCGCGCTCAGTCGCGGCCCGCGCTGAGCTGATCGAGGAGCGTCGCGACCGCCGTCTCCGGCGGGTCGGCGAGCGGGACGATGCTGAGCCCGGGAACGCGAAGCGCACGATCGGCGTTCTCGCGGTCGACGGCGCTCGCCGGCCCCTCGGGAACCCCGAGGACGAGCGGCCGTTGCTCCTTGAGCGTGACGTCTGCGGAGCGGTAGACGAGGTTCGTCGCCAGCCCCATCGCGATGGCGGCGAGCGAGCGCCTGTCACACGGGGCCACGATCATCCCTGCGGTCAGGAACGACCCGCTCGAGATGCGCGCCGCCTGGTTCCCGTGCGCGTAGCAGTGGTCGGCCAGCTCGCGGACGTCAGCGAGCGCGTCGCCGAGAGCCTGTTCGGCCTCGGGGGTCAGCACGAGATGCGTCTCGAGCGGACCGTCGTGGAGCGTCTCGAGCAGCTTGATGCCGTAGGCCAAGCTCCCCGTCCCGGCCATGGCGACGACGAGGTGTCGACGATTGGAGTTGTCTCGACCTTGACCCAAAGTCTCTAGACGTTAAGATAACTCTCCTACCGTGTCGGGCCACGTCCTAGCGGCGGTTGGAAGCGTGAGGTACGAAGCGCATCGCTGTGCTGCGCGTGGAACGCAACGCCAAACCACGGTGTCCACTCGTCGTCTGACGTGGACGGTGTGGAAGGCGCCCTCGAGAGGAGAGGAATGATGAGAAGTCATCGCGCTGTGGCATTCGTAGTCGGCATGATCGCGGTGCTCGCGGCCGCGATGCTCGCCGCAACGAGCTTCGCCGGTAGCAGCGCATCGTCCGGCTCGGTCACGATCGCGATCGGCGGGGAGCCGTCGACGCTCGACCCGCTGGTGCGGGACGACGGCAACGAGCGGGCGGTGACCCAGAGCATCTTCGAGACGCTGATGGGGCGCACGGCCGACGGCAAGAGCCTCTACCCGAAGCTCGCGATCGCAGCTCCGAAGCGAGTCGCCCCGTCCGCGTGGCGGTTCAAGCTCCGTCCCGGGGTCAAGTTCACGGACGGTGAGCCGTTCAACGCGGACTCCGTCGTGGCGAGCGTGAAGCACGTCCTCGACCCGAAGGCGAACTCCGAGCAGGTCGGGTACCTCGGGTCGTTGAAGGGAGCGAAGAAGGTCAACAACCTCACCGTCGACATCCTGACGAAGGGCACCGACCCGATCCTGCCCTCTCGGATGTACTGGCTCCGGATGATCCCTGCGAAGTGGCAGAGCATCTCCGACTTCGCCTCGAAGCCGGTCGGGACGGGCCCGTACGTCTTCTCCGAGTGGTCCCGCGGCGACCACATCACGCTGACCGCGAACCCGAGCTACTGGGGCTCGCCGAAGCCGACGATCCAGTCTGTGACGTACAAGTTCGTGCCCGAGGGGTCGACGCAGGTCGCCGGCCTCGCGGCCGGGAACTTCAACCTGATCACGAACCTCATCCCCGAGGACGCGAAGCGGGCGCCCAAGGCGATCGCGGTCAGGAGCACCGAGCATCCGATCTTCATCCTCAACGCCCGCCCGGGCCCGCAGACGACCGCCAACACCAAGGTCCGGCAGGCGATGAACTACGCGCTCGACAAGAACGCGATCGCGTCGAAGCTCTTCCTCGGCTACGCGACCGTCGACGCGGGGCAGCTGCTGAGCCCGTCGGCGTTCGGCTTCGATCCGAAGACGAAGGCGTACCCGTACGACGTGGCGAAGGCGAAGCAGCTCGTCCAGCAGGCCGGCGCCACGGGGAAGAAGGTCAGCATCGTCGGCGAGTCGGGCCGCTGGCTCAAGGACCGTGAGCTGATCGAGCTCGCTGCGCAGTCCTGGCGCTCGATCGGGCTCGACGTCGACGTCAAGTTCTACGCGTTCCCGCAGTACCTGAACCGGCTGTTCGACCAGAAGAACCGGCCGGACGTCGTGTTCGTCTCGAGCTCGAACGAGCTGTACGACGCCGATCGTCCGTTCACGACCTACTACGAGTTGAGCGGCATCGGCGCCTCGAACTCCGACAAGCAGCTCCAGACGTGGATCGACAAGGCACGGACGGAGCTGAACGTGAACAAGCGCGCCGCCCTGTACCACGCGGCCGTCAACAAGGCCCGGCAGCAGGCGTACTTCGCCTGGCTCGTCAACTACGAGGGCCTCTGGGGCATGAGCAAGAACGTCCAGTGGCAGCCCCGCAGCGACGGGTTCATCTTCCTCAACACGATGAAGCTGGCCGGTTAGGGTAGGACGAAAGGAGCGTCGGGATGGGCCGGTTCGCGATTGGGAGGATCGTCCAGGGCCTCGTCGTCGTCTTCTGCGTGACCGTGGTCGTGTTCGTCACGACCCGGCTCGTGGGCGACCCGGTCAAGGTGATGCTGCCGTTCGAGTCGACGCCCGAGCAGCGTGCCGCGTTCAGGCACCAGATCGGCTTCGACCGGCCCATCCTGACGCAGTTCCGCGAGTACATCGAAAACCTCGCGCAGGGCGACTTCGGCAACTCGCTCCTGCAGGACCGGCCGACGATCCGGATCGTGCTCGAGCATCTGCCGGCGACGTTCGAGCTCGTCTTCGCCGGTATCGCTCTCGCCGTCCTGATCGCGGTGCCGCTCGGCGTGATCGCCGCGCTGCGCCCGGGCGGCGTCGTCGATCGAGTGAGCGTGTTCCTCAGCCTCATCGGCCTTTCGGTGCCGCAGTTCTTCCTCGGAATCCTGCTGATCCTGTTCTTCGCGGTCGAGCTCCAGTGGCTGCCCGCGTCCGGGAAGGGAGGCCTCGACCACCTGATCCTCCCGGCACTGACCCTTGCCTTGCCCGCCGTCGGAAGGCTCGCGATGATCGCGCGCTCGTCGATGATCGACGAGCTCGGGAATGCGTACGTCCAGACCGCAAAAGCGAAGGGGATCCCGCACTGGCGCGTGGTCGGCATCCATGCCTTGCGCAACGCGTTCATCCCGGTGCTGACGCTCACCGGCTGGGAGCTGATCCGCGCGCTCGCCGGGTACTCCGTGGTCGTCGAGACGGTGTTCGCCTGGCCCGGCGTCGGCTACCTCGCCTACCAGGCGATCCAGGATCAGGATCTCTTCCTCCTGCAGACGATCGTGCTCGTGATCGCGGTGCTCGTCGTCTTCGTCAACGTCGGGATCGACATCCTCTACCGGGCGGTCGACCCGAGGATCAAGCTCGCCTGATGTCCGCTACGCCCGAATCGATCGAGGCGGCCCGCGAGCAGGAACTCCTGCGCGGGCGGCCCTACGACATGATCCGCGCCCTGCGGTCGGCGATGTCCGAGCTGTGGTCGGACAAAGCCGGTCTCCTCGGCGCGGGCGTGATCCTGATCATCGTCGTCTCCGCGATCTTCGCTCCGTGGCTCGCGCCGCACGACCCGAACGAACAGTCGCTGCTCGACCGGCTCACGCCGCCGTTCCAGACCTGGAACTACCCGCTCGGCACGAACAGCCTCGGCCAGGACGAGCTGTCGCAGCTCCTCTTCGGCGCGCGCACCTCGCTCATCGTCGGCTTCGTCGTCGTGCTCATCGCGGGCACGTTCGGCGTCGTCGTCGGCCTCGTCGCCGGCTACCGCGGCGGCCGTTGGGATTCGTTCGTGATGCGGGCGGTCGACGTGCAGGTCGCGTTCCCGGGCCTGCTGCTCGCGCTGATCATCCTCGCGGTCGTCTCGCCGAGCCTCTGGTCGCTGATCATCGTGCTTGCGCTGAACGGGTGGATGGTCTACGCCCGGATCACCCGCGGAATCGTCCTCCAGACGAAGGAGACGCCGTACGTCGAGGCGGCCGAGATCGTCGGCTGCAAGTCGCGTCGCGTCGTGTTCACGCACATCCTCCCGAATCTGACCTCCCCGCTCCTCACGCTCGCCGTCCTCGAGCTCGCCCGGATCGTGCTCGCCGAGGCCGCGCTGTCGTTCCTGGGGCTCGGCATCCAGCCGCCGGAGATCTCGTGGGGGCTGATGGTGGCGAACGGCCGCGACTACCTGTTCACCGCCTGGTGGATCGCGACGTGGCCGGGAATCGCGATCTCCGTGCTCGTGGTGGCCGTCAACCTGTTCGCGAGCTGGCTGCGCGTCGCGGCCGACCCGCAGCAGCGGGACAAGCGGTTCGCCCAGTCGTCGGCGTCCGCGACCACCACGGGGACGACGTGAGCGACGACGGTCATCGCGGGCCGCTGCTCGAGGTCGAGGACCTCGAGGTCAAGTTCTTCACGCGCCGCGGCGTGGTCCAGGCCGTGCGCGGCACCACGTTCGAGGTCGCGCGCGGCGAGACGGTCGGCCTCGTGGGCGAGTCGGGGTCGGGCAAGAGCGTCACGTCCCTCGCGATCCTTGGGCTGATCGAGCTTCCCGGGAAGATCACCGCCGGCGACGTCCGCTGGAAGGGCGCGTCTCTCCTCGACAACGCCGGGCGCAAGCGGATCAAGCAGATCCGCGGGAAAGAGCTCGCGGTCGTCTTCCAGGACCCGATGACGTCCCTCAACCCGCTGTTCACCATCCGCGCGCAGATCAGCGAGGTGCTCCGGCACCACCTCGGGATGCGCCGCAAGCAGGCCGAGGAGCGCGTCGTCGAGCTCCTCGATCTCGTGGGCATCCCGTCGCCGCGCGAGCGCGCGAAGGCGTACCCACACGAGCTGTCCGGCGGTCAGCGCCAGCGCGTGATGATCGCGATGGCGCTCGCCTGCGAGCCCGAGCTCCTGATCGCAGACGAGCCGACCACCGCGCTCGACGTGACGATCCAGGCGCAGATCCTCGAGCTCATCGCCGAGATCCAGCAACGGCTCGGCCTCGCCGTCCTGCTCGTCACGCACGACCTCGGCGTGGTCGCCGGCGTGTGCAACCGCGTCGTGGTCATGTACGGCGGCAAGATCATGGAGCGGGGGCCCGCGGCCGATGTCTTCGAGCATCCAGGCCACCCCTACAGCGCCGGCCTGCTGAGCTCGACGCCGCGCCTCGACTTCGTCCAGCATCGGCTGAGGGGCATCGACGGGTCGCCGCCGAACATGATCGAGCCGCCGCCGGGCTGCCCGTTCGCACCGCGCTGCCCGATCGCGACCGAGCGCTGCGCGAAGCCTCCGCCCTTCGTCCCTGCGGAGAACGGGAGGGAGGTGGCCTGCTGGTATGCATACGACACTGACTCCCTCTGGACGGGAGCACGATCCGCCGAGCTCAGTCGCTGAGCCGCTCGTCCGCGTCGACGGGCTCCGCGTCCACTACCCCGTCGGGCGCGCGGGCTTCTGGGGACAGAAGAAGCTGTTCCTGCACGCCGTCGACGACGTCTCGTTCGAGATCCGGCCGGGCGAGACCCTCGGCCTCGTCGGCGAGTCCGGCTCCGGTAAGACCACGACGGGCCGCGCGATCCTGCGCAAGGTCCCGATCACGGCCGGGACGATCGAGTTCCGCGGCGAGGACATCACGAGGCTCGGGGGCGAGCAGCTCCGTCGCATGCGCAGCCGCATGCAGCTCGTGTTCCAGGATCCGTACGCGAGCCTCAACCCGCGCCAACGCATCCTCGAGACCATCGCCGAGCCGATGGTCGTCCACGGCAGGGTCAAGCGCGCATCGCAGGCAAAGGACCGCGTCGCCGAGCTGCTCGAGCTGGTCGGGCTGCCGTTGGACGTCATGTACCGCTACCCGTACGCGTTCAGCGGCGGCCAGCGCCAGCGCGTCGGCATCGCGCGCGCGCTGAGCCTCGAGCCCGACTTCATCGTCGCCGACGAGCCGGTCTCGGCGCTCGACGTGTCGATCCGCGCGCAGGTCGTCAACCTGATGCAGGACATCCAGGAGCGGCTCGGGCTGACCTACCTGTTCATCGCGCACGACCTCTCGGTCGTCCGTCACATCTCCCATCGGATCGCGGTCATGTATGCCGGCAAGATCGTCGAGATCGGAAGCCGCGACCAGATCTACGACGATCCGCAACACCCGTACACGAAGGCGCTGCTCTCCGCCGTTCCGATCCCAGACCCGAAACTCGAGGTGCAGCGCAAGCGAACGGTCCTCTCGGGGCCGTTCCCCGACCTGATCGACCCCCCGACCGGCTGCCGCTTCGAGTCGCGCTGCCCGATCGCCGTCGAGCGGTGCCTGCACGACCCGCCGAGCCTCGAGCCTAAGGCGCCCGGCCATCGTGCCGCGTGCTGGCTGAGCTAGTGCGCACGAACGCGACAAAGGCCCGCCTCGCAGCGGGCGAGACGGTCTATGGCTGCTTCGTCCGGTACCCCGACCCGGGTCTCGCCGAGCTCGTCGCGCTCCAGGGGTTCGACTTCCTCGTGCTCGACGGCGAGCACGGGACGATGGAGCCGCGGGAGTGCGAGAACATGGTGCGTGCCGCAGAGCTGAGAGACGTCACGCCGCTCGTGCGCGTGCCCGCGAACGAGGCGCCGGTGATCCTTCGCTTCATGGACACGGGGGCGCAGGGGGTGCACATCCCGCTCGCGACGTCGGCCGAGGATGCGGATGCGGCCGTGCGGGCGGTGAAGTACTGGCCCCGAGGCACGCGCGGGCTGACCGGGGTGCGAGCGGCCTCGTACGGACAGGAGGAGCCGCTCGCCGAGTACGTCGCCCAGGCGAACGAGGAAACCCTCGTCGTCGTGCAGATCGAGACACGCGAGGCGCTCGAGCGGGTGTCGGAGATCGCGTCGGTCGACGGCGTCGACGTGGTCTTCGTCGGCCCCACCGATCTCTCGCACGCGTTGGGCGTTCCGGGCCAGCTCTCGCACCCGCTCGTCGAGGAGGCGTACGAGACCGTGGTCCGCGGAATGACCGACTCGCCCGCCGCCCTCGGCGTGCTCGTGCCCGATGCCGACGGCGCCCGGCGGTGGCGAGCCCGGGGTGCGCGCTACGTCGCCGTGACGGTCGACTCGCTCGTCACCCGGACCGCTCGCGCATTCCTCGCGTCCGTGCGCGCGGGGGTCGAGGCCAACGTCTGAGGAAAGGGGAAGCACGTGCGCGTCGAGAGCTCGTTCGAGGTTCCGGCCGACCGTGCGGCGGCGTGGGCGCTGCTGATGGACGTCCCGCGCGTCGTGCCCTGCATGCCGGGCGCCACCCTCGTCGACGAGATCGACGATTCGACGTGGAAGGCGAACATGAACGTCAAGCTCGGCCCCATCGGGCTGACGTTCGCGAGCGACGTCCGGCGCGAGGTCGCCGACGAGGCCGAAGGGCGGGTCGTGCTCGCCGTCGACGCCCGCGAGACGCGCGGGCGCGGCAACGCACGGGCGACGATCGAGTCGTCCCTGAGCCCTGCGGAGGGCGGCACCTCGGTCGCCGTGGTCGCCGATCTCAATCTCTCGGGCAAGGTCGCGCAGTACGGACGGGGGATCGTCGAGGACGTCACGAAGCAGCTGGTCGCACAGTTCGCGGACTGCCTCAGCCGCCAGCTCGGTGAAAGAGACGACGCCGTCGGCGCAGAGGCGCAACCGCCGCCGCCGGCGGCCAGCTCGATCGCCGGTGGCCGACTCGTGTTTCGCGCGCTCTGGAGCTCGTTCATCGGTCTCTTTCGTCGCGGGTAGCGGCCGCGGCGGGCGCAGCTGCGCGAGTAGCCTCGTGACATGCGCGAGGAGATCGAGCGGGGAGCCATGGCGAGGCTCTCGCTCGGACACCTCGCGGTCGACTTCACCTCCGGCGCCGTCCCGGCGCTCCTGCCGTTCTTCGCCGCGAAGTTCGATCTGAGCTACACGGCGACGGCGGTCCTGATGCTCGCCGCGCTCGTCTCGTCATCGCTCGTCCAGCCGCTGTTCGGGCTCTGGTCCGACGCGCGCGGCGCGATCTGGCTGCTGCCGGCGGGAGTGGCCCTCGCCGGTGTGGGCATCGCGAGCGCATCGATGGCGCCGAGCTACGCGCTCGTGGCCCTGCTCGTGTTCGTTGCGGGGATCGGCATCGCGGCCTACCACCCCGAGGGCGCGAAGTTCGCGGCGTTCGCGAGTGGCCGGCGCCGCGCGAGCGGGATGTCGTACTTCAACATCGGCGGGAACACCGGCTACGCGCTCGCACCGATCGTGCTGACGCCGCTCGTACTGTGGCTCGGGCTGGCCGGCGGGGCGCTCGCGACGATCCCGGTCTTCGCGGTCGCGGCCGTGCTGCTGCGGGCGTTGCCGGCGCTCGGTCGTCTCACCCCGGCCGCGTCCGGAAGCGGCGCGCCTGCCGGCGAGGACGACCTGCGCGCGATGGGCATCCTCTCGATCACGATCGTGTTGCGCGGCGCCGCGTGGTTCGCGCTCCTCACGTTCGTCCCGCTCTGGGTCGTCGCCGACGGCGGGACCAAGGCCGAGGGCGGACGCGTCCTGGCGCTGATGCTTGTCGCGGGCGCGATCGGCACGCTCGTGCTCGGCTGGGTCGCGGACCGCATCGGCCTTCGCCGGACGCTCATCGTGACGCAGGGGCTGATCCCGTTCGGGATCGTCGCGTTCGTGGCGATCGGCGGTGTGCCCGGCACGATCGCCCTGATGCTCGTGGGTCTCTGCACCGTGGGTACGTTCGGCGTGACCCTGGTGCTGAGCCAGTTCTACCTTCCGCGCCACGTCGGCATGGCCAGCGGCCTCACCGTCGGCCTCGCGATGGGGGTCGGCGGGGTCGCGGCCGTCGCGCTCGGCGCGGTCGCAGACGCGATCGACCTCCAGACCGCGCTCTACATGGCGGCCGCTGCTCCGGCGTTCGGCTTCCTGGCATGTCTCTTCCTGCCTCGGCCGTCCGCATGGTCGCCCACGGCCGAGCCTGCATCCGCCGGGATCGTCTAACCTGGGCTTCGAGCCGGTTGAACCGTCAGTCAACGAGGAGACCACGCGCATGACCGCACAGGAGTTCTTCGCAGCGCTTCCGGAGAAGGCCGATCCCGCGAAGACCGCCGGGATGCACAACACCTACGTGTTCGACATCCAGGACGTCGGGCAGTGGACGGTCGTGGTCGACGACGGCACCGTGAGCGTGACCGAGGGCGCGGGCACGGGGGACTGCACGATCCGGGCGAGCGAGGAGACGCTCACCAAGATCGCGTCGGGTGAGGCGAACCCGACCACCGCCTACATGACGGGGAAGCTCAAGATCGACGGCGACATGGGCGCCGCGCTCAAGCTGCAGAAGCTCTTCTGAGGCTTGTCCGCGAAGCAGGAATCCGCTCGCGCGTATTCCTGCCGCTTGATCCCCGCCCTGTGGACGGGGCACTCCCTGCAGGCGGCCGCATGCGCGGCCGCAAGAGCGAAGCCAGAAATCCGCTCGGGCGGGGCGAACATGTAGGTTCCCGCCGTGGTCTGGGGCGTCCGCATCCTCGTCGCGTGGGGGATCAACATCCTTGCGCTGCTCGTCGCGGACTGGCTCTTCTCCGGCTTCTCGATCGAGCGATGGGGGCCGGTCATCTTTGCCGGCGCAGTGCTCGGCCTCGCCAATGTGTTCCTGAAGCCGCTCCTCACGTTCATCGCGCTGCCGCTGATCATCCTGACCTTCGGGATCGCGTACTTCTTCGTGAACGTCGTGGTGCTCCTCTTCACCGAGTGGGTGACGCCCGACTTCTCGATCGACGGCTTCTGGACCTACGTCGGCGCGACGATCGTGATCTGGCTCGTCAACTGGATCGTCTGGACGATCGTCGACTCGGTCGTCGGCGAGGCCCGCTGAGCCGCTCGTAAGGATCTTCTGAACAGAGGTGTCGGGGCCTGGTCGACGCGGTAGGGTCGATCCGAGTGGCCCGTCGCCTCGCCTGCGTGTGTGCGGTGCTGGCCGTGGCCGCGGTCGGCGTCCCGGCCATCGCGTCCGCTGCGCCCGGTCTCGAGGTCGGGATCACAGACGACGCCTGGCTGATGTTCGGCCCCGGCACCGCCCAGGAGCGTGCGACCCAGCTCCACGACATGGGGGCGGAGCTCGTGCGCGTGACGCTCGACTGGCGCCGCATCGAGAGCCGGGAGGGCACCTTCGACTGGGAGCGGGAGGACGCGGCGCTCGACGCGCTGCGCGACCAGGGCATCGCTCCGATCCTCGTGCTCTGGGGGACGCCCGGCTGGGCGAACGGTGGGCGCGGCGCGAACGTGCCGCCCCGCTCGGCGGCCGACTTCGCCGC
>Ga0070681_10000442_pt1 | contig 33782 bp, 28 predicted proteins | sample KBSC83BmetaG_FD_65650 | JGI IMG/M metagenome (GOLD analysis project Ga0070681, IMG submission 65650) | Corn rhizosphere microbial communities from Kellogg Biological Station, Michigan, USA - KBS C8-3B metaG | ecosystem: Host-associated > Plants > Roots > Rhizosphere | place: USA: Michigan...
CTCGAGCTGTTCATCTACGCGCGCACCGACCAGTGGTTTTATATCCTGCAGGGCAAGGGGCTCGAAGAGCGACGGATGGTTCGCACGCGGAGCTGGCGGCTCAAGCGGTCGGAGTTCGCGCCGGCCGCTGATCTCGTGCAAGCCGTAGCGACAGCAGCGGAGCGCCTTGCTTTGACACCTGCGTGAGTCTGCCACCACTCGCGTACGCGCTCGTTGCGGGGCTGGCGAACGTGCTCGGTGCCGCTGCGGTGACATCGCGCGCGCGCTGGAGCGTCCGAGCACTCGACGTGATGGTCGCGCTGTCCGCGGGATTCATGATCGCGGTCTCGGTCGGCGAGTTGCTTCCCGAAGCGATCGAGCGGAGCGGCCGCAATGCCGCGCTTGCCGCGCTTGCGGGCTACCTGCTCGTTCACCTGACGCAGCACACGTTCGCGCGCCACTTCCATTTCGGCGAAGAGACGCACGAGGTGAACACTACGGTGAGCGGGTCGGCGCTGGTCGGCTTGTTGCTGCACACGTTCTTCGATGGCGTGGCCATCGCGAGCGGCTTCGACGTGAGTGCCGCGCTCGGGTTCCTCGTTTTCATGGCCATTCTCCTGCACAAGCTTCCTGAGGGTCTCGCCATATCCAGCCTGTTCCTCGCGGCTGGTGCGGGGCGGCGCGCAGCGTTGGGAGCGGCCGCGGCGCTCGGCGCCGCGACTGTCATTGGCGTGCTCATGACGCAGTACATCGGTGGGTTGCGATCACTGGGGCTCGCCCTCTCCGCAGGCGTCACGCTATACGTGGCGGCATCGAACCTCGTACCGGAGTTTCAGACGAAGCCCGGGTGGCGGATGCCGATCAGCTTTTTCGCGGGCTGCGGATTGTTCTTCGCGGCGCGCATGGTGACTGGATTGTGAGTCCGCGACAGTCACGCGGAAGCGGAGAAGCCTCGCTCTTCTCGCGTGCTGAAGAAGCGCAGCCGCTCGCCGCTCGCCTTCGTCCGCGGTCGCTCGACGAATACGTGGGCCAGTCACACATCCTCGCATCGGGCAAGGCGCTGCGTCAGGCGATCGAGAATGGCTCGGTCGGCTCCGTCATCTTCTGGGGGCCGCCGGGATCGGGAAAGACGACACTCGGCCGCTTGATCGCGAGCACGACCAACCGCGTCTTCGTCCCGTTCAGCGCGGTGAGTGAGGGCGTGCCGCGCATCCGGCAGATCCTCGGCGAGGCGCGCCAGCGTCTAGACGATGGCGGCATGCGCACGATTCTGTTCATCGACGAGATCCATCGGCTGAACAAGGCACAGCAGGACAGCCTGCTCCCCGGCGTCGAAGAGGGTACGGTGACACTCATCGGCGCGACCACGGAGAACCCGAGCTTCGAGATCAACGGCGCGCTGCTGTCGCGAACGCGAGTGTTCGTCCTCAAGGCGCTGACGACGGCCGACATCCTAACGCTGCTGCGCCGGGCGCTCTCGGACACCGAGCGTGGCATCGCGAGCCGCCGACTCGTCGGCGATGATGACGCGCTCGAGATCATCGCGGCGGAAGCCGACGGCGACGCGCGCCGCGCCTTGACCGTCATCGAGGCGGCGGCGGACTACGTTGGTGACGGAGGTCACATAACGACAGCCGTCGCTCGTGAGGCGATGCAGCTGCGGTTCGCTCGGCACGACAAGAGTGGCGAGGAGCATTTCAATCTCCTCAGCGCCTATCACAAGTCTCTGCGCGGCAGCGATCCGCAGGGCGCGCTGTACTGGATGGCGCGCATGATCGAGGGCGGCGAGGATCCGATGACGATCTTTCGTCGCGCGATCGCGATGGCCGCGGAAGATGTCGGACTCGCGGATCCGGAAGCGCTCAAGCTCGCCGTTGCAGCGCGTGATGCATATCACATGTTGGGAGCGCCCGAGGGTTATCTGCCGCTCGCTGAGATGACCATCTACCTCGCGACCGCGCCGAAATCGAACAGCGCAAAGGCGGCGCTCTCCGCGGCACTGGAGGCCGCGCGAGAGTCGCCCGCGGCCGGCGTGCCCATGCACATTCGCAACGCGCCGACGCGGCTGATGAAGAACCTCGGGTACAACCGCGGCTATCAGTACGCCCACGATTCGCCCGACGCCTTCATCCCGCAGGAGTACCTCCCCGACGAGCTACGCGGCACGCGGTTCTACGAGCCCGGACCGTTCGGGTTCGAGAAGGAGATCTCCAAGCGATTGGCGTGGTGGCAATCACTGCGCGACCGCGTCGCGGGCCGCGATGCGGACACGCCAGCTGACCGAACCGCTCGCGCGGATCCTGCGAGAACGGATCCCGCAACAGACGAAACGAAGGAACCCGGTCAGGAGTCGGGGTAGGATGAAGCGTGGTGCCTCATCCTTGTCATCCAAGAGGAATCCAAGAGATGCGTAACGTTCGTAACGCGAAGCTCATGTTCGCCGGGCTCATCGGAGTCGCCGCCGCCGGTTGCGCGACCCTCGGCATGGCGAAGTTCAAGGAACCCGTCGTTCACTTTCAGGACGCGAAGGTCACGGGCCTCGGGGTTACCGGCGGCTCGGTCGAAGTGAAGTTGAGCCTCTACAACCCGAACGGGTTCAAGCTGGATGGCGAGCGCCTAACGTACAAGGTCATGGTCGACTCCACGACGCTCGGCACGGGGGCGCTGGCGGATCGGTTCGCGGTGCAGGAGAACGACTCCACGATCGTGACGCTGCCGCTGTCGTTCTCGTACGCCGGCATCGGTGCAGCCGGTCGCCAGCTCATGAACACGGGGTCGGTGAACTACCGCGTGATGGGCGACGTGACGGTGGGTACACCGCTCGGCAATTTCACGCGGCCGTACGATCAGACGGGGCGGTTCTCGACCTTCAGTGGCACACGTTGAGGCAAAACGGATATAGAGGGAACGGGGAACCGGGAACAGAGGCTCCAAGTGGAGTCACTGTTCCCGGTTCCCCGTTCCCCGTTCCCGTTTCGACTATCTTAACACGCTGCGTAAAAAGGAGCTTTCATCGCCCGCGATCTGATAACACTCACGCCGCCGATCGAGCGCGCGCTGCTTGTCGGTGCGCCACGCAAGGGAACGGCGGCGCGCCACAATCTCGATGAGCATCTCGAGGAGCTCGAGGAGCTCGTCGACACTGCGGGTGCCGTCGTCGTGGGCAGCATCACGCAGCAGATCGATCGGCCCAACCCCGCGACCTATCTGGGGAAGGGGAAGATCGAGGAGCTCGGCACGCTCATCGGCGAGAAGAATGCGACCCTCATCATCTTCGACGATGAGCTGACGCCCGCGCAGGGTAAGAATGTCGAGGACGCCACCGGCAAGCGCGTGATGGACCGCGCGGAGTTGATCCTCGATATTTTCGCGACGCGCGCGCGGACGAGCGAAGCCAAGCTTCAGGTCGAGCTCGCCCAGCTGGAGTACATGCTGCCGCGCCTCACGCGAATGTGGACGCACCTCGAGAAAACGCGCGGCGGCATCGGGATGCGGGGACCTGGAGAAACCCAGCTCGAGACCGATCGCCGCCTCGTCAGCCATCGCATCCGGCAACTCAAGGAGAAGCTTGCCGATGTGACGCGTGGGCGAGAGGTCCAGCGTCAGGGGCGCCGCGGCGTTTTCCGAGCTTCACTCGTTGGTTACACGAACGCCGGCAAGTCCTCTATCCTCCGCGGCTTGTCTGGCGCACGTGATGTTTTCGTTGAGGACCGATTGTTCGCCACGCTCGACCCGCTCACGCGCGAGGTCGACCTCGGGGAGAACAATCGCGTGCTGCTCACGGACACGGTCGGATTCATCCGCAAGCTGCCGCACCATCTGGTGGCGTCGTTCCGCGCGACACTCGAGGAGGTCACTGATGCCGACCTCCTGCTCCACGTGATAGACGCGAGCCACCCGGGTTGGGAGGAACAGCGACGCGTCGTGAACTCGGTGCTCGACGAGCTCGGCGTCCACGACAAGCCGGTGCTCCATGTCTTCAACAAGATCGATCGCATTGCGTCCGAGACTCTGCTGCCACTCGAGGAGCGCATAACGAATCTCCTGCCGAATTCGGTGTTCGTTTCGGCGGAAACAGAAAGTGGCCTCGAGCCGCTGCGGCGAGCGCTGCTCACGAAAACGCGGGCGCTGCGGCCAGTCTCTGAAATCCGACTCGGCGCGAGCGAAGGGCGCCTGCTGGCCGAGATTCACCGGTTGGGTGAGGTGATGGAGCAGCGCACGGATGGCGCGGAGCTCGTCCTCCGCGCGCGGATTGACGAGGCCCTGGCTGGGCGTCTTCGCCGCGCGGGCGCGCATGTGGACGGCGCGCCGACAGCCCACTGATCGCGCGACAGAACACGCGGCGTCGTTTTCAGCGTGCTCGGCACCAGTCTTGCGCCTTTGCGAATTGAAGCAAGCGGCTGAGGTTGGTGCCGGGCTCTGGGTCGCTCACGTGATGACTCAGGCACCGTGCTGCGCACTCTGTGGGGGCGCGCGTCTCGAGGCGCGTCGGGAGCACCGGGACTTTTGTTGTCGCAGAAGCCTGAGATTCCGTTGTACCTCATCGGACTCGTCATCGCCGTTTGCTCCTCGACGGCTCTGACGTTCGTGGTGCGCGAATTCGCGCGCCGCGCTGGTCTCGTCGACCCATGTGGCGAGCGAAAAGTCCACGTCAATCCCGTGCCGCGAATCGGCGGCGTTGCGATCGTTCTCTCCGTGGCCGTCTCGATGACGGCCATCATCGGCCTGTTCGGGCCGCACGTGCTCGCGACGAACGCGCGCGGGCTGGCCACGGTCATCGGTGGCGCGCTGGCCGTGCATCTCGTCGGCCTCGTCGACGATGTGCGGCCGATGCACGCCCGATGGAAGTTCTTCGCGCAGGTCGTGATCGCGTGCGGCGTCTACATCGTCGGCTTGCGTGTCACGACGCTCTCGCTGCCCTTTGTCGGCATCGTCGACCTCGGGCACGCCGTCGGCATGCTCTTCACCGTCGCGTGGTTCGTCGGCATCACGAACGCCTTCAACCTCATCGATGGCCTCGATGGCCTGGCGGCGGGGGCGGCGCTCTTTGCCCTGACCACCATGTTCGTCGTGGCGAGCCTGAATGGGCTCGTCGGCGCGGCGACGGTGACCATCATTCTCGCGGGCGCAACGGTCGGCTTCCTCTGCTTCAACTTCCACCCCGCGTCCATCTTTCTCGGCGATTCGGGTAGCTTGTTCCTCGGCTTCATGCTCGCGGGCATCGGGCTGCTCGGCTCCCAGAAATCACCGACGGTGATCGCGGTCGCGATTCCGATCGTCTCGTTAGGCCTGCCCGTGCTCGACACGACGCTCGCGGTGGCCCGACGATTCCTGCGTGGCCAGCCGATCTTCAGCGCCGATCGCGCGCACATCCACCACCGGCTGCTCTCGCTCGGGCATTCGCCCCGGCGCGTTGCGCTCCTCCTGTATTGTGCGTGTGCGCTGCTCGGATTGAGTGGCATGCTGCTGGTGAATGACTCCGCGTACGTGGCGGTCGTGTTGCTGGTCATCGGCCTTGGCGTTGGGCTCGCGATCCAGCGGCTCCGCTACTATGAGTTCGAGGAGCTCGCGCGGCTCGTCAAACGCGGCGTTCGACAGCGCAAGGTGATTGGCCGCAACGTGCGGATCCGCGAGGCTAGCATGCGCGTGTCGGATCTCACGGATCTCGACCACGTGTTCGACGCGCTCGAAGCGATGTTCGCGCAGGACGAGTTCGAGTGCGCGGAAGTGCGGCTACGACGGTCGTTCGTGGGCGCTGGAGCCGGAGCCGGCGTAGATGCCTACCGAAGACTCGACGACGATCTGCCGGTCTGGGCGTGGCATCGCTCGAACGTCACGCTCGCCGCGTGCTGGGAAATTCGCCTGCCGTTCCTCGCCCCGTCCGGTGAGCGCATCGGGTCCCTCGTGCTATGGCAGGACGGCCGTGCCGATGACGTGAGCCTCACCGACATGCACGCGATCGCTCACGACCTTCGCGGTGTCGTCGAGCAGAAGCTGTTGACGCTGTGGGAACCGTCACATGACGATCCCGACACCGTGGTCGCGATGGCGGCGGCCGGAGATAGGCGACGCGGAACCGAACACCAGGTTCTGTTACCGCGAGCCTCCGAGCGCGGCACGTTGGCGATCGAGAAGGACCTCGGCGTTGGCGGGAAGGGTGACGCTGGCGCCACTCGATCCCCGCGCACATCGTCCGGCGGCTTCCGCCATCGCTCCGCACCACTTTCCTGAGCTCGACTCGTGTGCCCCGGGACGCATGACCCACACCACGCGGGACTGCGTCGCGAAGACGTCGTCCGCGGCCTGGTGTCGGTGATCGTGCCGGCGTTCAACGCCGAGCGATGGATCGCGGAAACGCTGACGAGTATCCGCGCGCAGACCCACGAGGCTCTGGAGACGATCGTCGTCGACGACGGGTCCCGCGACGCCACGGCGTCCATCGCGACCGCGTCCGGCGCGATTGTCGTGCACACGCAGGGCGCGGGACCAGGCGGCGCTCGAAATGCCGGACTGGCACGGGCGAGGGGAGAATTCATCCAGTTCCTCGATGCGGATGACCTGTTGGCGACCGGCAAGATCGCGCGCCAGGTCGCTGTCCTGCGGGCGTCCGGCGCCGACGTGGCCTGGGAGCCGTTTCACGACCTCGTTCCGGCGACGTCGCCACCTAACGCGGTGTTCACCGTTGGGCGAAAGATCACGCCCGAGCTGGGTGCCGATCTCGCGGCATCGCTGCTATCGGCGCACGGGTTCGTGCAGCTGGGCGCGATGCTCGTACGTCGGTCCCCGCGAACGGACGCCATCTGGTTCGAGCCGGGTCGTGAGGTGGTGGAGGACATCCGGTATAGCGTGTCGCTCGCGATGGCCGGTGCGCGGTTCGTCTCGAGCGAATCGGAGGAGCTCGGGCTCCTCTATCGACAGCATACGGGGGTGCGCTATTCCACGCGGCCAATGGCGTCGTTCGCGCGCGGCTGCGCCGAGAACGCGATCTGGGCGCAGGAGTACTGGGAGCATCACGGCGGCCTAACGCCGCCTCGACGCGCCGCCCTCAGCGAAGCCTACGCGTTCGCGGCACGGCAGCTCGCATCGATCGATCGTGAGTCGTTCGAGCGCGCCGCCTCGCGCGGCCTGAAATTCGGTCCCGAGTTCATCCGGCATCTTCCGACGAGGCTTCGCTGGCTTTCCCGGATCGTCGGATACGCGAGAGCGGAATCGATCGCGTCCAAATGGCGCCGGGTACGGCGGCGAGCGAGACGACCGAAAATCTCGTCGGAGAGCCCGTGAGAGTCGTGCACGTCCCCTTCGGCTACTTTCCAGACACCGTGGGGGGCACGGAGGTGTATGTCGCGCAGCTCGCGCGCGACCTGCGCGCGCACGGTGTGGAAAGCGTTATTGCCGCACCGGCGGACGGGTCCGTGTCGCGGCGCTACGAGTATGACGGTATACCGGTTTTTCGCTTCGATGTGACTGCTTCCTCGAGCGTCGCAGATCTCTACGGCGAAGGCGACGAAGCCGCGGCTCGATCACTTGCCGACATCCTCGACGACGTAAACGCGGACGTGCTGCACCTGCACGCCTTCACCCGTGCCGCATCGGTTCGTGCCGTGCGGGCGGCGAAACGTGTAGGCGTCGGCGTGGTGTTCACGTACCATACGCCCACGGCAAGCTGCGTCCGCGGTACGCTCCTGCGCGACGGCCACGAGCCCTGCGACGGCGCGTTGATCGCGGAGCGCTGCGCCGCCTGCCTGCTCGAGAGTCGTGGCGTGCCGGCGGCGCTCCGCGAAGCTCTCGCGCGCGGCCCGTCCACGTTAGGCGCGTCCCTCGCGTCCGTCGGCGCGCGCGGTGCCTGGGTAACCGCCCTGAGGGCGCGAGAGCTGACCGCCGCGCGTCACGACGCGTTTCGAGCACTGCTGGCCGAATCCGACGCCGTCGTGGCGGTGTGCGACTGGGTTCGTTCGCTGCTCCTGCGAGCCGGGGCGTCCCCGGACCGCCTGATTTTGTCGAGGCAGGGCACGCCGTCCCGGCCGTTCCACGAGCCGAGTGTAGCGCAGAGTCGTGTGCGGCCGATCGGCAGCGAGCTTCGTCTCGCCTACGCAGGGCGGTTGCACGCCACCAAGGGTATAGACGTCGTCATCCGGGCTCTCGCTGCGGACCGGAACCTCCGCGCGACGCTTGACGTCTACGGTGTAGCGCAGGACGCTGATGGCGCGCGGTATCGAGACGAGGTCCTCGCGTTAGCCGCTTCGGACACGCGCATTCGATTTCACGAGCCGCTCGCGGCGGATACGGTCGTTGATACGCTCGGACTGTATGACGCGACCGTGGTCCCGTCGCAGTGGCTCGAGACCGGGCCCCTGGTCGTGCTGGAATCATTTGCGGCTGGCATCCCGGTGATCGGCTCCAACCTGGGTGGCGTGGCCGAACTGGTCTCGCACGACCGCGACGGATGGCTCGTGCCTCACGCGGATGCGTCCGCGTGGACCAGCGCGCTACGGCGCCTTTCGACCGAGCCGTATCTGCTCGATCGACTGCGCGCGGGTGTTCGACCGCCGCGATCGACGGAGCACGTCGCGCGTGATACGATCAGCGTGTATCGAGCGATCCGGCCGCCGCGACGGGCCGGATCCGCGTCTACCGTTGGAGCCGTGTGATGCGTGTGCTCTACGTGCAGTACACGAATCCTGGCGCGTACCCGCCGCTCGTGCGGGGCGCCACGCTGCTTGCTGACAGCGGGGCCAGCGTGCGTATGCTCGGGACGCGAGTTCGTGATACCGATCCACTCGACGTCGCGCCGTCGAAGGGGATCGATGTTCGCCTCATGAACGAGGCGCCCGAGGGCTGGCGCCTCAAGGCCCACTACGCCCGGTACGGCGCGTGGGTCGCCCGTGAGGCTGCCGCGTGGAAGCCGGACTGGATCTACGCGTCCGACCTCTTCTCCACGCCGATCGCGCTCGCTGTGGCTGCGCTCACCAGGGCGCGCGTGGTCTATCACGAGCACGATGCCCCCGCTGCGGCGCGGCCGAACTGGGTCATCCAGCGATGCCTCGACGCTCGCGCGCGCCTGCTCCGCGGCGCCACCATCGTCGTCACGCCTAACGCCGATCGATCGGCCCGCTTGTCGGCGTTGGCCGGCGGACGTCAGGTGTTGACCGTCTGGAACTGCCCGCTTCGGCCCGCGACCAAACCGCGCTCGGCGCGGGCGCTCGATGCGCTGCGCTTGCTATTCTGCGGCTCCATCAACTCCGAGCGGCTGCCACTCACCGTCGTCGAGGCGCTCGCCAGGACCACTACTCCGGTGATGCTCGACGTGGCGGGGTACGAGACCGTCGGATCGCGCGGGTATATCGCCGCTCTGCGCGCCCACGCCCGTCGCTCTGGCGTCGAACAGCGCATCCGCTTGCTCGGCACGGTTCCTGAGAACAGGTGGAGCGTGGTTTTCGAGCAGTGCGACATCGGCCTGGCGCTCATGCCCTTGGCGTCATCCGACGAGAACATGCGTCACATGGCGGGAGCCTCGAACAAGCCGTTCGAGTACCTGTCGTGTGGTGTCGCGCCGCTCGTGACTGATTTGCCGGACTGGAAGCGAACGTTCGTCGAGCCGGGATATGCGCTGGTGTGTAATCCGTCGCAGGTGGAATCGATAGTCGAAGCGTTGAACTGGGCAGCAGCGCATCGTGACGCGGTTCGCGAGTCCGCGATGCGTGGATGGGAACGATTGTGCCTCGACTGGAACTACGAGACACAGTACGCGCCGGTGCTCGAGGCAATGTGGGGACGATCGGCCGAAGCCTCCGGCGTGCCGGGCAACTCGGCGGCGGAGGCGGAATGCGTGTCCTGATTCTCGGCGAGGACGCTCCGGGAGGCCTCATGGGGTCGTACGAGCGCGGCTTTACGGAGCTCGGCATAGAGACGCAGACGTTCTGCCTCGCGCGCGCGTATGAATCCTCCGTCCCGGCGATCCGCTCTCGTGCGCTGCGACGAGTGGCCGAGCCAGTGGTGCTCAGCGCGTTCAACGAGAAGGTCGCGCGAGATCTGACCGGGGTCGAGTTCGACCTCGTCCTTGTGATCAAGGGCCACCGTCTCAGCTCCACCACGATTCACCGGATCAGGGAATCCGCTCGAGCGCCGGTCGTCAACTTCTATCCGGACGACCCGTTTTCGAAAGAACGCTCGAATCGACTGGCCTACGGGCCTAACGTGCTCGCGGCGTACGATGCCTGCTTTACGTTTGCCCGTCACTTGATCCCCGAGTACGAGCGCGCGGGGGTTGGACAGGTCGAGTACCTGCCATTCGCTCGTGATCCGGCGCTCCATGCGCCGGTCGCCTCTCCAGAGAAGCCGGCGTTCGACATCGTGTTCGTCGGCAACCTGGATCCGGACCGCGTCAAATGTCTCGACGCGCTGGCGCAGGACTACCGCGTGGGTGTCTTCGGCGAGCGAACCGCGACGGTGGTTCCGACGGGAAGCGCGCTGGCGCGCGCCACGTTCGCACCGGCCGCGTACGGCGACGATCTCGCGCGTGCGCTCGCGTGCGGCGCGATCTCGCTCAACGTGATGCGACCGCAGAACTCGAGGAGCCACAACATGCGCTCGTTCGAGTCGCCGGCGTGCCGAGCCTTCACGCTCAGCCAGCGCACGCCGGAGCTCAATCAGCTCTTCGTCGAAGGCGAGCACGTCGTGTGCTTCTCGGACGTCGACGAGTTGCGCGCTGCGGTTGCGCGATGGCTGCCCGACGCCCGCGCACGCACCGCGATTGCGGCAGCCGGCTACGCGCGCGTCCGCGATGACACGTACGCGCGTCGTGCCAGCACGATGCTTCAGACCGCGGGCCTCGTGACAGGGGTTGCCCGATGACCAGCGTCGCAACTCGGGACACCACGCCCGCCAGCCGGCGCCCGGGAGATGCGAAGCGTCTCGCGATCTTCACGTCACACCCGATTCAGTACCAGGCACCGCTGTTTCGCGCGCTGGCCGCATCCGAGGTCATCGAGCCGACCGTCTATTTTGGCTCGCGACACGGCGTGGACGTCGCGATGGACGCGGGCTTCGGTCAGTCATTTCGGTGGGATGTCCCTCTCCTCGAGGGCTACAGGCATGCCTTCCTGCCTAACACGGCGAGCACGCCGGACGTGTCCCGCTTCAGGGGAGTTCGGGTATCCGACGCCGACGGCATTCTCGCTCGCGGCAACTACGACGCGCTGTTGCTGCTCGGTTGGCAGACCCTCGCGCACGTGCAAATACTGAGAGCCGCGTGGCAGATCGGACTTCCCGTGATCCTCCGTGGTGAATCCACACTGCAGCGCGGGAGCGCGGGTGGCCTGCGTGCGTCTGCTCGCCGCACCGTCTGGCTCCCGCTCCGGCAGCGGCTGTATGGCGCGGCCTTCGCGCGCGTCGATGCCTTTCTCGTGATCGGGTCACGCAATCGGGACTACTACCGTTCGTTCGGCGTGCCTGACGAGAAGATGTTCTGGGCGCCGTACGCCGTGGACAACGACTGGTTTACTTTTCCCGACGACGATCGCACCGCCGCGCGCGAGCGGATCCGGTCTCGGCTGGCCGTAGGCCCAGACACGTTCCTGGTTGCAAGTTCGGCGAAGCTGATCGAGCGAAAGCGTCCACTCGATCTCGTCGACGCGGTGGCATCGCTCAGAGATCGCGGGGTCGACGCGCATGCGCTGTTCATCGGCGATGGCGAAGAGCGGGCCGCCATCGAGCAGCGCGCGACCGCACGTGGCATTCGGAGCGCGGTGACCATCGCGGGCTTCGTCAACCAACGGGAGTTACCCTCCTGGTACGCCGCCGCTGACACCCTCGTGCTGCCGTCGGATTCTCGTGAGACGTGGGGGCTCGTGGTGAACGAGGCGATGGCGGCCGGCCTTCCCGTTGTCGTGAGCGACGCGGCGGGTTGCTCGCCTGACCTCGTACGTGCGGGCGAGAATGGTTTCACGTACGTCTGCGGCGACGTTGCGGAGCTCGCGGATCGTCTCGCTTCCATGGTGGCACTTGGACCGGAGGGACGAAGTGAATTCGGAATTCGCTCCCGCGACATCGTGACGCAATTCGGCATCGATGCCGCCGTGCGAGCGACCGAAGCCGCGGTTCGTTTCGTCTGCGCGTCGGAGGCGACGTCGTGAACGGCGCCGCGACCGCCCCTGTTCGCTCGCGCGCCGCGTCCGTCACCGGACTCCGGCTGGTCATCGTGGCGATCGCGCTGGTACCGATCGCGACGCTTGGAGTGCCGTCCGTGATTCCTCTCGAGCCGCGAGTCTTCGCGTCGATATTGTGGGTGCTGTGTCTTGTGCCTGCGTGGCACTATCTCCAGCTGCCCGAGCGACGGCGGCCGCCGATTCCGTTTCTGCCGCTCATTGGTGCGGTGTATCTGTTCTACTATCCGCTCCACGTCGTGCTCGGCCAGAGCAGCGTCAACTACCTGTTTCATCTCGATCCGGCGTTCGACTACGATCGGGCCGTTCAATACGCGCTCGCCGGCTGGGTCGCGCTCCTGATCGGCTATTACGGTGGAGCCGGGGCGCGACTGAACAGCCCCTTTCGGCACGTACGCCCAACGGATCTCGGCACACTGCGAACGTGGGGCAAGCTGCTCCTCTGGGGCGGACTGTTCTTCGACGCAATTCGCCAGGTCGTGCCGATCCCACTCGTACTCAGAGGCCTGCTGTATTTCACCTCGATGACGTCGCTTCTGGGCATCGCGCTGCTGACGATCCTCGCGGTGCAGAAGCGTCTCACAAAACGGGAACGGTCGACGCTTTATGCCGGGATCGTGCTGATGGCGCTCCTCCGGGCAGGCTCAGGCCTCGTCTCGAACGTCGTCATCCTCGCGATCACCGTATTTCTCGCCGTGTGGGCTGGCGGCGGTCGCCTCGGGTTGCGCTGGATTCTCATTGCGGCGCTGAGCATCGCGGCGATGATCGCGATGCGAAGCGTCGCGATGGAATACCGGGCACGCTCATGGTTTGCCCAGACGCAGCTGTCGCTCACTGGCCGGGCGCTGCTCATGGGGCAGTTGCTCGTATCGAAGGTCGAGGCACGGGGCGCGACCTCGACGGTGGCTGACGGGTGGACCATCGTTGCGGGTCGGTCGGCGAACCTCGACCTGTTGGCTGACGTCGTGCGCCAGACGGGATCGACCGTTCCGTTCTGGGGCGGCGAGACGTATCTCTCACTCGTTGGCTTCGCGGTGCCGCGATTCATCTGGCCGAGCAAGCCGACGAAAACACTGGGGCAGGACTTCGGTCACCGGTACGGCTACCTCGACTCGTGGGACACGTGGACGTCCATCAATCTTCCGTTTCTCGTGGAGTTCTACGCGAACTTCGGTGAGATCGGTGTGTTGATCGGGATGACGATCGTTGGGTTGGCGTACCGACTGTTGGACAACGATATCAATCGTGCGGGCCAGCCGCTGCAGGTCACGATCTGCAATCTCGTCCTGCTGGTCCCGCTGTTGAACATCGAGTCAGACTTCTCGCTCGTGTTCGGTGGACTCTTCATGAACGGTGTGGCGCTCTGGGGCCTCCTTGTTGCCCTATCGCAGCTGCCCAGGCGGCGGGCGCGCCGTTCGTGGCTCGCGACCGATCCGTCCACGTTAGGCGCCATGGCGAGATGGCCATGACGAAGTCCGGCCTCCTCACGCCAGTTGCCGCCCCGGCCGACGTCGGGGAAGCACGCATTGCGCCGCGCGGCGTGCTCGCAACAGCAACGCTCTCGCGGTCCGGTGACGGCATTGCGTACGAAGCGCGACTCGTGCATCGGGCGATGTCCGACCTCGCCGGCAATGAGGCGCGGGTCATCGAGCTGGGCGTCGGTGGGGCGCAGCCAGTGGCGCTACGAGCCCGCGTACGGTTCTTCACGACGCTGTTGCGGCTCCAGAGCCTCCATCGCGCGAACTGGGTCGTCTTCACCCACGTGGGAATTGCCAGGGCGCAGCTCAGAGTGCCTCGTCAATTCCGTCGCCCGTACGCCGTCTTCATCAACGGCATCGAGGCCTGGAGCGCGACACTGGATCCGGCGCGGCGTGCAGCGCTCCAGAATGCGAAAGTGCGGATCGCCATCTCACCGCACACGGCGCGTCGGGTGGCCACGGCGCATCCGGATCTGCCGCCGATCGATACGTGTCTGTTGTCGCTGTTGCCTGACGAGGAAGCACCCGACCGAGTGCCGGCCGACGTGCGTGTCGACTATGGGCCGCACGCCGTCGTGATCGTCGGGCGCATGGCCAGCACCGAGCGATACAAGGGCCACGACCAGCTCCTTCTCGCATGGCCGCGCGTGGCCGCCGAGGTTCCCGACGCGACGCTCGTAATGGTTGGTCGTGGTGATGACGTCGACCGTCTGCGCACGAAAGCGGCCGCGCTGGGGCTCGGACGAAGCGTGCACTTCCCGGGCTTCCTGTCGGATGCGGCGGTGCGTGGGGTCATGCGGCACGCGGCGGCCTTCGCGATGCCGAGTCGCGGCGAGGGGTTCGGCCTCGTGTACCTGCAGGCCATGCGCCTGGGGCTTCCATGTCTCGGGTCGCGCGACGACGCGGCGGGTGATGTCATCGTGGACGGAGAGACAGGGCTGCTCGTGCCTCAGCAGGATCCCGATGCCATCGCCGGCGCCATCGCACGACTGCTCACTGACGAGCCGATGCGACGGCGAATGGGCGAGGCAGGGCAGCGTCGCTTCGAGAACACGTTCAGCTACCCGCGGTTTCGCGTTCGTCTCGCCGGCATTCTGGCGCGGGCGTTTCCGGCGCCAACGCGGGAGCGATAGATCGTGTGCGGCATCGCGTCGGCCGTCGGCGTTCGTGATCCGGATCGCGTAGTCGCGAGCATGTCGCGGGCGCTCGCGCACCGCGGCCCCGACGATGACGGGATGCGGCGTCTGTCGGGGCGCGATGGCGTGCCGTTAGGCGCCATGGCGCACCGGCGCTTATCGATCCTGGATCTGACGCCCGCCGGCCACCAGCCGATGGTATCGTCCAACGGACGCTACGTGATCGCGTTCAACGGCGAGATCTACAACTTTCGCGGGTTGCGGGCCGAGCTCGAGCGGTCCGGTGCCCGCTTCACGAGCGATGGTGACACCGCCGTTCTGCTCGAGGGATGGCTGCGGTTCGGACCGGCATTCGTCCAGCGGCTCGACGGAATGTTCGCGTTCGCCCTGTGGGACGAGTGGAATCGCTCGCTGTACCTCGCGCGCGACGCGGTCGGTATCAAGCCGCTCTACTACGCGGTCGTTGGGCGCGGGATCCTGGTGGCGAGCGAAGTGAGAGGGATTCTGGCATCGCAGGTCGTTCCGGCGCAGATCGACTCACGCGCGCTGGCCGGATATCTCACGTTCGGGTCCGTGCCCGAGCCCGAAACTATTATCGCCGACGTTCGAGCGCTGCCGGCCGGCTCGGTCAGGTGCTTCGATGCCACCAATGCGACGTTCAAGGAGGTCGCGCGGGTACCGTTGGTACAGCCTGACGCAGAGCAGGATCTCGTGCCGGATCGCGCGACCGCGGTGGAGTTGGTGCGCACGTCGCTCGAGCGGTCGATCGACCGGCATCTCGTCAGTGATGTGCCGGTAGCGCTGTTCCTGTCGGGCGGCATCGACTCGTCGGTCATCGCCGCACTCGCCGCTCGCCGGTCCGGCACGACGCTCGATGGCTTTACCGTCTCGTTCTCGGACTCGCGCTTCGACGAAAGCGCCGTCGCGCGCAAAGTCGCGCGACGGCACGGCATTCATCATCACCTCATCCCGTTAGGCGACGACGACTTGCTCGCGGCGCTCCCGCGCGCGTTCGCCGCCATGGATCAGCCCACGCTCGACGGGATCAACACCTACGTGGTCAGCGAAGCCGTGCGCGCGCACGGTACGAAGGTGGTGCTCTCGGGACTCGGGGGCGACGAGCTGTTCGCCGGCTATCCGAGCTTTCGCCGCGCCCGGACGCTGGCGCGTTATGCGCGCATTCCGGTGCCGGCCCGTCGAATCGCGGCGCGCGTCGTCGCGAGCATGGGTGGGGTTCGTGGCGCAAAGATGGCGCTCGGCCTTCGGACCGGCCTCCCCGGCGATGCCGCCTACCTCGCGTCGCGGACGCTGTTCGGCAGTCGGCAGGTTGGCGAGTTGTGCGGGGCGCGGGCGCTTGCCACCGAGGGCGCACCGCGCGACCTGAGTGTGCTGCGCCAGGTGTCGTGGCGCGAGCTCACCGGCTACATGCGCAACACGCTGCTTCGAGACTCCGACGTGTTCAGCATGGCGCACGCGCTGGAGCTGCGCGTCCCATTCCTCGACCGGGAGGTGATCGCCGCCGCATTCCAGGCGGATGACGCCCTCAAGTTGTCGCGCGGCGTAACGAAGCTGCTACTCGTCGATGCGACGGAGGACCTGCTGCCGTCGGACGTGTGGGACCGACCGAAGCAGGGTTTCGTGCTGCCGTTCGCGAGCTGGCTGCACGGCGCACTCGCCGCGGAAGTCACCGCCACGTTAGGCGATGCCGACCGGGTCCGATCCATCGGCCTCAACCCCAATGAGGTTCGCGCGGTCTGGTCGGCGTTCATTCGCGGGCGGGCGGGCGTGACGTGGTCGCGCCCGTGGGCCCTGTTCGCGCTCCTCCGCTGGGCGGCGGCCCACGGCATTGGAAGCGTCGACGAGCCAGAGCCGGAGGTGGCGGAGGGGGCCGCGCCGTGAGAGTCCTGCACGTGATCCCATCCGCGGCCCCGGTGGACGGTGGCCCCAACGTCGCCGTTCGTGCGATTGCCCGGCGGCTGGCCCGGCGCGGCATCGATGTCACGGTGGCGACCACAAACGCTGCGGGGGCGGGGTCGCTCGACGTTCCGGTGGACACGCCGGTGATCGATGACGGCGTCGTGTTTCGTTACTTCGCGCGCTCCGTCCCGGGATCGTGGAAATTTTCCTGGCCGATGACGCGCTGGCTGTGGGCCAACGCCGGTTCGTACGACGTCGTCCACGTGCACGCGCTCTTCTCGTACGCCACGATCCCGGGGTGTCGCGCGGCAGCGCGCGTGCCCGTGCCCTATGTCCTTCGCCCGTTAGGCACCCTCAGTGACTGGAGCCTCGGGCACCGACGGTGGAAGAAGCGGCCGTACTACGCGCTGCTCGAGCGCTCGCACCTCGCGGGTGCCTCCGCCATCCACGTCACCTCCGACGCCGAAGCCGACGATGTCGCGCGGCTCGGCTACGGAAACCGGGCGCGCGTCATTCCCCTGGGTGTGGATGTTGGCGCGCGGCCGCCGCGACATGCACGAGCGCCGAGCGGTAGCGAGCCGCTACGGCTCCTGTTCCTGTCTCGCTTGCACGAGAAGAAGAACGTTCCGATGCTCCTGCGCGCGCTGGCGGCGGCCGCGAACGCGTCACGCCGGATCGAGCTCACCGTCGCGGGGGACGGTGAGCCGGGCTATCGTGAACAGCTCGATGAACTGGCCAACCAGCTTGGGCTGCGCGAGGTCGTCTCGTTCGCAGGTCACGTCGACGGGAGAGCAAAGGCACGAGCGTTCGCGGAGGCGGACTGCTTCGTGCTGCCGTCATCACACGAGAACTTCGGTCTCGCGGTCGCCGAGGCGATGGCGGCCGGACTTCCCGCCATCGTTACGCCGGACGTGGCGCTCGCGCGTGACGTCCATGCTGTCGGTGCCGGCGTGGTCACCGAGCCGACCGAAAATGCGCTGGCGTCTGCGCTCGTGTGGGCGTCGGAGCACCGCGCCACACTGCTCGAGATGGGCGATCGCGCCTGGCAGCATGCGTCTCGCGAGCTGTCCTGGGAAACGACGTGCATGCGACTCGCGGCGCTGTACGAGGAATTGGCCGCTGGGCATCGCTGCCATGAAGAGCGGCCGGCGTGAGCGCGCCGACTGTGGGGCCTCCTGAACGCGCCGCGCCGGCCAGCGTGCCCGACGCACCCGTCAACGATCGTGTAGCCGCCGTGGCGGCTGTCGTGCTCACGTACAACGAGGAGCGGAATCTGCCCGACTGCCTGGCGTCACTCGCGGGCTTGGTGCGTGAGATCTTCGTTGTCGACTCGGGTAGCACCGACGGCACGCTCGAGATCGCCCGAGCAGCGGGCGCGACCGTGCTACAGCATCCGTTCGAGCATTACGGTGCGCAGCGGAACTGGGCGATCGAGCATCTGGCTATCACCGCGCCGTGGACGTTGCACATCGATGCGGATGAACGCATAACGCCCGAACTGCGCGAGGCCATCACGGCCGTGCTCGCTCGAGACACACCGTCGCTCGCGAAGATCGACGGCTTCCTCGTCTCACGCCGCACGATGTTCATGGGGCGCTGGATTCGACACGGCGGGCACTACCCGGCGTGGCACCTCCGTCTCATGCGCACCGGCGCGGGCCGCTGCGAGGATCGTCTTTACGACCAGCATTTCTATGTGGCCGGCGCGGTCCAAAAGCTGCAAGGCGATCTCATCGACACGCTGACGCCCGACCTGGCCACGTTCACCGCTCGGCATCTGCGGTGGGCGCAGCTCGAGGCGGCGGAGCACGAAGCCCCGCCCGATGCGGACGGACGAATTCGTGGGAAGCTCGGGACCGACAACGCCATCGAACGGCGTCGCTGGTTGCGAGACTGGTACGCGCGGCTGCCGCTCTTCGTCAGGCCCGCCGCGTACTTCGTGTATCGCTATATCGTTAGGCTCGGCTTCCTGGATGGTCGCGCCGGGCTCGTGTTCCACGTGCTGCAGGGCTTCTGGTTCCGGTTTCTGGTCGATGCGCTGATTCTCGAGCGCCGCGTCCGCCGGGGGGAGGGGAGGGCAGCCGCGGCGAAGGGGTGATGGATGGCGACGTACGTGCTGGGCATCAACGCGTACCACGGGGACGTATCGGCCGCGCTCCTGCGTGATGGACAGCTCGTCGCCGCGGTCGAAGAGGAGCGGTTCCGCCGCATCAAACACTGGGCCGGTTTCCCGACGCTCGCGATTCGGAGCGTGCTCGCGATGGCGGGCATCCGCGGGCTGGACGTGCGCCATGTAGCCGTGAGCCGCGACCCCAAAGCCAACCTGCTGCGCAAGGGACTATTCACGGCCAGGCATCGTCCCGACCTGCGCCTCGTCCTCGACCGCGTGAGGAACGCGGGGAAGGTGAGGGACCTCCACGGCCCGCTCGCAGAAGCGTTAGGCGTGCCGCGCGATGACCTGCCGGCCATCCACTACGTCGAGCACCACCCGGCGCACCTCGCGAGCGCGTTCTTCGTCTCGCCCTTCGCGTCGGCCGCGTGCTGCGCGATCGACGGGTTCGGCGATTTCGTGAGCACATCGTTCGCGATCGGCTCGCGGAATCACCTGGAAGTGCTCGACAAGGTGTACTTCCCGCACTCGCTCGGGCTCATGTACACCGCCGTCACGCAGTTCCTCGGTTTCCACGGCTACGGCGACGAGTTCAAGGTGATGGGCCTCGCGCCGTACGGGCACCCGCGTCACGTAGACGCCGTGCGGCAGCTCGTCACGCTCACCGACGGCGGAAAGTTCGAGCTGTCGCTCGACTACTTTCGCCACTGGTCTGACGGCGTCGAGATGGAGTGGGATGACGGCTACCCAACGCTCGGCCGCGTGTACAGCGACCGCCTAACGCAACTTCTGGGGCCGGCCCGCGAGCCGTCCGCGCCGCTGACCGCGCGTGAGGAGGACATTGCCCACTCGCTGCAGGTCGTGTACGAGGACTGCGCGATGCACGTGCTCAACAGCCTCTGGGAGCAGACCCGCCAGGACGCGCTGTGTCTCGCCGGCGGGTGCGCAATGAACAGCGTCGCCAACGGCAAGGTGCGGCAGCGCACGCCGTTCACCTCGCTGTACATCCAACCGGCCGCCGGCGACAACGGGACCGCGCTCGGCGCGGCGTGCTACGTGTGGCACGAGACGCTCCGCCACGAGCGCGCGTTCGTCATGGAGCACGCGTACTGGGGTACGACGCACGACGTCGAGCGTGTGCTGGAATCAGTCCCCGATCGCGACGATCACTGGGAGTACCACATCGAGAGGTGTCCGACGAGCGCGGACGCGGCGCGCGTGGCGGCGTCGCTGGTTGCGACGGGCCAGGTCGTCGGCTGGTATCAGGGCCGCATGGAGTGGGGTGCGCGTGCGCTCGGGAACCGCAGCATCCTCGCCGACCCGCGTCGCAGTGACGTCCGTGAGCTGATCAACACGAAGATCAAGTTCCGGGAGCGCTTCCGCCCGTTCGCGCCGTCCATCGCCGAAGAGGCCCTGGACGACTACTTCGACGACGCGGCCCCTGACCCGTTCATGCAGCAGGTATATCCGGTGCGCTCCAGCAAGCGCGACGTGATTCCGGCCGTGACCCACGTCGATGGCAGCGGTCGGCTCCAAACGGTGAGCGCCCGAACGAATCCGACGTACTACGCGCTGATCAAGGAGTTCGAGAAGATCACCGGCGTGCCGGTCGTGCTCAACACCAGCTTCAACGAGAACGAGCCGATCGTGGACACACCGGAGCAGGCGCTCGACTGCTTCATGCGAACCCGCATGGATGCGATCGTCCTGCACAACGCGGTCATCCGGCGTCAACCGGCCGAGCGCACGGCCGCGCTCGGAGCCGCGCGTTGAGCGCGCCGAGGGTGGCGCAGGACGTGCATTTTCGTCACGTCGACCCGCGTGATGATACGACGATGGATCCCCTCGGTGGAGCATCGCTCCTCTTCATAAATCAGCACTACACGCCTGACGTCGCCGCCACCGGACAGTGTCTGGCAGACCTGGCTGAATATCTGGTCGATGTCGGATACCACGTGGACGTCCTCGCCGGACACGCGCGGTACGATGCAGGGCAGGTGGAAGCGCCGGCCCGCGAAATCAGAAACGGCGTGCGCGTGCGCCGCGTCACCACGACACGTTTCGGTCGACGCACCCACCTGGGCCGCGTGGTCGACTACGCGTCGTTCTACCTGGCGGTGCTCGCGCGACTGCTCTTCGGTCCACGCTATGACGGCGTGGTCTTCCTGACCACGCCGCCGCTCATCGCGCTCGTCGGTCGCATTGCGCGCGCGTGTCGCGGCCAGCGCTACGGGATCTGGTCGATGGACCTTCACCCGGAGGCCGAGATTGCCGCGGGCATGTTGGCGCAACGTTCTCTCGTCGCACGCGTGCTCGCCTCGCTCGATGCACGCGCCTACCGCGGCGCGGACTTCGTGGTGGACCTCGGCGCATACATGCGAGATCGCGTGCTGCGAAAAGGCGTCAGCACCGCCAAGTCGCACACCGTGAACATCTGGGGTGGCCGCCTGGAGGTGCCGCCGTCGAACGGCACGAATCCCCTAACGAGGCGCCTCGACCTCGAAGACCGATTCGTCGTGATGTACTCGGGCAATGCGGGCATCGTTCACGACTTTGGTCCGATCTTCGAGGCGATGCGGCTGCTTCGTGACGATCCGAAGATCTTCTTCCTGTTCGTTGGCGATGGGCCGCGGCGCCGCGAGGTCGAGGCGTTCGCGCAGCGCGAGTGCCTACACAACTTTGCGTACCACGATTACTTCCCACGCGATTTCCTCCGCTACTCGCTCTCCGTCGCGGACGTACATCTCATCTCGCTGCGTTCGCAATTCGTCGGCATCTCGGTGCCGAGCAAGCTGTATGGGGCCATGGCGTCGGCGCGACCGATTCTGTTCATCGGACCGGATCGGTGCGAGACGGCCGACGCTATCCGTGACGTGCGCTGCGGTGTGGTCATCGATCCTTCTGGCGCGGGAGACGCGGTTGCCGGCCGGAAGATCGCGGAGGTGCTGCAGGGCTGGGCAGACGTGCGATCGGCGCGAGAGGAGCTTGGCGCTCGCGCGCGCTGCGCCTACGTCGAACGCTACGACCACCGCCTGAGCTGCTCGGCCTTCGAGAGTATCGTGCGATCGGCATGGGGAGCCCCGTCGCGCGCGGAGCAGGACGCGGCTTGTATCGAGGTGCAGGCCAACTCACTTTTAGCGCCTCGTGGCTCGACGCGTTCCTAATTCTCCCGCATCCCCTACATGCCGAAAGCGCTGATCACCGGAGTCACCGGGCAGGATGGCTCGTACCTCGCCGAATTCCTGCTCGCGAAGGGGTACGAGGTCCATGGCATCATCCGGCGAACGAGCTCTTTCAGCACCGCGCGCATCGAGCACATCTACGCAGACCCGCACGAGCCGGACGAACGTCTGCGGTTGCACTACGGCGATCTGAACGACGCGTCGTCGCTCCAGCGTGTGCTCGCCACCGTGGAGCCCGATGAGGTCTACAACCTCGGCGCTCAAAGCCACGTCCGCGTGAGCTTCGAGGTGCCGGAGTACACCGTCGAGGTCACAGCGGTCGGCACGCTCCGACTGCTCGAGGCCATGCGCAACCTCGGGATGTCGCCGCGATTCTATCAGGCATCGTCGAGCGAGATGTACGGCAAGGTGGTCGAGACGCCGCAGACAGAGCGCACGCCGTTCTATCCGCGGTCGCCGTATGCGTGCGCGAAGGTGTTCGCGCACTACGCCACGGTCAACTATCGGGAGAGCTACGGGCTGCACGCGTCGTGCGGCATCCTGTTCAATCACGAGAGCCCACGTCGCGGCGAAACGTTCGTCACACGCAAGATCACGCGCGGCCTAACGCGGATCAAGCTGGGGCTCCAGGACAAGCTTTACCTGGGCAACCTGGACGCGCAGCGCGACTGGGGATTCGCCGGCGACTACGTGGAAGCCATGTGGCTGATGCTGCAGCAGGACGCGGCGGATGATTACGTGATCGCGACCGGTGAGACGCGGTCGGTCGGCGAATTCCTCAACGAGGCCGCGACGTGCCTCGACATGGACTGGCGCCAGCACGTGGAGATCGATCCGCGCTATTTCCGACCGGCCGAGGTCGACCTGTTGCTTGGCGATTCGACGAAGGCGCGTGAGACGTTCGGCTGGACACCGCGCACGAGCTTCAAGGAGCTCGTGAAATTGATGGTCGAGGGCGACATGGCGCTCGCCGAGCGGGAAGCGTTAGGCGTGGCGGGCGGCCACCGTCACTGATTCCCCGATCGAGAGGTCAGCGCCCGTCGAGCCGCTCGGCTTGTACGCCGCCACATAGAGGGACTCCCGGCGGCGCCACTCGTCGCCCTGATCGATGAATCGCACCGGATCGTAGCCCGTTTCCTCGACGCGCTCGAACCCCACCGCCTCCAGGCGACGCCGCATCACGGGGAAGTCCCACGCGAACTGGTGATCGCCGCCCATGCGGAACGCCTGGTTCACAATCTCGATATCGGTTTCGAATGGGACAGCTGCGCCGCCGAGATCCCGCATGGCGTCGAAAAACCGCGTGTCGCCGAGCGCGTACGCCTGGATGTAGCGCGCGGCGTCCGGGACGATGATGCGCAGCTCACCGCCGGGCTCCAGCACGCGGAAGCATTCGGCGAGCGCGGGCATGACCTCGTCGGGAAACCGCAGGTGTTCGAAGAAGTGCTCGCAGTGAATGCGCGCGACGCTCGCGGCATCCAGCGGGAGTCCCCATCGCACGTCCCACCGTAACCCGCCTGGCGGGTCCACCATGAGATCGATGGGCGTCCACCCGTCGCGCTGGTGAAAGCCCGCGCCGAGGTTGAGTGATAGCCCTCGCGCATGGCCGAGCGCGCGCAGGCGCCGGCGGTTCGACGGCGTTAGGCAGCGAAGGCGAGCGCCCTGAACGTGCGCCTCGCTCTTGAGCGCCTGCACGAACTGGCGTGAGAAGACCCCGGTGGCGAGCGTATGCTTCCAGCCCATTTCGCTTAGCCCTCCCGCTTCCCGCTTCCCGCTTCCCTCATCCGGCAAATCACGGCGCCGTCCAGATCGCGGTGTCCGCCACGCCGTTTTCCGTCCATCGCATCTCCCATCCCGAGACAGCGTTTGCGAACCGCTCCCACGTCGGAGAGAGCGGAGAGTCCGCCACGCCGCGGGAGCTCGGCGCGCGACTCGCGGATGGCAGGAACCAGTTCACGTTGTCCACGATGAGGAGCGCGCCGCGACGGAGCTTCGGCAAGACGGCGAGCGCGCACACGCTGCGGTACATCCCGTCCACGAGCGCGAAGTCGAGCGACCTCGGTTCGAACGCTTCCGCCGCTCGCACGTAATCGGACGCGAACATGGTGCCGATCCACTCGGCGGTCTCGACGCGCTCGGGCTCGCACGGACACAAGCGGTACTCGACGTTCGTCATCCCACGCTCGGCAAGCTCCGACGACACGGACTCGTGCCAACCCGCGTGATGTTCGACGCTGAGCAGGTGACCGACACGGGCCGCGAACCAGAGCGTGCTCCTGCCGGATCCCCATTCGATCCCGACGTGATCGCGCTCGAGCCAACGCGCGAGCATTGACGTCGCCTCGGCGGTGAGCCAAGGCGCATCGGGGTGCATGCGCTGATGCACGGCCAGGCGAACGCGATCGGCAACGTAGCGCGGCCGGAGGAGCTGGCTGGGACGCATTCGTTCAGGTCGACATTCAGGTTCTGTGCCCAACGCCTGAGCATGCGAGCCGCATGCGAGCCGCATGCGATCCGCATGCGAGCCGCATGCGATCCAAACGCTCACGGCCGCCTCGGGAATTCCCGAGGCGGCCGCGGTGAACGAGTCTGAGTGGTCGCGCAGGGACTCGAACCCCGGACCTCTGGTATGTGAGACCAGCGCTCTAACCAGCTGAGCTACGCGACCTGAATGTCGACCCGAGACGATCGAGATCGTCGGCGAGCGAGGCGTAAGACTAACGGGCATCGACGTGTGAGACCACCCCTCCCACTGCGCGGACACCTCCGTCATGGGCCCTGCAGGGCTCGAACCTGCGACCGTCGGATTATGAGTCCGCTGCTCTAACCGGCTGAGCTAAGGGCCCGGGTTCGGGAAGATACTCGGCGTCGGGAATCGGGAATAGGGAATAGGGAATCGAGGCGCCGCCGATTCCCTATTCCCGATTCCCCTGGTGTTCTTCGTATGCCTCACGAATCTCGTCAGGCGTCACCGTTGCGGCCCCGAGCTTCCCGACCTCCACACCCGCCGCGTAGTTCGCGACGACCGCCGCCTCATAGGCGCTCGCGCCGGCGGCGAGCGACGTCGCGAGATACGCCGTCACCGTGTCACCCGCGCCCACCACATCGTAGACATCGCGCGCGGTGGTCGGGATGCGTTTCACCACGCCATCCGCCGCGATGAGCGCCATCCCGCGCTCGCCAAGCGTGAGCAGCAGGTGCTCGACTCCGAGCCGCTCGAACGTCACCGGCAGCGCCTCCGGATGATCGAGATCGACGGCAGCTCCCATCGCGGCTTCGAGCTCGCGACGATTCGGCTTGAACACCGTCGCGCCGCGATAGGAGAAGAAATTTCGGTACTTCGGATCGACGACGATCGGGATGCCCTGTGAGCGCGCGACGCGAATCGCGCCTTCGATCACGCTCGGCACGAGCACGCCCTTGTTGTAGTCCTCGAGCACGAGCGCGTCAGCGCGCGACACCGCGGCCGAGACCGCCGCGAGCACGCGCTCGACATCATCGCCGGTCAGGTCGCCGTCATCCTCCTCGTCGAAGCGAACGACCTGCTGCGCGCGTGCGAGCACGCGGGTTTTCGTGGTTGTGGGCCGAGCAACGCGCACGAGCGAATCCGAGTCGCCCTGGATCCGTTCGAGCTCGTCACACAGCGTTCTTCCGGCGAGATCGTCGGCACCGACCGCCGCCACGAGCGCGCACGACGCGCCGGCGGCCGCCACGTTTTGAGCAACGTTCGCGGCCCCGCCCAGGGCGAGCGTTCGCGACCGAACGCGCACCACCGGTACCGGTGCCTCAGGTGAGATGCGCTCGACATCCCCTCGGAGGTAGACGTCGAGCATTGCGTCACCGACGATCGCCACGCGGCGGCCGCGGGCGCCGTCGAGCAGAGCATCGAGGCGGGATCGGGCGATCAGCGTCGCCGGCGACTTCGGTAGAGCGGCGGTCATCGGCCGCAAGCTAGACGCCCCCGACGCCCACGGTCAACGACCCCATCTACAGGCGGCATAAGCCTTGCCTTCACGAGGCGTGCAAAAACGCGGCACGGTTTCGTCGACCGTCCCACGCAATTCCGGACCTCTTGCCTCCGCTTCTCGACCGACTCAACGACGCTGCGAAACGAAAGCTTCGTTCCCTACAGGACTACTTCATCCTGGCGTGGAATGCTTTGCGTTTCATCTTCGCCCGCCCGTTCTACGGCGGCGATCTCGTGCAGCAGATGGACGCGATCGGAGTGCAATCACTCGGGATCGTTCTGCTCACCGGATTCTTCACCGGGATGGTGTTGGCGCTACAATCGGCGGTCCAGCTGCAAACGTTCGGCGCCTCGATGTATATGGGGCGCCTTGTTTCAGCATCCATGATTCGCGAGCTCGGCCCCGTGCTCGCCGGCCTCATGGTGGCCGGTCGCGTGGGTTCTGGCATCGCCGCGCAGCTCGGCTCGATGAAGGTCACCGAGCAGATCGACGCGCTCAACACGCTCGGCACCGATCCGATCAAGAAGCTCGTCACGCCGCGCGTGCTCGCGTCGCTGATCATGTTGCCGACGCTCACGATCATCAACGACTTCGTGGGCATCGTCGGCGGAAATCTCATCGCGCAATTCTACCTCGATGTGCCGACGAGCCTTTACTGGCGCACCGTGTGGGAACAGATCGCGTCCGACGGATTCCTGTTCCGTTTCATCCCGAACGATTTTGTGCAGGGGCTCACGAAGCCGCTCGTGTTCGGTGCCGTCATTTCGATCACCGCGTGCTTCTTCGGGCTCAACACGTCGGGCGGCACGGAAGGCGTCGGGGTCAGCACCACGCGCACGGTCGTGACGTCGAGCATCCTGATTCTCGTGCTCGACTACTTCCTCACGCAGCTCCTTCTCTCGCTGCTGGTGGCGCCGTGATCGATCGTGACCGCGGGGCGCCGCCTGATCCACACGCACCAACGGACGCCGACACGCCCGCGGACTCGGTGGATGTCGCCGAGGCCCGCGAGCGACGCGCCGACGATATCATCCGTCGCAAGCAGGAAGAGCGCGTTCGCTCGGCGATCAAGGATGAGTTATCGAAAGACGATACGCGCGAGGATCGTCCCCGCCCGGAAGATCCGGGGCCGTTACGTGACGCGGTCATCGAGCTGGAACGCGTACACCTGGCGTTCGACCGCCCGATTCTCGAGGACGTCTCCTTCGCCGCGTTCCCGGGGGAAACGCTCGTCATCGTCGGTGAATCGGGAACGGGAAAGTCGACGGCGCTCAAGCTCATTCTGCGGCTGCTCCAACCGGACAGTGGTCGTGTGTACGTGAAAGGGAAGGACATTGCCCCGCTTTCGTTCACCGAAGCGCTGGACGTCCGGCAGCAGATGGGAATGGTGTTCCAGAGCGCGGCGCTCTTCGACTCGATGACGGTGTTCGAGAACGTCGCCTACCCACTCCGCGAGCACACGGACCTGAGCGACGACGAGATCGAATCCCGCGTTAGGCAGAAGCTCGAGTTCGTGGACCTGAACCCGGATGAGGTCATCGAAAAACTGCCGGCCGAGCTGTCGGGCGGCATGAAGAAGCGCGTGGGTATTGCGCGCGGCATGTCCAATAACGCCGAGATCATGCTCTACGACGAGCCGACGTCGGGGCTCGACCCACTCACGACAGGCACGATCACACGCCTGATCATGAAGCTGCAGCGCGAGCTCAACGTGACCAGCATCGTCGTCTCGCACGACATCCGGTCCGCGTTCCGCATGGCCACACACATTGCGCTCCTGGCCGATCACACCATCCGGTTCTTTGGCACGCCGGAAGAGATGGCCGCGAGCGATGACCGATACATCCGCGATTTCCTCGGAGGGTTCTGACCCATGAAGCGCGCCACCTTCATCACGTGGGAGCAGCTCAAGGTTGGCGGGATGATCCTGCTGGCCCTCGCGATTCTCACGGTCGCCGTCGTGAAGCTCGGCGAAGCGGCGAATCTGTTCTCGAAGCGATATAAGCTCGTGGTGCTGCTGCCGAGCGCGAATGGCCTGCGCGTCGGTGGGACGGTCACGGTGGCGGGGCAATTGGCAGGTACGGTTGCCTCGATCGACTTTCTTCCGCCCGACGCCGACACCACCCGAAACCTCAAGGTCATCGTGGAGGTCGATCAGGCGCTGCAGCAGCAGGTGCGCGAGGATTCGCGCGCGCGGCTGCGCACGTTAGGCCTGCTGGGCGACAAGATCGTGGACATCTCGCCAGGCACGCCGCGGTATGCGGTCCTGCCGCCGAACGACACACTCCGAGTGGAGCCGGCACTCGACTACGAGGCAGTGCTCATCCAGGCGAGCGCCGCCGTGAACGACATGGTCCAGCTGACCCGCGACCTGAAGGGGATCACCGGCGGGATGGCGCGCGGCGAAGGCACGGTAGGCCAGCTGCTGACGAATCGGTCCTTATACGACGAATTGAACGGCACGCTCGCCCGCACGAACGCGCTCGTCACGCGGCTCCAGGCGCCTAACGGGAGCTTCGCCAAGCTGCTCGACGATCCGGCGCTATATCAGAACCTGAACGGCATGATCGGCTCGGTCGACTCACTGGTGCGCCAAATGCGATCGGAGAACGGCACGCTCGGCAAGCTGCTGACCGACGACACGCTGTACACGCACCTCGTGGCGATCACCGCCGGCGCCGACTCCCTCGTGAAGCAGGTGACCCGCGGCAATGGCTTCGCGGCGAAGCTCGTGAACGACCAACAGCTCTACGAGCAGCTCACGAAAACGATCACGGACCTGAACGCGATCCTCGCGGATGTTCGACAGAACCCGAGGAAGTACACGAAGGGGATGATCAAAGTGTTCTGAAAAGAACTGGTAATTGGTTACTGGAATTGGTTATTCGTGATTGGAACTCTCGGGATACTCATCGCGCTGAGAGGAACATCCCGAGGGTTCGATTACCCATAACCGATTCCAGTAACCAGTTACCAGTCCGTTCCGTAGTTGCCCGTCGTTATCTTGGATCATGCGCTCCTTCGATCTCGACGTCGTGGTCACCCGTGGCGCGGGCATAGAGTCCCGCCACCGCGTGCATGCCGCTGTGGTCGATGGCAACGACCGGCTGATCGGCACCGCGCGCGAGCCGGAAATCGTCACCATGTGGCGATCGTGCGCGAAGCCGTTTCAGGTCATGCCGCTGATCGCGTCCGGCGGGTTCGACGAGGTCGGATGGGGCGACGACGAGCTCGCGCTCGCATCGGCCTCGCATGGCGGTGAGCCCGAACACGTAGCCATCGCCGAATCGATGCTCCGTGACCTCGGACTCGAGGAAGGCGACCTGGCGTGCGGGCCCCACGAGCCACTCTCGCCTCGTGGCGCGCGGATCATTCGCGACGCCGGCGCTCGGCCAACGCGACTCCACAACAACTGCTCCGGCAAACACGCCGCCATGCTGGCGCGCGCGCACTTCAGCGGCTGGACGCTCGCCGGCTACGAGCGTGACGAGCACCCCGTTCAACTCGCCGCGCTCGAGGAAGTCGCCCGCTGGACGAATGTGCCGTCGGCAAAGATCATTCGCGCCGTAGATGGCTGCGGCGTCGTGGTCTTCGGCCTCCCACTCGACGCAATGGCTCGTGCGTACGCACGCTTCGCGGTCGCGGCCTCTCGCGGCGAGGAGATTCCTTCGCGCATTGCGCGAGCGATCACGACCCGTCCGTTCGTGTTCGGAGGCTCCGATCGCTTCGACTCGCTCGTCGTCGAGGAGAGCAATGGGCGCGTTATCTCGAAGGTCGGGGCCGAAGGCGTCCATAGCGTCGCGCTGCTCGACCTCGGACTCGGGTTCGCGATCAAGGTCGAGGACGGCGCAACGCGCGCGCAGTATCCCGCGGTGTTGCACATGCTCGAGCTGCTCGGCGCGCTGCCCGAGGGGCTCTCGCCAAAGCTCGCGGAATACGCACGAGCGCGAATCCGGAACACACGCGGCGAAGTCGTTGGCGAGCTGCTCCCGGCCGGTGCGTAGAGGTCTGTAGTTTCCGAGCACTATTGCCGCAACCGATCGATCCAATGCTCGATACTGAGATGACGGGCGATGTGCCCGGTCGGGATACACTGCCGTCCGCGAGCACGCTCGACGCGGAAACGGTCGCGCTGATCCGCTTGTCCGGCGTCATTGCGGCCGGCACCGAGCCCCAAGTTCGCGACGCGCTCGTTCGCGCGGCGACGGAATGCCGGCCCGAGTGGGTGGAGGAAGTTGTCCTGCAATCCTATCTGTTCGCCGGGTTCCCGCGCGCGCTCAACGCGGCGCGCGAATGGCGACGGATTTCCGGGCGAAGAGCGCCCGCTACCGATGAGGGCGAAGACTTTGGCAAGGCAGCGCGCTGGCGGGCGGAAGGAGAAGAGACGTGCGCCACGGTGTACGGCCCGTTCTACGAGCGGCTCCGTCACAACATTCGCGAGCTTCACCCGGCGCTCGACGCGTGGATGATCGTCGAGGGCTACGGCAAGGTGCTTTCTCGCCCGGCGCTCGACCTCAAACGCCGCGAGCTGTGCATCGTGAGCGCGTGTGCAACGGCGCGCCAGGATCGCCAGCTGCACTCCCATCTGCATGGGGCGATTCACGCGGGAGCGTCGCCTGCGGAAGTGGCCTCGGCGTTGGATGCCGTCGTGGATCTCCTGGGCGGCGACGTTTCGCGCCAGTACCGCCAACTACTCACACGAGTCGTGAACCGGTGACCATGCACGAGGAGCAATGCGGTGTTCATTGATCGAGTGGTAGTCCGCGTGGAAGCAGGCACGGGTGGCTCCGGTGCCAGCTCGTTTCGCCGCGAGAAATTCGTTCCGATGGGCGGCCCTGACGGCGGCGATGGCGGTCGCGGTGGGGATGTCATCGTCCGCGGTGACGACAACCTGGCGACGCTGCTCGACTACACGTACCGTGACAGCTGGCAGGCCGAGCGTGGCGAACACGGCATGGGCTCCAACAAGACGGGTCGGTCCGGCGCCGACGTCGTGCTCCCAGTGCCGCCGGGAACCGTCATTCGCGAGGTCGGCGGAGCAGTGCTCGGCGAAGTGCTCGCGCACGGTGACGAAATCGTGGTGGCTCGCGGCGGTCGAGGAGGCAAAGGCAACGCGTTCTTCGCCACGGCAACGCACCAGTCGCCCCGCGAGTGGCAACCCGGTGAGGAGGGTGAGCAGCGCTCGCTGGAGCTCGAGCTCAAGCTCATCGCCGATGTGGGGCTCGTCGGAAAACCAAATGCCGGCAAGTCCACGCTGCTTTCGGTGATCTCGGCCGCGCGGCCCAAGATCGCCGACTATCCGTTCACGACGCTGTCGCCCAACCTCGGTGTGGTACAACTGAGCGATGCTCGCACGTTCGTCGTCGCGGACATTCCAGGCATCATCGAGGGCGCTCACGAAGGGAAGGGGCTCGGGCTGCAATTCCTGCGTCATGTGGAGCGGACCCGAGTCCTCGCGTTTCTCATTCCGATCGACGCCATGGACTGGCAGCAGGAGTACGACGATCTGCGTCGCGAGGTCGCGGCCTACTCGGATGCGCTGGCCGACAAGCCGCACTGCGTCGTGTTCACCAAGCTGGACTTGTTAGGCGAGGACTTCATCCCTCCTGTGGACGCACCGGGCTCGTTCGGCACGTTCACCGTGAGCGCGGCGGCGCGCACCGGCCTCGACGACCTGCTTGCCGGTTGGTGGCGGCAGCTCCTTGGGATGCGCAAGGCGGCGGAGCGGCGTGAGGGAAGCGTCCAGCTTCCCTGACGCCCGCGTCGACGCGCTCGCGTTGGCGCTCGCGCCCGGCATCGGCGCCCGCGGCTACCACGAACGGTCGCGAGTATTCGGCTCTGCGGCGAGGGCGTTTCGCGCGGTAGTTAGCGCCAGCGACCAGTCTCGCCTTCGCGACGAGGCCGAGCGACTCGCCGCTGGCGCCGTGCGATGCGGCGCGAGACTCGTGCTTTTCGGCGATGACGCCTATCCGTCGCCGTTGCTTCAGCTCTTTGATCCACCGCCGTATCTGTGCGTGCTCGGTGACCTGTCGGCGCTGGCGCGGCCGACAGTCGCGATCGTCGGCACGCGGCGCGCGACACCGTATGGAGAGCGGGTAACCCACGCGCTCTCCGGCGCGCTCGCCGCAGCCGGTGTCTGCGTGGTGAGTGGAATGGCGCGCGGCATCGACGCGGCGGCACATCGCGCGGCGTTGGCGCGAGGAGGTTATACGGCCGCCGTGTTAGGCACCGGCGTCGATATCGCGTATCCGGTCGCACACCGTGGTCTTCACGCCAGCATCGCGCAACAAGGGGTCGTGATCTCGGAGTTCCCGTGTGGCTCCCGCGCCGGTCCGGCATCCTTCCCACGACGCAACCGGGTCATTGCGGCGTTGGCGCGCCTGACGATCGTCGTCGAAGCAGGAGAGCGGAGCGGCGCGCTCATCACCGCCGACCATGCGCTGGACCTGGGCCGCGACGTGGGTGCCGTGCCCGGTCCGGTCGAGTCGCCTCAACACGTTGGATCGAACGGGCTGCTGAAGCACGGCGCGCACGCGATCCTGGGGGCGGACGACGCGCTGTCGTTGCTCGGACTGCCCGACGCGAAGGCGCGGCCCAACGTCGCTGGGACGCTCGTGGGTGATGAGCGTGCAGTGTGGATGGCTCTCGAAAACGGCGCGACCCCCATCGACCGTCTGACCGAGCTCGCGGTGCTCACGCCTCGCCGTTCGCTCGCGGCCGTGACCGCGCTGGAGCTCGCCGGGCTGATCGAAACACTCCCGACAGGCGAAATACACAGACGCTCTTAGCCTTGCCGGAACGGGTCGTATGTTTCCGTGTGCCGCCCCGCCACGTGTACGTTCACGTCCCGTTCTGCGCCCGCCGCTGCTCGTACTGCGACTTCGCCATCGCCGTCCGGAGCCGCGTCCCGTCGGACGAGTATGTCACCGCCGTCGCGTCGGAGCTCGACGTTCGCGCGTTAGGCGCCCCGCCGTCGAGCGTCCACACGATCTATCTCGGCGGCGGAACACCGTCGCGCCTTGGCCCCGATGGAGTTGCGCGGCTCATCGAAGTCGTCGCCAACCGCTTCCCGCCGGCTGCGGACGCGGAGATCACGCTCGAAGCGAATCCGGACGACATCGATGCGTCGTCGGTCGCGGCGTGGCGGGCCGCTGGCGTCAACCGCATCTCGCTCGGCGTTCAGTCGTTCGACGACCGCGCGCTCGAGTGGATGCACCGCACGCACGACAGTCGCCGGGTTACCACTGCAGCGAACACGCTCCGCGAAGCCGGCCTCGAGAATTGGTCTCTCGACCTCATCTTCGCGCTGCCGGCATCCCTCGAGCGCGACTGGTCGCGCGATCTCGAATCGGCGATCGCGCTCGCGCCACCCCACATCTCGCTGTACGGCCTGACGGTCGAGCCCCACACGCCGATTGCGCGGTGGCGCGACCGCGGGGCGATCGTGGAGGGGACCGAGGACGCGTACGAAGCGGAGTATCTGCGCGCTGATCAGGAGCTGATCGCCGCGGGCTACGCGCACTACGAGGTCTCCAACTTCGGGCGCCTCGGCCAATGGTCGCGTCACAATCGCGGTTACTGGAGCGGCGCCTCATACGTCGGTCTTGGGCCGGCTGCACACGGCTTCGACGGAACGGCTCGGCGCTGGAATGAACGCGAGTATTCGGGGTGGCTGCGAGCGCTGAGAACCGGCGCAGATCCGGTAAGCGGCTCGGAAACGCTGACGGACGAGAACCGGATCGCCGAGGAGGTGTACCTTGGTCTGCGGACGACTGACGGATTGCCCATTCGGCCCGAAGAACGCGACGTCATTCGCCCATGGATCGACGCTGGATGGGCAACTCTCCACGG